>Ga0075431_100001858_pt1 | contig 20004 bp, 18 predicted proteins | sample RhiMetdeltSRZDD5_FD_75297 | JGI IMG/M metagenome (GOLD analysis project Ga0075431, IMG submission 75297) | Populus rhizosphere microbial communities from Tennessee, USA - Rhizosphere MetaG P. deltoides SRZDD5 | ecosystem: Host-associated > Plants > Roots > Rhizosphere > Soil | place: USA... | reverse complement strand
TATCCCCTCGCGCGCATCGGTGGCCGCTGATGCACGCAGGTGAACGCAGATTCAATCATCGTGAAGTGTCGAAGTCCGCCGTGCTGGTCGGCTGCTTGTGGTATTGGTGATCTGCGCCATCTGCGTTCATCCGCGGCCCACCGGACCGGGCGTAACGAACACGAGGTCGCAAGATACCCGTACCCGCGAGCGGCGCTCAAGCGCGCGGAGCCGTTCTGCGCGCCAACGCGAGCACACGCCGCGCGATCGCTTCGGCCGCCTCGGGGCGCCCTCGTGCCGTTGCCGCACGCGCCATCGTGTCCAACCTCGTGGGATCGCCGACCAACGCGCGGACTTCGCGATCGAGCCGATCGATGTCGAGCTCGCGTTGCGGCACGACAATGGCCGCTCCGGAGCTCGCCAGCGCGCGCGCGTTGGCGGTCTGATGATCGGCCGCCGCCGTCGGCAGCGGCACGAGAATCGACGGGATCCCCCAGGCACAGAGCTCGGCGAGCGTCAGCGCTCCCGCGCGCGTGAGCGCGACGTCAGCCGCCGCGTACGCCTCGGCAATCGGCGAGAGATACGCGCGAACACGGACGCGCGAGGATTCGTAACGAGCGAAAGTCTCGAACGTTCCCCTTCCGGTCGCCCAGATTACGTGAAGCCCGTCCGGCACGCCGCGCTCGATCCATGCGGCGACGACCTCATTGAGCACTCGCGCACCCTGGCTCCCGCCCGTGATGAGGAGCACGCGCGCGTTCGCAGGGACATCCCATGCCTCCCGAGCGCGGTCGCGCGATGGCCGTGGCGATGGCGGCGGGGCAATCGGATTGCCGGTCTCCTCCATCCACGCGCCGCGGCGCGGGTGCAGCGAGCGCGCAGCCTCGGCGTAACCGAGGTAGATCTCGGATGCGACGCGCGCGATGAGGCGAGCGGTGATGCCCGCGAACGAGTTCTGCTCCTGGAGCGCAACCGGGACCCCGTGCGCGGCGGCCCACGCGCACGTCGCCGCGGCCGCGTAGCCGCCCGTGCCAACGACCACCGCCGGGCGCTCCTCGCGCGCGAGCGCGCCGATCTCCCGCCAGGCGCGCGCGAACCCGACGATCGTGCGCCAGTTCTCCCAGGGACGAGCCCGATAGAGTGGGTGAAGGTCGAGCAGCCGGTGCGGGAAGCCCGACGCCGGCAGAACGTCTCGCTCGATGCCACGACGCGCGCCGATGAAGAACGGGCGCGCGTCAGGGTCGAGCTGCTGCACGGCACGGGCGATGGCGAGTCCCGGATACAGGTGGCCACCGGTCCCGCCGCCCGCGAACAGGATTCTCATCCGTGCGCGTGCGCCAATGTCACCGGATCCGTCGCGGCGGCGCCAACCACCCGTTGGTGGCGACTCGCGATGTTGACGAGAATGCCCGTGATGAGCATCGACAGAATCAGATTGGAGCGACCGTAGCTGAAGAACGGCAGGGTGAGGCCCGTCGTCGGCAGCAACCCGATCACGACTCCAATGTGGAGATACGCCGTGATCACCGTCGTCGCGGTGAGGCCGAGCGCCAGCAGCTCCTGAAACTTCGTGCGCGCCATGCTCGCGATTCGGAAGCCGAGCACCCCGTACAGCGTGAAGGCGGCAATGAGAAAGAGGATTCCGAGGAATCCCCACTCTTCACCGACGTTGCTGGCGATGAAATCGTTGAACGGATACGGCAAGAAGCCGGTTTGCTGCCGCCCTTCCCCGTATCCAACCCCGAAGAGCCGGCCCGATCCGACGGCGATGAGCGACTGCCGCAGCTGATAGTGCGATTCCAGCGGCGCCGCGCCCGGGTCGAGAAAGCTCGTCAGGCGGAGCAGCGCGTACTGCACGCGCTCCATTTCCCGCCACAGCACCGGAATCGCCAGCACGCCGAGCACCACGAAGTGACCGATCCGGACGCCTCCCGCGAACAGCACGATCCCCATGAGCATGGTGAACATCATCGCCATCGAGAGGTCGGGCTCCAGGATCACGAGCAGGTCGAGCACACCGACCACGAGCAGAAATGGCAACAGCCCCTTCGTGAGCCGGCGCATCTTGTCGCCCTTCTTCACCACCAGCATCGCCGTCCACGCGACCACCGCCAGCTTCGCGAGCTCCGAGGGCTGCACGGTAACGCCCAGCATCAGCCACCGGCGTGACCCGTTGATGCGGGGGGCGATGGCCCCCGTGAAGGGAAGGATGAGGACGACGAGCAGCAGCATGCTGAGTCCCATGAGGGGCCACGCCCACGTCCGCCACTTCTCGGCGTCCAGCTTCGCCGCGATCGCGAATACGACGCACCCGGCGAGCACACCGGTCAGCTGCCGGAACAGGTAGTGGGCGCTCGAATGGCCCTCCTGCAGCGCGAGAACGGCGCTCGAGCTGTACAACACGACGAGCCCGAAGGCGAGCAGCACCGCCGTCACGAGGACGAGCGCGCGCGCTTCGACGCTCATGCGCCAACGCGTGCGCTCGTGAGGCATCACCGCCGTCGCCATTACTGCCGTCCTCCCACCGCCAGGCGCTTGAAGGTCGCGCCCCGCTCCTCGTAGTTCTTGAACATGTCGTAGCTGGAGCAGGCCGGGGAAAGCAGGACCACATCACCGGGTTCGGCCAGCGCGCGGGCGCGGGCGATCACGGCCTCGAAGTCCGAGCCCATCCGCTCGACGGGGACAACGCCGCGCAAATCCTGCTCGACGAGTGACGCCGCCTCTCCGTAGGCGATGACCGCCTTCCCCACCTTCTTCAGCGGCGCGGCGAGCGCACGATAGGGCTCGCCCTTGTGCCTCCCACCGAGTAACAGAATGGTCGGCCGCGTCATCCCCTGAATGGCCACGAGCGTGGAGCTCACGTTCGTCGCCTTGGAATCGTTGATCCACATGACGCCATTCGCTTCCCCCGCAACCTCGAGCCGGTGCTTGAGCGCATGAAACGTACGCAAGCCGTCAGCGATTCGCGCGCGCGCCTCGGGCGTGGCGTTCCCCTTGTCGGCGATCATCACCGCGAGCGACGCCGCCAGGGCGTTCGCCACGTTGTGATCGCCGAACAAGTTGAGCTCGCGTCGCGGAAGCAGCGGCAGTCCGCTCACGACCAGCATGTCGTTCGCGCGATCGTACGTCGCATCGGCATCGGCGCGCTCGAGTGAGAAGAACTTGTGCGTGCCGACCGCATCCCGCGAGAGATCGACGGCGGTGCGATCGTCGCCGTTGATGATCCACTTCGAGATCGTGCGGCCGTTGCGGAAGATCAGCTTCTTGTCGGCGTAGTACTCCTCGACGGTCGCATATCGGTCGAGGTGATCGGGCGCGAGATTCGTCAGCACGCCGACCGCCGGCGCAATGCCGGGCGTGTCGTGCAGCTGAAACGACGACAATTCGAGCGCGATCCACCGCGGTGGGCGGCGCTCCATGGCGATCGCGGCCAGCGGCGTTCCAATGTTGCCGGCGTCGATTGCGTCGAGGCCGATCGCCCGTAACAGATGCCCGACGAGGGCGGTCGTCGTCGTCTTGCCGTTGGTGCCCGTGACCGCGATGACCTTCGCTTCGGGGAGCGCGCGCAGCGCGATCTCGATCTCGCTCACTACGGGGACATGCGCCTCGCGTGCGCGAACGAGTGGAGCGGCCTCGGGAGGAACACCGGGACTCGCCACCACGAGCGAGGCCCGGGCGATGCGCTCGAGGTCGTGTGACCCAATGTCGGCGTCCGCCCCCTCGCCGCGAATGGCCGCGGCGCCCTCACGAACCGCGTCCGACGATCCCGAGTCCGAGGCGTACACGGCGACGCCTTCGCGCCGCAACAGCCGGGAGGCGGCGACCCCGCTCTTGCCGAGGCCGATGACGGCGATCTCGCCGCCGCGCCACTTCTCCGGCAAGGTCATCATCGCAGCTTGAGCGTGCTCAGGGCGACGAACGCGCAGAAGATGCCAATGATCCAGAACCGGACGACGACCTGCGACTCCGGCCACCCGATCATCTCGAAGTGATGATGCAGTGGCGCTCGTCGAAAGACGCGATGCTGCCGCGCGTGGTCCAGCCCGTAGCGCCGCTTCCGGTACTTGAACACCGTCCGCTGGAGGATCACCGACAACGTTTCGGCAACGAACACGCCGCCGATGAGCAGCAGGAGGAACTCCGACTTGAGGAGGATGGCGACCGCGCCTAACGCCCCGCCGAGCGCGAGGGCACCCGTGTCTCCCATGAAGACCTCGGCGGGCTTGGCGTTGTACCAGAGGAAGCCGACGCACGCGCCGAAGATCGCCACGCAGAACACGGTCAGCTCGCCGGCCCCGCGCAGGTAATAGATCCCGAGGTACTGGCTCGCGTCGATGCGGCCGATGAGATACGCGAAGAGCGCGAACGTGCCGGCCGCAATGGCGACGAGGCCGGCCGCCAGACCGTCGAGACCATCGGTGAGATTCACCGCGTTGCTCGTTCCGGTGAGGATGAAGGCGACGAAGGGAACGTACATCCACGCGAACCACGGGACGATCAGGATGTACTTGTAGAACGGCAGCGTTGTGGAGGCGCCGGGCAACGTCGAGAGCGGAAAGAGCCAGAGGTACACGCCGAGGATGGTGCCGAGGGTCAGCTGGCCGATGAGCTTGTACCGTTCGACGAGCCCCTCGTTCTTCTTCCCCTCCCGCCGCTGCTTGAGCTTGAGATAATCGTCGAGAAACCCGATCCCGCCCATCCACGCGGTGACGAAGAGCGCGAGCCACACGTAGCGGTTCGTCAGGCGCGCCCACAGGAGCGTCGGGATGATCACCGCGAGCAGGATGATCAGCCCGCCCATCGTCGGCGTGGTGCCCTTCTCCTGATGAGAGTCGGGAGTCCCCTCGCGCACGACCTGGTGAATCTGCATCCCGCGCAGACGCCGGATGATCGGCGGGCCAACGAGAAAGGCGAGGACGATCGCCGTCACCACCGCGCCTGCCGCGCGGAACGTGATGTAGTTGAACAGGCGCAGTGCGCCCCAGTACTCGGTGAGTGGCGTGAGGAGATGGTAGAGCACTAACCGTTGGCCCAGGCCGTGAGATGAGGGACGAGTCGCTCCAGGCGAACGCCTCGTGATGCCTTCAGCAGAATGACCGCATCGCGAGCAAGCCGTGGCGCCAGCGCGTGCCACAGCTCGTCGATGTCGGGCGCGGCCACTACCCGCGCATCGCCCTCCCCCGCGCGACGTAACGCGTCGCCCATTTCCCCAACGCCGGCCACGACTTCGATTGACGAGCGAAGGGCGCGATCCGCAATCTCCGCATGGAGCCGCTCCGCGTGTGCGCCGAGCTCACGCATTCCGCCGAGCACGGCCACCCGCTGCCGTCCACGCCCCACCGCATCGAGCAGCTCGATCGCCGCTCGCATGGAGCCGGGGTTGGCGTTGTAGGCATCGTTGATCAGCGTCGCGGTACCGAGGGGCTCCCAGGCCAGGCGCATTGAGGGCACCGGCATCGCCGCGATTCCCTGCGCGGCGACCTCGATCGAGACGCCGCATTCCTGCGCGACCGCGAGCGCGAGCATGGTGTTGCGGAGGTTGTGAAAGCCGCGCAGCGGCGGGCGCACGGTGACGCCTCGCACAACGAGGCGCCCGAGACCATGCTCCTCGACCGTCCACTCGTCGGCGTGCAGGTCGCCCGACTCGAGTCCTGCCACCACGAGGCGGCGCGGCTTCCCCTTCGCCGCTTCGGCGATCTCGGGTTGGGCCGCCGGAACGACGCCGACCCCGACGCCCTCGAAGATCGAAACCTTCTCGCGCATCACGCCGGCGACGCTGCCCAGTCCCTCGAGATGCCCCTCCGCGACGGAGGTCACGACCGCGATGTCGGGCTCGGCGATCGCGCGCAGCGTCGAGATCTCGCCGGGGATGCTCATCCCCATCTCGCACACGGCGATGTCGGCCTCGTCGCGCAGGTCGAGGAGCGTGAGCGGCACGCCGATGCGGTTGTTGAGGTTGCCGGTGGTCGCGTGCACGTCGAGCGCGGCGCCGAGGGCAGCGCGCGTGAGATCCTTGGTGCTCGTCTTCCCGTTGGTACCGGTGATGGCGACGAGCGGCTTCCCCCAGGCGCGACGGCGAAAGCGGGCGAGCCCGCCGAGCGCCACCGTCGTGTCGGGGACACCGAAAACGGGAACGCCAAGCCCGGCGGTCCGCTCGGGCTTCGAAACGACGAGCGCTCCCGCACCTTTGGCCACCGCATCGGCGAGGAAGTCGTGCGCGTCGAAGCGATCGCCAATCAGCGCGACGAACAGGGCACCCGCGTCGATCCGTCGCGTGTCGGTCGAGACGCTCGGACACGTCCCGGAGCCGCGCGGCCAGTGTGCCCCCCGGTCGGCGGGGAACGTGGCCGCCATCGCCGCCGCGACTCGATCGAGGGTCCAGAAGGGCGCGCTCACTTCCCCTGCCCCGCCAGCTCCCGCACGATTTCTCGCTCGTCGAAGGGAAGTCGCGTCGTCCCGCGAATCTGATAGGTCTCGTGTCCCTTGCCGGCGAGCAGAATGACGTCATCGGAGGATGAAATGGCCAGCGCGCGCGCAATGGCGTCGCGCCGATCCTCGATACGCTCGTGGCTGCCCTTCATGCCGGCCTCGATCTCATCGAGGATGCGCTCGGGATCCTCGGTTCGCGGATTGTCGCTCGTGAGAATGACCTGGTCGGCCAGACGCTCGGCCAGCTCGCCCATCACCGGCCGCTTCCCGCGATCACGATCGCCGCCGCATCCGAAGACGACCGTTAGGCGCCCCCGAACGAACGGGCGCACGGCGTGCAGCGCCCGCTCGAGCGCGTCGGGCGTATGCGCATAGTCACGAAGCACCGTCGGCCGCTCGAGCACGATCTCGAGGCGCCCGGGCACCTGCGGCAACGTGGAGAGCCGCCCGGCGACGTCCGCGGCAGACATCCCCATCGCCATCGCCGCCGCCGACGCCCCGAGCGCGTTGACGACGTTGAAATCGCCGATCAGCGGGAGCATGACGGGCGCGCGCTGCACCGCGCGTCCCGTGACCGGCGAGGGCTCGGCGACGAGAGTCCACGTGCTGCCGCGCGGCATGAACCGAACGTCGTCGGCCCACACGTCCGCGCCCTGTCCCCGCGATCCGAATTTCAGCCGCCGAGGCGCCGCAGGAAGCGCGCTCCAGGCGACGTCGTCGGCGTTGATCACGGCGACTCCGTCCGGCGTCAGATGCGAGACCAGGCGAGCCTTGGCCTCGAAGTACAACTCCATTGTCCCGTGATAATCGAGATGATCGCGCGTCAGGTTGGTGAAAACCGCCGTTCGGAACCGCATCCCCTCGATGCGCCGCTGCTCGAGCGAGTGAGATGACACCTCCATCGCGACCGTTCTGACTCCACGTTCGCGCAGCGTGCGAAGCACTCGCTGCAGCTCGATCGGACCGGGCGTCGTCAACCCCGCTCCAACGCCCAGCGGCGTTCCGCCGCTACCGACGACGACACCGATCGTCCCGATGGATGCGCTCGAACCGGGCGGGTCATCGAGGAGATGCCGCAGCATGCCGACGGTCGTGGTCTTCCCGTTGGTACCGGTGACGGCAACGGTGCGGATGGCGGTCGCGGGCTCGTGGAAGAAAGCGGCGGCCGCGATCGCCGCGGCCGCGCGGCCATCGCGAACGAGAATGCTGGGCATCGTGGTGCGCGCCGGGTCCTCGACGATGGCGGCCGCGGCCCCACGGCGCTCCGCATCGGGAAGGAATTCGTGGCCGTCACGCTCGGTCCCCTGCACGGCGACGAACAGCGCGCCCGGTCGAATGGCTCGCGAGTCATCGGCAATGTCGGTGATCGCCGATGGCAAGTCGCCGGCAATGCCGATCAGCAGGTCGGCGGTGCGAAGTGCCTCGACGATGGGCGCGAGGGCCGACGACGCGGCGCTCTCCGCGCTGGCGACCTCCATCACCTATCGCCCACGAGCCTGACGAGCGATCCCTCGCGCAACAGGACGCCGGCACGCGGCCAGGTCTCCGCCGCCGTGCCGGTCGCCGCGGCGAGCTGAACGCGGAATCCGGCCTGGTGCAGCGTCCGAACGGCGTGGCGAAGCTGCATGCCGCGCACGTTAGGCACGGCTCGGGGCGCCCAGCCGATCGCGCCGCCCGTCCGCGCCAGGGGGAGCTCGATGACATCCGGTGAGGCATGCGCCTCGACCACGCGCTCGGCCTCGCCAAGCCCGTCAGCGTGCGGCCCCGCCTTCGCGAGGGCCTCGAGGGATTCCCGGGAGGCGAGCGCGCGGCGGTCGAGCGTGGCGTCACGAGCCGCGATGGCCGCCTCGAGGACGGCGCGAGTTACCGGTGCGGCGGTCTCTCCGCCATAGTACGCACCGGTCGGCCGATCGATCTTCACCAGCACCACGTACTGGGGATCTTCCGCCGGGAAGAACCCGACGAACGACGCCGTGTACTCACGCGCCACGTACCGCCCGCCGCGGGCGACACGCGCCGTGCCCGTCTTCCCGGCGACGGAGAAGTGCCCCAGGCCGGCGCGCCCGGCGGTGCCGTCCTCGACCGCGCCGACGAGCATCCCACGCACCGTGGCGGCAATGTCCTCGTCCATCACCCGGCGGACGACACGCCGCTCGTGCCGGAACCGGACATTCCCGTCGGGATCGCGAATCTCGCGAATGAGCGCCGGCTCGAGCAGCTCGCCGCCATTCGCGATCGCCGCGTACGCGGCGGCGAGCTGCACCGGCGTCACCGCGATCTCGTAGCCCATGGCCAGCGACGCCGGCGACACGCGCGTCCACTCGTCAGGCGGTGTCAGTCGCCCCGCGGCCTCCGAGGGGAACGGCACGCCGGAGGGCGTCCCGAAACCAAGGTCGCGCAGAACCTCGTATTGTTCCCGGGCGGTGAGCCGCGACGTGAACTTCACAATGCCGACGTTGCTGGAGTATCGGATCACCTCGCTGAGCGTCATCGAGCGCTCGGCGTGGATGTCCGTGATCGTCCGCCCGGCGAGCGTGTACACGCCGTTCTCGGTGTCGATGCGCTCGTCCGGTTTGGCGCGTCCCGTGGCGAGGAGCGCAGCCGCAAAGAACGGCTTGAGCGTCGACCCCGGCTCGAAGGGTTCGCTCAACGCGGGCACACCGGAGAACGATCCGTCGGTGCGATGACTGGCGAGCGCGCGCAGCTCTCCCGTGTGCGGGTCGAGGATGACGACATCTCCCCCGACCGCCCCCATACGGCCCACGGCATCGTGCAACGCGCGCTCGGCGATGTCCTGCAGCTCGCGACTCAGCGTGAGGACCACATCATGGCCACGGATCGGCGCGCGTCCCGTCTCCTCCCGCGATGTCGCACGGCGACCGCGGGCATCGCGCGCGACGAGCAGCGTGCCGTTGCGACCACGAAGCAGCGAGTCCAGGGCCAGCTCCAGCCCATCGATCGGCGAGTCGTCCCCGTCGACCCGTCCGACCACCCGCCGCATCGCTTCACCGTGGGCGTACACCCGATCGATCGCGATCGCGGAGTACACCCCGCGCATCGCGGTGACCTCTGATGCGTCGACGGGAAGGTAGCGGCCGGGGAGCACGACCCATTTCCGCCTGGCATCGCTGGCGCGGGAGGCCCATGCCGGCGGCACCCCCAGCTTGCGCAGCGCTTTGGCGAGGGCGCGGCGATCACGCACCTCACGGGGCGCGACCGACAGCTTCACGAGCTCGCGGCTTTGAGCGACTGGCACCCCTCGGGTATCGAGCAGCGTTCCACGCGGAGCGGGAATCTCCTTCGCTCCGTAGTGCTGCTTGCGCGCTCGCGCAGCCCAGTCACGACCCTCCCACAGCTGCACCTGCGCGGCTCGGATGACGAGCAGCGCGGCGAAGGCGCCGAGAGCGCCGTGAACGATCTGCGATCGAGTGAGGCGAGCCATCTAGGTGCCGGGCCGGGGGGAGCGCGGTAGGATCACGACCTGTGTGTCACTCGGAACACGCATTCCAAGCCGCCGCTCGGCGATCGGGGCGAGCGTCGAGCGACTGGAGGCCTCGCGGATCTCACTCTCGAGCCGCGCCTGCTGCGCCTCGAGCTGCACGACCTGCTGTTCGAGCGCGCGCAGGTCCGCTGCCCGTGAGATGCCCGTGGTCCTCCGCCAGATGACGCCTGTGGCGATCAGAACGAAACCGAGCAGCCCCAATGCGACCAGGGACCGCCCTCGCAGTACTACTCTGCGCTTCGCCATGCGCGGAGCCTCGCTGATCTCGCTCGCGGGTTTCCGACCACCTCGGCCGGCTGAGCGGTGATCGCACGCCGGGTAACCAGATCGCCCAGCGCACGACCCCGGCAGGTGCACACCGGCTGCCTGGGTGGACAGACGCAATCGGCACTCCACTCGCGGAACGTCGTCTTCACGATCCGGTCCTCCCCCGAGTGGTAGGAGATGACTACCATCGTTCCGCCCCGCTCGAGATGGTCGCGCAGCGCCGGGAGCGCCTGCGCCAGCCCTCGGAGCTCATCGTTGATCTCGATGCGTATCGCCTGGAAGAGCCGCGCAAAGTCCGAGGGGCCGGACCGTGCACCGAGAGCGCCTCGGATGGCGCCCACGAAGTCATCGCTGATCGCGAACGGCCGGTTGGCTCGGCGTCGCACCACCTCGCGCGCCAGACGCGGCGCCCGCGGCTCGTCGCCATACTCGCGGAACACCCGGAGGAGCTCCAGCTCCGGAGTCTCGTTGAGCCAGTCCGCCGCCGTGAGCCGCGCGTCATCGCCCATGCGCATGTCCAGCGGTGCGCCTTCTCGAAACGAGAAGCCGCGGCGCGGATCGTCGAGCTGATGCGATGAGACACCAAGATCGAGGAGAATTCCGTCGAAGCGAGCGGAGGCAAGCTCCGGGATCGTGTCGACGTCGGCGTAGTTGCCCAGGAGAGCGCGAAAACGGGAGGATCGCTCGTAGTCTTGCAGTCGTACACGCGCCGCGGCAACGGCCTCGGGATCGCGGTCGAGGGCGGTCACGCGCGCGCCCTGCTCCAGCAACACCAGGGCATGCCCACCTCCGCCCAGCGTTCCGTCGAGTACGTGCGCACATCCACGCAGGAGGTCAGCGACCTCCGTGGCGAGAACCGGCGCGTGGTATGCGCTCGCCCACCGCGACTCGTGCGTTGGCAACGCGGTCATTCTAGCGGCGCATGGAGTGACAGGTCAAGCTATGCATATCACAATTGGCGATCGCGAAAATCGCTGCGGCTTGGTGCTTGCTTGGACTCGCGACCAGAATGCCGGCTCGGGCTCGAAAAGACCTCATGCTCATCATGCATGGCCAGCGCGCCGATCACGACGCGCTGCGCCATCTCGTGTCCTGGGTTCGGGACAAGGGTCATGCGGTCGATCCCCGCGTGACGTGGGAAAAAGGTGACGGCATCCGCTTCGCCCGTGAAGGCGCGGCGCGCGGTGTGGATGCCGTGATCGCGATCGGCGGCGACGGAACCGTGAACGAGGTCCTGAATGGGCTCGATGGCAGCGATGTCCCACTCGGGATCATCCCATTTGGCACCGCGAACGATTTCGCGCGGCAGGTCGGCATTCCCGACGATCCTGATCACGCGATGGACGTCGTCCTTCAGCGACCGCCACGCACGATCGACACCGCCGAGCTGAACGGCCGTCGGTTTCTCAACGTCTCGAGCGGCGGCGTGGGCGCCGAGGCCACCGCGGAGACGCCAAACGAGGCCAAGGAGCAGCTGGGTCCCCTCGCCTACGCCATCACCGGAGTGCGAAAGCTCGCCGATCTCGGTTCCCGGCGCGCGCACATCACGGCGCCGGGGCTCGAGGTCGACTGCGAGTTCCTGCTCTTCGCGGTCGGGAACGCGCGCGCCACCGGCGGTGGCTCTCGCATCACGCCTCGTGCGCTGGTCACCGATGGCCTGCTCGACCTGTGCCTGATCGAGACGATGCCGCGCGGCGACTTCGCGAAGCTGCTCCTGCGCATAAAGAAGGGGGAGCACGTCGGCGAGGAGCATGTGCGTTACGCCCAGGTTCCGTCGCTCACCATCGCCGCCGAGGGACCGGTCACGGTGAACGTCGACGGCGAGTCGTCCGAGGCGACGACGTTGTCGTATCGGGCGCGGCCAGGTGATCTGAGCATCCACCTTCCTCACCTTCCCGAGGAGCAGGACCAGGCCTAACGCGACGCGGCCCGCCACCGAGGTGACGGGCCGCGTCGAGCTGCCACACGTGTCTCGTCAGCCGCTGCGGCGGCCGCTCTTACAGTAGTTCTTCTTCTGCCCTTCCACGGCGCGCGTGTACTGCGGAATCGCCTGAAGCAGCTGGGTCGCCGCCTCCTGCTGAACCTGAGCACCCTTCGGCAGGTGGATCATCGCCGTCGTGAAGGAATCCTCGGCCAGCTGGGCCAGCTCGCAGCTCTTCGCCTTCTGGTTCTCGCGCGCCGCCTGGTCGCCCACGCTGAACGCCGACGCGCCAAGCAGGAAGCTGATGGTCGGGTTGGGAGCGATGGAATCGGCCTGCGACAGCAGGCGTACCGCCTCCTGATAATCGGCACGAGCCTGCGTCTGACGCGCGGCGCGGAACTTCTTGTTCGCCTCGACGAGCATCAGCTGCCCGACCAGGTTCTTGTCTTCCCCGTTCTGTACCGCGCGCTTCGCCGACGCGAACGCGCTATCGAGCTGCCCGAGCTCGACCAGGGTCTGGGCGCGCCGGAACCATCCGTGCTCCACCTTGGGATCGATGCTCAGCGCACGGTCGATCGCGGTCAGCGACTGCTGGAGCTGTCCCGCACTGCGGAGCATCTGCGCGTGGGTGGCCCAGAGTGCCGCGTTGCTCGGGAACTTCTGTACGCCACGCTGGAGCGTTTCCGCCGCCTTCTGCGGCTGACTGTCGGAATCGTACGCGACGGCGAGCCGGAGGAAGAACGTCGTGTCGGCCTTCGCGGTGTCCACCCGCGCGAGGTCCTCACCCGTCTTCGTCGCACCCTTCCAGTCCTTCGATGCGAGCTGAATGAGGAAGAGCAGCTGGGTCAGCGACGGATCGCCGGGATTCTGCTCCACGGCCTGCTCGATGATCGGCTTCGCGATCTCGGGGCGTCCGCTGGCAGCGATCTCGTTGACGACCTCCTGGACCAGCTTGGCATCGGTCGAGTAATACCGGATCAGCCGGCCCCAGGTGGCGACGGCCTTGTCGATCTGGTTCGCCGACTTGTACGCCACGCCAAGCAGCTCGAGCGCGGGGCGGTTCGTCGAGTCAGCGGCGAGCACCCCTTCGAGCACGGGAATCACGGAGTCGGCGGGGGCCTTCTGCGCGATGAAGGTGCGCGCCAGGCAGACCCGCGCCATCGTCGCCTGCGGGAACTCGGCGATCCCGGCGCGCGCCGCGGCGATCGCGGCGGCGTGGTTCCCTTCGCGAAGCGCGTTCTCGCACGACCGAACCTCGTCGAGCTGCTTGCGCGCTTCCTGGATCGATGCGACGACCGCGCGTGCAGCCGCGCCCACATTGTCCGACTCGGCCGGGGGGAGCGGCTGGACCATCGTGTTGTCGCGCGTCAGCACAATGCGCGTGTCGAGCCGGAACCCGCTCGCCGTCTTCGTCAGCGATCCTTCGAGGTACTCATCGCCACGCAGCTGCGCGGCGAGCAGGCGCGCGGTAATCGGGTCCGGGGCTTCATGCGGATCGAATCCCGACCCCTTGAGGATCGCTTCGACGTCCGTCCGCGGAATGACATACATATCGCGAATGCGATAGACGGACGACAGCCGCGTGCGAATCGCGTCGGCCGCGTCGAGGGCGGCCTTCTTGTCCGCCGATTTGAACGGCAACACGGGAAAGCGCGGTGCATCGGCAGGAGGCGCGACAGGACGGCGCTGCGCCTCGAGCGTCGACATTTCGGTCGCGCCGAGCGCGGCGAGCAAGCCAAGCGCAGTCGTCGCCCCACGAACCAATGGCTTCACAGTCATAACCTCCAAGACGTTAAGCTCCTGATACCCGATCAGCCGCACGAGGGTCCGCGGTTCGGCCGCGGCCATGGGCGAAGAGGGACTCGAACCCCCGACATCCTGCGTGTAAGGCAGGCGCTCTAACCAACTGAGCTATTCGCCCTGAGCGCGTGCCACGCGCGGGTGCCCTTCGGGTCCCGGCGCGCGATCCGCTATTTCAGAATCGCCAGGGGAACGAGTACGCAGTACCCAAGCACGAGCATCACGGGTGCCAGCGTGATGCCCCCGCGTGCAAGATCGGCATACCCGATGCCGAGGGAGAGGACCGCCGCACCCCACCAGAGTGCCGCGGTCCGCCGCGAGCGCGTTCCTGTGTTGGACATAGGCGTTTAGTGTACCCGCGCCAACAAATGGTGTCAAGAAATCAGAGGGTATCGAGGTGGTCGAGGGTGTCGAGGGTGTCGAGGGTGTCGAGGTGCGGAGGTCGTCGAGGTCGTCGAGGTCGTCGAGGTCGTCGAGGTGATTCACCGTGGCGGCTCGCGACTGATATCCGACACGTCGGGTTCACCTCGATCACCTCGACCACCTTGACTACCTTGACCACCTTCGCCGTTCAGCAGCGCCGCCAACGCACTCTCGCGCGCCGCGCGCTCGGCGGCCGCGTCGGCCGCGCGCATGAACTCCAGGCGGCGCCGATCGCGCCGGCGGCGCGCCAGGTACAGCGGCACCACGATCGTCATCAGCAGCGCGGCGGCGAGCGAGAGGTCGGCGGCGATCGCGAGCGCGCCATACTGGCGCCGCGTTCGCTGCCGCCAGCGCTCCTCGAACTGCGCCTGCGTTAGGCCGAACGCGCGACGGATGGAAATCTCGAGCGAGTGGGTCTCGCGCCAGTAGGTGAAGAACAGCGTCAGGCCGCGCTCGCGGTCGAGCGCGGCCAGCTCGACCACCGCGCGGTGCGCGAGCGCGTAGGCCGCATCGGCACGGCTCGAGCCTGCCTCGAAGCTCGCGTTCAACGAATCCAGCGAGGGCATGCCGCTGACGAGGAGCGCGATGCTCGTGGCGAGCACTTCCTGCCGCCCCCATTCCCCCGCGGCAACGCTGGCGTACCCTTCGTGAAACCACCGCGGGGGCAGATCGCCTAACGCCTCATCGAGCGCCAGGTGCGCGAGCTCGTGGCGCAGCACCATGCGCGGATCGCCCGCGTCCGATCCGGCGGTTCGTCCCTGCATGATGATCGTGCGGAGCTCGGGAATGGCGATGGCCGCCCCCCACTCCGGCGCGGCGGGACCGATCCACTCGCGAAAGCGCCGCTCGTCGGGCGCGACGGCGATCACGACGCGCGCTCGCGGCCGCGGAAGCCAGGGGAACGTGTCGCGACGGGCGGCCGCATCCAGCAGCGACCGCATGAGCTGCTCGTCCCCCGGAAACCCGAGAACGGTGAAGCGGTCACGATCGAGGCGAAGCGGCGCGCTCGGTTGCGCACCGAGAGGAACAGCGACCAGCCCCGCGATCAGGCCGTAGCGCGCGACCGCGAGAGCGAGCCTCCCTCCTCGACGTGCTTGAGCGTCTCCGCGCAGCGCTTGCCCCATGGGTTGAACTTGTTCGTTCGATGCCCGAGGCGCCACGCTTCCATCGCGTCCTCACGCTGGCCATCGAACCAGAGCGCGCGCCCCAGCTCGAAGTGGGCCTCGATGAGGTTGGGACCGATCTGCAGCGTCTTGCGGAAGAACGTCACCGCATCCTCGTACATCTCGCGTTCGAGATACACGAGACCGAGATAAAAGTGCGCGTAGAGCGTGGCTTTCCGGTCGTTGTCGAGACGAATCGCCTTCGACAGGTGCTCGATCGCCTCGCCGAAGATGCGCTTCTTCAGACAGATGTACCCGACGTTGATGCGCGCGAGCGCGTTCGCCGGCTCTCGCATGAGCACTTTCTGGAAGTTCAGGAGCGCGTCGTCGTACTTCTCCTGAAGCATCTGCGCCCACCCGAGCAGCGACTCCGACTGTGGATCGTTGGGAGCAAGCTGCAGCGCGCGCGTCAGTGCCTTCTCGGCGCCTTCGTACTCCCCGAGCGAGATGAGACTCCACCCTTTCTCGATGAACGTGGAGGCTCCCAAATGATCGGCGAGCGGCTTCGGCCTCTCGGGCGCGAACTGTGGCGTCGCGTCGGGGGACGTGGACGTCGCGCTGATCGGTGCTGCCGCGGTCTGGAGCGATTTCCACTTCTCCACCAGACCCTTCACCTCATCCTTCAGCGTCGTGAGGTCGGTGATCTGCGCCTCGACATGCTTGAAGAGCGACACGATCTCGCCCTTCAACGCGTCCCGCTCAGCCTGCGTGGTGGCTGCATCGAGACGGGCGTCGATTGCCGCGTAGCGAGCGCGGAGATCGCCGCTGCCACGGTCAGACATTCGGGGCAGCCTCTTCGGTCACGCGCTCCAAAACGAGTCGCTCATCGGTCGTCAGCAGCCTCGTGACCTCGAGGAAGACGACGAGGCGATCGTTCCGCCTGACGATTCCCCGAAGAAACTCGGCCGAGAGCCCACGAAAGAGCGGGGGCGGCGGGGAGAGCTGGTCGGCAGTCGGCGACGCGACCTCCAGGACGGCGTCGACGACGGCGCCGATCCACTCGTTGCCGACGGTGAAGACGAGAATACGCGATTCCGGACGCGCCGGCGTGCGCTCGAGCCCAAATCGCAGCCGGAGGTCGATCACCGGAATGATGCGCCCTCGGTACTCGATCACGCCGTCCACCCACTCGGGAACGTTCGGGATCGGCGTCGGCGGCTGATAGCGCAGCACCCGCTCCACGGAGTAGATGTCGGCCGCGAACAGGTCTTCGCCGAGCCGGAACGTCACGAGCTGCTGTCTGACGGTGGTCATGCTGCCTCCGTGAGAGAATCGGCGAGACAGGCGAGCGCCAGCGATTCGCCGTCGACGAGCGCGAGCAGGTCCGCTCCGCGCCGGATCACGCCCAGGAGCACGCTGTCCTCATTGTCGGGAATCGGGGCGCGGCGAACCGAGCGTCCGTCGATGGTGAGCACGTCATCGACATCGTCCACGGCGAGGCCGAGACGCTTCTCCCCCGCGCGCAGGACCAGCACCGCTGCCGCCTCGCGGGCGGCGAGCCGAACGCCCAGCACACGCTGCGGCGAGTAGATCGGGACGAGGCGACCCCGCAGCTCGAAGACGCCTAACAAGTGCTCCGGCATCTCCGGCAGGTGGTGCACCGCCGGGAGCTCGATCGCTTCCTCCACGGCGGCGAGGTCGATGGCGAATCGCTCGGCGCCGATCCGGAACAGCAGCGTGTCCGAATGCCCCTCCCTGGTCGCGATGGCTTCGCGAAGCGGGCGACGCGCGGGCGCCTCGGGCCCATCGAACACGGGCTCCGGGGGCTGCTCGACGACCTCGGCACGCGGCGGAGCCGCCGTCGGCGGAACCACTGTCTCCGACGGCAACGCCTCGACGATCCCCGCCTGTGACGCTCGCCGTTTGGGCGCCTTGCGCGACTTGGCCGATTTGCCCGGCTGCTTCCTGGTCATGGCTCGTGGCTCACTCGATGAACGAAACGAGGCGCGCCCCGCCGAAGCGGGGCTCCGCTCGATGAAGCTGACAACTCACGCGGATGGTCGGTCACAAGACCTCGCTGCCCTTGATCGCCAGCAGCTCGTTCAACGCCGCGGCGATCGCCTGGAGAGGCAGGATCTGGTCGACTCCGCCCGCCTGCGCGGCCGCGTGAGGCATTCCGTAAATGATCGACGTCGCGCGATCCTGCGCGACCCCGGCGCCTCCCGCCTCGTGGATGGCCCGCAACCCCTCCGCGCCGTCCCGTCCCATTCCCGTGAGCACGACCCCGACGGAAGCGGCGCCGAAGACACGCGCGACCGACTTGAAGAGCGGGTCGGCCGACGGCCGAACGCCCCACACTGGTGGCGACGAATCGAGCGCGATGACCGGGACCCCCGCCAGCATCCGCACCCGCATGTGTTGCCCCCCAGGGGCGAGGTACACGCGATTCTTCATCACACGCTCGCCGTCGCGCGCCTCCGCTACGCCGAGTCGCGAGTGCGCGTCGAGGCGTTCCGCCAGGCTCTTCGTGAAGCCCTCGGGCATGTGCTGGACGATGAGCACCGCCGCATCCAGATCGTGCCGCAGCGCAGGGATGAGCTCGGCGAGCGCGCGTGGTCCCCCGGTGGATGCCGCGATCGCGATGGCCCGCGTGGCCCAGCTGCCGTCGCCAGCCGTCGAGCGGCCGGCCGCGGGCGCTCCGTTTTGCCGGGCGAGCGCAGGGACGCCGCGAAGGTTCGCTTCTCGCGTCGCCCGCAATGCATCGAGCAATCGGTCCCGGACGCGTCCGAGATCGAGCGAGATGGGTCCGCCGGGCTTCTTCACGAAGTCCACGGCCCCGAGCTCGAGCGCTTGAAGGGTCAGATCGCGCCCCGGTCCCGAGACCGCGCCGCTCAGCATAACGACGGGACGCGGCGCCTCGCTCATGATGTAGCCGAGCGCGCCGATGCCATCGAGCTCCGGCATCTCGATGTCGAGGGTGACGAGGTCGGGATCGAGTGCATGCACCTTCTTCACCGCCTCGAGCCCGTTGCGGGCGGTGCCTATGACACGGAACTCCCCGGATCCGTCCACCATCTCGGTGACGAGCTTGCGCATGAAGGCGCTGTCGTCGACGACGAGGACGGTCGGCAGCCTAGAGGACGACATGCCCGGACCTGAGCGATTTCACGATGAGGCTGCCGTCCCGCACGTCGAAGTAGACGCTGCGCCCGTAATCACCGCCGACTTCCTGAGCGACGAGAGGGATGCCGGCGCGCTCGAGCGCGGCGCGCGTGGCGACGACGTTCCGCTCGCCGATCTGCAGGCCGGTAGCGGAGAGCAGCGAGGTGAACATGCTGGCGCCACCGACGATCTTCGCACGAATGCGCCCCGCGCGCGCGCCTAACGCCTGCATGCGGTCGCACAGCAGGGGGACCGCCGTCGAGGGGAACTTCGCGCGGTTGGCGCGGTCCTGCGACATGCCCGTGCTCGGCAGCAGGACATGCGCGAGGCCACCGACCCGGGCTTGCGGGTCGTGCAGCGCGATCGCCACGCAGGAGCCGAGTCCCACGGTGACGAGTACCGTCCCGCCATCGGCGACGGCGTAGTCCGCCACCTTCACGCGGATCTCCGAGCGCCCGCTCATGGCTTGCGGAAAATGCGCTCGCGCGGATTCACCGCGACGAACTGGTTTCGCGTCGGGCCAAGGAGTGTCTCCACCTTGCCGAGCACGAGGAACCCACCGGGCACCAGCGCGTCGAAGAAGCGCTGGAAGAGTGCCTCCTGCGACACGCGGTCGAAATAGATGATGACGTTGCGGCAGGTGATCAGCTCTAAACCGCCGGCCGGCGGAGGCTCGTGAAGCAGATCGCGACGCTCGAACCTCACCATCGCCTTCACGCTCGGATCCAGGGCGTGCGGCGGCTTTGGCGCGAAATAGCGGCGCCGGATGATCGGTGGCGTATCCGCGAACGCGTCCTCGCCGAACGTGCCGCGCTCGGCGGCCTTCAGGCTCAGCCGGTCGATGTCGGAGCCGACGATCATGATGCGCGAGAGCGCGGCGTCATCGCGCCGGCGCGCCGCCTCCTGATGCATGAGGATGGCGAGCGAATAGGGCTCCTCACCGGACGCACACCCGGCACTCCAGCACCTGATGTGCTGCGTCTCCGCCGGCCACAGCTCCGGGATGACGTCGTGCGCGATGGCGGCAAACGTCTCCCAGTTCCGAAAGAGCTTGGTGACGTTGATCGTGAGGGCGTCGAGCAGGAGCTCGTACTCGCGGGCGTCCCGGTCGAGGATCGCGGCGTAATCGCGAAAGGTGTGTACGCCGCGTGCCCGCATGCGCACGGCGATCCGGCGCCGCAGGCATTTCTCCTTGTAGCTCGCGCAGCCGAAGCCGCGCTCGCGAGAGATCTTCTCCGTGAGCGCGGCAAACTCCGCATCGGCCATGCGTTGCTGCAGACTCACATCACCGCCCGGACGAGGTCGAGATTCGTGCGGATGAGAGCGTTCTCCGGATCGAGCTCCAGGGCCTTCTCCCAGCACTCCAGCGCCGCATCGCGCTCGTGACGCCGGTAGCGGATGTTCCCGAGCTTGAACCA
>Ga0075431_100001845_pt1 | contig 20055 bp, 15 predicted proteins | sample RhiMetdeltSRZDD5_FD_75297 | JGI IMG/M metagenome (GOLD analysis project Ga0075431, IMG submission 75297) | Populus rhizosphere microbial communities from Tennessee, USA - Rhizosphere MetaG P. deltoides SRZDD5 | ecosystem: Host-associated > Plants > Roots > Rhizosphere > Soil | place: USA... | reverse complement strand
CGAAGTGATTCCGGCGGGCGGCGGGTAGGCACCCCTGCCGTCGTGCGCTGTCAGGGTTGTCCTATATCACTCGGCACGGTCGCATCGTCCAATCGCGAGCATCTAGACCTTTGCGCTTTGCGTCGCGGCCCGACGCTCCAACGGCTGGCGGCGGCTGTGTTACAGTGATCAAAATCGCTTTCCAAACAAGGCACGACGTGCGAAAGGTTATGTCAGGACGCAGCTTCTGTGTGACAAGCCTGGTGGCGGCGCTGCTATTCGGTGCGATGGTCGGTGCGAGGGCGCAGACGCTGCCGGACTATCTGCTGCTTCCCGGCGACAAGCTCGAGGTTTCGATCTGGAAGGAGACCGAGATGCAGCGCATCGTCATCGTGCGCCCAGACGGCAAGTTCTCCTTCCCGCTGACCGGGGAGGTCAAGGCCGCAGGTCGCAGCGTCGAGCAGGTTCGCAGCGAAATCGAGACCAAGCTCGCACGCTATATCTCTGAGCCGGTGGTCACAGTGGCGCTCTCGGAGATCGTGGGCAACCGCGTCTACGTGATCGGACAGGTTCTCAAACCCGGCTTCTTCGTAATGAACCCGCAGATCAATGTCCTTCAGGCGCTATCCCTAGCGGGAGGCATGACACCGTTTGCCAAGGCCGACGACATCATCGTGATCCGCGGCGAAGGGTCTGGTCAGCGAACGTTGCCGTTCCGGTACGGTCAGGTGAGCTCCGGCAGGAACCTCGACCAGAACGTCCTGTTGGAGAGCGGCGATGTCGTCGTTGTCCCGTGATCGCCAAATGAGAGGCGCGCGAATCGTCGCCCTGATCGCATTTACCGTACTACGAGGAGGGCCTGCAGCCGCTGCGGACTACGAGCTCCTGCCGATCCTCGAGGCCGGCGTTGAGACGAATACGAACCGGGACTTGGCCACGGATACAGCGGAAGAATTCGACGGCGAGGGATACATCGCGAACGTAGGCGCGGACATGCGCTGGCGGACCCAGCGCAGTACGACGACGCTCAGACCGGTGGCCAAGTTCCAGGAATACCCGGATTCGTCGGGGCTGGAGGGCGTCGAGGGTTCTCTGGATCTGCGGTCCGCCTACACCTTCCAGCGCGCACAGGTCAACTTCGCGCTGGGGTATTCCCACAGGGACTGGTACAACGCCGAGCTGCCGGACGCTATTTACAACCCGGTGAATCCCGATGATCCAACCGTCCCGGAGACCGGCGCGCTCCGCGAAGGAGAATCTCGCGACCGGATCAACCTCGCGCCAAAGTATGAGTACCAGCTCTCGGAGCGCGTCGGGCTCGGCGGCGTGGCCTATTACGAAACGTCGAGTTACGACGCCGAGGGCGACACGAGCACCGGCGGCGTCGATTATGACTTCATACGCGCCAACCTCTTTGCCAGTTGGCTGGCCGGTCCCGTGACCCGCTTCGAAGTTGGGCCGTTCGCGTCACGCTACGATGCGCAGGACGAACCGACCCAAACCGATGCAATCGGGCTGTCCATCGGTCTCAAGCACGACTGGTCCGAGGAGTTCAAGGGTTTGCTCGATCTGGGGTATTTCGAAGAGGACCGAGAGGGTGAAGATCTCGTCTCCGACGGCAAGGATTCGGGCTGGACTGCGAACGCGTCGATCGAGCGCCGGGGCGAAGTCAGCCGGCTCCGTGGAGGTGTCGGGCGGGCTTACAGCCCGAGCGGCCGCGGGGGCGTTACGGAAAGCGATCAGTTTCGCGTCGAGTACGACCGCGACTGGACGGCAAGGCTCTCGACGACGCTGGCGGCAAGATATGTACGGGACCGGTTCAGGGGCGACGTCGAAACCGCGTCGGACTACGACTACTGGCGCGGTGAGCTTGGGTTCAAGTACTTTTTCAGCTTGAAATGGTATGTCCTCGGCGGGTATCGCTATACTTGGCGCGATTCGGTGGATACGGACGAGTCGGCCGATAACAGCTCGTTCTATCTGCGCGTAGGGTTTTCGCCTGGGGGCGCCCAGCGCAGCCGCCTCTTCATGAGGGATCGCTGATTGGAGGCCGCCGCCATGGAAAAAGGTGATCGCGTCAGGTCGCTCCGCGATTACGTCGACATCCTGCACCGGCGCTGGCTGTATCCGACGATTATCGTTCCGGTGGGGATCTTTACGGCGGTGCTGCTGGCCTTCACGCTGCCGACGCTTTATCGCTCGTCGGCCACGATCCTGCTCGAGCCGTCGTCAATTCCAGCGGACATGGTCCGCACGACCGTGACGAGTTATGCCGACCTGCAGATCGATCTGGTTCGACGCGCGGCGTTGTCTTCCTCGCGCCTGGTGGCCCTCGTGAAGGAGGTCGATCCGTATCCCGATCAGCGAGCGCTCACCCCGGAGGACAAGGCGATCATGGTGGCGGACGCCACCTGGATAGAGCGCGTCGACCCGATCACGCTCGAGCCGCTCGCGGAGTCGACGGCCTTCTCGCTTCATTACGACAATCCGGATCCCACGATCGCCCGAGCAATTGCGGCCCGGCTGGCGCTGCTGTTCCTGACGTACAACCGCGAGGTGCGCACCGCCCAGGCCGGGGAGACGTATGAGTTTCTGAAATCAAAGTCTGAGGAGCTCAGTGCCACGGTCGAGGGGCTGAGCGGGCAGATTGCAGACTTCAAGAAGCGTTACCCGAACGCGCTGCCTGACGATCAGCTCGATAATCGCGATTCGCTGGAGCGAACGCGTCGCGACCTCGACAGCATCGAGAGTCAGGCGCGGCTCGCCGAGCAGAGAGAGGCGGTGCTGGCGGTGCAGCTGAGCCAGCTGAGTGCGACGCTGGTGGGAGCTGTGTCGGACACGCGTACCGACCTCGCCACCCTGCGCGCTGAGCTCGCTGCGGCCCAGCAGCGCTATTCACCCGACCATCCGGACATCAAGCGACTGCGGCGCGCCATCGAGACGCTGCTTGCCCAGGGAGCGACTAACGCTGCACCGGCGGGCAGCGCCGACAACCCGGAGTACCTCCAGACCGCCGCGGAACTGGAGGCTGCGCGGCGCGACGTCGCCGCGCTGCGCTCGCAGGCGATGCGCGCGCGGGCGCAGATCGCCGGTTACGAACAGCGGCTCCGTCTGGCGCCGAACCTGGAGAAGGAGTACCTGCAGCTGGAGCGCGATCGCGACATGGCGATCGGCCAGCTGGAAAATGCCCGGACAATGATGCGGGCCGCCGAAATGGCCCAGAAACTCGAGTCGGAGCAGCGCGGCGAGCGGTACACGCTGATACAGCGTCCGCGGGTCCCGGATTCACCGGTCAGCCCGAATCGGCTCGGTATCATCCTGCTCGGCCTGGTACTGTCGATGGCGGTCGCGTTCGGGCTCGTCGTCGTCCTCGACGTCGTCGACCCCACGGTTCGCACAACTTTCGACATCGCCGATCTCACTGATCTCCCGATCGTCGGCACGATCCCGGTGATGCTCAGCCCCGCGGATCAGCAACGTCGCCGCCTGCAGCTGCGGATGCTGGCGATCGCCGGCGGAGTCGCTACTGTCGCCATGGTCCTGACGGTGCTGCGCACCCTTAGTTGACGCCTTCTCCCCCCACTACGTGCCGCGGCATCAGCATGCGCTGAACGGCGCTGCGACAACACCCCATGGGTCTCTACAGTCGCAAGAGTGCGCGCAGGTCACTGATCGACACCGTGACGTTTCGGGCGCTGTCGCAGATCGCGGCGATGCTCGGCTACATCGTGATGGTGCGCGCGATGAGCCGGGAGGACTTCGGCGTCCTGAACCTGCTGTACGCGTTCTACCCGCTTGTCGGCACAGTCGCGTCGCTCGGCCTCGAGCAGACGCTCCGTCGCTATCAGCCGGAATTCTTGAGCGGAGCCCGTCCCGAAGCTGCCCACTGGCTCTGGCGCACGGTGGCCCGCGCCAGATTCGGGGTCAACCTCGCCGTGCTCTTGGTCGTGCTGCTGACATGGAATTTCACGGCTCCGCTCTTCAAGCTGACGCCTTATCGCGCGGAGTTCGTGCTGTTCTGCCTCCCGATGCTGCTGCATTTCCAGGTGCGGATTCTCCGGCTGTCGCTCGCGTCCTACATGCTGCAGCGGCACAGCCTTGGCGCGCTCGCCTGGCTCGCGATCGTGAAGCTCGTCGCATACCTGTTGATCACGGCATTCGGGACCCTGACGCTCGATATGGCGATCCTGGCGGACACCCTGGGATACGCGACGGCATATGCGATGCTCGTCTGGGCCAACCGCCGTCACTGCCGGCCGGCGGCGTCGGCCAGGCCATACGTTCCCACGGAGACGGATCGCCGGCGGCTGCTGCGCTACGCCGCATACAACAATTTCAGCGATGCCGGCTCGTACGTCATCAACGTCAAGAGCGACAACTTCTTCATCGCTGCAATCCTCGATCCGATCGCTGTCGGCGTGTACTCTTTCTATACACGGCTGAATCAGATGGTTGTCCGACTCTTGCCGACTCGTCTTTTCGACAATGTCCTGCAACCGCTTTTGTACACCGTTCCGCCGGAGGAAGCGGGGGCCAGGCTGCCGCGGTATTTTTCCCTGATGCTGAACATGAATCTCCTGCTGCAGTGGCCGGTATTCGCGTTTGTATGCGTCTACCACCGGGAGCTCGTTCATACGGTCTTCGGCGAGAAGTTCGTGGATGATTCGTGGTTGCTACCGCTGATTGTCGGGTTTACGTTGGTGGACATCGTGGCCAACCCGGTGACGTTCGTGGCTCAGTACCAGGAGAAGGCGGCTACCCTTCTGCTGAGCAAGGTGTTCGGGATCTACAACGTGGTTGCGCTGCTCGTAATGCTGCCGGTGCTGGGGGTCGCCGGCGCGGCGATTGCGAGTGGATCAACGCAGATATTTCGAGACGCGTTCATATGGTGGCGAGTGCGGGGGATAGCCAGGTGGCTCAATGCGCCGGCGGCGCTCGGCTTCGGGGTACTTGTCTGGGGCGCAGCGATCCTCGTGTGCCTCGGGCTCAAGAAAGCCATCGACATTCCGGACCTGGCCGACCTGATGGTCGGCTTGCTGGTGCTCGCCGCCGCTTGGCTCGTATTCGTTCGCACTCCCGCGATCGCTGAATCCGATCGGATGCTGCTCGCGTCGGTGATGCGAGGCAGGGAGGCTCGCGTCCTGCGCGCCATTGGCCTCGTCGGTGAGCGCAACGGGGTGCGGCTCGTGGCGGACTGACCATGCGTCGGCTCACACTCCTGATGCTTCTATGCGCGCCAACGCTGGATTACGTGGCCGGGGGCGACAAGTTCGGCAGGGGTGGCTGGCTGCCCGGCAAGGCGGTTTTCGCGCTGGAGCTCTTCGGCGCCCTGGCGCTTCTGTATGTGCTGTTCGCCGGTGCGCGCAGCCGCTTTCAACTGGTCCGGCCGGCGTACTGGCTGGTATTCGGCGCGCTGGCCGGCACCGCCATATGCGGAATCCTCGCGGCGGGCACCGCGCCGGGTCCGGTGTTCGCGGGCCTGCGCAGCTATCTGCGGGCATTGCCCTGGTTCTTTGTCCCCGCCGTGTTCCTGTTCTCGGAGCGGGATGTCCGCCTGCAACTCAAGGTGCTGCTCGCCGTCTGTCTGATTCAGACGCCAATGGCTGTATTGCAGCGTCTACGGTCGGTGGACACGGACCTCCAGACCGGCGACTGGACGACCGGTACGATGCAGATTTCGTCGATCCTGTCAATCTTCTTGATCTGCGCAGCCTGCGTGCTGGCGGCGCTGGCGATCCGGAAACAGATCGGATGGCTGCGTTTCGGGGTGCTCATCGTGCTGATACTCATACCCACCACCATCAACGAGACCAAGGGATCGCTGCTCCTGTTGCCGATTGGCCTAATGATGACCTATCTCGTGGCGGCCCGCCGCGGACAGCGCCTGAAGCAGATGTTCATCGCAGTCTGGGTGCTGGTGGGCTTCGGGGCTGTCTTTGTACCCGCTTATGATTACTTCCAGGAACAGCAGAAGTACCCCAGACCCATCGGAGAGTTCGTCACACAGGAAGGACGACTAGAGAACTATCTGTGGCATGACCAAGGTCTCGGGACGCGCGAGAACCCGGGTCGAGGCGACTCGATAGCCGTGCCGCTCGAGTATCTCAGCCGCGAGCCTTCGACCCTCGTCTTCGGGCTGGGTCTGGGCAACGCATCGAGATCCGGGCTTGGCGACGGTTTCAAGGGTCGTTACGCGGATCTCTTCGAACGGTTCCTATCGACAGCCTTCTCGCGGATCGTTCTCGAACTCGGTGTTCTGGGGCTCGCGTTTCTGATGCTTTTGCTCTGGCTCATACTCACAGACGCGCGGTACGTAGCCGCGCGCGCTGTCGGACTAAAGGGCAGCCTGGCGGCCGGGTGGGCCGGCGTGACACTGGTAATGGTCACGTCGGTCTTCTACAAGGACATCACGGCCCATGCGGCGCTATCGTTCCCCTTCTGGTATCTCTCCGGCCTGGTGGCGGCGGAGCGCATGCGGCTGACGGTGGGACGCGAGGCGGTCGACAATCGAACCGCCGCCGTTGCGCTGAGATCTTCGGCGTCCGCCACCGGGTAGCGCAGCGCACCCTCATTCCAAGGCCTTGCGGTAGGCCGCCAGCAATTGCGGAATCTGATGCTCCCAGGCGAGCACCTGCTCGACCCTGCGGCGCCCGGACTCGCCCATGCGCTCGCGCGCCGGGGCATCGTCGAGCAGCGTGCAGAGCTTGGTCGCAAAGTCTGCGACGTCGTTCGGCCTCGCATAGACCGAAGCCTCCTGTGCGGAGAAGCGGCCTTCCGTGAGATCGAACTGCACGATGGGCTTGCCCAGCGCCATGTACTCGATGATCTTGTTCATGGTCGACAGATCGTTCATGGCGTTCACCCGGTCGGGGTTCACGCAGACGTCCGCGGTGCTCAGAATCTCCCACAGTTGGGCATCCGGTAGGCGGCCCGTGAACTCGACGCAGTCCGTGAGACCCAGGTGCCGCGCCTGCGCCTGCAGTGCGGGCATCTCGGTACCGTCACCGACGATGATGTAGTGCACGTCGTCCCGCCCGAGGGAGCGTCGCATCCAGGTAATGGCCTCCAGCAGCAGATCAAGACCTTCCTGCCTGCCGATCACTCCGACGTATCCTACGAGAAAGCGTCGCCCGCGACGCAGCGCAGGGTTATCGGCAACGCGACGTACCCTTGAGAGATCGGCGCCACTGCGCACCACGAAAACGCGCTCCGCTGGCATCCCGCCGCGCTCGATCGCGATACGGCGATAGGAATCGTTGGTCGCGATGCTCACGTCGGCCGCGGCGAACGTCCATCGCTCGAGAAGGCGCAAAAGGCGGTAGTTGAAGTCGCGTCTGCCGAACTTCGCTTCGTACAATTCCGGATTGATGTCGTGGTGATCGAAGATAAACCGCTTGCCGAACAGGCTGAAGAAACGGCCGATCAGAAAGATCGTATCCGGCGGGTTGCACGCGTGAATTACGTCAAATCCGTGGCGCCATGCGATGCGCAGCGACAGCCAGAATTCGGCAAGCAACGCTGTGGCGTACTCGAGGATGTAGCCGAGTCCCGAGTTCCCTTCGACCGGCAGCGTGTGCCTGTACACATGCACACCGTCGATCGATTCGTACGCGGCTTCGTAGCCGCGACCCGTGGGGCAGATGACCGCGACCTCATAGCCGTGCGCATGGAGGGCGACCGCTTCCTGCCACACCCTCCGGTCGAAAGGACAGGGCAGGTTCTCGACGATGATCAGAACACGGCGCTTACCAGGCAATGCCGTCATAGCCCTGAATCTTTCCGCCGCTTGTCAGTGACGTCAGATCCCATCGGCCGACGAGATCGATCAGTACATGACGCCTGTCGAGCCGCTCCACGAGCCCCGCAAAGGCCGGTTCCGCGGTAGCCAGGACCACGACTTCCGAGTGCTCAAGGAGCTCATCCGGATCGTCGACGAGAAGTCGACCCACGTGAGGGATTCGATTCATGATGTAGTCGCGATTCGCACCCATCAAGCTCGCGAGGCGGACGTGCTGGTCGAGGATCTTCAGTTCATAGCCCTTGCCCAGCAGGCGCTCGACCAGGTCCACGACGGGACTCTCGCGTAGATCATCCGTGCCTTCCTTGAAGCCGAGTCCGAGCACGCCGACGCGCCGCTTCTCGTGACGCTGGATCATCGCGAGGGCCTTGTCCAGCTGGACGCGGTTGCTCGGGAGCACGGCCGATAGCAGTGGCAAATTGACGTCGAAGCTGCGCGCACGGTAGATGAGGGCGCGCAGGTCCTTCGGCAGACACGAACCGCCGAATGCAAAGCCGGGCCGCAGGTACGCGGGAGAGATATTGAGCTTCGTATCGAGCACGAAATGCGTCATCAGCGCTCGTGCATCCACGTCGACGGCCTTTGCGAGTCGTCCCATTTCGTTCGCGAATGCGACTTTGAGCGCGTGCCAGGCGTTGTCGGCGTACTTGATCAGCTCCGCGGTCGCGAGGTCGCTCTGGATTACCGGTGCATGGGGATCGGGATACAAGGATGCGAGGACCGATGCAGCGCGATCATCCGTCGAACCGATCACGATCTTCGGCGGCCGATCGTAATCGTGGATCGCCGTGCCCTCGCGCAGGAACTCCGGGTGGATGCAAACGCCAAAATCCGCGCCGGCGCGTTTTCCGGAGCGCGCCTCGAGCGTGGGAATGACGATGGATGACATGGAGCCGGGGAGCATCGTGCTGCGTACCGCAACGACCTTGAAGCCTTCCGCATGCGCGAGCTCGTCGCCGATCTCCTCGCAGACCCGGCTGACAAAGGTCAGATCGAGGCTGCCATTGGGCTGGCCGGGCGTCCCGACGCACAGCAGCAGCAGCTCGGCGAACTGGATGGCGCTGCGCGCGTCGGCAGAGGCACGCAGTCTTCCCGACGCGATGCCGGCCGCAATCAGTGGCTCGAGACCGGATTCGATGATCGGACTCCGGCCAGCCTTCAGCAGCTCGGTCTTGACGCTGTTCGGATCGATCCCGAGAACATCGTGTCCGTCACGCGCGAGGCACGCAGCGGAAACGACGCCCACATACCCGAGGCCGAAAATCGCAATCCTCACGATCCCTCTCACCTGTGCCTGCGGCACTTTTTCGTGGTCCAATGTCCCGCTGTCGAATTCGACATAAGGCTTGCGGTTCGCGCGCTTCCGACGCGGAAGTTCGCAGACGGGCTAGCGTATCATTGTGCGTCGCCGATTCCCGACACGAATGAACCTGCGTTGGAAGCTCGATCGCGTGCGTGCCATGAGCGCCGCAGAGATCACCTATCGTACGGGGCTGGAATTTCGTACTTGGGTGGAGCGCGCCGGCCTGCGTCGGATGCGTGTCCCCGTACCGCGGGGCCGCGCGGGGCGACCCTGGGTCCACCCCTTGCCGAGCGGATTCGACATATCGCGATACACGCGGGCGGCCGACCGCGTCCTGGCCGGGACCTTCACGATCTTCGCGCTGCACGACGCCGAGCTCGGGTTCCCTCCGAATTGGAACACCGACCCGCTAACCGGTGTGGCTGCCCCGATGATCTACGGCAGGTCGATCGACTATCGGGACACGCGGCTGGTCGGAAACATCAAGTACCTGTGGGAACCGAACCGGCACCTGGAGCTCGTGGCGCTTGCGCAAGCCTGGCACCTGACCAGGGAGCCGCGCTACCTGGATGGCTTCCGGACCTTGCTCGAGTCCTGGTTCGAGCAGTGCCCGTACCCGAGCGGCCCGAACTGGACGAGCAGCCTCGAGCTCGGACTGCGCCTGGTCAACTGGTCGGTGGCTTGGCAGCTCCTTCGGGGCGACGAATCGCCGCTCTTCGAGTCAGCGGAAGGAGACAGCTTTCGGCAGCGTTGGCTCGCGTCCGTATTCCAGCATTGCCAATTCATAGCCGGGCGCCTGTCGCGGCATTCGTCCGCAAACAATCACCTGCTCGGCGAACTCCTGGGCCTGTATGTCGCTGCGACGACCTGGCCGCTGTGGCCCACGAGCGAGGATTGGCGGCGTTCGGCGCATCGCAATTTCGAGCGCTCGCTGCTCATGCAGGTGTACACGGATGGCGTCAATCGCGAGCAGGCGGTCTGGTATCACCACGAGGTGGCGGACATGCTGCTGATCGCGCTGCTCGTGGGCCGCGCCAACGGCGACGAACTTTCGGTTGATGTCGCGCGAACGCTGGAACGAATGCTTGAATTCATCGCAGCGCTGATGGACTGCGCCGGCAACGTGCCCGCGTGGGGCGACTCGGACGATGCGGTGATGATCCGCTTCGATCCGGACCGCAAAGCGTCGGTCTTCCGGTCCCTCCTGGCCACGGGCGCCGTGCTCTTCGAACGGGCGGAATTCGCGGCCAAGGCCGTGAACTTCGATGACAAGAGCCGCTGGATGCTTGGGGACCAGGCGCAGCACCGTTTCCAGACTCTTGTCCCCAACGCGCACGATGTGACGCCACGGCGTGAGTTCGCCTGTGGCGGATACTTCATCCTGGGCGAGCAGTTCGAGTCGCCGGAGGAAGTGCGCATCGTCGCAGATGCAGGTCCGCTCGGCTACCTGGCCATTGCCGCGCATGGCCATGCGGACGCGCTTGCACTCACGTTGTCCGCCGGCGGGAAAGAGATGCTTGTCGACTCCGGCACGTATGCCTACCACACGGATCGACCATGGCGGGATTATTTCCGCGGCACGTCGGCGCACAACACCGTGCGAGTCGACGGCGTCGACCAATCCGTGGCGGCGGGAAACTTCCTTTGGCTGCGCCACGCGCGGGCGGTCAGCGAGAGATTCGAATCGTCCCGGGAGCTCGACCAATTCGTTGGCAGCCATGACGGCTACCGCAGGCTCGGCGATCCGGTGCTGCATCGCCGCGAGATCCTCTACCGCAAGGGCGTCGCGGAGCTCGAGGTCGTCGACCGTCTCACGTGCGCAGGTCGGCACGCCGTCGAGGTATTCTGGCACTTCGCCCCCGAATGCAGCGCCGTTATCGATAGCGGCGCGGCGACGGTCACCAACGACGCGACGCGCATGCGGATCACGTGGTCTCCGGGGTTGTCGGCTGGGCTGCGGCGTGGCGAGTCCGCGCCGCCCCTGGGCTGGGTCTCCCGGCGGTTCGATGTCCGGGAGCCTACGTGGGTCCTGGTGCTTAGTTGCGCCATCGACGGGGACTGGGAGTGCCGGACGCAATTCAAGGTGGAGATCCGAGGCCCAGCTTCCGGTGGTGATAGTTCACCGTCTCCGTGAGGAAGTTGTCGAGGTCATCCGCGATGGCCTTCCACGTGTAGCGCCGCTGCACTATGTCGCGACCAGCCCGACCCCAGTCGCGCAGGTGCGCACGATTCCAGTACAGATACTCGACGCCCCCTGCAATGCTCGCCGGCGTGTTGTCCGCGATGAAGTGCGCACAGCTCGCATCCTCGGTGATAGTGCGGAATGCACGTACGGGTGTCGTCAGGACGACCTTCTGCATCGACATGTACTCGAGGAGCTTGATCGGGACGTTGCCTTCCCAGAAGTCGGTGAGCGGGTAGGCCATCATGCAGATCTCGGCCTCGGCAATCAGTGCCGGGACCTGGTCGAATGGCACGAGCGGCCGGAAGTGCACACGGTCCTCCACCTCCAACTCGGCCGCCAGCCGGCGCAGCGTGTCGAGATAGGTTCCATCGCCGACGACCGTGAAGCTTACGGGGATTGCGCGTTCGTGCAGCAACCGCATGGCCCGGATCGTTTCGGCGAGGCCGCGCCCGTCGGTGAGCGAACCGTGAAAGAACAGGCGCAGCTCCGCGGCGTCGGAAGACGACGAGTGGCCTGAATCCGGCCTGAAGAGATCCGGGTCGACACCCGAGGGCCAGATCAGCTGACGTGGATTCAGCGGCATGCGCATGTCCCGCAGGAGCTGCTGGCGCAGACCCTCGGAAATGTACGTGATCCCCTCGTGCCGATCGCGATTGAGCCCGAGGACACATTTCGTGTAGGCGCGCATCAGGCGCCCGGAATGCCATGCGGCAGCGTTGCTGTACTTGGCTTGCCGCAAATCGAGTACGAAGGCGGGACGCTGCTTCGCGCCCAGAAACATGAGCGAGTACAGGATCGTAAACTGGTCGAAGATTACGAGATCGGGTTGCAGCGCCCGGTATTGGCGCCGGAAGGCCCCGAACCCGGCTAATAGAAAGTGCAGGAAGGCGAGCCCGCGGCGCGGCAGCTTTGGGATCAGCGTCGCCTGATCCGTGAAACATTGCCGGCTGTGCCTGCAGGCGAAGATGTAGTGAATTTCGTGGCGCTGCTTCAGGTGACGGTCCGTTTCACGCCACGTCGTGATGTGCGTGTTGACGTCGGCGTATACCCGATAAAGCCAGAGGACCTTCACGGCACGCTCCGTCCTTGCGCTTGCGCGCGGCCCTCGAGCACCTCGACGATGCGGCGGCAGTTGTCAAGGCCATACGTGACGCGGGCGAATGCCGCCGCATTCTGACCGAGCTCGCGGGCCAGGTCCGGCTGCCGAACGAGCTCACGAACCTGGTCGGCCAGCCGGGCCATATCGCCGGACGCCGCAACGCCGATCCTGTGCCGGGAGATCAGTCCGTCGGGATCGACTTCGAGGCTCGCGGTCGGCGTGCCACGCAGCCAAGCCTGAATGAACGTGTTCGGAAAGCCTTCTCCAGAGGGGCGGCTCGTGTTCACGAACAGGCGCGCCTGCCCGAGGATTCGATTGACGTCCTCCAGGGGTCGCGGGCCAAGAAATCGCAGATTCGGTACGTTCACCAGGTCTCCGGTCAGCCGCGCGTAGGCGGGATCCTGCACCGCACCGATCATCAGGAATTCGGCGTCTTCGAGATCCAGGCAGCGTCGCGCGAGGTCCACGAACAGTTCCGGACGCTTGTCGCGCTTCAAATTGGCGACCCAGACGATCGTGCGTCGGCGGGCAACCGCCGGAGTCTCGGCGGGCGGCGGATGGAAGTTCGGTATGACGCCTGCTGCCTCCAGCCCGTAGTGCTCACGAAGGAAGCGCCGCTGGTACTCCGCCTGAGCGATGATCGCATCGGCGCGCCTCAAACCGTACTCGTAGAGCGGCCGTTCGAGGCGCTTTGCCCAGTGACGCAGCCATCGGGCCCGAAACGGCGTCACGTCCTCGATCCGTGCGACGTGATGCACGAGCCGGCTGCCATGGCGGCGGCAGTACGCGGCAGCCACACCTACGTACGGAGAGCTGACACGGGTGTAGATGACGTCCGGCCGCAGCCGGACGAGCCAACCCCAGACCGAAACCGCGTCCGCGGTCTTGAACCAGCGGCCGAGCGGCGGCACCGGCCGCGTACGGTGAATGGCGACACCCTCGCCATCGGTGGCCGTCGAGTGCCGGCAGACAAACGAGACCTCGTGGTTCGTATTGGTGCGCAAGTAGTCCATGAGATAGCGAACCTGAATCTCGGCGCCGCCCAGGTTCCCGGTCCAGTGGGAAAGCATCAGGAAGCAGATCCTCATGGCGCTTGACGTCGTGGTGCACTCAACAGCCACTTCGGGTTCGGAGTCAGACTTCCCCGCAGGTAGTAGTCGATCTCGAACGCTTCCACAATATCGAATGCGCGCGCTTCCTGCTGCGGCGTGACGCGGCCGCGCCAGCGGCCGATCAGTGCGGGGCCGGCCGCCGGTGCAGCCCTCTGATGTTGAAGCAGGCGACGGGATTCCGCGCTCGATTTCACCGTCGAAGCGGATGCGCGTCCCAAGCGCTTCAGCATGCGAGCAGGGTCGGGCAGTGACAGTCGTTGCGCAAGGTGAGTGATGGCTGTGTCCGGATCGAGCACCATCTGTTCGTACGAGATGATTGTCCATTTCGGATCGACGCCGAGGAGCGGAACGGCGTTCTGCAGGCACCAGTCGAGCACGGCCATCTCAAAGTGGTTCGCCGACTCGATGACGCTCCGGGCAACCGCGCGCTGCTGCTCTGTAAACCGGGTGGCAAACGGACCCGTCAGGAACGAGTGCAGCCGAGGCAGCTCCTCTCGCGACAGCGAGACAGGGATCGGGTGCCGCAGGAGCAGCAGGGTCTGCCCGCCGAACTCGCGCGCGAACCAGCCGAAATCGTCCTCTCCGGCAAAAAGGATCTTGAAGAGCATCCGATCGGTCGTGAAGTGCCATTGGTCCGAGAACGGAATTTCCCGCTTGAATCTCGGGTCGTCATCCTCGTCATCGATGAACTTCTGCAGATAGGCGCGCATAGCGGGCTTGCTCGCCGGATCGAGCAGCAGCGACCAGTCGTCGAATCCGAGGGTAGCGCGCACGACGGGCCTGCGCAGATTGAAGGGCTCGTTGACCACCTTGAAGCGTCCTTGGGTGGCGATGAGCTCAGCCAGCCACGTCGAGCCGCTGCGCGGGGTCGAGAATATGAACATGTGAGCGGCATCGCCCTGCCGATGTCGCGTAGTAAGGTGCCGGAGCCGGTTGCGAATACGCTCGCGCAGGAACAGTCGTTCGGTCGGATCGGTGATCATCAGGCAGGAGAATCGAGGCCGGCTAGCGGAGAATGCTGTCTTCAACGATGCGCACGAAGTGGGCGCGGACTTGGTCACGGGTGAAGCTCGCGAGCGCCTTACAGTGGTTCGCGTGCGAGATGCGGTGCCGCAGCTCGCGGTCGCGCGCGAGCTGGACGAGCCAGCGGGCGAATACTACCGGGTCAAGCGTGTCGGTGAGGAACCCGTTGACCCCTTGCTCGATGACGTCCGGCAGGCCGCCGACCGGCCTGGAGAGGATCGGCATGCCGTACAACATTGCCTCAAGCACCACGTTCGGCAAGCCCTCGCCATGCGAGGTGGGAAACAGGAATATGTCTGATTCGAGCAGCAACCGGCGCTTGGCCTCGCCGGTGACCGCGCCGGTGAACTCGACGTTGTCGAGGTCCGCAGCGGCGCGGAGCAAAGGCAGATCCGGACCGTCGCCCGCTATCGTCAGGTGCAGCGGGATCTCCGGAAGCCAGCTCCGAGCTAGGGAGACGGCCTGCAGCGCGAGCAATGCGCCCTTCGCCGGTACCAGGCGCGACAGGAAGAGGATGCGCAGTGGAGGGCTCCGGGAGAGCCGATGCTCGAGATCGAGATCGCTGAGAAAGCTGTCATCGGCAACTGTTGATGCGAGGTGATAGCGGGCGCGGGGGCTGCAACCGAGGCGCAGGAGGCGGGTACGGAAGGTTTTGCCCAGGACGACGAAGTCTTGGCCTTGGGCAAAACTCGCGCGGAATATCGCCCGCGGCAGCCAATGGCGCTCGATCCAGCGCTCCATCTCTTCGGACCACCCGCGAAAGAACGTCAGCACATTGCAGCGCTGGACCCGGGCCAGCACGCAGAAGAGGGCATCGCGAAAGAAGGAGTTGCGGTTGAGCGAGGGATTCAGGACGACGAGCGCGTACTCACGTGTCCGGAGCGTGCGCCAGAACTGAACATAAAGTCGCGCCAGCCGCGCGGCGATCGTCAGTCCCGTGCCCCGGTCGGGTTGCGTGACGAAGAAGTACTCGAAGCGGGGATCGAAAGCCTCGAGCGCCAAGACGTTGTAATAGTGCTCGACGCCGCCAATCGTATCCGCATGTGGACGCAGCACCAGAACCCTTCTTTGCATCGATCCCCTGAACAGTCGGGCGCGTCGGCTCGGAGGCAGTGGTCGCAGAATCACGGCGCCGCACGACGGTTGTCAAGACGCCCCGGGGTCTGAGTCGTGCCCGGGTCCGGGACTGCGGTACCATCGCGAATTGTAGGATGTCGCTGGCCAGTGCATTCATGCTGGCGCGGCCAGGACCCCGGGGCGTACGCAGAAGAGCGAGTCCATGCTTCCAAACTTTCTGCTCATCGGTGCTGCACGTTCGGGGACGACCTGGATCGAGAAGAATCTGCGGGCGCACCCTGACGTGTTCCTTCCCGCAAGGAAGGAGCTGCATTTCTTCGACCGGGATTACGCCAAGGGGCTTGAGTTCTATGCAGCGTATTTTGCGGAATGGTCCGGCCAGAAGGCGGTCGGGGAGGCGTCGCCGAGCTATCTGTCCGCGGGACGGCCGGGGCATGACATTCCGGCAATGATCGCGCAACACCTCCCCGGCGTGCGATTGATCGCCTCGCTTCGCAATCCCGTGGATCGCGTGTACTCGCGATTCTGGAACGCGAAGGCCAAGTTCGAGCACAACGCGCAACTGTCGTTTGAGCAGAAACTCCTAGACAAGCCCGAGTTTCTGGATGAAGGCACATACGCCGACCACCTCGAGCGATTCTTCCGGAATATACCCCGCGAACGGATGCTGGTGCTGCTATACGACGATCTCGTGGCCGATGGCCGTGGATTCATGCGGAGGATTTACGAGTTTCTCGCTATCGACCCGGACGTGGCGACCGGGCTTGAGACTCTCCGGATAAACTCGGCGGAAGGCAAGGGGAGCCTTGCCCGATCGAAGCCCTTGTGGCTGGCGAGCCGTGCTTTGAACCGGTTTGGGGCGCGAGAATTAGCAGAGAAGCTGCGCGTCAGGAACAGCGTGCCGCTTCCAGAGATGTCCGAGGCGACTAGAGTCCGACTGATTGAACATTATCGGCCACACAACGAGCGCCTCGCGCGACTGATCCAGAGGGACTTGTCGGCCTGGAATCAGGCGTAGCGGCGCCCCTCAATCCCACCTGCCGAAGGAGGCTGGGCCGCGTGCGTGAACGCACCATGCTCCTGCGCAACGCCAACGTGACAGCCCTGCGAGCAGGACTGAGCCGCTGAGTGCGAGAGAGCCCGCCTTCAATCGTCGGGTGCAGCGACCCGGCTCGAAGACTTATATGAAATCCAGAGCTCCGAGCCGCGTGGTCATGGGTTCTCCGCAGCTCATCCAACGCCGATGGGCGCTGCGTGTAAACTGCGTCGCTGCAGCCGATCGGGGGGCGGAGCAAATTGAGCGATCCCTGTGTGGTCTTCTTGTTCGGGCTTCCGCGCTCCGGGACAAAGCTCACGCGCGATCTGCTCAACAGGCATCCGGAGATCGCGATATTTCCTCACGAAACCCATTTCATTCCCTATTATGCGCGGACTTTCGGGTCCTTCGGGGACGTTGGCAGAAGAGCGAACTTCCTGCGTTTCCACCGAGAATTCCAAGGAACGACCTTCGCGCGACGCATGGAGGCTCGGGGGGTCGAGTTCGACGGCTCCCGCTGGTATGAGGCGCTGCAAGGAGCGACGTACCGCGACGTGCTGCGCGCGATGTTTGCCCTCTACTCGCAGATGACGGGCTGTCGCATCGTCGGTGACAAGACGCCAGGTTATGTGTCACAGCTTGCACTGCTCAGAACGCTGTTTCCTGATGCCCGGTACATACACATCGTTCGAGATCCGCGCGACTATGCCTGTTCGATCCGCGAGGCGTGGGGGAAAAGCGTCCCGCGGGCTGCGCAACGCTGGAAGCAGCAGATACGCAAATATCGCCAGGAGGCGGCTGAGCTCCCGGTCGCGAGCATGGAGTTGTCGTACGAGTCGCTGCTCGCGGAGCCGCCGCAGGCTCTGGACCGGCTTTGTCGCTTCCTTGGTGTCGCCTTTCGGGTTGAGATGCTGGTCCTGGAAAAACCGGCAGAGGATCTCGCCGCAACGCGGCACGCACGGACGATCGTCGGCGGCAATACCGGCAAATGGCGCACCGGCCTCAGCGAGCGCGAGGTGGCCGTCATCGAGAGGATCTGCGGAGGCCTGATGTCGGAGCTCGGCTACCAACCGGTTTACGCTGCGGGCGACGAAGATCTGAACTCGGCCGCGATGGCCTGGCAGAGGCTCGCGGACGGGTTCAATCTGCTGCGGTTCCGGCTGCGCCACGAAGGCGGCCTCCTTGCGGCTTTGGCAGAGACCAGACGCGCCAATCGATTTCGCGACGTCGAAGAATGATCCCGGAGTCAGGGAAAACGCTCGGCCCCTGATACCCTGGCGGTCGCAGGGGAGGCGGGGTCGTCGTACCCGAGCTTGGCGTTCAGCGCGCCAGCATGTTGGTTGAAGTAGGCGCGGTCCGCCGGATCGAGATTGCTGCGCCAGGACTGATCGAGGGCGATTACCCGGTCGCGGCGCAGTCTCATGCCATTGCCATTCGTGATGTGGGCGGGTCGCGCGTGGAGCTCGAGCATCGCTGGAGTGTAATCAAGCTGCAGAAAGGCACAGAGCCCCTGTAAGGTCGTGGCTGTTGCCGTCGCGAGGTCCTCATACCTGATTCGCAGAACGCCTTCGGGCCGAACGTTGCGCGCGATGAGTGGCATCGTGCGCGAGTAGTAGTTGACCCAGCGCCGCAAGGCGTCCTGACGTGTTAAGCCGGACCGCACGCCGGAGTAGAAAACGCCACGACCATCCCGTGTCAGGAGAATCAGTCGCGTCCTTTTTGGGTCCAGACGATAGAGCCCGAGGCCTTTCAGATAGTCCTTTGATGCATCGACGACGACCTGCGCGCCGGTGAGCGCGCGAACTGATTCGAACAGCGCGAGCGTGTTTCGGCATGCCTCGTCGAACCGGGCGAGCAGAGATGGCAGAGGCGTAATCCCGGCCCTGGCTCTGAGAAAGGCCGCCCCGTGACGGACCTTCCATGCCCGGCGGTAAGCGGGGGTCATGACCTTCGGGTCGACCACGCGCGTTGCGCCGATGAATCCGAGGCGCATCGCATACGGGTCCGTGCTCAGGTCCCGGCCGACCTGTTGGCCAAACTGCGAGACGATCGGCTGCCAGAAACCGCAGGTGCGTACGGGCGTGCCGCACGAGCACAGGGTGTTGAGCGCCAGATTCTTGGGCAGGTGTGTGATTTCGCCGACCGGAACGATTGTCGGGTGGCCGCCAAGCAGAAGGTTCAGCAGCGTAGAACCGGAATGACCAGAGGAAAGAATGTATGCCGTACGGATCTGGACCATGAGCGTGATTCTATGCCGCCAGGACGACGCCACCGTCAACACGGTGAGGTCCTCGCAGCGATATGATGTCACCATGGCAGCAGGGCGCGCAGGGTTTTTCCGAACGGGGGCCTTCTCGCACACGAATGCCAGCGTAGATCGAGTGCTCAGGGCATGTCTGCCCGAGGTGTCCTGGGAGAGTATCGACATCATCCAGTCCATCGGCGGCAGATGGCCCAGCCAGCTCTACCTGGCGTTCGCCGCCCTTCGGCATTACGGACCCTCGAGGTGCTGGCCGCCGCGGCGTGCGCTGCGATATGGGCGCAGGACTCCTGCATACTTCCAGAGATCGCGCGAGCTACTCAGACGGTCCTGTTCTGGCAGGTCATACGAGTTCACATTTCAGACGCAGTCGATCGTCGATGCGCGAATCGACGGAGTGCCGCACTTTGTCTACACCGATCATACGCAGCTCGCGAATCTCTACTATCCGGCCCATCGGCGCGATGACCTGCCCGCGCCCGAGTGGATCGCATGTGAGCGGAGCCTCTATCTAAATGCAACACTGATATTCACGATGAGCTCGCATGTCTCGCGCTCGCTAATTGAGCAGTACGGGTGCGATCCTGCCCGCGTCGTGTGCGCGTACGCTGGGCCCAATGCGCCGCTGCCGGCGCTGGAGTCTGCAAGGCCCGATCGATTCTCGGGCATGCGGATCCTGTTCATCGGCAAGGACTGGCAGCGCAAAGGCGGACCGCAGCTCGTCGCTGCGTTCGATAAGGTACGCAAGGTGTATCCGCACGCGGAACTTGTCATAGTCGGTTGCACCCCGAAGATCGCCGCCGATAACTGCCGAGTCGTCGGCCCTGTGCCGGTGACGGAGGTTGGGCGCTACTTTGAGGAGGCGAGCGTATTCTGCATGCCCACGCGCAACGAGCCCTTTGGGTTGGTGTTCATCGAGGCCTTCGCGCACGAGCTGCCGATAGTGAGTTCACAAATCGGGGCCTTGCCCGACATTGTGGAAGAAGGGAGGAGTGGCTACCTCGTCGAAGCCGACGACGTCGATACGCTCGCCGTCAGATTGATGGATCTGCTTGGGGATCCGGACAAGTGCCGGAGATTCGGTGCCCACGGCAGAGAGCTCGTGAAGTCGCGATACACGTGGGAGAACGTCGGCCGGATTATGTCGGACAATATCCGGCGGCACGTGCCGGCACTGCAGCGT
>Ga0075431_100001844_pt1 | contig 20064 bp, 19 predicted proteins | sample RhiMetdeltSRZDD5_FD_75297 | JGI IMG/M metagenome (GOLD analysis project Ga0075431, IMG submission 75297) | Populus rhizosphere microbial communities from Tennessee, USA - Rhizosphere MetaG P. deltoides SRZDD5 | ecosystem: Host-associated > Plants > Roots > Rhizosphere > Soil | place: USA... | reverse complement strand
CGGCCTCGTCCGGCACCATGTCGCGGACTTTCTGGCCCACGACGTTCGGAATGCCGGTGTTGAGCGCATACGCGGGGTTCGCGGCGACGTGGACATAGTCGCTCAGGGGTCCAGCGGGGCCGTCCAGGAATTGGATGATGCAGAACCCTTCGTCGATCGAGTCGAACAGCGTTCGATAGCGCGCCTCGCTTTCGGCGGATACGGCGACAGCGGCGGTGGGACCAGGCGCAAGGGTCAAGGTGAGTCTCGGGCGATGCAGGCGAGGCGCCGAACTTTACCGTACAAGCCGCAAACCGGCATCAGGGATGGCGCGGCTGCTCCAACGAGTCTCGCTGCCATTTGCCAAGAGTGGCTGCAGCTTCGTACGTACCCTGTAAAAACTCCAGCACGGCCGATTCAGGTGACGCCGCACGACGTGCAGCCTCATAAGGCAACACGAACTCGCGCAGCGCATCGCTGTAGTGAGCGCCTAGCGGACCGACTCGCGCGGCTGCATAGCCCGGTGGTTCCGGGTATGCATATGAATAGAAGCAAGCTTCCGGATACTGATCGCCGCCTGCCCAGAACCCTGCACTGCTGACCTCGTGCGAATACGCCTCGCGCGCCACCCAGTCCGGCAGATGCGGCACGCCACCCGGATGGGGAGGCGCAGTGCGACCGGAAAAGCGTGTCACCGCGAGATCGGCGCTGCCCCAGAAGAAATGCACGGGGCTGCACTTGCCGATGAAACGCGCCCTGAATTGCTCGAACACGCGCGCGGTCTGCACGAGCACGCGCCAGTAGCGGTTCACGTACTCCGCGTCGTAGGCATGATGTGTCTCATCCCGATCGAACGGGATCGGATCCGGCAACTCATTAGGCATCGTGTGAATCTTCACCGGTACGCCGAGCGAGGCCAGCGAGCTCATTACGTCGCGATAGAACTTCGACGTCGGCTGCGGCTGCAACGGCAACGTGACGGTTCGCCCGTCGATGACTTGCAACAGCAGAGAGTGATCGATGAAGTCGAAATCGATCTGCAACGAACCGGCCTCGTGCGGGATCAAGCCGGTCCCGATGCCGCGCGCCGTGATGCGCAAAGCAACGTGCCACGAGTGATTCACCCAAGGGCGCTGCACCAACGCGATCTTGCCGACGATCTGCAGCCACAAGTGCAGCGTGGCAGCCGTATCGCGCCATTCGGCATACGGCAGCGGCGGCCACGCTGCGGTGCTGTTGTGCATTTGTTCGCAGTCCTAAGCAGCGACCTCAACGTAGTCCACCCGGCTGGACGGCTGCGGGATCGGAGTGCCATCGATGCGCAAGCCCCTGAGATGAAGCTCGATCGCCCCGCGAATAGCGTGCTCCGTTTCCTGAACGGTCTCACCGGTTGCCACACAACCGGGCAGATCTGGAACGTACGCGGAATAGTTGTCACCAGCGTCTTCGATCACGATCGCGTACCGCACAGCGCTCATCCTTTCTTTAGACCCGATTGCTTGAGGATACTGCCGAGTGTGCCGGGCGCCAAATCCTCGCTTCGTTTTCCAGCGACGGTCACGCGACCGGGCTTCGTCGGATGTTTGAGCTGTCGGTGACTGCCTTTCATCGTAACCAAGTACCAACCATCGCTTGCGAGGAGCCGCAGGACTTCCGATACCTTCAACGAGGGTCCCTCCCCGATTCTTCTCGGGGAGGGTAAGAAAGGGACGTGAATCAGCTCACGTACAAAACTCGACGGCTGCAGACTCTTTGTCTGTTCTCGTGCGATCAGTGGCTCGGCGGCCGTTGCTCGCCCTTCGACTGTGCGGCGCGTTGGCGCGAGTGGCTGCCTTCCTCGATCTCGTCGATGATCTTCGCGGTGAAGGCGTCCAGGTCGCCGGGGTTGCGGCTGGTGATGATGCCGCTATCGGTCACCACTTCGCGATCGATCCACCTGCCACCGGCGTTGACGACGTCGGTCTTGATGGACTTGTAGGACGTCACCTGCCGTCCTCGCACCGCGCCGACTTCGATCAACAGCCACGGCGCGTGGCAGATCGCAGCAACGACCTTGCCGGAGTCCAGGAAATCGCGAATCAGCTGCAACGCTCGAGCATCGATGCGCAGCAGATCGGGATTGATCTGGCCGCCCGGCAACACGATTGCGTCGTACTCGTCCGCGCTCACCTCGTCGAGCGACTGGTCGACCGGAACACTGTCGCCCCAGTCCTTGCCTTTCCAGCCGCGGATCTGACCCTTCTCCGGCGATACGACTACGACCTTCGCGCCGGCGTCCCGCAGCTTCTGCAGAGGAACCATGAGCTCGGACTGCTCGAAGCCGTGCGTCGCGAGAATGACCACTTTCGCTTGCTTGATATCAGGCATCGCACACCTCCTTCTGTCGAGTAAGAAGGAAAGCGCGGCGACGGCAAGAGTTCCGAGGTCACACCGCCTTCGGTCTCGTTCGCAACCTCGAAGACCATCCGCCGCACGGCGAGCAGCCGATTGCGCAGCTTCGGCGGATACGAGGCGAAGACTTTGGCTACAGCGGCATCCACAGCGTGCCGTTACTTTGGCAGGTCCTTCTGCTCCGCGCGCTTGGCACCAAGCACACTGTTGAGGCGATTGGGGTAGAGACTCAAGGCACGCTGATACGCAGCGAGTGCGTCCGTGGGACGCGCCTGTTCCATGAGCATGTCACCGAGCAGCTCTTCGGCAGGCAGCGTGGGTCCCGGTGTCACAGCATGCTTCGGCGTCGACGCTTCGAGCGCAGCTGCCTGCTGTAGCAGGTCGATGCCGTCTTGCTGCTTTCCAGCGGCATGGGCAACCCAGGCACTCAACTCCAACCGCAGCATCTGGATGTTCTTGGCGAACAGCTCTTCGCCCGCGGTTCGCATCGAGGCTTCGAGCGTTGCCAGTCGGTCGATCGACGCGGCGGCCACTTCCTTGTTATCCAGATGCGCGGCGCCGAGTCCTCGAGCGAAATGCGTGATGGCCTCGGGCCAGGCGAAGCGCTTCCAGTCGAGCGTCGCTGGCTCGCACGGCTGGAGTGCGACAGCTTCGCTCCATGCGCGTCGCTCCAAAGCATAGCGAGCCTGTGTCGAAGCCAGATGGAACGCAGTCTTGAACGTCGGCTGCAGATTGGCGGTCCCGAGCAAGCGCCGCAGTTGCACGGCTGCCTCGTCGTTCATTCCCTTCTGCAGATATGCATACACCAGGTACTCGATCGCGTGCGGAAACTCGTCCCACACCAATTCGCCGTGCTCGCCTGCCGGATGCTCCAACGCCGCCTCGGCGGCCTGCAGATTGCCCGAGATCACGCTGTCCCATTCCCCCAGGCGCGTATAGATATGTGTCGGCATGTGGAGCGCATGGGGGTTGCGAGGCGCCACCTCGCTGTACTTGTGCGTGACGTCGAGTGAGTCGTGTTCGCGTCCGGGCACATCGTTGGCGTGAATCAGGTAGTGCATGGCGCCTGGATGATCCGGATTGCGGGCGCGAACTGCAGCGAGGATCTCTGCGGCGTGGTCTGCATGCGCGCGCGCCGTAGCAGGTGTCGATGAGGCGAGATGCGCCAGCGCGTAGAACGTGTCGGCTTCCGAATCGTCCGGAAACGACTTGTAAACCTCCTCCATCGCGGCTTCCCAACTTCTGATGCGCGACCAGTAATCGCGCGACGTCGGCTCGGCGAAGAACGCTGCCGCTGCTGTAGCGAACAGCTGCTCGCGCGGCGTCGACGCTCCTGCCTTCGCCTTCTGAGCCTCGTCCCAACCGAGCTGCAGCTCTTGCGGACTGGGTCGTGTCGGCCACAGCGGCTGGAACAACGTCATCGCGATCCCCCAGTGCGCCATGGCGCAGCCCGGCTCGATCTGTGTCACATGCTGAAACGCTTCGCGCGCTTGCGGATAGGTCATGTGATGCAGTAGCGCGACTGCGCGATTGAACTCGACTTGCGCGGGCCGCGAGCACGATATGGGAAAGTCGACGGTTCCAAGGGACGGCTGCGTTGCGCAACCCGCAAGAGTGGCGGCGAACGTGGCGACTAAACTCAAACGCATCATCGTGCTCCTGTTTGCCAAGGGTCGCAGGCAGCTTTGCGTAGCCCGTCCGGCGGGCTCAAGTACAGGAAATGGACTTGTGAGGCTCGGGTACGGTTACTAGACTCGCCGCATGAAGGGCTATGGCCAATTCTGTCCGGTTGCCGTCGCCTCGGAAGTGTTCGCGCAACGCTGGACGCCGCTGATCATTCGCGAGCTGTGCTCGGGGCGCTCGCATTTCAACGAGATCCATCGCGGCATTCCGCTGATCTCGCGCACGCTGCTCGCCGAACGTTTGCGCTGGCTGGAGAGTGCCGGAGTCGTGTCGAGCGCTGCATCGGGCGCGGGCCGCGTGCGCGAATATCGTCTGACCGAAGCTGGCGCGGAATTCAAGAACGTCGTCGATGCACTGGGGAACTGGGGCCAGCGCTGGTCAGTGCGCGTCGATCCGCATAACCTCGACGCGGACTTTCTGATGTGGCATCTGCATCATCGGCTTGCGATCGATCGCTTGCCGGAACACCGCGTCGTCGTGCTCTTCTCCTTCAGCGGCGTACCGCGCAAGCGGCGCGGCCCGCAAAACTTCTGGCTCATGCTCGAGCGCCCGCAAGTCGAGCTCTGCCTCACCGATCCGGGTCACGAAGTGGATCTGTACGTCGAAGCGGATCTGCGGGCGTTCGCGCTCGTGTGGCTGGGCGATGAGCCGCTCTCGTCCGCGCTGCGCGACCGGTCGATCAAGCTCTCCGGCCCACGCAAGCTCATCCAGGCGTTTCCGCAGTGGCTGCTGCTCAGCCGCTTCGCGGGAGTTCCTCGGCCGTAAGGTCGAGTCAGCAGCTTCTCGAACAGCATCACCTGTTCGGGTGAGCTCAGTCCGGCGCCGATCAGCACACAATCGCCGTATACTGTCCCCGCCACGCGGCTATGGGGATACAAGAATGTTAAGAACGCGACGGGCGTTACTGGGTGCATTCGCGGCGTTGCCGGCGATTTGCTCACGCGGCTGGGCGCAGAGCGCCACATCGCCCGCGCACGTGTTTCGCAAGGACCCCGACCCGATCACATCGGCGGATCAGGTTCTGAACGTCATGGAGTTCGAGCCGCTCGCGCGCGAGGCATTGCCGCCCGCGCATTTCGCGTACATCGCGACGGGGGCCGACGACGACCAGACCGTTGCACGCAATCACGACGCGTTCGCGCACTACGAGATTCGTGTCCGCCGCTTCAACGATGTCAGTCGCATCGACACGACGACGACTGTGTTTGGCGCGAAGTGGCCGAGCCCGCTGTATCTCTCCGCTGTCTCCTCGCAGCGAGCATTCAACGCAGAGGGCGAGGTCGCAACCGCCCGCGCTGCCAAGAGCCGCTCCGTTCAGATGATGCTGTCCACCGGCACATCGGCCTCGCTCGAAGAAGTCCGTGATGCGCGCGGCGCACCGATCTGGCAGCAGCTCTATCCAACCAACGATTGGAAGGTCGCAACGGCAATCGTGCGTCGCGCTGAGAGCGCCGGCTGCCCTGCAATCGCACTCACAGTAGATCTGCCGGGATCGCGCAACAACGAGACGCTGACGCGCGCGTTTCGCGTCGACAATCGACCCTGCGTCAGCTGTCATGTCGACAACACGCACGACATGTGGCGTCGCCCCGGGCCCATGTTCAAAGGGCTGGACGTATCCAAGGTCACCGGCCTCGCTCCGGCCGGCATCACGCCCGAGTACCTGGATCGATTGCGCGCGCTCGTGAAAGGCAAGCTCATCATCAAGGGCGTCATGGAAGGCGCGGATGCCGCTCTCGCCGTCGAGCATGGCGCCGACGCGGTGATCATCTCGAACCACGGCGGACGCAATGAAGAAACACTTCGTGCGACGGTGGACTGCCTGCCCGACGTGGCTGCGGCCGTGCGAGGCCGCGTGCCGATATTCATCGACGGCGGCATTCGTCGCGGCACTGACATCTTCAAGGCACTGGCGCTCGGCGCTACTGCGGTCGGCATCGGCAGACCACAGGTCTGGGGCCTCGCAGCGTTCGGCCAACCTGGCGTCGAGGCTGTCATCGACATTCTGAATCGTGAGCTCACGACGATGATGCGTCAGGCCGGCACACCGACGATCGCGAGCATTACCGGCGCACAAGTGCTGCGCTCTGGCGCGTGATCGAGCGATGCGCTTCGAGGTGGCCGCTCTGCTGGTAATAGCAGCCACCACGCACTACGCAGTGCCGCGCCTCGAAGACGGCCGACCTGATCTGCAGGGTAACTGGGTCGCTTACAACCGCACGCCCCTGGTCAGGCCAGACAATCTGCAGGAGTTGCGGATCACCCCGGAGCAGGCGCGCGAAATCGAAGCGCGCGGCAACGCGCGAGAGCGCGACTTGTCGATTCCGAACGAGACGCCGGAGTTCTTCGACGAGCGCCGCGTCGCGCTCATTCGCGGCGAGCTGCGCAGCTCGATCATCATCGATCCGCCGGACGGCAAGATTCCTGGCACTGCCCTGTTGCGAGAAAAGATCGAAGCGTTTCGTGCACAGAATCGCGACAACATGGACGGACCCGAGCGGCGTCCGCTGTGGGAGCGCTGCCTGGGCTCGCTGGCCGCTCACCCACCGATGCTCGCGATCGGCTTCACGAACCTGCACCAGATCGTGCAGACCCGCGACGCCGTCGTGTTCTTTTCCGAATCGCTGCACGAGGCGCGCATCTTCAGGCTCGGCGCCATCCAGCCTCACGCCGCTGTCACATCGTTGCTCGGCAGCTCGATCGCGCACTGGGAAGCCGACACGCTCGTCGTCGAAACGAGAAACTTCGCACCGGATCAGAATCGCTCCACCGATTTCCTGATCTCGTCCGCAACCGTGATCGTCGAGCGCTTCACCCGCGCGTCGCAGAACGAGTTGAATTACGTCTTCACGATCACTGACCCGGTGCACTACACGCAGCCGTGGACCGGCGAGACGCAGTACCTGCGCAGCGACGAGCAGATTTTCGAGGACGCGTGCCACGAAGGTAACTACTCGCTCAAACACATTCTCGAAGGCGGCCGGGTGCGGGATGGAACTCTTCACTAGCGCATCCGCGGTGCTGCCGACGGTGCCGCGGCTGATTCTTCTCGTGGTGCTCGCCTGCACCTTCCCCTATTTCCTGGGCGCGGGAGCGCGGACATTCACGAGCAGCGGCACGGACGACGCGGGGGCGATCTGGGCGCAGATCTCATTCGGGTTCACCGGCGCGCTTCCGACGATTACGCTCGGCCTGGTTGTTCCGATCCGGCTCTACAACGCGGTCGGTGCGATCGCGGTATTGATCTGCTCGTTGACGCTGTACGAATGGGCTCGTCACACGATCTGGGGAAGAAGTTTCTACATCGCCTGGAGCGGCGACGTCCCCGAGGCTCTGTGCGATCGGGGACCGTATGCGCACGTCCGCCACCCGATCTATGCCAGCTACATTCTCGCCTTCCTGGCGGTGCTGGTCGCGCTGCCAACGCTGATAACGCTCGCGGCCTTCGTATTCAACGCAGGATTGTTCACGCATGCCGCGCTGAGCGACGAGCGCAGCCTGACGTCTGGCGCGTTCGGCGCCGAGTACGCTCGATACAAGGAGCGGACCGGAATGTTCCTGCCGCGGATCGTCCGGCGCTAGTAGCCGACTGCCTGACCATCTTTGCGATGGTCCGACCCTGCGCGATAGACGCCGGTCTCGGGCATCACCATGATGGCTTGAAATCCACCCATCGGCGCGCCGTTCCTCGATTCGACCTTGTGTCCCATCGCTTTCAATTGCGCGCCCACGAGCTCGACGAGCTGCGACTCCATCGTCAACGTGTTCGGCACCTGAGCGTGACGGAAGCGCGCCATGTCGGATGCAGCCTGCACGTTGGCGCCGAGATCGAGAATGCTCACGAGCACCTGTGCGATGCCTTGCGCCTGCACGTCGCCACCCATCAGCGTCACCGTCATCAGCGGTTTGTCGTTGCGCATGACGAAGCCTGCGGACAGCGTGTTGTACGGACGCTTGTGCGGCTCGATTGCGTTCGGACTCTTCGGATCGAGCGTGAACAATCCACCGCGATCGTGCAGCGTGATGCCATAGCCAGGAACGGTCAGGCCCGAGCCGAAGCTGTCGTACAGGCTGTTCACCCACGCCACCATGTTGCCGAACCGATCCGCGGTCGACAGCACGATGGTGTCGCCGTCGCTCTTCGCATTGCCGCCCGGCTTCGTCGCCGCAGCTCGCTTCGGATCGACCTTGCCGCACAGTGATTCGGCGTGTGCTTTGGAGAGCAGTCGCTCCAGCGGCACCTTCGCGAAATTCGGATCGGCGTTGTAGGCGTACAGATCCTTGAACGCGAGCTTCTTGGCTTCGACGAACAGGTGCCAGTACTGCGGATTCGCCGGACCGAGCGACGCCAGCGTCTGCCCCGGCGCCCACTTTGGAACGCATGCCTCGAGAATGTTGAGGATCTCGTCGGTGGCCCACGTCTGCGCCGGCGGCGGCAACGTGAAGACGTCGTAGCCGTGATAGTTGGTCGTGGCCGGCGTCACCCACTCGCCGCTGTACGAAGCCAGATCCTCGAGCGTCATCGTGCCGCCGTGGCGGCTCGACTTGTCGACGATCGCTTGCGCGAGCTCTCCTTTGTAGAAGCCGTCGCGACCTTGCTGCTGCAGGATGCGGAACGTTTTCGCCAGCCCCGGATTGCGGTGGACCTGGCCCGCGACCGGCTGCCGGCCATCGATGTACCAGGTCGCGATCGAATCGGGATCGACTCGAGTGCAGCACCTGCGCGGATCGCTCGGCGTGACCGCCAGACCTTTGGGCAGCTCCCAGTCGTGCGCGATGCGCTCGGAAATCGGGAAGCCCTGCTCGGCGTAATCGATTGCTGGTTGCAGTGTTTCCTTGAATGTCAGCGCGCCGAACCGTCGCTGCACTTCGTCCCAGCCCCACACCGCGCCCGGCACCGTCACCGTGAGGATGCCGCCCTCCGGCATGCCCGAGCCGGGGCCCCAATTGCTCGCATCCCACGTGTAGCCGAGCTTCTTCATTCGCGCGACCGTCGCACCGCTCGGAGCTTTGCCGCTCGCGTTCAACGCGTACAGCTTGTTCTCCTTCGCGATATAGATGATCGCGAACATGTCGCCCGCGGGCCCGACGTTCATCGGTTCGACGACGCTGAGCATCGCAGCCGTCGCGACGGCCGCATCCACTGCGTTGCCGCCCTTTTTCAGAATGTCGAGTCCCGCTTGCGCGGCCAGCGGCTGACTGGTGGCGACGATTCCGTTCCGCGCAATGACTTCGGAGCGATGCTGAGTCAGCCAGCCCTGCGACCGATCGCCGGACACAGCGCTGCAGAAGGGCGGTTGCGGCGTGCTATTGCACGACTGCACCGGCGACTGCGCCCACGCTGTGCCAGCGACCAGCAGCCCGACGGCTGCCAAAGACTGTACGAGTGACTGGGTCATCGTCCGATTGTATAGCGTCAGTCGCCTTCCTTCGGCGTCAGCAGGAAAGCAAAGACCGATGCACACTGCAGCGTGGTGTCGTAGTGGAACTCGCCCGTATCCGGATCGAAGACGAAGTCCCAGCACTTGTCGAGCGGCCGATCGCGGTAGATACCGTAGGCCGCGATCTGTCCGCGATTGCTGATGGCGGTGGCACCCACCAACTGGATCTTGCGCGCGTCGGATTTCTTCAACAGCTTGTTGAGATCGGTGACGTGGCCCTTGTGCCAGATCACCGCGCGCCGCAGTCGCGGGTCGAATCCATTGCACCCGGTCAAGGTCTCCGAATAGCCGACTATCAACCCGTTATCGTTGATGCTCAGCGCTGTCCCGTGCGTGTCGTTGGGCAGCCGCTCGAGAACGCGCCCGACGTTGGTTGGCGACCAGTACATCGCATCCCGGGTCGAGACGCATTGATCGTTCGCGTCGTTGTGCTGGTACTCGCCTACGGCCTCGTCGCGGTCGTTGAGATTCCACGGGATCGCTCTGTCGAACGAGTTGCCCGCCTGCAGCACGATCGTGCCGAGTGTCGGCGACCACTTGACCGCGTCGTTCAGCCGCTGCCCGACCAGCACATCGTTGTTGTTCACCGCGGAGGGACGACCGCCTTCCGGTCCAACATACTCGTTGCCATTCGCGACCAGGATCCAGCGGCGAGTGCACGACGTACCGGCACTGTTCACACGTATCGATGACGCCGCGATCGAGAGGTGATCGTTGATATCGTCTGCCTGCGAAACCGGGAACGAGGCGCAGGGCAGCGGTTGGACAACGTACGTCGCGACGTTCCCCGGCAACCACATCGGCGCGTTCACGCTCGTCGGCGTGAACTCCCAGCCAACTGCGAAGCCGTCCTCGTTGATCGCTCGCCCGAAGGTCCCTTGCGCGTCGGCTGCAATACCTGGCAGCAGCACCGAGCCCGCGCCCGGCGTCCAGAGATAGCCCCAACCGGCGTTGATCGAGAACGGCGCGGTGGGATCGCCAGTGGCCACCCAGCATTCGTGGTAGCCGATGACCTGCCCGGACTCGTTGATCCGCCGGTTGAACGTGTGCTGCACGAATCCCGGCTCGCATGGTGCGTTGTTGGTCGCCACGATGGGCGTCAATTCGTAACGCTTGGCCGGTTTCGCGTGCTCGCCTGCGTGCGCGGCGATGGTGAAGAATCCCAGAACGAGGCAAGAGCCTCTGATGAGAGCTGACATGCGTGGGTACTCCGTTGCCCTTTATGGGTAGTTGGTTAGCAACGGCCGGCAGCATAGCACTCACGGATCCGGATGCCGGGATCCCCAGGACGGACCTATACTTGCGCGCATGAACAAGCGACATAAGCTGTGGATTGCAACCGGCGTCGGCAGCATCGTCGTCGTGGCCGTCGTCTTGGGCGTCATCTCGCGACCACCCGAATCTTCAGGCGTAGCCGCGCCGGCAATCGGACCAGACGAAGTCGCCGCAACACTTGCAGCGCTCAAGCCACCGAAGCGTCAGCGGCCAGTGGTCGCGGTGATCGGCATCAACGACGCGACTGAGACGACGGACTACATCATGCCGACAGGCATTCTGCGGCGTGCGGATGTGGCCGATGTGCTGCTGGTCGCGACGGGTCCCGGGCCCGTGAAGCTCTATCCTGCATTGACGGTCGAGCCGGATGTGACGACAGCCGCGTTCGACGCGAGTCATCCGGACGGTGCCGACTACGTGATCGTGCCTGCGATGATTCGCGACGACGACCCGGCAGCGCTGCAATGGATCAAAGGACAGGCCGGCAAAGGCGCCACGATCATCGGCGTTTGTGTCGGAGTGAAGGTCGTCGCCGCTGCTGGCTTGCTCGACAACAAGCGCGGCACGGCGCACTGGTATGTCCTGAAGGAGCTGCGCGAGGAACATCCGTCGATGCATTACGTGCCGAACCGGCGGATCGTCGTCGACCAAGGCGTCGTGACGACGACCGGTATCACGGCTTCGATGCCACTGTCGCTCACGCTGATCGAAGCAATCGCCGGACGCGACAAGGCCGAGGCAGTGGCCAAAGACCTGGGCCTCGATCATTGGGATGCCCGCCACGCGAGCGCTGCGTTCAAATTCACGTTGCCATTCGCGCTGACCGTGATGGGCAACAGAGGTGCGTTCTGGAATCACGAGCAACTCGCCGTCAAGGTGCCGCCGGGCATCGACGAAGTGTCGCTCGCTCTCGTGGCGGATGCGTGGTCGCGAACCTACCGCTCGCGTGCGGTCACGGTCGGCGGGCCTGGCCCGGTCGCAACTCGCAGCGGCATCCGCGTGCTTCCCGAGGCCGGCATTCCGGGGCCGACGAAAGATGTCCCGGCATTTGGCGATCTTGCGCCTGCGCAGGCGTTGGACGCAGCGTTGTCCAACATCGAGTTACGCTACGGGCCGCGCACTCGCTACATCGTCGCCATGCAGCTGGAGTATCCGAAGTAGGTGCAGAGAGCCGGCCAGCGGCAGTCAACGCGAGCTAGCTGCTCTGTAACCGCGAGCGCGCCGTGGGTTCGAGATGCAGTACTTCGATCTTATGGTGCGTCCAAGAGGTCAACTGCCCGATCGCCTCGCGCCACTCCATCGACTCAGCGAGCGTGCGCTGATGCTTGTCCGCTGCTGCCTGATCGGGGAATAGCGAGAACCACACGAACACGCTCTCTTTCTCGCGCACCGGCAACGCTTGATAAGTGTTCGCGCTATGCTCGCTCACCATCTGAGCGATCACTGCAGCGCCGGCCTGCTCCCAACGCGGCTTGAGCTCCTTCGCGAAGAACTCGCCGAACTCGGTCGGCGTGTTGCGCTCGACATAAACGATGTTCGCTACCAGCAAGCCCTTGCCCGGGCCGCGGGTGCCCGGCGGCGGCAACTTGACCGTCGATGGCGCGAAGGCGGTGTCCGGCCGCAGAGGCCGCAGCAGTAATACGTTGCCCGAATCAACCATCGTGCCCGCAGCGACGCGGCCGTGCGCCTTCCAGACGGGCCCGGAGTAGAGCTTGGTCAAGCCTTCCTTGCGCGACTCCATGTCGCGAAAGCTGCGCAGCCAGACGAACAAGTCTGGATCGTCGCGATCGCGATACTGGCCGATGATGCGAATCCCGAGGGTTTCCTGCCCTTCGACGAAGTTGTCGTCGAACACATCCGCGAGAACGTCGCGCTGACCCGGATGCAGCGTGTACTGACGCAGCTCGAAGACGGTGTCTGCTGCCTGATCGATGACGCGCTTCAGGATCCATCCATCCGGATCGATGCTGACATTCTTGACGTCGACGGGCTTGCTGCTCATGGGAATCTGAAAGGTCTGCTCGTTGCGATCGTTCCAAACTGTGTGACGCGTGGTGCCGGACGCGGTCGCAACTGCGACGTCGATCGGCATCGTGAAAGCAGGAGCATCGGTCTGCGCCTGGCGGATCGTGAGCGCCAGGTGATCGTCGGCCGCCGCCCAACTCACGCGATACATCGGCCGCGACACGCCATAGACCCATTGCGCAAAGAACCACTCGAGGCTCTTGCCATAGACGCGCTCGCAGACTGCCCGGAAGTCTTCGGTGGCGACGTTCCGGTAGCTGTACTCCTTGACGTACGCGCGCAGCGCACTGAAGAACTTTTCGTCGCCCATGACGTGCCTCAGCATGTGAAGCGCCCACGCGCCTTTGTCGAACGTCGCCTCGCCGAACAACTTCTTGTTGTCCGTGACATCGGCCATGAAGATCGGCCCTTGCAGGGTTTCCTCCGCGATCTTGCTCATGGCAGCGCGATATGCGGCTGCGCCCTTCTGACGTTCGGTCCACAGCATTGCGGCGTAGGTCGAGAAGCCTTCGTTCAACCAGACGTGCCGCCAGTCGCGGACGGACAGGCTGTTGCCGAACCATTGGTGCGCGAGCTCGTGAGCGAGGATGGCGTCGTTGGCGTGATCGCCGGTGATCAACTTCTCGGCATAGCTCGGCAGCGTTTGATGCTCGCGGAAGCTATACGTGGCGAACTCGGCGATGCCGTACTTTTCCCGCAGAAATGGATACTCGCCGAAGCGCTGCTCATGCGCGCGCATGATGTCCGGGATGACGCTGAAATCGCGCCGCGCCTTGGCTTCGTCCGTGGGAAAGACATAAAAGGTCAGCGGCATCACCTGGCCGTTCGCGGCGCGATAGCGATCCTGAATCAGGCGGTACTCGGCAATCGCGACGCTGACTGTGTCTGGATAGATCGGATATTCGACGCGCCAGCGGAACGTGCGTGTGCCGTCGGCGTTCGTGTCGGTCGCGACAAGTTTCCCGTTCGAGGCGGCTGTCAACGGCGTCGGAACCGTGATTGCGATATCAGCCGTGTCGGCCTTGTCCGCCGGATCGTCCTTGCATGGCCACCACTGTCGCGCGGTGAACGGCATCCCGTAGCTCGAAATCGCGGGCTGCCCATTGCGCTCCGCGAAGGTGAAGCCGTTCCCTTGCGGAGTGCCGTGATAAGTCACGGCGATCGACACTGACTTGCCTTCGCTTGCGCGGATGAGGATCTGATCGTCCTTGCGCTGGAATTCGCTCGGCTTGCCGTTGACGGTCACGCCATCGACGGTGAGTGCGCGCGCAAGGTCGAGTGTGAGTGTGGTCGGTGTGGTCGAAAGAAGTTGCGCCCGGATTTCGACGGTACCGCGCAGAGATTTTGCTGCGAGATCGACGCGCAGGTCCAAGCCATAGTGCTGGACATCCATCGCGCCATAGGCTGCAGCGTTTCCGTCGTCAGCGCTCGCAGTCGCCGACGCCATAGCGATGCAGAGAACAGCGAGCACGACCTTCATCGAAGCAGGATGCGTGAGCTACCACCCACCCGAAAGGGCCATATTCGCTGACTCAGCTAGGCCACCCTTCCTGAAGCAACGGCTGCACCGTTCAGTCGACGATGATGGGCCCCGATTCCGACGGGCCGATGCGCCCGAGCAGCGGCAGCTTGATGGAGAGGCTGCGCGGGTCGAGGCCGAAGGTCAGGCCGAGCAGATTGATCTCGACGCCCTCCTCCCAACCGGCGGCGACACCCGCGACACCGAGCAGACTGACTTGCCCACCAGTGCCGCTCGGCGTCAACGCCACCGGCATCACACCGAGATAGTCCTTGCCGATCGCAGTAGGCGGCAGATCGACGCGCAACTCGGGCACTTCGCGCAGCACGAATGCAGTGAAGGTATTGGAGTTCGGGCCGGGCCAGGCGCGATAACTCTTCGAGTACGGATAACGATGCGTGGCCGCTTCGATGCGAGTGATCAGTGCGTCGACGCCAGGACCGCGAACGTCGCGCAGCAATTCCGGATACGCACCGAACCAGCGCGCGTCGGGCGCACGCACGCGCGAAACCACGACGGTCCCTTCGCGTCGCAATCGATAGCCGATGACTTCGTGAATCGTGAAGTGATCGGCGTGGCTCGGCTTCGCCGCAATCCACGTGTGGACGCCGAAGTAGCCGCGCCAGCTGACCGTGCGCGCCGCGTACACCTGCACGACTGCTTCGAGCGTCGCCGCGGGATCCGGAGCCAGCCCGACCGGCTCGCGACTCGCTGTGCGCCAGTCCGATCCGCCCAACTGTCCCGAGTGACCGATGTAGGTCGTCGAGCATGCCGTGTACAGCGGCAGCAGCAGGATCCAGAACAGGCGGCTTCGCGAAATCATGGAGCAGTCGCGCTCAGCTTCTCGTCTTCCAGACGCTTATCGAGTCGTTCCTTGCCAGCTGCTGCATAACGCTGGCAGGAGGCGGAATCAATGAGCTTGGTGCGATCGCCTTTGCCGCGCTCGTCGATAGTCGTCCACAGACCTGTGAAGTTGGGATGTGCAGCGATGAGGACGTCGCACGGTGCAGCAGCGAGCGCCGCGCTGCTCGATCTCATATCAGCTGCTGCTTTGGGATAGCGTTCGTCGCCGCCGTACTTGAAGGATTTGTCGGACACAGCATTCAAACTGTCGCCGTAAACCACGTTCAGGCATCGTTGTCCCTCGCACGACCGCCACGACCACGACGTGCCGCCGGGTGTGTGGCCAGGCGTGTGAATCACATTCAACTGCAACTTGCCGACGTTGACGGCCTTGCGTGCGCCGAGCGCCTCGACAGAGCTGACGGCAGGATATGCCTTCAAGATTTCGAACTGCGGGTCGCTGCGACCGACCTTGCCCGTTCGCAGGACCTTGGCGGCGATGTCGCTCGCGATGACCTTCGCACCCGTGATCGTCTGCAGCTCGGCGATGCCGCCGGCGTGATCGTAGTGCACGTGCGAATTCAGGATGAGCTTCACGTCCTCGATCTTGAATCCCAATTGCTTCACGTGCGCTGCGATTAGCGGTGCCGACTGCGGCAAGGCGCCGTCGATCAACACATGACCGTCAGGTGAGGTGATCAGGACAGCACTCAGGCCACGCACGCCGACGTAGTACGTGTTGCCGAAGACCTGAAACGGCGCTTGCTCCTGATTCCAGGCTTCGCAGTTCTCGCAGTCGATGGAGGCGGCGACTACGCTGATCGACGTGAGCAGACCAGCGACACCGAGCAGCCAGGCGCGATGCATGGTCGACCTACTTGGGCGCGCCGTGATGCGAGTAGACGGAGGTCTTGCCATCGCGTCCGACGAGAATGACGTCGTACGGCTGCACCTGCCCGGAGGGAACCTCCATGCCCGGAGATCCGACCGGCATTCCCGGAACCGCAATGCCCTTGGCCTGCGGCCGCTCGCGCAGCAGCCTCTTGATGTCATCGACGGGCACATGCCCTTCCACGAAGTAGCCGTCGACTTCCGCGGTGTGACACGAGCCCATTCCATACGGCAATCCGACGCGCTGCTTCACCGAGTTCAGATTGTCCACGTCGTTCACTTCGACCTGAAAGCCCGCGTCGCGCAAGCGGTCGACCCAGACTTTGCAGCAGCCGCAGGTGGGGTTCTTCGTCACCTTCACGAGGGGCAGCGCAGGCTCCGCGGACGTGGGAGAACAGCCGCTCAATAGGAGCGCGAGCAGGACAGCAGGGACGATCGCGACGATTTTCATAGCAGGTTCCCGACAGAGGCCTCCGGCGATGTTACACGCACAACCGGCGGAAATTCTGATCAATTGTGGCTACGATCGCGCTGTGATCACCACGCTCGCCGTTGCCAACTATCGCTCGCTGCGAAACATCGTCGCGCCGCTCGGAGCGTTGAATCTGGTCAGCGGCGAGAACGGCTCCGGCAAATCGAGTCTCTATCGCGCCTTGCGGTTGCTTGCGGACACGGCGCAAGGCGGCGTGGTCGCATCGATCGCGCGTGAAGGCGGGCTGCCCTCGACCTTATGGGCCGGCCCGGAAAAGATCACTCGCGCCATGCGCACGGGCGAGCACCCCGTACAGGGCGGACCCCGACGCGGGCGGGTCAATCTGCGGCTCGGGTTTGCGAGCGATGAGCTCAGCTATTGCATCGACATGGGGCTGCCTGAGCCGCAGCAGTCGGCTTTTGCACTCGACCCCGAGATCAAGCGCGAGTGCATTTGGGCAGGCACGAAGTTCCGACCGGCATCACTGCTCGTGGACAGACGCGGTCCGGCAGTGAGCGTCCGCAATGCGGACGGCGAGTGGTCGATCGCGAGCAGCAAGATGCCAACTTTCGACAGCATGCTGACGCGCATTGCCGACCCGCAGCGCGCGCCCGAAGTCCTGACCGTACGCGAAACGATTCGCGCGTGGCGCTTCTACGATCATTTCCGCGTCGACGCAGAGGCGCCGATTCGCAGCCCGCAACTCGGCACGCGAACGCCAACGCTTGCCAACGATGGACGCGATCTCGGACCGGCGCTGCAAACCATTCGCGAGATCGGCGATCCCCAGGCGCTCGAACGAACGATCCAGGATGCGTTCCCGGGCTCGGTGCTCGAGATCGAGCACGGCGATGGTCGCTTCTCGATCGGCTTGAAACAGCCCGGGATGTTGCGCGCGCTGAGCGCCGCGGAGTTGTCGGACGGAACACTCCGGTTTCTGTTGTGGTCGGCTGCCCTGCTGACGCCGCGACCGCCGCCGCTGATGGTGCTCAACGAACCGGAGACGAGCCTGCACCCCGATCTGCTGCCCGCGCTCGCCCGGCTGATCGTCGCGGCGTCGAAATATTCTCAGCTGTGGGTCGTCTCGCACTCAGCGCGATTGATCGCGGCGCTCGAAGAAACCGGCTCGTGCAACTCGCTGCGGCTCACGAAAGATCTCGGTGAGACACGGATCGTCGGACAGAGTCTGCTCGAGACGCCGCCCTGGACGTGGCCGGCGCGCTAGTCGACGTGGAAGGCGATCTGCGCAACAGCAGTCGCGCCGCGATCATCCGTCATGGTGATGGAAGCAAGATACATCCCCGCCGCCGGAAATGTCGCAGCCACCCGCGCGCCGAACACTGTCTGCCCATCGCTGAACGTCCACAGATAGTTGACAGCGCCGGCCTCTGCTTCGAGCGGTATGGCTGCGAACTGGACTGGTTGTCCGGCGACTGCATCGGACATCAAAATCATGCTCATCGTCGGAACTCGCGGAGTGGGCAGTCGAGGCGCGACGAAGATCTGCGCCATGTCGCGTGCAGCATTGCCATTCGCATCACGAACCGTGAACGTGACGCGAAAGTCCCCCGACGTCAGAAAAGCATGGGCCGCCTGCATACCGGCGTCGACCGTGCTGCCATCGCCGAAATCCCATGCGAACTGCAGCGGCTGGATTCCGCTGCCAGTGCCAGCGAATTGCACAACCTCGCCGACCAGCGGCGTGTCGGGCTGGATCCGCTCGATGCGAGCGGTGGCAACCGTCGGGTTGCTGACGAAGACGCACTTGACCTGGGAGCCCAGCAACGCCGGACTGATGATCGCGATTAGCAGCACACCGCGACGCGACAGCGATGACCGAGACCGCATACCGATCGCTCCATGCACCGACCCACGAGTACATAGCCGCCTTGGCGAGGGGGCTCAATCCGTACAAGGGGGTCGTGCTGGAGACGGGCGCTGTCGCTCTACAGGATCCCTGAACTATTTCATCGACTTCACGTGCGCCACGAACTGATCGAGGGCAATCTCGGTCCCCTGCTGCCAACCCGATGCCTTGTTTTTCTCGAAGTCCGCTTCATCCCGGTGCAGCGCAGTGAAGACGTAGCGAGTGCCGGTTCCCACGCTCGCCATCGTCATGATGGCGGTGATCGGAATGTCGTCAAAGACAGCCGGACGGTAGCCGGGGAACAACATGGAGGTCCACACCAGTCGCTCCATAGGAATCACATCCAGGAAACAGCCGACGTTCGGAAACTCCTGCCCGTCTGCCCCTGCGATGTCGATGCTGAAGATGCCGCCCGGTCGCACGTCCATCTCGGCTCGCGCCACGCGCCCCCAAGCCTTGGGCATGTACCACTCCTTGAGATGCTCCGGTTTCGTCAACGCTGCCCAGACGAGCCGCCTGGGCGCATCGATGAACCGTTCGATGACGAAATCGAGTTTTGGATCGATCGTGAATTGCTTGCTCATGAATCCGATTCCTTCTCCTCCAGTTGCTTGACGTATCGATCGAACTGATCCAGTCGCGCTTCCCACAACTGACGACGCGCGGTCAGCCAGTCTTCAGCGACCTTGAACCGTTTGGGTGCGATCTCATACGTGCGTACGCGCCCTCGCTTCTTCGACTTCACCAGTCGGCTCTGTTCGAGCACCGACAGGTGCTGCACGAACGAGGGGAGTGCCATGTCGAACGGTGCTGCCAGCTCGCTGACGGTGGCTGGCCCGACCGACAGGTGCTCGAGGACTTTCCGCCGAGTCGAATTGGACAAGGCATAGAAAACATCATCAGCGACGGCTGATTGAACCATTGCAACACCAGTCGATTGGTTGGTTACCCGATCTGACGGGACGGATTCTGTCATCGGGACAACACTAAGGTCAATACCTAAGTATTATTTGGCGGGCGAAGGGAGAGTGCTGCGCGCGCTGCCCAAACGACGACCTCACTCCTGCAGCGAATCGCCGTCCCCATGCAGTAAGCGGTCTGGGTGCGTCCGGGGGTGGGCACTAGACTGAAACTCGACTTCGGCAACCTGGAATAGCGAGGCCGTCATGCGAGTACTTCTTCTGATGACGATGGGCGCATTGCTTGCCGCACCACCCTGCGCGCGTGCGCAGCCCAGCGAACAACCAGTCTCCAAGGCTGTCCTCGTAACCGGTGCCAGCAGCGGCATCGGCCGCAAGATCACTGAGCACCTCGCTGCAAGCGGCCACTTCGTCTACGCCACCGCGCGCAAAGAGGAAGACCTGAAAGCGCTCGGAGCGATCAAGAACGTGCAACCGCTGCGGCTGGACGTCACACAACCTGCAGACATTGCAGCTGCCGTGGAAGCGGTTACCAAAGCCGGCCGCGGCCTTTATGGACTGGTCAACAACGCCGGGGTCGCTACATTCGGCACGATCGCCAACATGAGGATGGAGGAGTTCGATCTTTCGATGAAGGTGAACGTCTATGGACCCGTGATGATGATCAAGGCGTTCTCGCCGCTCATCATCAGCGAGAAGGGACGAATCGTGAACATCGGCTCACCTTCCGGAATCACCGACGGCGGCGGACCCGACAT
>Ga0075431_100001842_pt1 | contig 20067 bp, 19 predicted proteins | sample RhiMetdeltSRZDD5_FD_75297 | JGI IMG/M metagenome (GOLD analysis project Ga0075431, IMG submission 75297) | Populus rhizosphere microbial communities from Tennessee, USA - Rhizosphere MetaG P. deltoides SRZDD5 | ecosystem: Host-associated > Plants > Roots > Rhizosphere > Soil | place: USA... | reverse complement strand
TATGATCCTTCCGTTCCCGCCGGGCGGCACAACGGATATCCTCGGGCGCGTCGCTGCGCAGAAGCTGAGCGAAGCGCTCGGACAGCAGGTCGTTCCTGACAACCGACCCGGCGCCGCGGGAAATATCGGCACCGAGTTCGTCGCAAAAGCCCCACCGGACGGCTACACGCTCGTGACTGCGCCGGGAAGCACGCTGACGATCCATCCGAGCCTGTATTCGAAGCTCGGCTTCGACCCGCTGCGGGACTTCGCACCCGTCACGATTCTGGCGGCAGTTCCGAATGCGCTCGTCGTGCATCCATCCCTCCCGGTGCGAAACGTGAAAGACCTGATTGCCTTGGCGAAGGCAAAACCCGGCCAGCTGAATTACGCATCGACCGGAGCCGGACAGTCGACACACCTCTCGATGGAGCTTTTCAAGACGATGGCGCGTGTGAACATCGTGCACGTGCCGTACAAAGGCAGCGCTCCCGCCGTCACGGACCTCTTGGGAGGCCACGTTTTGCTCATGTTCGACAACATGCCGAGCGCGCTGCCGCACGTCAAAGCGGGGAAGCTTCGCGCGGTCGCAGTGAGCACGCTCAAGCGCTCGCCGGTCGCACCCGACATACCCACCGTCGCGGAATCCGGACTGCCGGGATTCGAAGTGAGCGTGTGGTTCGGCGTTCTCGCGCCTGCCAAGACACCGCAGCCGGTCGTCGAGCGCCTGAATCAGATCCTGGTGAAAGCACTGCACACGGCGGAAGTGCGCGAGCGTCTTTCGACGCAGGGCGCGGAACCCATCGCCAACACACCCGACCAGTTCACGCAGCAGATGAAGCGCGACATCGCGAAGTGGGCGAAAGTCGTGAAGGACGCGGACATCAAGCTGGACTGACAGGGGTTCCATAACGCGGATGAAAACGATCCCGCTGCTCGCCGCGCTGGCGACTTCGCTCGGTCAGTCGTCGCTTGCGGCTGCAGCCACGAATCCGGCCGATGCTTTTCCGTCACGGCCGATTCGCATCATCGTCGCCTACCCGCCCGCGGGCACGACGGACATCCTGGCGCGGGTGATCGGACAGAAAATGACTGAAACATGGGGCCAGTCGACGATCGTGGAGAACCGGCCCGGCGCGAACGGCAACATCGGCACCGACATCTCGGCACGCGCGACTCCGGACGGCTATACGATCACCATGGGCACAGCGGCGACGCACAGCATCAACAACACGCTGTACCCGAAGCTCGCATGGCACGCTCAGCGCGATTTCGCGCCGATCAGTCTGGTTGCGGTCGTTCCGAACCTGCTCGTGGTCAACAACGCGCTACCGGTGAAAAGCGTCAAGGATCTGATTGCTTATGCCAAGACAAACCCGGGGAAATTGAGCTTCGGCTCGCCGGGCATCGGCGCCACCGCGCACCTTTCGATGGAGCTTTTCCAGACGCTCACCGGGACGACGATGGTGCACGTGCCGCACAAAGGCAGCGCCGGTGTGCTCGCCGACGTGACAGCAGGCAATCTGCAGCTCGCGATGGACAATATCCCCGTGTACTTGCCGCAGGCGCGCGCGGGCAAGATCCGGGCGCTTGCCGTGTCGTCGGCGCAGCGCGTACAGGCCGCACCTGACATCCCCACGGTCGCTGAAGCCGGAGTCGCCGGATTCGAGGCGCTCTCCTGGTTCGGCTTGCTCGCTCCGGCGAAAACGCCACCATCCGTCGTCGCCAAGCTTGCAACCGAAACGCAGCGGATCATGAAGCTTGCGGACGTCCGGGAGCGCATCACCGGGCTCGGCGCGCAGCCCGTCGGCGGCACGCCTCAGGAGTTCGGCGCGTTCATCCGCTCGGAAATCGCGAAATGGCAGAAAGTGATCCGCGACGCGGGAGTGAAAGCCGAATGATTCGCGAGCCCGAAAGCTTCAGGATCCTGCTCGACACGATCGACCGTTTCGTCCGCGACAGGCTCATTCCGCGCGAGCAGGAAGTCGCCGATACGGATGCGATTCCGGCCGACATACTCGAAGAAATGCGGCGCATGGGTCTTTTCGGGCTCACGATTCCAGAGCAATACGGCGGGCTCGGACTCACGATGGAAGAGGAAGTGCTCGCAGCGATCGCGTTGTGCCGGGCCTCTCCCGCATTTCGCTCGATTGTCGGCACGAACAACGGGATCGGCTCGCTCGGCATCGTATTCGACGGGACGGAGGCGCAGAAGAAGAAGTATCTGCCGCGGTTGGCGTCCGGAGAGCTCATAGGTTCTTTCGCGCTGACGGAGCCCGGCAGCGGCTCGGATGCAGGATCGCTCAGCACGAGCGCGCGCCGGGACGGCGCGTTCTATGTCCTGAACGGGGGGAAGCGCTACATCACGAACGCGCCGCAAGCGGGAATCTTCACGGTCATGGCGCGTACGGATCCCACGACGAAAGACGCGAGCGGCGTATCGGCCTTCCTCGTCGAGCGAGAGAGCCGCGGCTTGTCGGTGGGAAAACCCGATCGCAAGATGGGCCAGCGCGGAGCCCACACGGCGGACGTGACCTTCGACGACGTGCGGGTGCCTGCCGAGAACCTGATCGGCGGCGTCGAAGGGATGGGCTTCAAGACGGCGATGAAAGTGCTGGACAAAGCGCGGCTTCACATCGCCGCAGTGAGTGTCGGCGCCGCAACCCGCATTCTGGATGAAGCGCTGCGATACGCGGTAGAGCGCAACCAGTTCGGCCAACCCGTCGCTGAATTCCAGCTCGTGCAGGCGATGCTCGCCGACAGCCAAACGGAGCTTTATGCCGCACGCAGCATGACGCTCGACGCCGCGCGAAGACGCGACGATGGCGAGTCGGTCACGATGGAAGCGGCGTGCTGCAAGCTTTACGCTTCGGAGATGGTCGGGCGCGTCGCGGACCGCGCAGTGCAGATTCACGGCGGCGCGGGATATATGCAGGCCTCCGCCGTCGAGCGCTTCTATCGTGACGTGCGCCTGTTCCGGCTCTACGAGGGCACGAGCCAGATTCAGCAGCTGGTGATCGCCCGCCAGATGCTCCGCCGCGCGCGAGGATAGCCTCGCGCGCGAGGGCGCCGGTGAACAACTCAGAGGGAAACCATTGGTTTCCCTCCGAGACCGCCTTTTCCTTTGGGGTCTCGACGTGGCCCAACGACTAACCATGAGGGACAGGCCGTGCCGCACGAAGATCTGATCGATGAACTGAAGCGCCGCGACGCCGAGGCGCTCGCGATGGGCGGGCCCGAAAAGCTCGCGAAGCGCAAAGCCGAAGGCGTACTGAACGCGCGCGAGCGTATCGATTACCTGCTCGACGAGGGCAGCTTCATCGAATCCGGTCGCTATGCGCGAAGCAACCGCCCCGAGGTGAAACACAAGACACCGGCGGACGGAAAGGTGGCGGGTTTCGGGCGCATCGAGGGCCGCGAAGTGGCGCTCGTTTCGAACGATTTCACCGTGCTCGGCGCGTCGTCCGCAGTGATCAACATGAAAAAGATCAAGCACGTGAAGCAGATCGCGGCGAAGCGCGGAATGCCGCTCGTGCTTCTGGGCGAATCGAGCGGCGCGCGCATGCCCGATCGCATGGGTGCCGCCGGGCGCGCGATCATCGCGCAGGACCCGACCGAGTATCAGCGGTTGCGCGAAAGCCCCTGGTGCTCCGCGCTGCTCGGGCAGTGCTACGGCTCCTCGACATGGTATTCGGCGATGTCCGATTTCGTCGTGATGCGCAAAGGCGCGGTCATGGCGATCGCGAGCCCGAACGTGACTTCCATCGCGATCAACAGGCCCATAGACGCGGAGGAGCTGGGCGGTTGGAAGCTTCTGACGGGCACGTCGGGACTCGCCGATCTCGCCGTCGATACCGACGAGCAGGCCATCGATTCCATCAAGCGGTTTCTCTCGTACCTGCCGAGTCACAACATGGAGGCGCCGCCTGAGCGCCCGGTTCCTCCCGGTTCCGACGAGCCGTGCAAGAAAATGCTCGACATCGTTCCGGAGTCGAGAAACAAGGTTTACGACGTACGTAAAGTCATCCAGGCGATCGCGGACCACGGTTCGACGTTCGAATTGAAGGAGCGCTTCGGGAAATCGCTCGCTACGGTGCTTGGGCGCCTCGACGGAAAGAGCGTAGGTTTCATCGCGAACAATCCGATGTTCAAAGGCGGGGCGCTCGATGCCGACGCGTGCCAGAAAGTCACGAGCTTCATGGTGCTGTGCGACTCGTTCAACATTCCGCTCGTGTATCTCGTCGACGTCCCCGGGTTCCTGATCGGGGTGGAAGGCGAGATCCGCGGCATGCCGGGCAAAGTGATCAACTGGATGAACGCGATGACGCTCGTGACGGTTCCGAAGATTGCCGTGATCATGAGAAAAAGCTACGGTCAGGCGTTCATCAACATGGCGGGTGGCCGCAATGCGGACGAAGTCGCCGTCTGGCCCACGGCGGACCTCGGCTTCATGGACCCCGCGGTGTCGGTGAATGTGCTCTACGGCGTGCGCTACCAGGATGATCCCGAACGCTTCGAGCAGCTCAAGGCCGAAGTGGAGCGCGATACGTCAGCATGGGGGCTCGCCGAGCTGTACGAGGCGCAAACCGTGATCGACCCGCGGGATACGCGCGAGTACCTGGTGAGAACGCTCGAAGTCCATCGCCTGCGCATGAAAAACGGCGTCGGAGAGCACCTGTTGCGCAACTGGCCGACGAGCTACTAGGCCACCGCGGCGCGTCGGGCAAACCCTCTCACGCGAAGGCCCCGACCTGTTGTAACCTGTATTCCCAGCGCCTTGCCCCGCATCGGAAGCCGCTGGCCGGGATGTTGCTTTCAACGCGTCTACCCCCGTACTGCCAGCCGGACACGACACATGAAACGCCCGTCTCTTTACAGCAGCTCGCCGAGAAGCCGCATGCTGCGTGCGCCTCGCGCGGCACCACCGGAGCCCGCACCTGCACCGCCGCGGAGCGCGCCGGGGGCCGACGGACGAGCGCCAGGCCGGTTCTCGCGGTTCGTCAGTCGCGGTGAGAAGCCGCTGCTCGTGCTTGCAGGTGCGCTCGTGGCGCTTGTTCTGGTGGCGCTACAGGCATCGAACGCCCCCGTGCCGCGCCAGCTTACTCAGCGCGACATCGACGCCGCGGTGCTGCGCACGCTCGAGACGAAGCCCCTGCCCTCACGTGCGGCCCAGGCCTACGATCTCGTGAAGCAGTCCGTCGTGCGCGTGCGCGGGCTGGGCGCCGAAGGTGAAAAAGACAAGGACGAGGAGCGCAGCGTCGGCACCGGCGTCGTCATCCTCGACAACGGCACGATCCTCACGAATCTTCATGTCGTCGCGGGCGCGAAGCGCATCGGCATCATCTTTTTCGACGGACACGAGTCCGAAGGCACTGTCGTCGGCGTGCGGCCGGAGCACGATCTTGCCGTCATCCGCGCGAAAAGCATTCCGGACGATCTTGCAGCCGCGACACTGCGTTCGACGGCCGATTTGAGGCTTGGCGACGAAGTCGTCGCCGTGGGCTTCCCATTCGGCATCGGACCCTCGGTGTCCTCCGGCGTCGTGTCCGGCTTGCGGCGCGAGTATCAATCGCCGGAAGGCAAGCGCCTGCTCACGAATCTCATCCAGTTCGATGCCGCCGCGAATCCCGGGAGCTCGGGAGGTCCGCTGTTCACGACGGATGGCGAAGTGGTTGGCATCGTGACCGGAATACTCAACCCTGCGAAAGAGCCGGTTTTCATCGGGATCGGTTTCGCAGTCCCGATCGAAAACGCGGCTGCGGCAGCAGGGCTATCGCCTTTCTGAATATATGTAGCGCCGCGGCGGGCGCTTCGACACGCTCAGCACAGGCGACGAGGGATTTGCACCACCGGGTGCGTTGTACGTTTTGATGAAGGCATCTATGGACCCTATCGACATCAGCCGCAACGAAGTCGCCAACCTCATGGAGCGCATACTCTACGAGGTGAAGAAAGTGGTCGTCGGCCAGGACCATTTTCTCGAGCGGGTGCTCGTCGCGATCCTGGCGCAGGGCCATCTGCTCGTCGAAGGCGTGCCGGGTCTCGCGAAGACGCTGACCGTGAAAACGCTTGCGCGTACGGTCCGAGGCACCTTCCGCCGCATCCAGTTCACGCCCGATCTCGTGCCGGCGGACCTCGTCGGCACTCGTGTGTACAACCAGAAGACGAGCGAGTTCGCGACGGCGCTCGGGCCGGTATTCACGAACCTGCTCCTTGCCGACGAGATCAATCGCGCGCCTGCAAAAGTGCAAAGCGCGCTGCTCGAGGTGATGCAGGAGCGTCAGGTGACGATCGCCGGCGAGACGCACAAGGTCCCGGAGCCTTTTCTCGTCATGGCCACGCAGAATCCGATCGAAACCGAAGGCACCTATCCGCTGCCCGAGGCGCAGGTCGATCGCTTCATGATGAAAGTGCTCGTGGGCTATCCCACCGAAGAGGAAGAGTTCGTGATCGTCGAGAGAGTGACGGGCGCTGGCAAGGCCGTGTCTGCTGTCGCGACGACCGAACAGCTCTCCGCGTTGCAGCGCGAGTGTCGCACAGGGTACGTCGATCCGTCGCTCGTGCAGTATGCAGTCCGGCTCGTCGCCGCGACGCGCGAGCCCGATCGCTACGGCGTGAAGGACGTGCAGCGCTACGTAAGCTTCGGCGCAAGCCCTCGCGCTTCGATCAATCTCATCGAAGGCGCCCGTGCGCTCGCGTTTCTGCGCGGCCGCGACTACGTCCTGCCCGAGGACGTGATCGACATGGCGCCGGACGTGCTGCGACACCGGCTGATCCTCACGTACGACGCTCTGGCCGAGGCGCTTCCGGCCGACGAGCTTATCCGGCGCATCATGCAGCACATCCCCGCGCCCGAAAAACCGCTCGAAACGCATGTCAGAGTCGCCGCAAAATCCTGACGCGGTACTTCGCCGCCTCGAATGGACGGTCATCCGTCGCCTCGACGGCCTGCTGCAAGGCGATTACAGAACGCTCTTTCGCGGCTTCGGGCTCGATCTCGCCGACTTGCGCGAGTATCAGTACAACGACGACGTCCGGCACATCGACTGGAACGTGACTGCGCGCCTGCAGACGCCGTATGTACGCGAGTACAACGAAGACAGGGAAGTTACCGCGTGGTTTCTTCTCGACCTGAGTCCTTCGGTCGATTTCGGGTCGCACGAGGTGAAGAAGCGGACGCTCGCATCGGAGTTCGTAGCCGTCCTCGCGCGCCTGCTGACGAGGCACGGCAACCGTGTCGGCGCTCTCTTCTACGGCGATCATGTCGACACCGTGATTCCCGCCCGCAGCGGGCGGCGGCACGTGCTGCATCTTCTCCATCGCATGCTGTCGCGCCCCGAGCGCACCCAATCCGCCGCGACCAACCTCCAGGATTTTCTGCAGAACGCTTTCCAGGTGATGCAGAGGCGCTCGCTGGTGTTCGTCGTCTCGGATTTCATCAGTACGCCGGGATGGGCTCAGCCGCTGGCGCACATTGCGCAGCGGCATGAAACGATCGCAGTGCGGCTGTACGACCCGCTCGAAATGGAGTTGCCGGATCTCGGGTTGCTGGTCGTGCAGGACGCCGAGACAGGCGAGCAGTTGTTCGTCGATACGCATGATCGGGGTTTCCGCAAGCGCTTCGCCGCTGCCGCCGAGCGACGCGAGCAGGCGCTGCGCGTTTCATTCCAGCAGGCCGGCGTCGACGCGCTCGAGCTCGCGACCGATGGGGAGCTCGTCGATGCGATCATGCGGTTCGCGGATCTGCGCAAGCGCCGGAGCCAGCTCGCTGCCGGCGGCCTTCCGGCTCACTTGACGGCGACCCCGTGACCTTTGCCTGGCCCGAAATGCTGTGGCTGCTGGCGCTCCTGCCGGCCCTGGTGGCCGCGTACGCCTGGATCCTGCATCGCAAGAAAAAGCTCGCGCTGCGTTACGCGAGCCTCGCGATGGTGAAGGACGCGATGAGCACGGGTCAACGCGTTCGCCGTCACGTGCCCCCGGCGTTATTCCTGCTCGCGGTGATCGCCATGATCGTCGCCATTGCGCGCCCGGCGGCGGTCATCACGTTGCCGTCGCAACATGAAACCGTCGTGCTCGCGATCGACGTCTCGGGCAGCATGCGCGCGACCGATGTCGAGCCGAATCGCCTCGCGGCTGCGCAGGCCGCAGCCCGTACTTTCGTGAACGAACAGCCGCGCACGACACGCGTCGGGGTCGTTGCCTTTGCCGCGACTGCGCTCGTCGTGCAGCATCCGACTCAAAACCGCGAAGACATTCTTGCCGCGATCGACCGCCTGCAGCTTCAGCGCGGAACTGCGATCGGCAGCGGCATCGTCGTCGCGCTGGCCACGATCTTTCCGAACGCCGGCATCACGCTCGACTCGGTCGGCGGCGACAGTGCGAAACGCAACGCGTGGAAAGGCTATTCCTTCGACGAGCCGAAGAAAGCGGAAAAGGCGCCTTTCAAGCCGGTATCGCCGGGAACCTACACATCGGCGGCGATCATCCTGCTCACCGATGGACAGCGTACGACCGGACCGGAGCCGATGGAGGCTGCGCGCCTCGCCGCGGATCGCGGCATCCGTGTGTTTACCGTCGGGATCGGCACGCCGGACGGCGAGATCATGGGCTTCGAAGGCTGGCGCATGCGCGTGCGCCTGGATGAAGAGACGCTGAAGAACGTCGCGAACATGACCCGCGGTCAATACTTCTACGCCGGTAATGCGGCCGAGCTCAAGAAGGTTTACCGCGCGCTCAACTCGCGCTTCGTCCTCGAAAAGAAGGAAACCGAGATCACGGCGTTTTTCTCGGGCATTGCGGCCCTGCTCGCCATCGCGTCGGCGGGGCTGTCGCTACTCTGGTTCAACAGGATCCTCTAAGGAACCTCAGAGGTTCCCTAGCGCAGCGCCTGTCGCGCCTCATCCAGACGCCTGCGCGCCGCCACGACGGCGTCTTCGAGGTTTTTCTGGCGTGCGTGATACGCGTCGGTGAGGCGGCTTCCACCGCCCACAATGCCGACGCGCTCGCCGGGTAGCGGCTCTTGGCCGGTGTCGCGCGCCGCTTCGGCCTGCTGCAGCGCTCTGCGTGCGTCCTCGAGCTCGCGTTCGCTGCGTCTCGCGACTGCAGCCGCAGCGGCGCGCTCTCGTTCGAGCTGCGCTGCGCGGGCTTTCTCTTCCGGCGTAAGCCCCCTGATGCCGCTCTTGGCGGGCGGCGGCTCGAGTGTCTCCACGCTGCTCGCACCAGGCGCGGGTTTCTCGCCGTAAACCACGCGTCCGTCCGGCATGGTGGATTTGAACACAGGCTGCGCATACGCGATGCCAATGCCGAAGAGTGCTGCCGCCACCAAGAGACGTACTGCCGTTCTCAAGCCCGAGCCCCGCAATCTGAATGAGGCCGGCATTCTATGCACACGCACGCCGCTGGAGCAATCCGGTAATGCCTCGTGCAGGTCCGCTTTTTGCGTCGGTGCACATGCATTTTTCACCGTGGAGATGCGATGCGCTTTACCGGCTCCAGCGACCAGCGGCACGCGCATCCGGCCGGCCTGGTCGAGTCTGACCGCATCCCGCGGGGTGTGGTCGTGTCATATACCCGATCCGCCCAGGATTTGCGCAGCCACGAGAGCGTCACGCGCAAGCTCATCGCGGAGCGGCTTGCCGCCTTGCAAGGCTACGAATACGCCGGCGATTACGACGAATGCAGCACGTATACGGCCCCGGTCTATTTCGTGCCCGACGACACGCTGTCGCTCGATATTGCGCATGCGCTAGGCATACGAGGCGAGACCGATCTTTTCGGTGGCGTGGTGCCTTTCCCGTTCATTGCGACGAAGTCGATCACGCATCCGTTGAGCGACCCCGGCGCAACTGCGCCGACCGGCTGGTCCGCGGAATTCTCGCAGTTAGTGCGGGGATCGGTTCTCACGGGTTACGCGGCGTTTGCGCGCGAGGATGCCAGACGCGCCGGCGCGCGGCTTCTTCAGAACGGACCCGTGCGCGTGAAGCCCGCGCTCGAGGTTGGTGGGCGTGGACAGATCGTGGCTGCGGACGCGGACGCTTTGGATCGATCGCTGGACGAGCTCGACGGACAGGACCTCGCGCAATGCGGTGTGGTTGTCGAACAGAACCTCACCGATGTGATGACCTATAGCGTCGGCCAGGTGCAGGTCGGCGGGCTCCTGGCGACGTACGTCGGAACACAGAAGCTCGCGAAGGACCACCACGACAGGGAGGTCTACGGCGGCTCGGCGCTGATCGTCGTGCGCGGCGACTTCGACGCATTACTTCAACTCCACGTCGACGATAGCGCGCGGCGCGCCATCGAGCAGGCGCGCATCTACGACGATGCGGCGCGACGGTGCTTTCCCGGATTCTTCGCTTCGCGCCGCAACTACGACATGGTGCGAGGCGTCGACGGCACCGGCGCGGTCTGCACGGGTGTCCTCGAGCAGTCCTGGCGCGTCGGCGGCGCAAGCGGCGCCGAGATCGCCGCGCTGGAAGCGTTCCGGTCCGATACGCAGTTACACGCCGTGCACGCGGAATGCACCGAAAGTTACGACGACCGGCAGACGCCGCCAGCAGGCGCGACAGTCTACTTCCGCGGCATCGACCCATGCGTAGGCTTCATCCTGAAGTACACCACGGTTGCCTCATATGTCGACGCGTGATCACAAGTTCGAGATTGCCGTCGATAACAGCCATATCGCCGGCACGCTGATCGCACCGGCGACGATGATGCCGGGGGTGCTATTCGTACACGGATGGGGTGGCAGCCAGCAGCAATATCTCGCCCGCGCGCGCGAAGTCGCTGCGCTTGGCTGCATCGGGCTCACGTTCGATCTGCGCGGACATGCGAGCACCGAGCCGCAGCAGGAAACCGTTTCGCGCGACGACAACCTGAAGGATGTGATCGCCGCGTACGACGAGCTCGTGAATCATCCGAGCGTAGACGCCGGCGCCATCGCGGTCGTGGGCAGCAGCTACGGCGGCTATCTTGCCGCGATCCTGACGACGCTGCGGCCCGTGAAATGGCTCGCCTTACGCGTGCCGGCGCTCTACAAGGATGGCAGCTGGGAGCTTCCCAAGAAGCAGCTCCACAAGGATCCCGATCTGCATGCGTACCGGCGACGTCATGTCCGGCCGCAGGACAATCGCGCGCTCGACGCCTGCGCCGCATTCAAGGGCGACATTCTCATCGTCGAATCGGAGAACGACGACACCGTGCCGCACCCGACGATACAGAACTACGTGGAAGCGGCAAGGCACGCCCGCTCGCTCACGTATCGCGTGATCGCAGGGGCCGATCACGGATTGTCGCAGGAGCCGTCACAGCGCGCGTACACGTCCCTGCTCGTGAACTGGCTCACCGAGATGGTCTTCGGCGCGCGTCAGGGCGTTGCGACCGCGCAAGGCGCCGCACGAGCTGGCGCCGCCGCTCAGGAAGCCAAGCCGCGGCCGGGCTGAGGACACTTTAGACCGAAGCCGTCCGGCGACGACCGGCGTGGGCGCAGGCGCTCGTGCCCGCTTTTCGAGATCAGTAACGCCGCGTCATCGCGTAGCGGCCGGGCGACATGAACGTGAGCGCGAGCGCGGTGAACATGAACATGCCCTGCAGCTCGAGCGCCCAGCCGCCTTGTTTGCCGAGCGTCAGAAGCTCGGGTCGGTGGACGAGAAGGACTGCAAAGATCATGTTCACGAATATCAGGAACGCACCGACGCGCGAGAAGAAGCCGAGTATCACCATCACGGGCGCTACGATCTCACCGATGTAAACCCCGTATGCAAACCACGGCGGCAGCCCGATGCCGGTAACCATCGGAGTGAGGAAACCGGTGCCGCCTTTCAACTTGGCAATGCCGTGTAAAAGCACGAGGATGCCAAGTGTCAGACGCAGGACCAGCTTGCCGAAATCATCACCCATGTCGAGCTCCTCTTCAGTCGGGCGCCATTCTATCAAACAGGTGGGCGTCATATCCGATACGCACGGGCTCGTGCGGGACGAGGCACTCGCGGCTCTGCGCGATTCCGACATCATTCTCCACGCCGGCGACATCGGCTCGCCGAACGTGTTGCACGCGCTGGAACGTATCGCGCCCACGTACGCGGTCCGCGGCAATAACGATCGCGATGAGTGGGGACGTTCGCTGCCGCTCACCGAAGTCGTCGAGCTTGGCGCGCATCTCGTTTACCTGCTGCACGACATCGCCGATCTCGACGTCGATCCCGCAGCGGCTGGTTTTCGCGCCGTGATTTACGGGCACTCGCACAAGCCCGGCATCGAGCAGCGCGAAGGTGTTCTCTACCTGAACCCGGGGAGCGCGGGGCCGCGACGGTTCAGACTGCCGATCGCCGTCGCACGCATGCGCGTGTCCGACGAAGGCCTGCAAGCGGAGCTCGTCGAGCTCGCTTAGGAATTCGAGCTCGGCCGGGAATGCAACTGTGTCGAAACGTGCTTGAATCCGCAGCGTGTTCTCCGGTCGAAGTCCGCGCGCGCTGCGGTGGACCAGGATTTCGAGTGTGCTATTCGCCACCCGCCGGCGCGAACGCCGTCATGCGCCAGCCGTTGGCGCTCTTCACGAAGCACGCGGCCTGCTCGATCGGGCTGCGTATCTGTTCTTCCGGGATGTAGCCGTCGCGATTGCGATAGCGGATCTTTACCCACTTCTGTTTGACTTCGGGCGCTTTGTCGTCCACTTCCCAATCGGACACGACGACGATGTCATACGAAAGCGCCCCGAGCGCTGCGGCCGAGTTCGAAGGCTCCGCCTGCACCTGGGCATCGCGCGAGATCACGACGCCATGCTTGAAAGGCTCCACGTCCTCAGGCCAGCGCCCCAGCACGTACGGCGCGCACAATTCGCGAGGCCGGTTCTCGCGCTTGATGTAAGCGCCGCCCAGCTGGAGCGCCGCGGCGAGCTCGCGCCAGACCGGGCTGTCGTCCGTATCGAGCTCCCACTGCTTGCGGAAATGGGCGATGCCGCGCGAGCGGTCGTCCTGATTGCGCACGTTCCGGTCGAGAATCGAAAGCAGAAACTGCTTGTCGCGTTTCTGGATCGCACCGACGAGCTGCTTCTTGAAGCGCAGCCACGAAACATCTCCAGCTGCTTCGTCCACTAAAGGTAGCTTCCGCTCCTGCGCGCCGGCCGGTGCAACGCCGACCACGAGCACGGCTGCGAGCAGAAGCAAAGTGAGCGGGCGCATCATCGGTCCTCTGGAATGGACGAGAACCATAGCACGAATGACGCTATACTGGCCGTCCTCGCGCCGCGGCTCTCGCGGCAAAGCACGAGGTTCCATACTCTTTCAAACACGCGCGAGGAGCGCCATGGCACGTATAGAAGTGAAATCGGAGATCACCGGCACGGTGTGGCAGGTCAAAGCGAGTCCCGGCGATAAAGTCGATTCAGGCGACGTGCTGGTCGTCATCGAATCGATGAAAATGGAAATCCCGGTGATCACCGAAGATCCCGGCGTTGTCAAAGAAATCCTCGTGAAAGAGAAAGATCCCGTCGCCGAAGGCCAGGTAGTCGCGGTCATTGACGGCTGATCGAGCTGCAAAGGCCGCTTCGCGGCGGGTCACATAATCTGTACCCCGTATGAGTTGGCGTTCCGAAATCGAAGAGATCCACCGCCGGCGAGGCATGGCCGAAGCGTGTGGCGGCCCCGACGCTGTGGCCAGGCATCACGCCTCGGGCAAGCTCACCGTTCGCGAGCGCATCACGGCGTTGCTCGACCCGAACACGTTTCGCGAAGTCGGCAAGCTCGCCGGGCGCGCGAGCTATGACAAGAACGGCGTGCTCACGAGCTTCGAACCGGCGCCATACGTCATGGGCGTCGGCAAGATCGATGGCAGACCGGTCGCCGTCGGCGGCGAGGACTACACGATAAGAGCCGGCACCGGGTTCGGCAGCGATCGGCGTAAAGGCGGTCAGGGCGGCTTCATTGAAGATCTCGCGTACGAGTTTCGCATTCCGCTCGTCAATCTGATCGACGGCACGGGAGGCACGGTCAACACGACCCGACGCAAGGGCTACACGGTCGTGCCGGGCTATGGGCAGGACGGGTGCGAGCGTTCCACGGATCTGCTCGGTATCGTGCCGGTCGTCTCGGCCGTCATGGGAACCACCGCGGGCGGTCCATCCATGCGTGCGATCCTTTCGCACTGGTCGATCATGGTGAAGGGCACGGCTCAGATATTTGCCGCGGGACCGCCCGTCGTCCAACGTGCGTTCGGAGAGAAGCTCACGAAAGAGGAGCTCGGGGGTACAGCGATCGCCGTGGATACCGCCGGGACCATAGACAACATCGCGGAGGACGAAGCCGACTGCCTTCGCCAGATCCGGCGCTTCCTCTCGTACATGCCGCAGAACGTATGGGAGCTCCCGCCGGAGCAACGCTGCGGCGATCCGGTGGACCGCTGCGAAGATGCGCTCGCCGATATCGTGCCGCGCTCGGGCCGCCAGGCGTACAACATGAAAAAGCTCCTCGAGCTCGTCGTCGACACGGGCTCGTTGTTCGAGATCCAGCCCACGTACGGCCGAGCGCTCATCACCGCGCTCGCCCGCATGGATGGAAGAGTCGTCGGCGTCGTCGCCAACAATCCGATGTTCGGCGGGATCATGGACTACAAGGCGGCGCGCAAGCAGGGGCATTTCGTCGAGCTTTGCGACATGTTCAACATTCCGCTCGTGTTCTTCGCAGATATTCCGGGGCTCATGGTCGGAGCGGAATCGGAAGCCGCCGCGATCCTGCGCGAAGGCGTGCGCGCGCGTTATATCGGCTTCCAGGTGACGGTGCCGGTATTCACGGTCATCGTGCGGAAGTGCTACGGCGTGGCAGGTGGCGGCGTGATCGACCGCGCAGGCCTCAATTTCAAAATCGCGTGGCCTTCGGGCAACTGGGGCTCGCTCCCTGTGGAAGGCGGCGTGAAAGCCGCATACCGGCGGGACATCGAAAGCGCGGAGGACCCGGAGCGGCGCGAGCGCGAAATCGAAGAGGAGCTGCGGCAGCTCGCGTCGCCTTTCCGGACGGCAGAAGCGTTCGCGATCGAAGACCTCATCGATCCTCGCGAGACGCGTCCGTATCTGTGTCAGTTCATCGAAGCGCTGCAGCCGCGGCTGCGCACGCAGCTCGGGCCAAAGTGCAAAACCGGAGTGAGACCCTGATGGCAAGACCGGAAATCGAAGGCGATTGGGTGATGGGCTGGCCGGACCGCAAGAGGCCGAGCCTCATCGCCGGCAAAGATTCGCAGGGGCGCGTGATCAACGGCCGCGCGCCGATCACCGAGCTCGAAGGGCTCATCACGCCGACCGACGCGTACTACGTGGTGAACCAGCTCGAAGTACCCGATCCGATTCATCCGGACGACTGGATTCTCACGATCGGCGGCGAAGTCGAGCGCCCGATCGAAATGTCGCTCAAGGACCTGCAAAAGCTCCCGGGCCGTACGGTGCGTGCCGTAACCGAGTGCGCGGGCAATGACGCCGGCTATTTCGATTACGTCGAAAAAGGCGTAAAGAAGCCGTCGCGCATCAATCAGCAGGACATGAATGCACGCGCGGCCATGCGCGAGAAAAACGCCGTACCTTCGACGGATGAAATCGGCAACGAATCGACCACGACGTGTGCAATGAGCGCCGGCGAGTTCACGGGCGTGTCATTGGCCGAATTGCTGAAGAAAGCGGGCGTGAAGTCGAACGCCGTGAGCGTGCGCATGCAAGGCTTCGACCGTGGCCAGCCGGATCTCGCCGTGCAGTATCGTTCCGTCGGGCGCTCGGACTTCAAGCTCGTCGATCCCGGGATCATCAATTACGAGAAAGGCCTTCCGCTGGCGAAAGCCATGCATCCCGATACGCTGCTCGCGTGGTCGATGAACGGCGAATACCTGCTGCACATCCATGGCGCACCGGTGCGCGCGGTCGTCCCGGGCTGGTCGGGGAACTGGTGGGTGAAGTGGCTGGAGAGTATCGAAGTGCTCGATCGCATGCCGGAGTGTTATTACCAGCATCACTATTTCGTCTACGGTCAGTCGCCCGAAGATCCGAACAAGGAAATGATCACGGCGATGGGCGTGCGCTGCGTCATCGTCGATCCGCTGGACGAAGATTCGCCGCTCGAACGCGGTGAGCACAAGATCCGCGGCCTCGCGTGGAGCGGCATGGGCGGCATCACACGCGTGGAAGTGAGCGTCGACGACGGCGCCACCTGGCACGATGCGCATCTCGAAGAGCCGCGCGAGCGCTGGCTGTGGGTGCGCTGGTCGTATCTATGGAACGCGAAGGAGCCTGGTCGATTTCGCATTCGCGCTCGCGCCACCGACGAAACCGGCCGTGTCCAGCCGCAGATTCCGTGGAACTATCAGCGCAAGCATTTCGACGGCATCGTGCCGACGGATGTGACGATCGTGTGATGCACCTCGTCGTTTGCGTCAAGCAGGTCCCGAATCCCGAAGCCGCTTTCAGCATGCTCACGGTCGACGAGCATGCGAAGAAAGTCATTCCCGCAGGCGGGTTGCAGCTCGTCATGAGCCCGTTCGACGAACAGGCCGTCGAAGCAGCGCTCCGGGTGCGCGAGAGCATCGGCGAGGCGAAGATCACTGTCGTTAGTGTCGGACCTGACAGCGCGCGGAATGTGCTGAAGCATGCACTCGCGATGGGCGCAGACGAAGCGCTGCTGATTGCAGACGAAGCGCTGGAGGACGCCGCGAGTGAAGCGACCGCGCTCGTGCTCTCGCGTGCCATCCGCAATCTCGGGACGGTCGATCTCGTACTGACAGGTCGCCAGGCGGCGGACTGGGATGCCGGTATCGTCGGTTGCGGCATTGCGGAGCTCCTCGGGCTTCCCGTGGTTACTTTCGCGAGGAAGGTCGAGGTGACAGGGCCAAGGGCGCGCGTGGAACGCGTTCTCGCCGACGGTTTCGAAACGATCGAAGCGGACCTGCCGGCGGTCGTCACGATCTCGAACGAGCTCGGCGCGGCGCGAAAGCCCACGCTGAGAGAAACGATGCGCGCTGCACGCAAACCGCTCACTGTCAAAAGCGCTTCCGAGCTCGGTCTCATGCCGGCGGAGATCGGGCGGTTCTCAGCGCGTCGCGTGCGCGAGCGGCTTTATGTGCCGGTAAGAAGCGGCCGATGCGAAATCATCCCCGGCGCCGACGAGGCCGCGCAGGCGCTGGAGCTCGCGCGGCGTCTGCGCAGCGCCCGACTGGTATAAGGCGATGCCTGCGATCCTCGTCGTGGCCGAAATTCGGGACGGCACGCCGACTGCCTCGACGCGCGAGTTGTTGGGCCTGGCGGGCTCGCTAGGCGTCACGGTCATTGCGGTGGTGTTCACGCCCAGCGCCGACGCTGTTGCGGGCGTTAAGGCGCACGGCGCCGAGCGCGTGTACTGGTACGAGCGTGAAGAAGAGGATTACGACGGCGAGCTCTGGGTCGCAGTCACCGAACAGGTTGCACGCGACACCGCCGCAGCGGCGATACTCGCAAGTCACACGGCGGCGGGTGCGGATCTCGCGCCACGGCTCGCTTTTCGACTCCAGAGCGCCGTCGCAACCGGATGTACGGGAATCGTATCGGAGGAGGGCAAGCTTCTGTTCACACGCGCCTGCTATGGCGGCAACGTTCGCGAAACGCTCTCGTTCCCGGCGCTGCCCGCGGTTGCAACCGTGAAAGCCGGCGTGGGAGTGCCGAAAGCGGAGGCTGCACGTGCCGGCGAAGTCATCCGAGTTACGCCGCCCGAGTTCGCAAGGCGCACGCGTGTGGTCGCGCGGGAACGCGAGGCTGCCGATTCCCAGGCGCTCGAAGACGCGAAAATCATCGTGGCAGGCGGGCGCGGTCTCGAAGGACCCGAAGGCTTTCGGGTGCTCGAGGGCCTCGCCGAGGTCCTGGGTGCAGCCGTTGGTTCCAGCCGCGTCCCGTGCGATCTCGGCTGGTGTCCCCATTCCTGGCAGATCGGGCTCACCGGCAAGACGGTGACGCCGGAGCTGTACTTCGCGATCGGCATCTCCGGCGCAGCGCACCACATGGCGGGCTGCGGGAACGCGAGGACGATCGTGGCGATCAACACCGACCCCGAAGCGGCCATCTTCAAAGGCGCGCATTACGGTATCGTCGGCGATTACCGCAAAGTCGTTCCTGCCCTTGTGGCAGCTTTGAAGGAACCCGATAAATCGTAGGGTGCGTTGCCAGCGCACCGCAAAGAAGAGGTATCCATGTCATTGGACCCATTGCTGAGCGAATACGAGGCGCGCCGCGCCAAAGCGCTCGCGGGCGGCGGGGAAGACAAATACGCCAAGCGAACCGCGGCCGGCGCCCTGAACGCGCGCGAGCGGCTCGCGCGCCTGCTCGACAAAGACTCCTTCATCGAATCCGGCCTGTTCGGGACATCGGGCGTATACCCGGAACAGGCGGATGAGACGCCGACCGATGGCAAGATCGCGGGCTACGGAAAAATCGACGGACGCGACGTGGCTGTCGTCGTCAACGACTTCACCGTGAAAGGCGCATCGACGAGCGCCACGAACGGCAAGAAAGTGGCGCATATGAAGCGCACCGCGACCGAACGCGGCATGCCGCTGGTCGTGATCGGCGAATCGACCGGTGCGCGGCTCCCCGATGCAATGGGCTCGCGGGGTATGGGTCAGCTCCTCGGAAACGACATCACCCAGTTCCGCCGCACGCGCGAATCGCCGATGGCTGCGGCTGCGCTCGGTCCGTCCTTCGGGTCTTCGACGTGGCTCGTGTGCTGCTCGGATTTCAGCGTGATGCAGAAAGGGGCGACCGTCGCGGTGTCGAGCCCGCGGCTCGTCTCCATGGCCCTTGGCGAAAAGGTGAGTGCGGAAGAGCTCGGCGGGTGGCGCCTGCATGCGGAGATCACCGGCCTCGTCGATCAGGTGGTCGATCGCGAGGACGACGTCTTCGACGCGATCCACAAGTTCCTGTCGTACATGCCGAGCCATCACAACGAAGCGCCGCCGGATGCGCCGGTGCCTGCAGGCTCGGGCGCGGAAATGGACAAGGTCTTTTCGATCCTGCCGGAGAGCCGCACGCAGGTGTACGACATGCGGCGCGTCGTGAGAGCGGTCGTCGACAAGGACACGATGTTCGAGCTGAAACCGCGTTTTGGACGGAGCGCCCTGACGGCGCTTGCGCGGCTCGGCGGGAAAAGCGTGGGCATCGTCGCGAACAACCCACTGCACCGCGGCGGCGCGCTCGACGCGGACGCCTGCCGCAAGATCGTCGATTTTCTGGTGCTCTGCGACTCGTTCAACGTGCCGCTCGTGATCCTCGTCGACACGCCGGGCTTCCAGGTCGGGACCGACGCGGAACGCGCAGGTGCGCCGGGCAAGATCATGAACTTCATGAATGCGATGACGCTCGTGACCGTCCCGCGCATTTCGGTGATCGTTCGCAAGAGTTACGGCCGGGCCTACGTCTGCATGGGCGGCGGCCGCCACTCGGACGACATCGCAGCGTGGCCGACCGCCGAAGTGAGCTTCATGAGCCCGGAATTCGCTACGAAGATCGTGCACGGCGTCGGCGTCGGCGAGCCGGGGTTCGAGGAAGCGTTCAGGCACATCCGGCAAGGCGCCGACGTGTGGGGCCTCGCCTCGGTGTATGCCGCGCAGGCCGTGATCCGTCCCGAGCACACGCGCGATTACCTCATACGCATGCTCGATGTGTACAAGCTGCGAATGACGCGCGGCGTGGGGCAGCATCTCATGCGCACGTGGCCGACGAGCTATTGAATGTTCAACAAAGTCATCGTTTCCAACCGCGGGGCCGTCGCGGCGCGCGTGCTTCGCGCGCTGAACGAGCTGGGCATCAAATCGGTCGCCGTCTATTCCGAAGCGGACGCCGGCGCGCCGTATCTTGCGATGGCGACCGAAACGTACGCGATCGGTCCTGCGTCCGCCCGCGAAAGCTATCTCAATCAGGACGTGATTCTCGACGTCGTGCGCAAATCGCACGCCGACGCACTTCATCCGGGCTACGGCTTTCTCTCCGAGAATGCCGAGTTCGCTCAGCGTGTCAGCGACGCCGCCGTGTGCTTCATCGGGCCGTCGCCCCGGTGGATCGCTGCGATGGGCCACAAGACCAAGGCACGGGAGCTT
>Ga0075431_100001834_pt1 | contig 20105 bp, 14 predicted proteins | sample RhiMetdeltSRZDD5_FD_75297 | JGI IMG/M metagenome (GOLD analysis project Ga0075431, IMG submission 75297) | Populus rhizosphere microbial communities from Tennessee, USA - Rhizosphere MetaG P. deltoides SRZDD5 | ecosystem: Host-associated > Plants > Roots > Rhizosphere > Soil | place: USA... | reverse complement strand
TCAAGGGCCTCATCGAGAAGACCAAATTCGCCATTTCCACCGAGGAGACCCGCTACTACCTCAACGGCATCTATCTGCACGAGGTCGCAAGCCCCGGCGGCGAGCGCCTGCGCGCGGTTGCCACCGACGGCCACCGGCTGGCCCAGGCCGAGATCCCGCGCCCTGGCGGGGCTGCCGGCATGCCTGGCGTCATCGTTCCCCGCAAGACGGTGCTCGAGCTCTCCAAGCTCATTGAGGATCTCGCCGGCGAGGTCGAGATCGCCCTGTCGAGCGCCAAGATCCAGTTCCGTTTCGACGGCCTGGTGCTCACCTCGAAGCTGATCGACGGCACCTTCCCGGATTATGAGCGGGTAATTCCCCGCCACAATGACAAGGTGCTTGCGGTCGACACCAAGCTTTTTGCCGAGGCGGTGGACCGGGTCTCGACCATTTCCAGCGAAAAAGGCCGCGCCGTGAAGCTCAACATCGCGAGCGGCCGCCTGATTCTGTCGGTCAACAATCCCGAATCGGGGTCTGCCGAGGAGGAGATCGTTGCCGACTATCAGGCCGATCCCCTCGATATCGGCTTCAACTCGCGCTACCTCCTCGACATTGCCGGCCAGGTCAAGGGCGAATCGGCCAGTTTCCGCCTGGCGGATGCCGGCTCCCCGACCATCATCAGCGACCTCGAGGACGACCGCGCCCTCTATGTTCTGATGCCGATGCGGGTGTGAGCTCCTCCCACTGCCACCGATATCGTGAGGCGCTGTCGCAACACCCCAAAAGGCGCCTATTTTGCTTGCCCGACAGCGGTTTGAGGGCCATATCTCGTGGTGTGACAGCGATCTCTGGCTATCGTTTTGAAGCCTCTGGCGGCAGCGCTCGGGCCGACGTCGCGCGGCCTGCCGTTCGGCTTGGCCGTTTGACCCTGACGGACTTCCGGAACTATGCCGCGCTCCGGCTCGACACTGGCGGCATGCCGGTGGTTTTGACCGGCCCGAACGGCGCCGGCAAGACCAACCTGCTCGAGGCAGTCTCGCTGCTGGCGCCCGGCCGCGGCCTGCGCGGCGTGCCGTTCGACGAGCTGATCCGCCGCGGCGCCTTGGGCTTTGCCGTCGCGGCCGATATTGACGGTCCGGAAGGGCGCATCGCCGCCGGCACCGCCTTCCACGCCGAGCCGGCGGCGGACCACGCGCCGGGCCAGCGTCAGGTCAAGCTCGCCGGCCGCCTCTGCAAGGGCTCGGGTGCCCTCGCCCAGCATGCCAGGATCCTTTGGTTGACGCCGGCAATGGACCGGCTGTTCGCCGGCCCTCCCGGCGATCGGCGGCGCTTTCTCGACGGGCTCGTCACCGCCTTTGACCCGGCCCATGCGGTGCGGGTCGGCCAGTTCGAGCGCGCCATGCGCGAGCGCAACCGCCTCCTCGCCGAGCTGCCGCTCGACCCGCGCTGGCTCGCCGCGGTGGAGAGTCAGATGGCGGAATCGGCGGTGGCGCTGGCCGCCGCCCGGGTCAGCGCTCTCGATGCCCTCACCGCCTATGTCGGGCAGACCCTGACGGCGCGGTTCGGCGGGGCGTTTCCCTGGGTCATGGTCGCCGTGCAGGGCCGCATCGAGGACGATGTCCGGAGCGGCCCGGCGGTCCAGGCGGAGGATGCCTACCGCCAAATTCTGCAGGATGGCCGCCGCCTCGATCAGGCGGCCGGCAGGACCCTTGACGGTCCCCATCGCAGCGAGTTCCTGGTGACCCATGGGCCGAAGAACATCGCCGCCGAGAGCTGCTCCACCGGCGAGCAGAAGGCCCTGCTGATCGGCATGATCCTCGCCCATGCCCGCGCGGTGCGCGACAATTTCCAGGGCTTTGCGCCGCTGCTCCTGCTCGATGAGGTCGCTGCCCATCTCGACGCCGAGCGCCGCGCCGGGCTCTTCGCCGAGCTTCGCGAGCTTGGTGCCCAGGCCTTCATGACTGGCACCGACGAGCTGCTGTTTGCCGCCGCCCGCACCGATGCCGCGTTCCTGCACATCGAGGCTGGCCAGCTGTCACCTTCGACAAATTGCCCATGAGTTGCCCGTGCCCGACCGAATGACAGATAGCGAATCGTCCACCGTGAGCCCGGCCGCCGGCTATGGCGCCGACGCCATCAAGGTCCTCAAGGGTCTCGATGCCGTGCGCAAGCGCCCGGGCATGTATATCGGCGACACCGATGACGGCTCGGGACTTCACCACATGGTGTATGAGGTCGTCGACAACGCCATCGACGAGGCGCTCGCCGGCCATGCCGACCGCGTCACCGTCACCCTCAATGCCGATGGCTCCTGCACCGTCTGCGACAATGGGCGCGGCATCCCGACCGACATCCATCCGAGCGAGGGCGTTTCCGCCGCCGAGGTCATCATGACCCAGCTTCATGCCGGCGGCAAATTCGACCAGAACTCCTACAAGGTCTCGGGCGGCTTGCACGGTGTCGGCGTCTCGGTCGTCAATGCCCTGTCATCGGTCCTGAAGCTCAGGATCTTCCGCGATGGCAAGGAGCACGCGATGAGCTTCACCAACGGCGACCCGGATGCGCCGCTGCGGGTGGTCGGGGATGCTCACGGGCGCGCTGGCACCGAGGTGACCTTCCTGCCCTCGCCCCAGACATTCAGCAAGACCGAGTTCGACTATCCGACGCTCGAGCACCGCCTGCGCGAGCTCGCCTATCTCAATTCCGGCGTCTCGATCACCCTCACCGATCTGCGCGGTGTCGAGCCGCGCGAGCAGACCATGCATTATGTCGGCGGCGTCGAGGCTTTCGTCGTCTGGCTCGACCGCGCCAAGAACCGGCTGATCTCCGATCCGGTCACCATCCGCAGCGAGCGCGACGGCATCGCCGTCGAATGCGCCCTGTGGTGGAACGACAGCTATCACGAGACGGTGCTGTGCTTCACCAACAACATTCCCCAGCGCGATGGCGGCACCCATCTCGCCGGCTTCCGCGCCGCCCTGACCCGCGTCGTCAACGCCTATGCCAATGAGAGCGGCCTTGCCCGGAAGGAGAAGGTGGCGCTGACCGGCGATGATGCCAGGGAAGGCCTGACCGCGGTGCTGTCCGTCAAGGTGCCGGACCCCAAATTCTCCTCGCAGACCAAGGACAAGCTGGTTTCCTCCGAGGTCCGTCCGGCTGTCGAAGGCATCATCAGCGAAGGCCTCGGCGCTTGGTTCGAGGAGCATCCGGCCGAGGCCCGCACCATCGTCGGCAAGGTGATCGAGGCCGCCGCCGCCCGCGAGGCGGCGCGCAAGGCCCGCGAGCTGACGCGCCGCAAGGGCGCCCTCGACGTCGCCTCGCTGCCCGGCAAGCTTGCCGACTGCCAGGAGCGCGACCCCGCCAAGGCCGAGCTCTTCATCGTCGAGGGCGACTCGGCCGGCGGCTCCGCCAAGCAGGCGCGCAACCGCGAGAACCAGGCGGTGCTGCCGCTGCGCGGCAAGATCCTCAATGTCGAGCGCGCCCGTTTCGACAAGATGCTGTCCTCCTCCGAGATCGGAACTTTGATCACCGCGCTTGGCACCGGCATCGGCCGCGATGATTTCGACATCGGCAAGCTGCGCTACCACAAGGTCGTGATCATGACTGACGCCGATGTCGACGGTGCCCATATCCGGACTCTGCTGCTGACCTTCTTCTATCGCCAGATGCCGGAGATCATCACCGAGGGTCACCTCTTCATCGCCCAGCCGCCGCTCTACAAGGTCAAGCGCGGCAGCTCCGAGCGCTATCTCAAGGACGCCAAGGCGCTCGAGGATTTCCTGATCGATCAGGGTCTCGAGGATGCGGTGCTGATTCTGGCCAATGGCGAGGAGCGCGCCCGGTCCGATCTCAAGGCGATCATCACCGAGGCGATCGCCGTCCGGGCGGCGCTGGACGGGCTCCATACCCGCTACCCGCAATTCGTCGTCGAGCAGGCAGCGATTGCCGGTGCCCTCTCTCCCGAGGTGCTGAGCGATCCGAAACAGGCCGAGACCGCCGTTGCCTATATCGCCCGCCGTCTCGATCTCCTGTCCGAGGAGACCGAGCGCGGCTGGCATGGCGAGCCGACGCCCGATGGCGGCCTGATCTTCACCCGCGAGGTGCGCGGCGTGCGCGAGGTCAGGGTGATCGACGGCAAGCTCATCTCCTCCGCCGATGCGCTCCGCCTCGACCGCCGCAAGAACGAGCTTCAGGAGATCTATGGCAAGGCGGCGCGCCTCAAGCGCAAGGACAGCGAAACCCTGATCCGCGGGCCGGTCGCGCTGCTCGATGCGGTGCTGGCCCATGGCCGCAAGGGCGTGGCGCTGCAGCGCTACAAAGGGCTCGGCGAGATGAACCCCGAGCAGCTCTGGGAGACCACCCTCGATGTCAATGCCCGATCGCTGCTCAGGGTCCAGATCCGCCAGGCCGACGAGGCCGGCGATCTGTTTTCGAAGCTGATGGGCGATGATGTCGACCCGCGGCGTGATTTTATTCGTGAGAACGCCTTGAGCGTGGCCAATCTCGATGTCTGAGTTGCTTCACCTTAACACATCTTGCTCTAGAACATTTTCCGGTCATTTTTGAGTCTAACGTTCAACCGAGACGATGGGCTTGTTCGGCAGGAGCGGGAGGGATGGCAGGCGCGGCGAGGAACGCGCCGAGCCGAAGCTGTTTTCCGATCGCCGCTCGTCCTGGCGCCGCGGCGGGCCGAGCCGGTTCGGCGAACCGCGCAGCCCCCGCCCGGCGGTCTTCACGGTTCTGTCCTGGATCATGACGCTCGGCCTGTGGGGCATGCTGGTTGCAGCCGCTGTGGTCGGCTATGCCTTTCTGAGCCTCGATAAGCAGGGCCTGTTCAAGATTCCGGAGCGCGAGCCCGGCATGATCCTGCTCGCCGATGACGGCAACGTCCTGGCCGAGCGCGGCTCGTTCTTCGGCGACGAGGTGCGCCTCGACGAGCTCCCCTCCTTTGTGCCTCAGGCGGTCATCGCCATCGAGGACCGTCGCTTCTACCAGCATTTCGGCGTCGACTTCCTCGGCCTGCTGCGTGCCGGTTTCGCCAATCTCCAGGCCGGTCGGGTCGTCGAGGGCGGCTCAACCATCACCCAGCAGCTCGCCAAGAACCTGTTCCTCCAGCCCGATCGCACCATCGAGCGCAAGTTCCAGGAGATGATCCTCGCCTTCTGGCTCGAGAGCAAATTCACCAAGGACGAGATCCTGCAGCTCTATCTGAACCGGGTCTATTATGGCGCGGGCGCCGTCGGCATCGAGCGGGCCGCGCAGCGCTTCTTTTCCCGCTCCGCCCGCGACGTCAACCTCGCCCAGGCAGCGATCCTGGCGGCGGTGCTGAAGGCGCCCTCGGCCTACAATCCGATCAACCATCCGGACCGCGCCACGGCGCGGGCGCGGCTGGTCATCAGCGGCATGGTGGAAGCCGGCTTCATCACCCAGAGCGAGGCCGACCGGTCGGCCACCCTCAAGACCGCCGTGAAAGTGTCGAGCTACCTCCCGGCCACCCAATATATCGTCGACTATGTCAGCGAGCAGCTGCCCGACCTCATCGGCAAGTACGACCAGTCGATCGTCGTCGAGACCACCATCGACCGCAAGCTCCAGACCGCCGCCGAGCGCTCGGTGCGCCGCCATCTGGAGCGCGAGGGCGCCAAGCTCAATGCCACCCAGGCTGCGGTGGTGACCATGAACGGGCTCGGCGATATCAAGGCGATGGTCGGCGGCCGCTCCTATGCCAAGAGCCAGTTCAACCGCGCCGTCAAGGCGAAGCGTCAGCCGGGCTCAGCCTTCAAGGCCTTCGTCTATCTCACCGCCATCGAGCAGGGCGCGACCCCAGAATCGATCGAGGTCGACGAGCCGGTGCAGATCGGCGACTGGTCGCCCGAGAACTACCGCCGCCAATATCTCGGCCCCGTCAGCCTGACCCGGGCCCTGGCGCTGTCGCTCAACACCGTCGCCGCCAAGGTGGCGCAGGCGGCGGGGCCGCCGAACGTCGCCGCCACCGCCAAGCGGCTCGGCATATTGTCGCCGCTCCAGGCCAATGCCTCGATCGCGCTCGGCACCTCGGAGGTCACCCTCCTCGAGCTCGCCAGCGCCCATGTGCCGTTCTCCAATGGCGGCTTTGCCGTCATCCCCCATGTGGTGAGCCGGGTCACCACCCGCGACGGCAAGGTGCTTTACCAGCGCCATGGCGGCGGCCCCGGCAAGGTCGTCGGCCTTTACGAGCTTGGCGCCATGAACACCATGCTGCGCGAGGTCGTCGCCAATGGCACCGCCCGCCGGGCGGCGCTTCCCGGCCATGACGTCGCTGGCAAGACCGGCACCAGCCAGGATTATCGCGACGCCTGGTACATCGGCTACTCCGCCCAGTTTCTCACCGCCGTATGGGTCGGCAATGACGACAACTCGCCGACCAAAAAGGTCACCGGCGGCAGCATCCCCGCCGCCATCTGGATCGACATCATGCGTCCCCTTCATGCCAGTCTCCCCTCCGAGCCGCTGCCTGGCGATTATCGCCCGCCCTATGGCGCCGGCGCCGAGGTTCCGATGGCCGAGCGTGAGCGTTACGGTGGCGGTTACGATGGTGGTGGCGGCGGCGGAGGAGGAGGATTCTTCGAGGCGCTTGAGAATCTGTTCGGCGGCCGCGCCCGCTCGGCGCCGCGGCGCGAGCCGATCTACCCCGACAGCGAGATGTATGGCGAGGGGCCTTATCCGCTGACCGAGGCGCAGCGCCGCGAGCGGCTGCGCCAGCGTCGCGAGATGCTCGACCAGCTTGATTGAGAGGCGTTAGGCAGTAGGCAATAGGCAGTGACCGGTGCTCGTCCCTACTGCCTACTGCCCGTAAAGATGCAGCCCGTTGCCATGCGTCTTCAGCCAGCTGCGCGCCATGTCCGTCTCGGGACACAGCATATGCACCAGCGACCAGAAACGGCGGCCATGGTTCATCTCCTTGAGATGCGCCACCTCATGGGCCGCGACATAGTCGAGCACGAAGGGCGGCGCCAGGATCAGCCGCCAGGAATAGGATAGCGTCCCCGATTCCGAGCACGATCCCCAGCGGCTTGCCGTATCCCGCACCGCGACCCTGGTGAACCGCACGCCGAGCCGCTCTGCATGGAGGCGCGACGCTCTGGCAAGGTCCAATGCCGCCTGGCGCTTCAGCCAGTCGGCGAGCCGCCGCTCGACATGCGCCGTCCCGCCCGGCACCAGGATGGCCGGCTCGGGTGTCGTGCAGAGCCGCACTGTGCCGCGCCCGCCGGTCGCCTCGATCCAATGGCTGCGGCCGCGCAGCGGAATGCGTTGACCGGGCGCGAAGCGCACCCGCTCGGGACTGCGGGCGATGCGATCGAGGATCCATGCCTTCTCCGACGCCGCGAAGGTCAGCGCCGCCCGCTGTGAGGTGTAATGCGGCAAGGTCAGGACGATTCCGAGCCCGGACCGGTCGATCCGCAGGATGATACGACGGGCATTGGCGCGACGACGGAAGATGACGGGCAGCCTTTTGCCTTCTATGAGAAGCTCACCGTCTCGGTATTGGCGCAGGTCGCGCTTCATGGCGTGAGAAACATTTCCTCCCCAAACATATGACGGACAAAAGAGATTCGGACAAGCCGGGCCACAACCTGGCCGGCATCCTGTTGATGGTCGCGGCCGTGACGACCTTCGCCATGTTGGACGCCACGGCCAAATACACCGTTAAATCATTGTCGACCGCAATGGTGGTATGTTTCCGCTACGGCATTGCCAGCGCCTATGTGGCGATCCTTGTCTGGCGCATGGGCGGCGCACGCCTTCTGGTTACTCGCCACCGCCGGCTGCACGCGATGCGCGGCTTGCTGCTGCTCGGAACAACCGGACTCAACTTTCTCGCGCTGAACTACATCCAACTGGCGCAAACCTCGGCCATCACCTTCTCCAACCCGCTGATCGTCTGCGTGCTCTCGCCATGGCTGCTGGGCGAGCGGGTGGGTTTGCGGCGCTGGACAGCGGTGATTGCCGGCTTCATCGGCGTCCTCATCATCATCCGTCCCGGCTCGGCGGGCTTCCACTGGGCAATGGCCGCCTCGCTCCTCAGTGCGTTGTGCGGCGCGCTCTACCAGATCGCCACCCGCCATGTCGGGCTCCACGACCAGGCCCTGACCTCGCTGTTCTACATGACGCTGACCGGCGCACTCGGCGCCGTGCCGCTGGCAGTCATCGACTGGCAGACGCCGGAAGCCTGGCAATGGGGGCTTCTCGGGCTTGCCGCCATTTTCGGCACCATCGGTCATTTCATGCTGATCGAGGCCCATCGACGCGCCCCGGCCTCGGTGCTTGCGCCCTTCATCTACACCCAGATCATCCCCATGATCATCATCGGCTTTCTGGTCTTTGGCGATGTTCCCGACGCCTGGACCCTCGCTGGTGGTCTGGTGGTTATTGCGAGCGGCCTTTATGTGCTCTACCGCGAGCGCCGGCCTTCCCGGCGCCCGCCGGCCAAGGGAGGGCGCCCATGACAGGCAGCACCGGTTTCTACGACGCGATCGTCCCGTTCGCCGATTTCGCCCATGTGCTCGACCCGCAGAACTACCGTCCCCTGCCCGCCGACTGGCTGGTCGGCGTCGCCGATGTCGTCGATTCGACCGGAGCGATTGCCGCCGGCCGCTACAAGGCGGTGAACATGGTCGGGGCGGCGGTCATCGCGGCGGTGCTCAACGCCACCGGCGGGCGCCAGTTTCCCTTTGTGTTCGGCGGCGACGGCGCGAGCTTTGCGGTACCCCCCGATGCCGAGCCGGCGGTCCGCGAGGCACTGTCCCGCACCGTGACCTGGGCCGCCGCGGAAATGGGCCTTCGCCTGCGCGCCGCCCTGATCGGCGTCACCGCAATCCGCGACGCCGGCTTCGACCTGACGGTCGCCCGCTTTGCCGCGTCTCGAGCCGTCACCTATGCGATGTTCGCCGGCGGCGGCATGGCCTGGGCCGAGGGTCAGATGAAGCTTGGACATTTTGCCGTCGTCCCTGCTCCCTCCGGCCAGCACCCGGATCTCACCGGCCTGTCCTGCCGCTACGCCCCGATCGGCTCGGAGCAGGGCGTCGTGCTGTCGCTGATCGTCGTCCCGCTTGGCCACCCCGACGAGCGCTTTCTCGCGCTCGTCGCCACCCTGCTCGGCCGCCTGTCGCGCAGCGACAATGAAGGGCGCCCGGTGCCTGCCACCGGACCGACGCCGGGGCTCGATCCCATGAGCTTCGATCTCGAGGCGCGGGCGATCCGCCGCCCCCTGGGCCGTCTGGTCGCGCTCGCCAGGACCTGGGCATTGGCCCATTTCTCATGGGCGGTGCTGCGCTACCGCATCAGGATCAAGGGCTTCGAGCCCGACCACTATCTCCGTCAGACCGCCATCAACACCGACTTCCGCAAATTCGACGACGGTCTGAAGCTGACCGTCGATTGCTCGCTTGCGACCGCCGACCGGATCGAGCGCGATCTCCACGCCGCCCATACTCAGGGCATTTGCGTCTATGGCCTGCATCGTCAGAAAGAGGCACTGATGACCTGCCTCGTTCCCTCGCCGATGCGCGACGATCATGTGCATTTCGTCGATGGCGCATCCGGCGGCTATGCCAGCGCTGCGCTCAAGCTCAAGGCCCAGCGCGAGATTGCCGCCTAAAGCGGCCGCCCGATTGCCTCGGCCGTTACCTGGCCGTCGAACAGGCCGTTGTCGTCGATCGCATCCGGAAGCAGCTTGAGATCGCGCCTGACCGACACCTCCACCATGGTCGCTCCCATGGCGAGCGCCGCCGCGCCGGCAAGGCGCCGCGCCTCCGCCTCGGCGAGCGCCAGCGCCTCCCGCGCCGTGGTCATCGGCATCACCCCTTCCGGCAGGTGGACCCGGAACGATCCGGCGCCATCGCCGGTGATCGCGATGGTGACCGTTCGCGCCACCACCCCGCTCGCCGCCCCCACCGCATTGGCCACCGCCCAATGATCCGGAAAGATGATCTCGCAGCCGAGCCGCCGGGCCGCCTCCGGATGATAGACTTTCACCGGGCCGCCGACCGCGACCACCGGCACGCCCGGCTTGAGCCTGACCTCGGCCAGGCCGACCTGGCGCCGGCCCCGGCTCGCCGCATCGATGAGGAGATGGGCCCCCTCGAGCCGCTCGCCGCCTGACCCGATCGCCATATCGAGCAGCGCCTTGCCCGACAGCCGCACCGTTTCCGACCACACTTCCTCGCACAGGCCCTGGGCAGCGGCCTCGGTCGGCGCCTTGAGGCTGCGCATTCTCACCGCCAGCAGCGCCGCCTTCACCGCCGCCTCGCGCGACCAGTTGTCCTGCAGCCCGAGCACATGCGCCGCGTCCGACGGCGTCAGCCCGGCAATCTGCACCAGCCCCTTGCGGGCAAGCGCCGCGAGGCTGCGCTGCGCCCCCGACGAGACCGCCACCCGCCGCACCGGCTTCGGCTGCTCGCCGATCAGCGCCATCAGCTCGCGCTCGCGCACCGTCAGCTCGATCTTGGGCACCGCCCCCGTCGACGAGCCGAGCGGCCGCATGACGAACCGTCCCGCTCCCGACAGCGCCTCCGGATCGGCAAGCTCGCGATCGAGCTCGTCGATCACCGGCGGGTAGCGCTGCCCGATCAGCGACACCGGCACCGCCCGCTCCGGCCCGATCGCCATCGCGCCATTGACCGCGAAGCCGACCTGGCTGTCGCCGCCGAGCCCGACCGTCCTGACGTCGATCGCCCGCACCATGGTGCGCCAGCCGCCGATCTCCGCACCCGCCTCGCTGACGATCGGCCGGCCATTTTGGAGAATGCCGAGATCGGTGGTGGTGCCGCCCATATCGGCGAGGATGAAGTCCTTGAGCCCCGACAGGCTCGCCGCCCCGACGAGGCTCGCCGCCGGCCCCGACAGCACCGTCTCGATCGGCCTGAACGCCACCTGCTCGGCCAGCGCCAATGTGCCGTCGCCCCGGGTGATCATCAGCGGCGCCGCAATATCGAGCCGCTCCATCGCCTGGCCCACCGCCGCGATCAGCGACGAGATCCGCGGGATCAGCCGCGCATTGAGCGCCGCCGTTAGCGCCCGTCGCGGCGCATCGAGCGAGGAGGTGAGCTCGCTCGACAGCGTCACCGGCCGCCCGCTCATCGTGACGATCATCTCGCGGGCTCTCAGCTCATGCGCCGGGTTGCGCACCGCAAATGCCGAGGCCACCGCGAAGGCCTCGACCGTGCCCTGATGCCGGGCGATGGCCTGGGCGAGTGCTGCTTCATCGAGCGACATCGCCGCATCGCCACTATGGTCATGGCCGCCCGCCACATGCTCGATCGCCATGCCGGGGAATGCCGCGGCAAGGCCCGAGCGCTCCGCCATCTGCCGGTCGAATCCGATGAGGATCACCGCGATCGGGCTGCCATGGCCTTCCACCACCGCATTGGTCGCCAGCGTCGTCGATACCGCCACCAGCCGGATGCGGCGCGCCGCCCCCGCTTCCAGCGCCATGAGAGCCCGTTCCAGCGCCTCGTTGACGCCCACCGCCAGGTCGCCCCGGGTGGTCAGCGCCTTGGCGGTCGCCTTGACCTCATGGGTCGCCCCGTCGATCAGGGCTGCATCGGTATAGGTGCCACCGGTGTCGACCCCGGCGAGGAGCGGCGCATGATTGTTCATGGCCTCCTTACTGCGGTGAAAAGCCGGTCTGCGTAAAGCCCCATTGCCACTCACTCGCCGCTCGGCAACAATTCCGCGAACCGGGAGCCTGCCGATGCCGACCGCCTTCCCTGCCCTTTTTCAGCCCCTCGCGCTGCGCCACAAGACTCTTGCCAACCGCATCGTCTTCGGCGCCCACACCGCCAACATGTCCGAGGGCGGCCTCCCGGGCGAGCGCCACCGCGCCTATTACGAGGAGCGCGCCATCGGCGGCGCCGCCATGATCGTGGTCGAGCCGGTGCCGGTTCACCCGACCGCGGTGCTGACCCGCGGCAATTTCCGCGATTCCACCGACGAGATCATCCCGCATTTCCGCAAGATCACCGATGCCGTCCACGCCCATGGCACGGTGATCCTCCATCAGCTCTACCATGTCGGCCAGCATGGCGACTTCGACAATTCCTTCGAGCCCAACTGGTCGCCCTCGGGGCTTCCCTCCTTTCACGACAGCGACGGCAGCCACCGCATGAGCGAGGCCGAGATCGAGGAGGTGATCGACGCCTTCGTTGCCGCCGCCCGCCGCGCCGGGCAATCGGGCTTTGACGGCATCGAGCTCTTCGCCGCCTATCATGCGCTGATCGACCAGTTCTGGACGCCATGGTCGAACCGCCGCGACGACCGCTGGGGCGGCAGCCTCGAGAACCGCACCCGCTTCTCCTCAGAGATCATCCGCCGCATCCGCCGCGACGTCGGCGACGACTTCATCATCGGCATGGCGGTGAACCTCCATCCCGAGATCGATGTCGCGCTGTCGATCGAGGCCATGCAGGAGATCATCGCCTGGCATGACGAGCGCCAGCTGATCGACTATGTCACCTGCGGCACGGGGAGCTATTTCGACCACACCGGCATCATTCCCAATGTGTTCTTCCCCGACAAGCTCGGCGCCCCTTATGCCGAAGCGTTGAAGTCGGTGGTGCGCCACGCCCGCGTCCAGGCCGAGAGCCACATCCGCACCCCGGAGAACGCCGACTATGTCGTGGCCTCGGGCCAGGCCGACATGGTGTCGATCGTGCGCGGTCAGATTGCCGACCCGCATCTTGCCGCCAAGGCCCGCGACGGACGCCCCGACGACATCCGGCCCTGCCTCTCCTGCAATCAGATGTGCTGGGGCCGCCGCTTCCGCGACTACTGGATCTCCTGCCTGATCAACCCCTCCGCCGGTCGCGAGTTCGAATGGGGCGGCGACCGCTTCACGCTCGCCGCGAGGCCGAAGCGCGTGCTGGTCGTCGGCGGTGGCGTTGCCGGCCTCGAAGCGGCGCGGGTCGCCGCCGAGCGCGGCCATCAGGTCACGCTGGTCGAAGCCTCACCGCGCCTTGGCGGCCAGTTCCGCCTCGCCGGCATGCAGCCGCGCCGCGGCCAGATCCTCGATTTTCTCGACTGGTACGAACGGCAGCTGACCAGGCTCCAGGTCAGGGTCGAGCTCAACACCCTGTTCGATGATGCCGATATTGCCGCCTTCGGCGCCGACGAGGTGATCCTCGCACCGGGCTCGCAGCCGGCCGGCACCGGCTTCCAGCGTGCTCTGCCGCAATTCCCCGCGCTCCCCGGCATCGAGCGCGGCAATGTCTGGTCGGCCGAGGAGGTTATGCAGAAGAGCGCCCGCCTCGGGCGCCGCGTCATGGTTCTCGACGAGGGCGCCAATTGGAAGGGCTCCGGCACCGCCCTCTTCATCGCCGAGCAAAGCTGCGAGGTCATCCTGGTGACGCCGGCCACCGCCGCCATGGCCGAGATGGCCCGCACCAATGCCGACGTCCAGCTGCGCATGCGCCTGCGCGCCCTCGGCGCCCGCCTCATGACCGACAGCGCCATCCGCGAATGGCACGGCAATGGCGCCACAGTCTTCGCCTATGGCGCCCCCGACGAGCGGGTGGAAGCGGACTCGCTGGTCCTGTCCTGCACCAACATTGCCGACACCACCCTTGCCGACGCACTGGCCGGCTCGTCGCTCGCCATCTCGGTCATCGGCGATGCGGTGGCGCCACGCACCGCCGTCATGGCGATCTATGAGGGACGCAAACGCGGCATGGCCATCTAGACTAAGCTCGAAATTGGAACTGATGTGCAAGCAAGGCAGTAGGCAGATAGGCAGTCGGCAGTAGGGCCGAGTACTGCCTATTGCCTAATGCCTACTGCCTATACTCTCGACTGCCTCCTCATGCGCGAGGAACCTTGTATGCGCGAGCGCGAAAGCGCCTTCTCCACTCTCCGGGCCATCCCGATCAGGCTGCCGGATTTTCTCGAGACGATGCTGCTCGCCGGCACCGCCGGCTACCCGCCGCGCCAGCGTCGCGGCCTGATCGTCGCCAATATCACCGGCTATCTCGCCGCCGTCTCCTCGCTGACCTACGCCGTCACCTATGCGGCCCATGATTCTGCCGCGCTGGGCCCGCTCATTATCGGCAATGTGATCTCCGCCATCTGCACCGCCTCGGTTCCCCTGCTCCACCGTTTCGGCGGCAGCGCCGCCGCCCTGTGGCTGACCGCGGTGCTGTTCTCGACCATGCTCTATTTCATCGCCTTTCTCGGCCGCGATTCCGGAATCCAGCTCAACTATATCGGCGCCGCCGCCGTGACCCTCGCCGTCCTCGGGATCGAGCGCCTGCCGCTTGCCATCGCGATTGCTGTCCTCGCCCTCGCCTGCCATCTCGCCGGCTGGTTCCTGTTCCCGCCCGACCAGGCCCTCGTTCTCGAGGAGAGCTGGTTCCTCGACCAGCTCTATGCCAACTCCGCCATATCGATCATGGCGATCATCTTCCTCATCGTGTTCTACGGCTTTCGGCTCGCCTATCTCGCCGAGCAGCGGATGGACGCGCTGCTGCACAAGATGATGCCGGCCGAGATCGTGCAGCGGCTGAAGGAGAAGCCGGGGGAGACCATCGCCGATTCCTATGAGGAGGCGACCATCCTCTTTGCCGATCTCAAGGGCTTCACCCCGCTCTCTTCGGTGCTCGGCCCCGCCCGCATCGTCAGGCTGCTCGACGAGCTCTTCTCCGCCTTCGACCGCGAGGCGGTTGCCCTCGGCATGATCCAGATCAAGACCATCGGCGATGCCTATATGGCGGTGGCGGGCCTCCCGGTGCCGCGCCCGGATCATGCCGAGGCGACGATCCGCTTCGCCTGCGCGCTGCTCGAGGCGGCAAAGCAGGTCGGCCGCCGCCACGGCCTCGATCTCAGCATGCGGGTCGGCATCGCCTCAGGCCCGGTGATGGCCGGGGTGATCGGTGAGGCCAAGGTGACCTATGATGTCTGGGGCGACACCGTCAACCTCGCCGCCCGGCTCGAATCCTATGGCGAGCCGGGCCGCATCCATGTCAGCGCCGCCACCCGCGCCGCGCTCGAAGGGTCGCATGCCTTCACCCCGCCAATCATCGTCGACCTCAAGGGCATCGGCGAGGTCGAATGCTCGTTCCTCCTCTTCGAGCTCTAGAAGGTCGGCAGTCGTTATTAGGCAGATAGACAGTACACGGAGCATTATCCGACTGCCAACTGCCTAATGCCGAATGCCCCTCCATCACCCGTCCTTCCGCGACAGCCAGCTCAGCACCAGCGGCACCCACCAGGGATTGCCGCTATAGAGCGGGTGTGTCGGGAACGGCCGGTCGGCGAACACCGAGGGCGGATCGTTGCGCCGGAGGATGCGATGCGCCGCCTTGATACCGAACCAGGTGCCCATCGGCACGCCGGCAAAGCAATAGCCGAGCGCATAGTGAATTCCCTGATGGCTGCCGAGATGCGGATACATGTCGAACGTCCCGGCGCAGCGCCCGGTCCACACATTGTCGATGCGCGTGTCCGCCAGCGCCGGGAAGATCCGGACGAGCCGTGCCTTGAGCCGCTCGGCCATGGTCGTGAGATTGGCCCGCGCCCCGGTCAGCCCGCCGAACAGGATGCGGCGCGGGTCGTCCGGCGCCCGCCGCACGAAATCGACATTGAAGTTCCAGTCGACGAACGTCCGGCCGCCCGGCAGGAGCTTCCCCGCCAGCTCTTCCGGCAACGGCTCGGTCGCGATCATATAGCCATCGAACGGGATCACCCGGCGGTCGAGCCAGGGCATCAGCCCGCTGGTATAGCCATTGGTGGCGATAAGGACGTCGCGCGCCAGCACCGTGCCATGCTTGGTCGCGACCTCGAAGCGGCTGCTGTCGCCGGTGATGGCGGTGACCGGCGTTTGTCCACGTATATCCGCTCCGGCGCTCTTTGCCCGCTTGAGCAGGCCCTGATGATAGAGCCCGGGATGAAGCCCGCCATGATCGGGGATGATGGCGCCGCCGCAATAGCGCTTCGTGTCGATCTCGGCTCCCTGCGCGTCGCGGCCGAGCATCGCGAATTCCTCGCCGAGATGCGCCTTGCGCAGCTCGAGCTCCCGCGCCATCCCCTCATACTGGCCGGGCGTGACCGCCATCACCAAGCGACCCTGACGCCTGAGCCGGCAATCGATCCCTTCCGCCTCGACGGTCTCGAACACGCAATCGAAGGCCTGCCGCATTTCGCGATAGACCACGATCGCCCGCTCCAGCCCCTCGCTCTCCATGATGTCGCCGAAACTGTGCTTGAGCGTGCGCCCGACATAGCCGGCATTGCGCGTGCTGGCGCCGACGCCAGGCTCGCCACGATCGAGCACCAGCACATGACGGCCGGCCCGGGCGAGGTGGAGCGCCGCCACCGTGCCGGTGAAGCCCGAGCCGACGACCACCACATCGGCACCCTTGGGCAAGGGCCGCTCCGGCTCTGCCTGGCGTGGCGCCGCCCGCCACCAATAAGGGTCCTGGCTTGCCGGCGAGCCGTTCGATTTGAGGCTCATCGCGAGGCCTCGCGGTCGTGCTTCAGCCAGCGGAACAGCTCCGCCATGCGCGCCTTGAGCAGCTTGTCCCCGTCGCGCTTCGTCCAGTCATGCACCCCGCGCTTGTTGGGGAAGCCGTTGGCGCCGTCGGCCACCAGCTTGGCGACCGCCTCCGCCGGCTCCGGCGTGCGGTCGAGATCGGGCATCAGCGACCGGCCGAAATGGTACATGGTCTTGAGTCCGGCAACATCCGCCGACTCGAGCGGCCCGGTGATTGCCACCCGCCGGCCGAAGCTGTTGCGCACCACCGCATCGATCGCCTCAGCCGATGCCGCGCCCGATGCCCACAGCGCCCATGCCTCCCTGAGCATGGCAAATTGCAACCGGTTGCCGATGAAGCCGGCAATCTCGCGATTGATGATCACCGGCTCCTTGCCGGCCTCGCGAATGGCCTCGGCGGTGAATGTCACCACCTCGGGCGCCGTCTTCGGGCCGCCGCAGATCTCGACCAGCGGGATGAGCTGCGGCGGGTACCAGAAATGCGCCGCCACCACCCGCTCCGGCGTCGTCACCCGCTCGATCAGCGCGCTCGCCGGCTGACCGCTCGAGGATGCCAGCACCGCCGGTGGCGGGCAGATCTTGTCGAGCCTGGCGAAGAGATCGCGCTTGAGTGCCGGGTCCTCGGTGATTGCCTCGATGACGAACTCCGCTGCCGCCGCATCCTCGAGCCTCGTGGTCGGGGTGATCCGCCTGAGAACGGTATCGACCGCGCGCGCCGCCAGCAGCTCATGCGCGACGAAATCGTCGAGGCTGCTGCGGATCCGGCTGAGCGCCCGCTCCAGGCTGTCTCGGGCGCGTCCGACCAGCACCACCTTCTTGCCCGCCATCGCGAACACCTGGGCAACGCCATGCCCGATGATGCCGTTGCCGATCACCGCCAATGTCTCGAAGCGCGACGGTACCTTCGATTCAGCCATTGACCAAACTCTCCACCTGAGGGGATGCAGACGCCTCTGCCTGCGACTAAACTCGTCACCTTCTAGACAGTAGCCCGCCTAAGGGCGCCAAGGGAATTGCCGAAATGAATGCTCCGGAGGCGGCGATCCGCCAGTCCATCGTCGAATGCTATCGCGAGCTCGCCCGACGCGGCTTGAATGTCGGGGCTGCCGGCAATGTCAGCGTGCGTTTCGGCGAAGGGATGCTGATCACGCCGACCGGCGTGCCGCCGGAGGAGCTGAGCGACGGCGAGCTGGTGATCGCCGGGCTCGACGGCAGCCACACCGGTCCGCTGCGGCCCTCCAGCGAATGGGCGATGCACGCCGCCGTCTACCGCCGCCTGCCGGCGGCCGGCGCGGTTGTTCACGGCCATCCCGACGCCTGCGTCGCCCTGTCCTGCCTGCGCCGGCCGATTCCCGCCTTTCACTACATGGTCGGCGGCTTCGGCGGCGACGACGTGCCGTGCACCCCGCATCTGACCTTCGGCACCACCGAGCTCGGTGAAGCCGCCGGCAATGCGCTCATTCACCGCACCGCCTGCCTGCTCGGCAGCCACGGCATGCTCGCGCGCGGCGCGACGCTTGGCGAAGCCTTCGAGACCACCATCCAGCTCGAGGTCCTGGCGCGCCAATATCTTCAGGCACTGTCGGCCGGGACGCCGGTGCATCTCACCCCTGCGGAGATCGCCCTCGTCGGCGCCCGCTATCGCGATTACGGTCGCAATGCCACAGCACTTGCCCGGCCGCGCCGCTGGAACGTCCCCTGACGCAATGACGATGGATGGTCATTCATGACTCGAGGCGACACCCATCTCGGCAATTGGCGCCAGCCGCCGAACAATCGCTGGGCGTTCAACCATGTCCGCGAGATCGTTCCGACCGCCAGGATCGCGGGAGCGCGGCAACCGGCCCGGCTGCCGCGCCGCACTGTCGAGGCCGCAACCCTTAAGGTCGTCGCACCCGACGGTCGGACACTGCCGCTGCTCGAGGTGATCCGCCTGACATTCACCGACGCGCTCCTGGTCGTCAGGCAGGGCACGGTGATCTATGAATGGTATGCCCATGCGGATGCCGCGCGCGAGCCGCATATTCTCTTCTCGGTGAGCAAGTCGCTGACCGGGGCGCTCGCCGGCTGCCTGGTCGCCGACGGGCTTCTCGATGTCGAGGCGCCGGTCAAGCTCTATGTTCCCGAGGTCGATGGCTCGGCCTATGGCGACGCCACGGTGCGCCATGTCCTCGACATGACGGTGAGCCTCGATTTCGAGGAGAACTATCTCGACCAGACCGGTGCCTTCGCGCTCTACCGCATGGCGACCGGCTGGAACCCGACATCCAAGTCGGCCGATCTCAAGAGCTTCCTGATCGAGCTTGTCCGGCTCAGCCGACCCCATGGCCAGCGCTTCGCGTATCGGTCGCCCAATTCGGATCTTCTCGGCTGGATCCTGGAGCGCGCGGCACGCCGGCCCTTCGCCTGCCTTCTTTCCGAGCGGATCTGGCAGCCGCTCGGCGCTGGCGATGCCGAGATCACCGTCGACCGGCTCGGTGCGTCACGGACTGCCGGCGGCATATGCGCCACCATTGCCGATCTGGCGCTGTTTGGCGAGATGATGCGCAACCGAGGAGTTGCGCGCGGCCACCCGATTGTTTCCGGCTCCTGGATCGACGACATCCGCTCCGGCGGCAGCCGGCAAGCCTGGCTCGCTGGCGACCTGGTCAATCTGCTGCCTGCCGGCCGGTACCGCAGCCAGTGGTACCAGACCGGCAATGACCACGACGCTTTCTGCGCCATAGGCATTCACGGCCAATGGATCTATGTCGATCCGCTCGCCGCCCTGGTCGTGGTCAAGCAATCGTCGCAGCCGACGCCCGTCGATGACGCGCTCGACCATCTCACGCTGGCAAGCTTTGCCGCCCTTACGCAGTCCCTCGGCTGATGCTAGGGCCCTCCATGCTCCCTTCTCCCCGCGCCAGCGGGGAGAGGGGAGTAATAAGGGGCGGCTCCCGATCGTTCAATGGGTGGAGGATCGCGGCTTGAGCTTGCGCACCTGCTGCTCGACCGCCCCGGTCTGCTCCTGTGCGAATTCCTGCGTGGCGTCGGTCAGCACCGTCAACATCTTGCGCGCCGCCTCGAAATAGTCCGACACCATCGTGCTGGCGAACTCCGCCTGGAACTTGGCGAGGTCGGCCGGGTTGCGGCATTCGGCAAAGCGCGCCGGCAGCTCCATCGCCTTGCGCATGCGTTCCGACATCAGCTCGATCGACTGGCGCTGTACATCCATCATGCGCTCGAACCAGTGTTCATAGGCGCCCTGGAAGCTCTCGGCCGCCCGCAGGCCGGCGGCCCCCTGCTCGCCGACATTGCGCATCCAATCTTCGATCTGCCGCTCGGCAGCTTCCCGGGCGATGCCGTAGCGTTCCTGCAGCTTTCCGAGCAGCATATCGCGCCGCCCCTTGACCTGGTTCAGGTCGTCATTCGTCAGCTTGCTCCATTGTTGCAGCATCTTGCCCTGGAAGTCCTTCCAGTTTCCTTCGACGCGTTCCCAGTTCATTCTTGGCCTCCCTTATTGTCCGGCACCGATCGGGACGTCCCTCAGTGAACGCCTCATGCGAATGCCCGTTCCAAATTTGCGACACCTGCGAGGTCACGCAGCGAGATGCCGAAAAGCCGCAAT
>Ga0075431_100001832_pt1 | contig 20106 bp, 16 predicted proteins | sample RhiMetdeltSRZDD5_FD_75297 | JGI IMG/M metagenome (GOLD analysis project Ga0075431, IMG submission 75297) | Populus rhizosphere microbial communities from Tennessee, USA - Rhizosphere MetaG P. deltoides SRZDD5 | ecosystem: Host-associated > Plants > Roots > Rhizosphere > Soil | place: USA... | reverse complement strand
CGCCTGAGTGCAACGGGATTCGAGATCTACGACATGGAGCCGCCTGGCATCCCCGACGTGCTCGCGCAGCGTCCGGTGATCGTCTTCGGCAAGTGGCGCGGTCCGCGCAGCGGCAAGCTGACGCTGCGCGGAATTGCGGGCGACGGGCCGTTCGAGCGCAGCTTCGACCTGAGGAAGGTCCGACCGGACGCGAACAACGCAGCGCTCAAGTATCTCTGGGCGCGCGGCCGGATCGCGCGGTTGGACGACTATCAGCGCCTGGCCGACGATCCCGACCGGGTGAAAGAGATCACGCAACTCGGCCTCGACTATCACTTGCTGACTGCGTACACGTCGTTCATCGCGGTCGACGAGGTCGTGCGCAACACCCGGCCGGAGGACACGCAGACCGTGCGGCAGCCGCTGCCGATGCCGCAAGGCGTGAGCAATCTCGCAGTAGGGGGCGAAGTGCCGACTGCGCCGGAGCCCGAGTTGCTGGTGCTCATCGGCGTCTCGGCCGCAGCTGCGGCGTGGGCCCGTCGCCGCAAGGCGAAGTCGCGTGCGCAGTGAATCGGTCCGGCGGCTTTTCCCGGGGCTCATGCTTGCCGCTCACGTTCTGTGCTTCTGGCCGATCTGGCGTTGGTACGCGGCACGGATGACGGATGGCTCGGATGAGCCCTGGGGAATAGCAGCGCTGATCGCAGCGTTGCTGCTGACGTGGCACAACCCTCGCACGTGGACGGTGCGAACCGATGATCGACTGCTCTGGGGCGCCGTACTGCTGACAGTTGCATACGTCGCCGCGGTGCCCGCAGCTCCGCCGCTCGTTCGTGCCGCGCTGGCGATGGCTGCACTCGCCTGCAGCTGGGTCAGTATCACCAATGCACGGAGCAAGCTGGCGGCCGTGACGGTGATGTTCGCGCTCTCGCTGCCCGTGATCGCGTCGCTGCAGTTCTATCTTGGCTATCCGCTGCGCTCGATCACGACTGCGGGCGCGGCGTTGACGCTCGATCTTCTAGGGTTCGACGTCGAGCATTCGGGCACAGCCATGCTGTGGCAAGGCCATACAGTCCTGGTCGATGCTCCATGCAGTGGCGTTCGCATGCTGTGGACCGGCGCAGCGCTCGCTTGCGCAATCGCGTTACATCGCGACGCAATCCGCTGGCGCGGCCTGACAGCGCTGCTACTCCTGACATCGGCAGCAGCGCTGTTTGCCAATGTCTTGCGTGCGGCCGCGCTGTTCATCGTCGAGACCCGCGATTCGCCGCTGCCGGAGCTGATTCATCCGACGATCGGTGCTGCGACCTTCGCGCTGACTGCGGTGTCGATCGTGTTGATCGAATCGGCGCTGCGCAGAATGCCTCCGAGCGCGCATGCGTGACGCTCAACGAGCCGTGGTTCAATATGCGCTGGTCGCGGCCTGCATCTGTGCGGCGCTCGCTCCCGCACTGGCGCGCAACGAGGCGATTGGCGGCGCTGCTCTGCACGCCGATCCGCATTGGCCGAGTCACTTTCAGGGGCAGATGCTGACCGAGTTGCCGCTGAGTGCGCGAGAGGCCGTGTTCCTCGCTGGATTCCCAGGAGCGGTGGCACGCTTCACCGACGGTGAGCGCGACATCGTGATGCGCTGGGTGACGCAGCCGACCCGACGTTTGCATCCTGCCGAGGACTGCTATCGCGGCCTGGGTTATTCCCTCAGCGTCTCTCGCATCGTCACCGATAGCAGCGGAACACGCTGGCGCTGCTTCGACGCCACCAGCAAGCAGGATGGGCGCGAAGTCTGCGAGCAGTTGCAGGACTTGGAGGGCCGGCGCTGGACCGACGTCTCAGCGTGGTACTGGGCCGCGCTGCTCGAACGATCGCGCGGTCCCTGGCTGGTTACGACAGCATCAGTCACTCGCCCTTCCGCAGGAACTGACTGAAGCCGCTGAACTGCCACGGCCGCAAGGCAACTAGAAACGCCGCGCCCGCTCGCTCCTCGAGTGGGACTGCGCGATCGCGATCCATGATCTCCGTGCATTCGCGCACGGCGTTCTGCAGCGTGCGCTTGATCTGCGTGAACGCACCTGCCGAGACGACGCCGCCGTAAAAGATGAGGTCGGCGCGACTGCCGTGGAAATGCTCCGCCAGGAATTCCTTGATCAACTTCTGGTGAATGTAGTTGTGCACCGGTCCACCCGGCCGCCACGCGAAGTGGCGGCTCACGAGCACGCGCGTGCGGTTGTCGGGCTGCAGCTCGATGATCCTCAGCCGATCGAGCCTGATGAGATAGCGCAACGCCTCACGCCGCGTGAGGTCGTACACCCGGACGATGTCGTCGAGCTGCCAGCGGTTTAGCACCAGCCAGGTCATCAGGAACAGCTTCGAGTCCGCGACGACTTCCTGTTCCTGCGCGAGCGTGAGCTGGTTGACCGGCGTCGCCTGCCGCTGCATCTCTTCGACCAGCACGGACATCTCAATCCCGGCGAGCTCGCAGATCAGGTCGAGACGCTCGAGCGAGAGATCGCCGGCGGCGAACAGGCGCTTGACGCTCGCTTCGCTCAGCCCAAGTTGCTTGGCCACGTGAGCGTAGGTGAGGCCGCGCGCTCGCAGAGCGCGCTTGAGCTCGGCCACGATCTGGGTCCGCTGCGCCATGGTCCGCTCCCGGGGGTCGTTGCCGGAAAGTATCACGTAACGCTACTTTACGGCGCCTTTCGCGCTACTGCAGCGGCTTTGGTTGCGCCAGGAGCGACCTCCCCCGACAGTGCGCCGCGCATCGATCCGATATTCACGTCGATCAAGGGAGAGTCGTCATGAAACCTCGAGTCACTCGCGCTGGCCGCACCCTCGCGTTGACGAGCGTCGCCGCACTCATGCTGTCCGGCTGCGCCGCGCTGAACGCCATGATGTTCGGTCAGACGACGCCGCGGCAGTCGCACAATTCGTCGAGCCTGGTCGAATTCCTTTATCCGCACGGCCGCGTGCCGCCGGCGGAGAACCGGATTCCCGAGCTGCGCGTGCCGCTGCGCGTGGGTCTGGCGTTCCTGCCGACGCAGGATGGCGCAGGGCCCACGGCAGCTCAGCGCGAGGAGCTGCTGGAGCGCATCCGCCAGCGTTTCGCCGACCGCAAGTTCGTGACCGAGATCGTGACGATCCCGGACTACTACCTGCGCGACAACCGCGGCTTCGGCGGGCTGCAGAGCGTGCAGCGCCTGTACGCGATCGACATCATGGCGCTGGTCTCGTACGACCAGGTCACCAACACGGATGAGAACGATTGGTCGCTCGGCTACCTGACGATCGTCGGCGCCTACGTGCTCAAGGGCAATCACCACGACGTCGCGACGCTCGTCGATCTCGCGGTCGTCGATCCCGTGACTCAGTCGCTGATCCTGCGCGCCGGCGGCACGGACACCCGCAATCGCAACACGACGCTCGTCGATCGGGAGCGCGAAATGCGCGAGTCCAGTGCCGTGGGCTTCGCTAACGCGACGACGCAGATGATCGACAACTTCGACGTCGCGTTGACGAAATTCGAAGCCGACGTGCGCGCCGGCAAAGCCAACGTCCGCGTCGCCAAGCGCGAGAGCGGCGTCCGTACCGGCGGCGGCGGAAGCTTCGGTCCGCTAGCGCTCGGCGTGCTGTTGATTCTGCTCGGTGCGCGCCGTTCGCGCCGCGGACAGCTGCGCGTCGCGTAGCTCAGCGCGAGCTTGCAACAGGTTCGGATGATCGGCGTCGATCGTGTTGGAGAGATGTGCAACGGCAGCTTCGAGCGCCTTGCGTCCTTCGACACGATCGCCCGCGCGCAGCAGTGCGCGGCCGAGCCACAGCGAGGTGGTCCCGACGTAATGCGAATAAGGCAGGTCTCCCTGCCGGGCTACGGCGATGGGCATGGCGCGGCGTGCGAACTCGACGGCCTGCGCTGCGTCGTTCGCCGCCAGAGCAGTCATCGAGATGCCCATGTAGCCATCCAGGTTCATCGCGTCATGTGGCCGCTCGATGATCACACGCTCGAAGCCGCGGCGTGCTTCGGCTATTTTGCCGCGAGCGAGGTCGAGACGACTCTGCAGCAACAGATGCGCGCGTGCCGGCGGGCTGTCTGGCGGCGCACCCGCCTGCTGCAGCAGCCGCGCGAATCGATCCAGATAACGCTGTGCATCGTCGAGCTGCTGCGCATCGCCGAGCTCGCCAAGCATTACCGAGACCGAGGATTCGCCGAGCAGGCAATGCATCTCGCCGAGCTCGTCATCGTGGCTGATTGCCAGCCGACACTCCTCGTCGAAAGCTGCGCGCGCCTGCTGGAACCGTCCCAGCGCCTGTAGCGTCTGGCCGCGGTTGCCTACGACGGTTGCAGTCAGTTCGATATCGGGCCCGCGTTGTCCTTCGATCCGAATGCTCTCGTCCAGCAATTCGAGCGCGCGCCGCGGTACGCCGGCGTTGTGCATCGATATACCCCAGTTGTTCAGCACCACGAGCGCGCCGTCGCTTTGCTCACGGCCCAACTCCCGGAACTTGCGGGTCGCCTGCTCGAAGTACTTCTCGGCTTCCACGCGGCGGCCGTTCAAGGTGTAGGCATAGCCGACGGTGCCCAACAGCGCGGCCTCGTTGACGTCGCCGTTGCCGTTCTCGCGACTCTTCGCGAGGCCCAGCTCGGCATCGCGCAGCGCCTGCGTCGGTCGGTTCTCGGCAAGGTGGATCGTGGCTGACTTCAACAGACACAACGCCGCGATTTGCGGATCGACATCGCTGCGCTCGGCCTCGGCATAAATTGCGCGCAGCCATCGCTCGCTATCGCCGAGATCCGCAGAGGCCGCCGCGTGCTTGCACGTGAGTCGCGAGCGCAACGTGGCGTCCGGTGATTGTTCGATCAACTGCAAGGCGCGTGCGAGCAGATCTAGCGCGCGGTCGATGTTGTCGGTGGAGACATAGCGATCCGAGATCATTTCGAGCACCGCCGCGCGGTTCTCCGGGCTGCCGCTGGCGTCGTTCAGCGCCATTTTTTCGCCGCGCGCCAGCAGCTCGTTCACCGTGATCGGCGTCTGCGACGCGGCCGCGTCGGTGATCATTCGACCGAGGAATTCCGTGACGGCTTCATTGCGCGAGCCGTATGCGAACGCGCGATCGCGTTCGATCTTCGCGGAGCCCGCTTGCCAGAGCGCCACAGCGGAGCCGCCGAGCAGCGCGAGCGTCGCGACGCCCGCCGCGGCAACCGGGACTTTGTAGCGGGCAGTGAATCGCCCCATGCGATACCACAGGCTGTCCGGGCGCGCGCTCACCGGCAAGTTGTGCAGATGATTGTGGATGTCCTGCGCGAATGCGCTCACCGACGCATAGCGTTCCAGCGGATTGCGCTTGAGCGCCTTCAACACGATCGTGTCGAGGTCGCCCATCAGCATGCGCACGAGTGCGCGCTCCGAAGTGCCGCGCGCGGCGGCGACGTGCGGTGAGAACCTGTTCTGGCTCGGCCGGCGCGGATCTTCCTTGAGGATTGCTGCCTCGAGCGCAGCACGCGAGTCGTACTTGAGGCGATAGGGACGAACGCCAGTGAGCAACTCGTACAACACCACGCCGAGCGAATAGATGTCGGATGCCGTCGTCAGCGGCTGTCCGCCGATCTGCTCGGGCGATGCGTAGCCCGGCGTGAACAGGTTGCCGGACATTTGCGTGAGCTCGGTTTCTGCGGCCGTCTGTTCGGTCAGGAGCTTGCCGATGCCGAAGTCCAGCAGCACGACGCGCGCTTCGGCAGTCACGAGAATGTTCGACGGTTTGAGATCGCGATGGATCACCAGCTCGGCGTGCGCGAACTGCACCGCTTCCATCACCTGCACGAACAATCGCAGTCGCTCGCGGATGCCGAGGAGTCGCTGGTCGCAGCTCTCGAGCAGCTGCGTGCCCGCGACGTACTCCATCGCGAGATACGGTTGGCCGGACTCGCTGATACCGGCGTCGTACAGACGCGCGATGTTGGAATGCGTGAGCGCCGCGAGAATGTCCCGCTCGCGCAAGAAGCGCTCGACCTGCATGCGCGGGCCGGTGAGCGGCAGCTTGAGCGCGACTTCGCGTTTGAGCTGGCCGTCGCTGCGCTCGGCGAGCCATACGCTGCTCATGCCGCCGACGCCGATCTCGCGGATCAATCGATAAGGTCCGACGACACTCCCGGCGTTCCAACCGTGGCGGGATCTGGCTTCCGCATCGGCGGCGTCGGTGCCGCGCGCGGCATGTTTCGCGACGATGTCACGCAGCGCCGGCGCGAGATTCTCGGCCCCGGCGAACGCCGAGCCTTCCAGGAAACCGGCGGCGTTCAACGCGGCGCGCTGCGCTAGCAGAGCACGTACGGCCTTGGCGACGTCCGGGTGTTGCTCCTGGAGCTCCCCGAGCCACGTCGTGCACGACTGGTCATCCATCTGCAACGCGCGGTCAAAGTACGGCTCGATCTCCGTCCACGGCAGATCCTTGCGATCAGTCGCACGCATTGCTTCTCCCATGCCGGTAAGTACCCGGCATCCCCGACGGGATTCAACAGCCGGCTTCCTCGTGTCGGATTCGCGGCCCTACTGACGTTTCTCTACATTCTCTACATATGATCGGATCGAATCGACGCCGGGCGACACTGTCCAAACGTGCGCTGAGCGCTTGCAAAGCCGTTGACGAATGTGTGGAATCGCGCGCTCGGGGTGCCGTATCAGGCCAATCCGGGGTTCATGTGGGGAGCATCATGCGAATTGTTTTGACGACTGTCTTGGCGATGATGGCGACGATGGCGCTGGCCGATGAGCCGAGCGCGTCGAACGCGAAGACGGAAGCTGCGGCAGAAGCAGCGGCCGACAAACCGGCAGCCCAGGCCAACTCGACCGAAGCCATGCTGAAGGCCGGGGCGGATGACGACAAGCCGTTCAAGCCACCGACTGGCTACCGCGCGAAGCGCGTCAACGGCAACCAGGTCTATTGCACGAAGGTCGTCGTGCTCGGCTCACGCTTCGCGAAGGAAGACTGCCGTACCGAATCGCAGCTGCGCGACCTCGAGCGGCAGAAGGAACAGATGCGCGGCGAGATGGATCAGCGCAATCACGTCTGCTCGGGCCAGGGCGCCTGCGGCGCTCAATAATCCAACACTAGTCCGACAACGACGGCGCGGCGCTGCGAGGCGCCGCGCCGTTTTTTGTTTGCTACGGCGCCGGATCTCGATTTGAGCAGAGGAAGCATAGCGACACGCTTTCGCTAACAATAGCGCGCATGATTCCAAACCGCGTCGGCTGGCGCTTCGTCCTGGTCTACGCCCTGGCGTACACGGGCACGTGGATCGCGCTGCTGACCCCGGTGCTGATCACGATCGCGCTGAAGATCCGGCAACTCACGCCGGACGAGGCGGCGGCCAATCATTCGCTGGTTCTCAGTATCGGCGCGTTCTTCGCGCTGGCGAGCAATCCTGTTTTCGGTCGACTGAGCGATCGCACGGCGTCGCGTTTCGGCATGCGCCGCCCTTGGCTGATCGGCGGAGTGCTCGGCGGCGCCACCGCGCTGCTGATCGTCGCTCGAGCGGAGACGATCGCAATAGTGCTGATGGGCTGGTGCCTGGCGCAGTTGTCGTTCAACGCGGTGCTCGCAGCGTTGGTCGCCGTGTTGCCGGATCAGGTGCCGGCGGAACAACGAGGCACAGTTGCGGGCGTGCTCGGCACTTGCATGCCGCTCGGCCAGCTTGCTGGCACGTTCGTCGTGCAGGCAGTTGCGGGATCGACGCTGGCGATGTTCATCGTGCCGGCGCTGATCGGCGCCGCCGCGATCCTGCTGCTCGCGGTCACGCTGCCCGATCGCCTGCTCGACAAGACGCAGCCGGTGCGCGAGACGGTCAGCTGGTATTGGGTCAGCCCGCGCCGCTACCCCGATTTCGCGTGGGCGTGGTTGAGCCGCTTCCTCGTCGTGCTCGGGACCGCGTTCCTCACCACGTATCAGCCGTTCTATCTCACCGACAAACTCGGCTTGCCGCAAAGCGAAGTGCCGGGGCTGATCTTCCGCTCGATGCTCGTGCAGGCGAGCATGGTCGTGGCGCTCAGCGTGATCGGCGGCCGCGTGTCCGACGCGCTGCAGCGGCGCAAGCCGTTCGTGCTCGGCGGCGCGATCGTGTACGCGGTCGGGTTGTGGATCATCGCGCTGGCCGATTCCTACACGATGTTCCTCGCCGGCATGGCCACGACCGGCATCGGCCACGGTCTGTATTTCGCCGTGGATCTGGCGCTCGTCACCGAAGTGCTGCCGGATCGCGAGCGCGATGCAGCCAAGGACCTCGGCATCCTCAACATCACCAACGCACTGCCCCAGTCGGTCGCGCCGGCGCTCGCACCGGCCATTCTTGCTGCGAGCGGCGGCGACTATACCGGCTTGTTCCTCACCGCCGGCGCCATCGCGCTCGCCGGCTCGATCGCCATCCTGCCGTTGAAACTGGTCCGCTAGCGCGCAGTCCGGCGGACAACGAATTGGTCCTATCGAGAAAAATGTACCACCGTTGTCATACCGTAAATTAAGCACTTAGCTGCACGTCGGGTGTTCATCGCTCGATGAAAATTGACAACGTTGTCTTGGCGGGAGTATTGCTTATGCGCGACAACATAAGCATTCGAGTGGGGGAATCAGTCATGAGGTCATCGACATCTGTCGCACAGGCCGTCGCGGCTGTGCTTGCGGGTTGCGCGTTCGCGAGCGTCACCCAGGTCCGGGCAGCGCAAGGCGAAACCGGCGGGATCATCGAAGAAGTCGTCGTCACCGTCGAGCGCATCGAGCAGAACCTGCAGAGCTACGAGGGCACCGCCATCGTCATGCAGCAGTCGCAGCTCGACCAGGTTGGCGCGAGCGATCTGCTCGATCTGCCGGCGCTCATGCCGGGCCTGGAGATCGCGAACTACGAGGACAACACCGAGGTGTTCGTGCGCGGCATCGGCAGCAACGCCAATACCGAGCTGGGCGATCCGGCCATCGCGCCGCATCTCGACGACGTGTACGTGCCGCGTCCGCGCGGTCTCGGTGTCGCGTTCTTCGACATCGAGCGCGTCGAAGTGAACGTCGGTCCGCAGGGCACGGTGCGCGGCCGCAATGCGCTCGGCGGCTCGATCAACATCGTGTCGCGCAAGCCGAAGCTCGAGACCTTCGAGGGCTACGCAGAGGCCGCGATCGGCGACTATGACCAGCAGGAGCTGCGCGGCGCTCTCAACGTGCCGCTCGGCAAGCTCGCGGCTGCGCGCGTCGCCGTGTACTCATCGCAGCACGACGAGTACGTGCGCAACACGGGGCCGCTGACCAACCTGCTCGGCTGGGAAGGGCAGGACGATCTCGGCGCCCGCGCGCATTTCCTGATCCAGCCTTCCGAGCAGCTGTCGGTGCTGATCTCCGGAGATTATCTGACCGCGCAGGGCACCGGTTCGCGCGGCGTCGACTTCTTCAACGCGGCCAGCCAGGGCCAGACGTACGACGACTTCGACGATGTGCGCAAGGTCAACCAGGTCGGCTTCAGCCCGGTGCAGGACACCACTCACTGGGGCGCGGCGCTCAACGCCACCTATCGCACCGACTGGTTCAACGTGCAGTACATCGGCGGCTATCGCGACCTGCACTACAAGAACAGCCTGTCGACCGGCGGCCGCAACTACGACTTCGCTGGCGACGAGCGCGAGATGGTGATCCGCGGCAATCTGACGAGTCCGGACGGTCCGCTCGCGGACGACTACATCGCCGAGCGCTACTACGGCAACTACAGCGCGCTGATCTGGGATGCGACCTCGGAGAGCCGCACGCACGAGCTGCGCTTCACCTCGCCCGACAGCGCGGAGAAGCTGACTTGGGCAGTCGGTCTGTACAAGTTCAAGGAAGAGCAGGGTGTGTTCCTCGGCATCCCGCTCGACTACTCGACCGACCTCGCGTACCTGGAATTCAACCAGGGCTCGACCATCGGCGAATCCGAGTCGGCGTACGCGGACGTGACCTGGGCTGTGACCGACCGGCTGCGCCTGACTGCGGGCGCTCGCTACTCGGACGAGAGCAAGGAGCGCGACGGATTCAACTTCATCGCCGGTTTCAACACTCAGGGTACGGCGATGCGCGTCGGCACGCCGGGCTTTCGCATGACCGGGCTCGGCCGCTCGATCAAGAGTCCCGATGCCGACGGCGACGGCGTGCGCAATACGCTCAACGATCTGATCCTGCTGTATCGCGCCGGCGTCAGCTCGTTCGGTGTCAACGACACGCTGGACGAGTTCCTCAACGGCCAGTGCGTGTCCTCGAGCGTGTTCCAGGGACAATGCGCCAACTATCCCGGCCTGGGATTCAGCTTCGGCGGCGCGACGGTGCAGCACGGCGAGAACTCGGACAACTACGTCGACTGGCGCTTCCGCATCGGCTACGACCTCACCGACAACAACCTGCTGTACTTCCTGGTCGCGACCGGCAACAAGGCGCCGAGCTTCAACGATACAATCGACCTCGACCCCGGTCCTGCGGAAGAGCTGTTCACGCCGCCGGTCGGTCCGGAGAAGAACACGATGTTCGAGATCGGCTCGAAGAACACGCTCGACCTCGGCGGGCGGCCGCTGGTCATCAACGCGTCGGCGTACTACTTCAAGTACGAGGATCAGGTCTTCAGCACGGTGGTCGGCACCGAGCTGCTCGACAACGATCCGGGGAACGACGCCGGCTGCCTCGACAGCGATCCCGGCACGGCGTGCAGCAACGTCACGCTGAACCAGAACGTGGGTGAGTCGCAGAACATGGGCGTGCAGCTCGACGCCGCCTACCAGTTCGCCAACGGCTTCAACATCAGCGGCACGCTGCTGTGGCAGGACACCGAGTACGAGGACGGCTCGATCGTCAGCGATGGCCGGCGCGCCAGTCCGGTCGGCGGCGCCCTGCTGGTGGATCTCGGCGGCAACGAGCTGCCGCGCACACCACCGCTGACGCTGAACCTGCGGGTCGGCCAGGACTACGAGGTTCCCACCGGTACGGTCGACTGGGTCGCATCGGCGACCTACAAGAGCTCGTACTTCCTGACCGGCTTCAATGGCGGCTCGGGCGAGGACGGCGGACGTGCAGTCACGGCGGTGGACTCGCGTGGAGTCGCGACCGGCTTCGGCGCCGATCTGCTGCGGCTGCGTGACGAAGTCGACAGCTACGCCCATTTCGATGTCGGCGTCGGCTACTCGCACGGCGAAGGCAACGTGCGCGTCGAGGCGTTCTGCAACAACGTGACTGATGAGGCGCACGGGACGCAGGCCATCATCGATACCGGTACACAGGAGTTCGTGTTCAATCCGCCGCGGACCTACGGCATACGCATGCGGGTGAACTTCTGATGCGCAGGTGGCAGCCGGGCAGACTGCTGCTGTGTGTTGGGGGCGCCGCGCTGTGGAGCGCGGCGCTCGCCCATCCGACGTCGACGCATCAACCGAACGCGTGGCCACAACCTGCGCGCACTGTGCCGCAGGACCGGCAGATCGAGGCGAAGGTCTCGGCGCTGCTCGCGCGGATGACGCTCGAACAGAAGGTCGGCCAGATGGTGCAAGCCGATATTCGCAGCGTCACACCCGACGACGTGCGCAAATATCGGCTCGGTTCGGTGCTGAACGGCGGCGGGGCATTTCCCGGCGAGAACAAGCATGCGAGCGTCGCGGATTGGGTCGCGCTCGCCGATCGTTTCTACGATGCGTCGATGGACACCGCGAACGGCCAGCTCGCGATTCCCATCATGTGGGGCACGGATGCGGTGCACGGTCACAACAACGTCATCGGCGCGACACTGTTTCCGCACAACATCGGGCTCGGTGCCGCGCACGACCCGGACTTGATCGAGCGCATTGGCGAAGTCACCGCGCGTGAAGTGGCTGTGACCGGGCTCGACTGGACGTTCGCTCCCGTGGTCGCCGTCGTGCGCGACGATCGCTGGGGCCGCACATACGAAAGCTATTCCGAGGATCCCGAGATCGTGCGGCTCTACGCGGAGCGCATGGTGCACGGGCTGCAAGGCACGCCGGGAACGAAGTCGTTTCTCGACTCGGCGCACGTGCTCGGGACGGCAAAGCATTTCATCGGCGACGGCGGGACGGCCGACGGCGTCGATCGCGGCGACAACCGCAGCTCGGAGGCAGAGCTGCTGAAGATTCACGCACCCGGCTACATCGCGGCGATCAGCGCCGGCGTGCAGACGGTCATGGCGTCGTACAACACCTGGGAAGGATTGAAGGTGCACGGCGTGCATTACTTGCTCACCGACGTGCTGAAGCAGCGCATGGGCTTCGACGGCATCGTCGTGAGCGACTGGGACGGCGTCGACGAAGTTCAAGGCTGCTCGAAGGACAAGTGCGCGCAGGCCGTCAACGCCGGCCTCGACATCATCATGGTGCCGAACGAGTGGAAGAGCTTCATCGGCAACACGATCGAGCAGGTTCGCACGGAGAAGATTCCCCTCGCACGCATCGACGATGCGGTCACGCGCATCCTGCGCGTGAAATTCCGTGCGGGCCTGTTCGAGAAAGGGCGCCCCTCGTCGCGGCCGCTCGCCAACAAGCGCGAGCTGCTCGGCGCGCCCGAGCATCGCGAGGTCGCGCGTCAGGCGGTGCGCGAGTCGCTGGTGCTGCTCAAGAACGAGCGCGGGCTGCTGCCGTTGCGCCGCAACGCGAACGTACTGGTCGTCGGCGACGGCGCCGACAACATTCCGAAGCAAAGCGGCGGTTGGACGGTCACCTGGCAGGGCACCGAGAACTCCAACGCAGAGTTTCCCGGCGCCACCTCCATTTTCCAGGGAATCGCGCGTGCGGTCGGCGAGGCCGGCGGCAAAGTGAGCTCGAGTGCCGACGGCCTGCAGCAGGCGCGTCCGGACATTGCCATCGTGGTGTTCGGCGAAAACCCCTATGCCGAATGGTTCGGCGACCTGAAGTCACTCGACTTTCGTGGCGCCGGCGGCGCCGAGCTCGCTTTGCTGCAGCAACTGCGCCAGGCGTCCATGCCCAGCGTGTGCGTGTTCCTCACCGGGCGGCCGTTGTGGATCGAGCCGCAGCTCGCTGCTTGCGACGCCTTCGTCGTCGCCTGGCTGCCTGGGAGCGAGGGCGGCGGCATCGCCGACGTGCTGTTCCGCAAGACCGACGGCAGCGTGAATCACAACTTCGTCGGCACGCTATCGTTCTCCTGGCCGCGTGCCGTGACGCAGACTTCGCTGAACCGCAACGACCCGAAGTACGATCCGCTGTTCCCGTACGGTTACGGCCTGCGGTACTGATGCGGTATTAGAATGTCGTCATCATGACAATCGCCACGATTCGCGACGTCGCTGCGCAGGCGCGTGTATCGATAAAGACCGTCTCGCGCGTCATCAACGACGTCAAGACCGTGAAGCCGCACACGCGCGAGCGCGTGCTGCGCGTGATCCGCAAGCTCGACTATCACCCGAGCCCTTCGGCGCGCGGTTTGAGCGGCAGCCGCTCTTATCTCATCAGCCTGCTCTATGACGTGACCTGCGCGTATTACGCTACCAGCGTGCTCGGCGGAGTGCTCGAAGCGTGCCGGGCCGCGCACTATCAGGTGGTCATGCAGCCGTGCGATTACAAGTCGCCGTCGCTGACGGAAGAGGTCTCGCGCAACTTGCGGCAGTCGCGGTCCGACGGAGTGATCGTGACGCCGCCGCTGACCGACCTGAAAGCACTGAAGGAGTTGCTGGAGGAGCAGGACGTGCCGTTCGTGCGCATTGCGCCGGCCGAGCACGCCGACGATCGCCGCAGCGTCTACACCGACGACCGCGAGAGCTGCGCGAAGATGACCGAGCAGCTCGTGGGGCTGGGGCACGTTCGCATCGGCTTCATCATCGGCAATCCGGATCACGCGGCGGTCGCGCACCGCTTCCAGGGTTATCGCGACGGCCTGCGCAAATGCGGGCTCGCGCTCGACAAGAAGCTGATCGCGCAGGGTTACAACTCCTACGACTCGGGTGTCGAGTGCGCGCGCAAGCTCCTGCAGGTGCCGGCGCCGAAGCGGCCGACTGCGATCTTCGCGAGTAACGACGAGATGGCCGCGGGCGTGCTCGCAGTGGCGCACGGCCTGGGACTGGCGATTCCCGAGGACCTGTCCGTGGTCGGCTTCGACGACGTGCCGCTGGCGAGCCAGGTGTGGCCTGCACTGACTACGATTCGCCAGCCGATTCCGGCCATGGCAGCCCAAGCGGCGGAATTACTGCTGCGCCAGCTACGCGGCGAGCCTTACGACCGCTCGGGTCACGTCGTCGAGTCCGCACTCATGTTCCGGCAGTCGCACGGCCCTTCGCCCGATCGCGGGGTCAGGCGGCAGCTTCGTGCTGGTGCGTGAATTCGCTGACGCTGGCCATCAGCGTGCGCGCTTCGCTGCGCAAGGTTTCGGTGGATGCGGCCGCTTGCGACACCATGCCCGCGTTACGCTGCGTGCCGGAGTCGATCGCGCTCATCGCGCTCGTCACCTGACCGGCGCGCACACTCTGCTCGCGGCTCGCAGCGCTGATGTCTGACATGCGTCCGGCGGCGTCGCGCACCTGACGCACGATGGTTTCCATCGCTACGCCGGCTTCGCCAACCAACTGACTCCCACGCGTCACTGCGACGACGCTGCTGTCGATCAACGCGGCGATTTCCTTCGCCGCGGTGGCGCTCTTGCCGGCGAGCTCGCGCACTTCGGCCGCGACCACGGCGAAGCTGCGTCCATGCTCTCCAGCGCGCGCGGCTTCGACGGCTGCGTTCAACGCCAGGATGTTCGTCTTGAATGCGATCTCGTCGATCATGCCGACGGTATCCGCGATCCGGCGGGACGCCTCGGCGGTCGTCTGCATCGTGGCGACGGCCTGTACGATCACGTCGTTGCCACGCTGTGCAGAGCTGAAGGCTTGTTGCATGTCGCTGCTGACCTGGCGCGCGCCCTCGGCGCTCTTCTGCGCCATGACGTTGAGGGCTTCCAGCGCCTGCGATGCCTCGCGGAACGCGCGAGCCTGCTCGTTGGTTCGCGACGACAGATCGTGATTGTCCTCGGCGAGAGTGTCGGCCGTTGTCGCGACCGCGCTCGACGCCGAGCTGATCGCGTCGATCATCGAGGCGAGCTGGCCGCGCAGGGAGGCCATCGCGTGCAGCATGTGGCCGCACTCGTCGCGGGACATGGTGGTCAGGTCGATGTCGAAGGTGCCCTGCGCCAGTTGCTCGGCCGCACGCGCAACGCGCTGGACCGGCTTGATCACCGTCGAGCGCAGCAACACATGACTGAGCAGCATGCCTGCTGCGACAGCAACGAGAATCGGCAAGAGCAACCCGAGCGTGCGGTTATAGGCGCCGTGACCAGCCACGGCGACTGCAGCGACGGCGTGCTCGGTGTGCTCTGAGATGCCGCTGATCGTCATCAATACGTACGACAGCAGCTTCGGGTCGAATGCGGTCAACAGCTCGCGCTCGGCCTCGGGCGTGCGGCCCGCTTTGATCAGGCGGCTGGCCTTCACTGCGCTGATCACGAAGCTGGAGAAACCTTCCTGCAGCGCTTTCTGCAGCTCCGGCGCATTGCCCAGACGCGCGGAGATTTCGTCGACGCGCTCGCCGAGGGCCTTCTTCGAAGCTTCGAGCTGCAAGAGCGCGGCGTCGCGCTCTTCCGGCGTCGGCGCGCTCGCCGCGAGACGTGCGCTGTCGGAGAGACGTTGGCTTTCCTGCAGCATCGCACCGACTAGCGTCGCAGCTTGCGACTGCTCGCGTACGGTGCGATCGAGCTCGGAATTCAAGGCATGCAGACCACGCAGACTCACAGCTGCAACGGCGGCCGTGAGCACCATGGTCAGCAAGGTGATCACGCCGATGCGGCGGCTCACCGAGCCCGTCCACCATGACCACTGCAGGAGTTTGCGCACGCGAGCTACCTGCCAGTTCCGGGATTCAGCGTCTGCACGTATTCGACGACATCGGCGATTTCCACTTCCGTCAGTACGTCACGCCAGGCGGGCATGCTGCTGGAGCGGCCCATCGCAGCACCGCCATCGCGCACGATCTGGATCTTGTAGCTACGCGTGCGTGTGCTCACAGTCAGATTGGCGGGCGGTACCTTTTGCAACGACGCTGCGCGTCCATCGCCGGCTCCACCAACGCCGTGACACAGCGAGCAGTACTTGGAAAATACGGTCGCACCGCGCGCCACCGGTGTCTTCGCCGGACGCGCGTCGTACGTCGACGCCAGCACGCCCGCGGAAGCGAGCGCCAGCGCTATGCCGCGCAACGGTCGCCATGAAATCACTTCGCGACCTCGACGACCAGCTTCATCTCGGGATGCACGGCGCACTCGACTTCGAGCTTGCCGGGCTTCTCCAGCTTGACCTGGCGCGACTCGCCCTTGGCGAACGTGCCGAGGTCGAACGACTGCACGTCGCTCAGCGAGAAGATGTTGTGCACGAACGGATCCTGGTTGCGGAAGCTGATGGTGTCGCCGACCTTGGCCTTGAGCGCGGCGACCGAGAACGCCTTGCCGCTCTGGCTGACGAGATGATCGGCGGCGTAGGCCGGGGCGGCGCAGCCGACGATGGCGATGCAGGCAAACAGGTAACGCATGATGTGAGCTCCGGGAAATTTCGGTCGATGCGATCAACGCGGCAGCGTCGGCACTGAGACGACGCGCGGTGCGCTGGTCAGCGAGCGCATGAACGCCACCAGGTCGCCCTTCTCCTGGGCGGAGAGATCGAGCGGGCGGATGTTCGGGCTGAGATGATCTTTTGTCTCGCCGCCGCGCACGTAGTGCTCGACGACTGCTTCGAGCGTGTCGTAGCAGCCGTTGTGCATGTACGGCGCCGTCAGCGCGATGTCGCGCAGCGTCGGCGTCTTGAACGCGCCCTGCATCGAGGCGACTTTCTTGAAAGCGAAGCGGCCAGGATCCGGCGCGCCGCTGTCGCGCACGCCGACGTTGTGGAAGCCGTTGTCCGTGAAGTTGAAACCCTGGTGGCACGCCGCGCAGTTCGCTTTGCCGACGAACAAGTCGAAACCGCGCCGGGCCGCAGGGCTGAGCGCGTCCTGGTCGCCTGCAACCCACTGGTCGAACGGCGCGCCGTCCGACAGCACGGTGCGCTCGAAGCTCGCGATTGCCTTGGCGATCGTCGTGCGCGTGATCGGCTCGCCGGGGTATGCGTCGGCGAACATCGGGCCGTAGCCGGCGATCGACTGCACGCGCCGCTCCAGCTCTTCGAGCGGCAGGTTCTGCTCGTCAGCGCCGAACGGGCCGAGCGCCTGCTCTTCGAGGCTGCCCTTGCGGCCGTCCCACATCTGCAGCGGGTTGAATGCGGCGTTCACGATGGTCGGCGTCGAGCGCCCGAGCACCTTCATGTTGTGACCGACAGCCGTGGGCAAGCCGTCGGACCAGCCGAGCGCCGGGTTGTGGCAGGAGGCGCAGCTCAGCGACCCTTTCGCCGAGAGGCGAGGATCGAAGAACAGCGCACGGCCGAGCTCGGCGCGCGCGGCGGTGACGTGATTGTCAGCAGGCGCAGGCGCGGCGGCCGGTCGCTGCCACTCAGTAGAGGTGGAAGCCCCAGTGTCGAACACGACAATGACTGCCAGCACTGCTGCTGCGATGCGTAAGAAGGATTGAGACATGACCGATCTATCGGCGCGGGTCGGGAGCCGCTTGACGGTCTTGTCGGCGTGGCCGGTGCTTTTCGGGGAAAGCCTTACCCGTCTGCAGGTCAGCACTCGCAGTTCTTCACACACAGCGGCCGGGCTGGCAGTAGGCTTGGCCCCGAATTCATAGCGGAGGGGGTTGCAGCCATGATCCAGCGGCAGTTCGTAGCGATCGCCATGTTTGCCGCCGCGAGTGTCGCCACTGCCGCGGACGCGCAGTGGCAGGCGCCGCGCACGCATTGGGGTACGCCGGATCTGCAGGGCACGTGGACCAACGCGTCGCTGACCTCGCTCGAGCGCGACGATATGTTCAAAGGCAAGCCTACGCTGAGCGACGCGGAAGCCGCTGAGTTCGAGCGCACCAATGCTTTCGCGCAGTTTTCCGCGGCCGATGCCAAGCCGACAGATCCGAGCGTGCAGTCGAAAGCGAGCAGCGATCCCGGCGGCTACAACGCCTTCTGGCTCGACCCCGGCACCCGGCTCGCGACCGTCAAAGGCGAGCACCGCACGTCTTTCATCGTCGAGCCGACGAACGGCAAAGTGCCTTACACGCCTGATGGCCTGAAGGCGTTCCAGGCTGCACGCGCCGGCATGAATTTCGATGGGCCGGAGCGCCGCGCGCTCGGCGAGCGCTGCTTGCTCGGCTTCGGCTCGACCAGCGGCCCACCGATGCTGCCGGACGTGTACAACAATAATTATCAGATCGTGCAGTCGCAGGACGCGGTGATGATCCTCGTGGAGATGGTGCACGACGCGCGCGTCGTGCGCATGAACGGCAAGCATCTGCCGGGCCAGATCACGCCGTGGATGGGCGATTCGATCGGCCGTTGGGAAGGCGACACTCTGGTCGTCGAGACCACCAATCTGAATCCAGGACAGAAGGCGCACTACGGCATCAAGCAGCGCTTCTACTTGCCGCCGACCGGCAAGGTGACGGAGCGCTTCACTCGCGTCGGCGAGAACGAGCTCCTCTATCAGTTCACGGTCGAGGACAGCGCGGCGTACACACAGGCGTGGAAGGGCGAAGTACCCCTGCGCCGGACCCAGGACCACATTTACGAATACGCCTGCCACGAGGGCAACTACGCGCTGCCGGGCATCCTGGCGGGCGCGCGGGAGCAGGAGAAGAGGGGGAAATGATCTCTCGCCAAGACGCCAAGACCGCCAAGAAAGAATTCCGAAAATTTTCACAATCCGGTCTTGGCGGTCTTGGCGCCTTGGCGAGAGTCCTTTCCTGATGTCCGTTTTTGACCGCTGAACGGCGAGGCAAGAGCTGGTCTGCCACGGGGCGCGCACGCATGATGACCCCCATCAACTGGAGGTCCTTTCATGAAATCCGCTCTGCTCGTCGTCGACGCCCAGCAATCCTTCCTCAAGCGCCCGTACTGGTCGGAGACGGATGCGCCCCGCTTCATCGAGCGGCTGCAGATGCTCATCGACCGCTGCGTCGCGCAGCGCGTCCCGGTGCTGCAGATCTTCCACGTCGAGGAGGAAGAGGGCGCTGCCAACCCGTTTTCCCGGCGCTCCGGTTACGTCAAAACCCTCCCCGGTCTGCGCATCGAGCCGACCGAGGTGTTCACGAAATCGGTTCACTCCGCGATGTTCGCGGCGAATGCCGACGGCCAGAACATGGACTACTGGCTGCGCAAGCACGGCATCGAGCACGTGATCGTGTCGGGCATCCGCACCGAGCAGTGCTGCGAGACCACGACGCGCCATGCTTCCGACCTGGGCTACAAGGTGAGCTACGTCATGGACGCGACGCTGACTTTCAAGATGGTGACCGAATCGGGCCGCATCTATACTCCGCAGGACATCATGGAGCGCACCGAGCTGGTGCTTGCCGGGCGCTTCGCCGAGGTCAAACGCGTGGAGAGCCTGCAGTTGTGAGGACGGTGCTGTTCGCGATCCTTCCGGAAGTCGTGCTGCTCGATGTGGCCGGCGCGTCCGAGGCGTTTCGCCTCGCCGAACGGGAGGCTCCGGGCAGTTACCAGCTGCGCTTCGTCAGCACGCAGTCCACCGTGCGCGCCGCGGTGGGCTTGCATCTCGACAAGCTCGAACCGCTGCCGGAGCACGTTCCGGATCACAGCATCATCGTGGTGACCGGCGTGACGTCCAAGGCGCTACGTCTGGACAGTGCGCCGGCGACGACGCTGATGCGCTGGCTGAAGCGCACGATGGCGAACGACACGGTCACATTGCTGTGCGTGTGCGCCGGCGCGCTGCTGGCCGCCGAGGCCGGCTTGCTCGAAGGCCGCGAGTGCACGACACATCATCATCATATCGACGACCTCGCTCGCATCGAGCCGACAGCGACCGTGCATGCCAATCGCATCTTCGTCGAAGACGGGCGTGTGTTCACGAGCGCCGGTGTGACGGCAGGCACGGACCTGACGCTGTACGTGATCGGACAACAGCTCGGTCATCAGGTGGCCGCGACAGTGGCACGCGATCTCGTCGTGTACATGCGCCGCTCCGGCGGCGATCCGCAGCTCTCGCCCTGGGTCATGCATCGCAACCATGT
>Ga0075431_100001828_pt1 | contig 20111 bp, 25 predicted proteins | sample RhiMetdeltSRZDD5_FD_75297 | JGI IMG/M metagenome (GOLD analysis project Ga0075431, IMG submission 75297) | Populus rhizosphere microbial communities from Tennessee, USA - Rhizosphere MetaG P. deltoides SRZDD5 | ecosystem: Host-associated > Plants > Roots > Rhizosphere > Soil | place: USA... | reverse complement strand
GTTACGCGTAGCGTGTCCGCGAGGATCCGCAAGTGGTTGGGACTGCTCGGGAAGAGGCCGGCCGCCAAGGTGCCGTTCGGCGCCGGCGCATGGGGCCGCTGAGAGGTTCGCCAGGTGATCGAGAGCCTTCCAAAGAACCTCTCATCGCTCGACCACGACCAGCTTCGAGATGCGAGGCAGGATCGTGATGAGCGTATGGCGCTTCTCTTCCAGGGTTGGCCATCGTTGAGCAAGACCGAATTGGCGGAGCTCCGGAGGCTGAGCGACGAGCGTCAGCGGCTTGCGAGGCATGTCGGCACGCTTCGAAGCCTCCGCGTGCTTCGAGGCTCGAAGGCGCGCGCACCGGAGAGCCGGCTTCCGGCGTGAGCGTCGCGCCTCCCCCCGCAGCGCACGACTTCCGGACAGGAGGCCCGGTCGAGGATCGCCTCACGTCGGCTCGGGACCTGGACTGGGAGAGCTTCCGGTCCGCGTACTTTCCGGGGAGCCGCCGACACAATCTCGAGGCGATCGTCGCGTACGGCGCCTACAAACGTTCACCCGTCGCCGGCGACCAGCACGCGAGCGAGACCGCCCCAGTGAAGGCCGATGCGCACGCGGTCGAGGCCGTAGCAGTCGACGGATGGGAAGACGAGGGCGGGAAGACGCGGTAGCGACCCACCGGCCGGACGCCCTGAGACTAGTGCGACACGCGATAGCGCAGGTAGACGGCCCGCGAGCTGAACGTTCGAGACTCGATTAGCTCGAGATCGAGCCGGCGCTCGCACTGCGGGTAGAAGGGGATGCCACCGCCGATCAGCACGGGATAGACGACGGGGCGGAACTCGTCGATCAGACCCAGCCGGGCGGCCTCGCCGGCGAGGGTGGCGCCACCGATCCCGATGTCGCCCTCTCCCGGCTCACCCCGCAACCGCTCGACCTCCTCGACCAGAGCGCCGGAGGCGAGCCGGGCGTTCCCCTCCACGGCCGACAACGTCGTCGAGAACACGACCTTCGGGAGTGGCCTCCACACCGAGACCCACTCGCGGTCGTCGAAGTCCAGCGACGGATTCTCGTCCGCCGCCTCCCAGTACAGCATCGTCTCGTAGAGCCGTCGACCCAGCACATGCGCGGCAAGCTCCCGCGTCTGATCGGTCCAGAAGCGGAAGACCTCCTCGTCGGGCGCCGTCCAGTCGAAGCTGCCGTCCGGGCCCGCGATGTAGCCGTCGAGCGAGACGCTCATCGAGTAGATCACGCTGCGCATCAGGGGTTTTCCTCGCGACGGACGCGCCGCAGTCGCCCCAACACCTCAGCCGATCTCCTCGGCCAGCCCGATGAGAATGCCCTCGGGGCCTCGGATGTAGCAGAGCCGATACACGTCTTCGTACTGGACGACTTCGTCGACGAGCTGCGCGCCGTGCGTGCGGAGCCGGGCGAGCGTGTCGTCGAGGTCCTCGACGGCGAACATGACGCGTAGGTAGCCCAGCGCGTTCACGGGGGCGGTCCGGTGATCGGCGACCACGGACGGCGCGAGGAATCGCGAGAGCTCGATCCGACCGTGGCCGTCCGGCATCCGCATCATCGCGACCTCGACGCGCTGGTCGCGCAGTCCGGTGACGCGCCCCGACCAGTCCCCTTCGATCATGAACCGTCCTTCGAGCTCGAGGCCCAGCTCGGCGAAGAACGAGATGGCGGCATCGAGCGATTCCACCACGATGCCGACGTTGTCCATCCGTCGCACCGTCATGGGCCCTCCTCCAGTCCGCTTGCCGCGGCGACCCGAATCATGTCGCCACCCTGTACTTGAGGTGCGTGACACCCGGCGCCTCGACCGCCCGGACCTGCTCGAGCTGGATCTCGGCGCCGCCGAGGTCGTCGAAGAGGCGAGCTCCGCCGCCCAGCAGCACCGGGACGATGTGGAGCTCGAGCTCGTCCAGAAGCCCCGCAGCGAGGTACTGGTCGACGACCTGAGCGCCGCCCCACAGCATGACGTCCTTGCCGCCGGCGGCTTCTCTCGCCCGCTCGAGCGCGGACTCGATCCCGTCGGTGACGAAGTGGAAGGTCGTGCCCCCCTTCAGCGCGACCGGCGCGCGTGGGTGGTGGGTGAGGATGAACACGTCGTAGTGGTACGGCGGATCGTCGCCCCACCAGCCCGTCCACTGCGCGTCCCTCCAGTCCCCGCCGCCGACGGGCCCGAACATGTTGCGGCCCATCACGCCCGCGCCGACGTTCTCGCGGCTCTCCTCCACGATCGGCGTGCTCGCGTTCACCTCGCCGCCCTCTTCGTCGTGCGCCTCGCGCCAGATGGCCAGCTCGACGGCCCAGTCGTGCAGTCGCTCCCCGCCGTCGCCGAGCGGATTCTCCTCGCTCTGGCTCGGGCCGGCGACGAACCCGTCCAGCGAGATCGAGATGTCACATCTGAGCTTGCTCATCGTTCCTCCCAGGGCCGGCGATCCCATGACCGCGGCTAGACGCGGATCTCATCGGTCGAGCCTACGGGCGGCGGCGGAACCGAGAGTGGGGCCGGCGGTTGACAGACGTGCTCCCGCCGCCAAGAATCGTCTTTTCGCCACTCCGCACAAGGAGGCACGGCATGTCGTGGAGCATCGAGGGGACCTACTTCGAAACGTGCTCCTGCGAGCTCATGTGCCCGTGCAACCTCTCGTTCGACCACGGGGCGACGTACGACTACTGCCGCGTGACGCTGGTCTTCGACATCCGCGAGGGCGAGATCGAGGGGACGGAGGTGGACGGACGTACGCTCGCCGTGATCGCAGACACCCCCAAGGTCATGACCGAGGGGAACTGGCGTCTCGGCATGTTCGTCGACGAAGGCGCCTCGGACGAGCAGATGGAGAAGCTCACGGCCGTCTTCGGCGGCCAGCTGGGAGGCCCGATGGCTGCCTTGGCGCCGCTCATCGGAAAGGTGCTCGGCGTCGAGCGAGCCCCGATCGAGGTCGTGGAGGAAGGGCTCACCCACAGCGTCCGTATCGGCGATGCGATCGACTTCGAGGTCGAGGACATCGTCCCGTTCGGCGTCGAGACGGGCGAGCCGGCGAAGCTCACGGGAGTCTTCCATCCCGTCGCCTCCGAGCTGACTGCTGCGGAAGCGAAGCGCTCGAACATCAGCGCGTTCGGGATCGAGTACGAGGGGAAGACGGGGCTCTCGTCCGCGTTCTCCTGGGCCGCCTGACCAGTGACCGCCACCGCGCACGAGCCGGCGCTCGAGCGAGGCGGGCTCACTCCTGCCTACGCGGCGGCACGCGTGCGGCTCGGGCTCATCGCGCTGCTCCTGGGGCTCGCGGCTGTCGGCTGGTGGTGGACGGCGCGCGAGATGCAGGACATGGACGGCGGGCCGTGGACCGAGCTCGGGACCGTCGCCTGGTTCCTCGGCGTCTGGGTCCTGATGATGGCCGCGATGATGTTCCCCTCGATCGCGCCGACAGTCGCTCTCTATTCGAAGCTGAAGAACACGCGAGCTCTGGGCGCTCCGCTTCTCTTCGCAGGCGGATATCTCCTCGTGTGGAGCGCGGTCGGGCTCCTGGCCTACGTGAGCGCCCGGGTCGGAAGCCAGCTCTTCGGCGACGTGCTCGCCTGGGACCGCGCGGGCCGCTCGGTCGCCGGCGTCACGCTCCTCGCCGCTGCGGCCTACGAGCTCACACCCCTGAAGGACGTCTGCCTCGGAAAGTGCCGGACGCCGCTCGGCTTTCTGCTCGGCACTTGGCGAGACGGACCCTCGGGCGCGATGCGAATGGGAGCTCGACACGGCGCCTGGTGCGTCGGGTGCTGCTGGGCGCTGATGGCGTCGCTGTTCGCGCTCGGCGTAATGAGCGTGACCTGGATGGCGCTCATCGCCGGGCTCATCGCCTTCGAGAAGCTGATCCCGTGGCGTCGTTCGGCGACGCTGGGGACGGCGGCTGTGCTCCTCGTCCTCGGCGTGCTCATGCTCGTGGCGCCGGACGTCATTCCTGCGCTGACGGTGCCGGGGGACGCGTCGATGCCGCCGATGCACGAAATGCGCCCGTAAGGCATCTTTCCCATGCCTTCCGGTCCGGGTCCGTTGCGGGCGTGTACAGCTCGTTTCCCGACCACGGGCGCCGGGTATCGCCCCAAGGATGGTCGACGCCGACGCGGAGCCGACGACCGGGTACCGGGTCGGATACTTCGTCGGCAGCCTCTCCTCCAGGTCGATCAACCGTGAGCTGTCGAAGGCGCTGCTCCGGCTCGCTCCCGAGGAGCTCGAGTTCCACGAGATCCCGATCGGGGCCCTGCCCCTCTACAGCCCAGACTTCGACGGCAACTACCCGCCCGAGGCCGTGGCCCTGAAGGACGCGATCCGGCGCTCGGACGCGCTGCTCTTCGTCACCCCCGAGTACAACCGCTCGATCCCCGGCGCCCTGAAGAATGCGATCGACTGGGCGTCCCGGCCGTGGGGCGACAACGCCTTCGACCAGATCCCGGCGGCGGTGATCGGCGCGTCGACCGGCGCCATCGGGACGGCGCTCGCCCAGCAGAGCCTGCGCGGCGTCCTGAGCTTCTGCAACGCGCGCCAGATGACGGCGCCCGAGGCGTACATTCGCTACACCGCGGAGCTCTTCCCCGGCGACGGCGTCGTCACGGACGAGTCGACGACGGCGTTCCTGGCGAACTACATGGCGTCGTTCCGGGATTACGTCGTTCGCGTCCTGACCGTGTTGCCGCGGCGGTAGTCGAGCCGACGTGGGCCGCCTTCACGGCCTCACGCACCCGTCGCCCCGCAGCGAACTCGCCCGCGGTCCGGAGAGGACGCACGATCGGTGTCGCTCGCACGACCCGAGCGTTTCCCGCCCCCGGCCCCGGCAAACGGTCGGGGTTCGGGGAAAGGGCAGGGCAACGTCGCGATCGGCTCCACCCCACGTCCCGGACACGAGCGCTTGCGCAGGCGAAGGCGGACCTGTATATACTGAACTCAATGGTTCAGTATAAGACGACCACCGATCGCGCCTTCGCCGCCCTGGGCGATCCCACCCGGCGGGCGGTTCTCGAACGGCTCGGCGCCGGTAGCGCGACGATCAGCGAGCTCGCGGAGCCCTTCGGGATGTCGTTGACCGGGATGAAGAAGCACGTCAGGGTGCTCGAGGAGGCGCAGCTCGTGACGACGGAGAAGGTCGGCCGCGTGCGCAGCTGCACGCTCGTGCCATATGCCTTCGAGGGCATCAGCACCTGGCTGCAGCGGCTGGACCGCTTCGCGCAGGTCGTCGAACGGACGAAAGGAGCACGATGAAGAGCACGACCGTCACCACCCCGAACGACCGCGAGATCCGCGTCGAGCGGATCTTCGATGCGCCTCGCGAGCACGTGTTCTCCGTCTGGACCGATCCCGAGCTGATTCCCGAGTGGTGGGGCGACGGTACCGTCGTCGAGGAGATGGACGTCCGTCCCGGAGGCACGTATCGGTTCCGCACCGCACACGGCGCGGTCGAGGGCGAGTTCCGCGAGGTCGAGCCGCCCGCGCGGCTCGTGCAGACCTTCCAGAACCACCTCCAGACCCTGGAGTTCGAGGATCTGGGCGACCGGACGCGGCTGACGCAGACGATGAGCTTCGCGACGACAGAGGCGCGCGACACCACGATGCAGTACGGCGTGGAGGAGGGCGCGAGGAGCGGCTTCGCCCGTGTCGACTCGCTGCTCCAGCGGCTGAGCGAGACCACGGAGGTGCAACGCAATGGCTGAGAGGAAGCCTGCGCAGAAGGACACGTTCTCCGCGGCCGAGCGAGCCGCGATGAAGGAGCGTGCACGAGAGCTGAAGGCGGCCAAGACGAAGGCGGAGTGGGAGAGCGACGTGCTCGCGAAGATCGCCGAGATGCCGGACGCCGATCGCGTCATGGCCGAGCGGCTGCACGCGCTCATCAAGCAGAAGGCGCCGGATCTTTCACCGAAGACGTGGTACGGCATGCCAGCCTGGGCGAAGGACGGCAAGATCCTCTGCTACTTCCAGAGCGCCGACAAGTTCAAGGCGAGGTATGCGACGTTCGGCTTCAACGACACGGCGAACCTCGACGACGGCGCCATGTGGCCGACGTCGTTCGCGCTGAAGAAGCTGACGACCGCCGAGGAGAAGCTGATCGCAGGCCTGGTCGAGAAGGCGGTGCGCTGAGGGCCTCCGCGGTAGCGTCCGCCCCGTGAACGTCGCCGCCGAGGCCGCGCGTCGCTTCCTCGTTTCCCGTCAGCTGCTCTCCCCCGCCCGCTCGGTCGCGGGCGGGCCGGAGGGCGTGCTCGAGGTCGTCCGCCGGCTCGGCTCCCTGCAGTTCGACCCGATCGCGGTCGCCGGCCGGAGCCACGATCTCGTGCTGCACGCACGCGTTGCGGGCTACGAGCCCGCCTGGTGCGACCTGCTCTACGAGCGTCGGGAGATCTTCGAGGCGTACAACAAGGGCCTCTCCTTCGTGCCGACGAGCGAGTTCCCCTGGTTCCGAGGAATCCTGAGCCGCGCGCCCGCACGGACGCTCGCCGACAATGCGGAGGTCGCCGAGCAGGTGCTCGCGCGGGTGCGTGCGGACGGACCGCTCTCGGCGCTCGACTTCGAGCGCGAGCAGGGCGCGACCACGGACTGGTTCGGGCTGCCGACGAACACCGTGCGCGCGGTGCTCGAGGCGTACACCGTCACGGGGGCCCTCGGGCTCGCGCGACGTGACGGCAACCGGCGCTACTACGACCTGCTCGAACGGCTGCTGCCCGCCGACGTGCTCGCCCGCGACGTTCCCCTGCACGAGCAGATGCGCCACAAGCTCCGGTCCAGGTACGGGGCGCACGGCCTGCTCGGGGTGAGCGGTGCCGGTGGCGTGTTCGACGGCATCGGGCCCGCGAAGCCCGATCCTCGGCTGCCGGGCTATCCGGGCCGGAACGCGCTCCGGGAGGAGCTCGTCGACCGCGGCGAGCTCGTCGCGGTGTCGGTCGAGGGTGTGAGCGGCAAGCGCTTCGTCCTCCGCGAGGAGGTCGGGCTCCTGGACGCTCCGCCCGAGCCGGTCCCGTCGGTCGCCTTCCTCTCCCCCTTCGACGCGCTCGTCTGGGACCGGAAGCTCCTGCAGAGCCTGTTCGGCTTCGACTACGTCTGGGAGCTGTTCCTCCCGCCGGCCAAGCGGCGCTGGGGCTGGTACGTGCTGCCGATCGTCTTCGGGGACCGCCTCGTCGGCCGCATCGAGCCGAGGATCGACCGGGAGGAAGCTCGCGTGGAGGTCCTCGACCTGTGGTGGGAGGACGCTTTCGCTCCGGGACGCGCGGAGGGATTCGTCGACGCGATGCGGGACGCGCTCCGCGCCTACCTGCGGTTCGCAGGCGTGAGCCGGCTCGAGTGGGCATCCCACCTCGGCGCCGAGCGACGCCGCTTCACCACGCGTCCCTGAGACCGGCTGGCGGCGCTCCGCGAGTAACGTCTCCGCCGATGCACGCTCTCGCTCAGGCGCGCGTGGCGGCCGATCGAGTCGTCGAGCGCATCGCGCGCATCGGGGCCGATCCGCGGGACGGCGCCGACCTGCAGGCGCGGAAGGCGCTGCTCGTCCTGATCTCCGTGCTGATCCTCCCGATCGCGGCGCTCTGGGGAGTGCTCTACCTCGCGCTCGGATCGCCGGTCGGCGTGGTACCGCTCGTCTACTTCGGCGTCCTGCTCGCCGGCATCGCCGTGTTCTCGCGCACACGTGACTACCTCTGGTTGCTGCGGGTGAGCCAGGTCGCGATCCTGCTCGCGCCGACGCTGTCGATGATCCCTCTCGGCGGCTTCCTCGACTCCGCCGGCGTCGGGCTGTGGGGGATCCTCGCTCCGCTCGCGGCGCTCGTGTTCAGCGACGTCCGCTCGGCCGCCCGTTGGTTTGCCGCCTGGGTCGTCGTCTTCCTCGGCTCGGGGATCGCAGGCGAGCTCGTCGGACCGGTCGGGCCAGGGCTCCCCACCTGGTTCACGAGCACGATGCTGGCGCTCAACATCACGGTCGGCGGCACCATCGTGTTCACGCTGCTCGCGGTGTTCGCCAGAGAGCGCCGAGACGCGCTGGCTGCGCTGCAGCAAGAGCAGGCGAAGGCGGAGGACCTCCTGCTCAACATCCTGCCGCGCTCGATCGCCGACAAGTTGAAGGCCGACGCCCAGCCGATCGCGGATCAGATCGGGTCGGCCTCGATCCTCTTCGCCGACGTCGTCGACTTCACGCCCTGGTCGGAGCAGCGACCCCCCGAGGAGGTGGTCGGCTACCTCGATCGCCTGTTCAGTCACTTCGACGAGCTCGCGGACCGGCACGGCCTCGAGAAGATCAAGACGATCGGGGACTGCTACATGGTCGCCGCCGGCGTCCCCACCGCACGTCCCGACCACGCTCGCGCGCTCGCGCTCATGGCCCTCGACATGCTCGAGGCGATGCGCTCGGCGGAGGACGTCCGGGACCTCGGCCACGAGCTCAGGGTCGGCATCAACTCGGGCCCGGTGGTCGCCGGCGTGATCGGGCGCAAGCGTTTCCTGTACGACCTCTGGGGCGACGCCGTGAACACCGCCAGCCGCATGGAGTCCCACGGGACACCGGGTCGCATCCAGATCACGCGTGCGACCTACGAGCTGCTGGCCGACGAGTTCGACTGCGAGCCGCGCGGGACGATCGCCGTCAAGGGCAAGGGCGAGGTCGAGGCGTGGTATCTGGTCGGGCCGAAGCGCGACCGTGCTCCGGCCACGGGCTCGCGCTACGCGGCCGGCGCGTAGCTCGCGAGGATCGCGCCGGTGCCGGTCACCGCGCTGTCGACGAGCTCGAGCTCTCTGAGCACGCCGTCGTCGCGAAATATGCGCTTGCCGCCGCCGAGCAGGACCGGGTCGACCATGAGCCGCAGCTCGTCCACGAGCCCGTGCTCGATCAGCGTCTGCACGAGCTGTGTGCTGCCGATGACGTGGAGCTCGTCCTCGCGCTCCCGCTTCAGCGCCGCGACCGCCTCGGCGACATCGCCCTCGAGCACCGTCGAGCTCTGCCAGCCGAGCGGCTCGGTCAGCGTCGTCGAGGCGACGTGCTTCGGCTTCGTGTTGAGCGGCTCAGCGATCACCTGCTCCTCCTCCGGCGCATTCGGCCAGTAGCCGGCGAAGATCTCGAAGGTGCGGCGCCCGAGCAGGTACCCGCCCGCGTCGAGGATGCCGCGGAGCACCCACTCACGGGCCGTCTCGTCCTCCATGTAGCGCATGTGCCAGCCGCCGTGGTCGAAGCCGCCGGTCGGGTCCTCGTCGGCGGCGCCCGGGGCCTGCGCGACCCCGTCCAGGCTCAGGAACTCGTTCACGACCAGCTTTCGCACTCCATCGGTCGTACCCGTTTCTCCCGTCCTCAGACCCCGCTGAGGAGAATGACTACGCCTGCTCGCCCGGCGCCGCGAGCGCCGCGTTCGCGGCGGCGACCTGCTCGCGGCGGGCCTTCGTCAGCTCCTGCACGAAGATCTGGAGCGTCGCGGCCAGCGGGACCGCGGTGAGCGCTCCGAGCACCCCGAGCAGGGCACCGAAGAGCGTGACCGCGACGATGATGAAGAAGCCCGAGAGCCGGACCGCGGCGCCCTGGATCTTCGGGGTCAGGATGTTGTTCTCGAGCTGCTGGTAGACGAGGACGACCGCGAGCATGACCAGGCCTGCCGTCAGCCCCTCCTCCGCCCACAGCGTCGGGACGAGGACGAAGCCGGCGATCGTCGCGCCGATGTTCGGGATCATGTCGAGCAGCCCCGCGATGAGGCCGAGCGCGAGGGCGTAGCTCGACCCCAGGAGCCAGGCCGTCGTGCCCTGGGTGACGCCGGCGATCGTCGCGATGACGATCACCCCGATCGCCCAGCGGGAGATCGACTCGGTCACCCGCTCCCAGACGGCGAGCCAGCGCTCGTCCTCGCCCGGCATCAGCATGCTCGCGAGCGAGCGCTTGAGGTTGCCGACGTCCGTGAGCAGGAAGAGGCAGATGAAGAGGATGGTGAAGGCGGCCAGGAACACGGTGAAGAAGCTGCCGGCGATCCCGAGCACCGACGAGATCGCGTCCGGAACCGAGACCGACACCTCCTGTGCACCCGACTGCACGTTCCCCGCCGCGCCCGAGTCCCCGAGCCACGAGAGCTCGTCCGACTCCCGCAGGCTCTCGACGATCGACGGCAGGTCCTGCAGGAAGTCGCGCACGCCGCCGACGAGCGGGACGAGGAGGAGCAGGAAGAGCACCGTCACCGCAACGGCGGTGCCGAGCACGGTGACGGTCGCGGCCAGCCCGCGCGAGAGCCGCGTCTTCGCCATCACGAACCGCACCGGGTACTCGAACACGAGCGCGAGGAAGACGCCGATGAAGACGATCAGGAACGTGTCGCCGATCGCCCGGAACGCCACCATGAGGCCCACGAGGAGGGCGAGCAGGAGCAGCGTCCGGACCGGCAGGAGAAGCTCGACGCGGCGCGTCTCGGGCGTGCTCATGTGCCGGCGAGTGTAGGGAGCGCGGCGGCTGGCCCCGCCCCGCGCACGAGCGCGGCGACTCAGCGCCCCTCGGCGTGGCGTCGCGCGACGACGAGCCCCCCCGCCAGCCGGGAGCACGCCCGCCCGCCGGCGGCCGGGTGGCCTCGGCGCCGAGCCGGGCGCGAGCCAGGAGCCAGGCCACGATCGAGTTCGAGTTCCACATCTCCCCGCACGCAGCTCGTCGCGCCCCCAAACCGCTGTCGGGACGCGGGGAGCCAGGTCGAGCACCCGCTGAGCGACGACGGGATCGGAGGTGAGGTGCCGGGGGTCGTCCACCGCCTCGTCGGCGTCCGGGATGACCCCGCCGCGCCAGCAGCGCACCTCGTAGCGGAGGATCCGGAACCGACCGGCCCACCCGCTGCCGACCGCTCCCTCGGCGACGACGCCGCGCTCGGCGCCGCTGCCGCCCCACGCGGGTGCCCGCTCGATGACGTAGTCGCCGGCCGGGACGCGCGCCTCGAGGGCGGCATGGTAGAGATCGCAGGCCTGGCGACCCCCGAGCCGGGCGGCAGCCAGTAGAGATCCACGCCGTACCCGACCGGTGCCGCCACGGACCGACCCCGTCGCGCCGACTACCGCTTCGGGGGCAGCGTGCGGGCGTAGGCCGTGCCGAGCTCGACCCACTTCGCCAGCTCGCGCTTCGTGCGCAGCTCCGCTCCGTCGACCCGCAGCCAGCCCCTGAGCTCGCGGCCGCGCATCTCCAGCGGGCGCGCGCTCGATCCCTCGAGGATCGCGTCCGACTCCGCCGGGTCGACGCGGACGAGAGCGCCGCCCTGGCCGCTCGCGCCGATGGCCATGTTGCCGTGGACGAGGAACCCGAGCCCGCCGAACATCTTCTGCTCGGTCACGCCGGGCTCGTCGGCGAGCAGATCCCGGATCCGCGACGCGAGACTCTCGTCGTACGCCACGGCCGTCGATGCTACGCCACGGGCGTCCGCACGACCGAGTACCGCGCGCAGGCGAAGTCCCGGTTGCGCGCGAGCTCCTCGAGCCGCAGCTCGAGCCGGCGGGGAAGGAGCGGGGCACCGCTGCCGAGCGTCACGGGTGCCATGTACACGATCACCTCGTCGAGCAGCCCGGCGTCCGCGAACTGGCCGGCCAGGTCCCCGCCGCCGACGACCCAGACGTTCCGTCCGCCCGCGGCCTCGACGAGCTCGCGGTGGACCGCGGTCACGTCGCCACTCGTGAACGTGATCGGGGCTCCGGGGACGACCTGCAGCTCGCGGTGCGTGAACACCCAGCCCGGGATCTCGTACGGCCACTTCCACTCCGCCTCGTCCTTGCCGGCGAGCTCGTGGTCGAGCACCCACTCGTACGTGGTGGAACCCATCGCGAGCGCGCCGACGCCGGCGATGAACTCTGCGTAGTTGAGCGGCCCCGCATGGTCCTGGTCGCGTGTGAAGAGCCAATCCAGCGAGTGGCTCTCGTCGGCGATGAAGCCGTCGACGGTCGTCGCCGTGTAGTACTGCGTCAGGCTGGCGATGACCTGCACGGTACTCGTCCGCGCGGCCCTCACCGACTAGGCTCGGCGCGTGGCGGGACTCGACGAGCTCCTCGAGCGGAATCGCGAGTGGGCGGCGGCAACCGTCGCCGACGATCCCGGGTTCTTCACGAGGCTCGTCGAGGGCCAGTCCCCCGAGTACCTCTGGATCGGCTGCGCGGACAGCCGCGTGCCCGCCAACGAGATCGTCGGCCTGGCGCCGGGCGAGATCTTCGTCCACCGCAACGTCGCGAACGTCGTCGTGCACACGGACTTGAACTGCCTCTCGGTGCTGCAGTACTCGGTCGAGGTGCTTGCGGTCGCGCACGTCATCGTCTGCGGCCACTACGGCTGCGGCGGCGTGCAGGCTGCGCTCGAGGACTCACGGCACGGCCTCATCGACAACTGGCTCCGGCACGTGACGGACGTCGAGGAGAAGCACGCGGACGAGATCGCCTCCTTGCCGAAGGACCGCCGGCTCGATCGCCTGTGCGAGCTCAACGTCGTCGAGCAGGTCGCGAACGTCTGCCGGACGACGATCGTCGAGGACGCCTGGGCCGCAGGGCAGGAGCTCACCGTGCACGGCGTCGTCTACGGGCTCCACGACGGGCTCCTCCGCGACCTCGGCGTGAGCCGGTCGTCCGCAGGCCCGACGTAGGCGTCGCGACGGATGCACGCCGCCGACCACGACCACGAGCACGGGCACGCGGGGCGGAACGACGCCGCCCCCGCGCACGGCGGGCACGCGCACGGGGGGCACGCCGGACACGAGGACGTCTACCGCCGGCGGTTCTGGATCAACCTGCTCCTCGCGGCCCCGGTCGTCGTCTACAGCGAGTCGATCCAGGACTGGCTGGGGTTCACGCCGCCCGAATTCCCGGGATCGGACCTCGTCGCGCCGGTGCTCGGGACCGCCATCTTCCTCTACGGCGGCGGAGTCTTCCTGTCGGGCGCCCGGTCCGAGATCAGGGACCGGCAGCCGGGGATGATGCTGCTCGTCTCGCTTGCGATCACCGTCGCCTTCGTCGCGAGCGCAGCCTCGGCGCTCGGCGTCTTCGAGCTCGAGTTCTGGTGGGAGCTGTCGGCGCTGGTCGTGGTGATGCTCCTCGGCCACTGGCAGGAGATGAAGGCGCTCGGCCAGGCGCGTGGCGCGTTGACCGCGCTCGCCGAGCTCCTGCCCGACCAGGCGGAGCGCCTGCGTGACGGAGGGAGCGAGCGCGTGCCGCTGGACGAGCTCGGGATCGGGGACGTCGTCCTCGTCCGCCCGGGCGGACGCGTTCCCGCGGACGGCGAGATCGTCGCGGGCCGCGCCGAGCTGGACGAGTCGATGATCACCGGCGAGTCGAAGCCCGTGGCGAAGGACGAGGGGGCCGCGGTCGTGGCAGGCACGGTCGCAACCGACTCGGCGATCCGGGTCCGGGTGACTGCGGTGGGCGACGAGACCGCGCTCGCGGGTATCCAGCGCCTCGTGGACGAGGCCCAGACCTCGCGCTCGCGGACGCAGGCGATCGCCGACCGCTCCGCTGCGCTCCTCTTCTACGTCGCCGTCGGCGCGGCGCTCGTCACCTTCGTCGTCTGGGCGCTTGCAGGCGAGTTCGACGAGGCGGTGACGACCACGGTCACCGTGCTCGTGATCTCCTGCCCGCACGCGCTCGGCCTCGCGATCCCGCTGGTGATCGCCATCGCCACGTCGCTCTCGGCACGGAACGGCATCCTGGTCAAGGACCGGCTCAGCCTCGAGCGCAGCCGTCTCGTCGACGTCGTGCTCTTCGACAAGACCGGGACGCTCACGCGCGGAGAGCACGTCGTCACGGGAGTCGCCGCCCCGGACGAGGATCTCGCGCTCGCACGGGCGGCCGCGGTCGAGGGCGACAGCGAGCATCCGCACGCGCGGGCGATCGTGGCCGCGGCCGCCGGGCGCGGCCCGATTCCCACCGCGGACGACTTCCAGGCGATGAGCGGCCGCGGAGTCGAGGCGGCGCTCGGCGGGAAGCGCGTCGCCGTCGGCGGGCCGACGCTCGTCCGCGAGCGCGGGCTCGAGGTGCCGGACGGCCTGCGGGAGGAGACGCAGCCCTGGCGCGACCGCGGCGCCTCCGTCGTCTACCTCGTCGAGGAGGGCAGGGTCTCGGCGGCGTTCGCGCTCGAGGACCAGGTCCGCCCGGAGGCGCGCGAGGCGGTCGACTCGCTGCACGAGCTCGGCGTACGCGTCGGGCTCATCACCGGCGACGCGCAGCAGGTGGCGGAGAACGTCGCGGCCGAGCTCGGCATCGACGAGGTCTTCGCAGAGGTGCTGCCCGAGGACAAGGAGCGGCACGTTCGCGAGCTGCAGGACCGCGGCCACCGCGTCGCGATGGTCGGAGACGGGGTGAACGACGCGCCTGCGCTCGCCCGTGCCGACGTGGGCATCGCGATCGGCGCCGGGACCGACGTCGCGATCGAGTCCGCGGGGGTGATCCTCGCCTCCGACGACCCGCGCGGCGTCGTCGGCGTGATCACGCTGTCGCGCGCGAGCTACCGGAAGATGCTGCAGAACCTCGGCTGGGCGTTCGGTTACAACGTGCTCGCGATCCCGCTCGCGGCCGGCGTCCTCGCTCCCTTCGGCTTCACGCTCCCGCCGGCGGTCGGCGCCCTGCTGATGAGCCTGTCCACGATCGTCGTCGCCCTCAACGCGCTCACCCTGCGCCGGCTCGATCTCCGACCGGGCGGCACCGCTCGTCGCGAGGCGATACTGCGAACGTGACCGAGGCCGTCGCCGTCGGCTGGGAGGCCCTGTCGCGCGGTGCCTGGGAAGAGGCGCTCGAGCTGCTCTCCGGGCTCGACGAGGACCCGGAGGCACTCGAGGGCCTCGGCACCGCCCACTGGTGGCTCGACCACGCTGACGAGACGCTCGACGCGCGGGAGCGCGCCTACCGTCTCTACCGCGAGCGAGGCGACGACCTCGGCGCCGCGCGCGTGGCCGGCGCGCTCGCGTGGGATTCCGTGCTGTTCGGTGGGCGCACGGCCGTGGCGCGCGGATGGCTGGAACGCGGCGCGCGACTCCTGTCCGAGGCCGAGCCCGGCCCCGAGCACGCGTGGCTCGCCGTGAGGCAGGCCGAGGTGGCGCTCGCCTCCGGGGAGCTCCAGGACGCACGGCAGGGCGCGCTCCGGGCGATCTCGATTGCCGGCGAGATCGGCCGCGAGGACATCGAGGTGGTCGGGCGGTCACTCGAGGGCCTCACCCTGGTGCATGAGGGGATGGTCGACGAGGGAATGCGCCGGCTCGACGAGTCGGCCGTCGCCGCGACCGCGGGCGACCTGAAGGACCTGATGTGGATCGGCAAGGTGTGCTGCAACCTGATCGCCGCCTGCGAGCGGGTCGGCGACGTCGAGCGCGCGACGCAGTGGTGCGCCGAGGTGAAGGAGTTCGCCCGGCGCTGGGAGCTGCGCACGCTGTTCAGCATCTGCCGCACCCAGTACGCCTCGATCCTGCTCCGCACCGGCGCCTGGCCGGAGGCGGAGGCGGAGCTCGAGGAGGCGCTCGGCGTTCTCGGCAACGGGCGGCGCTCGGCGCTCGCGGAGGGCACGGCCCGCCTCGGGGAGCTGCGACGCCGGCAGGGGCGCGCCGACGAGGCGCGCTCGCTGTTCGCCCGGGCCGAGCGCACCTGGACCGCCCGTCTCGGCAGCGTCGAGCTCGCGCTCGACGAAGGCGACTCGGCCACTGCCCTCGCACTCGCGGAGCGCCTCGAGCGTGCGACGGAGGGCAGCCGCGAGCTCGACCGGATCGAGGTTCTCGCCCTGCTCGTGCCGGCAGCCCTCGCCGCCGGGCGCGTGGAGGCAGCGGGAGACGCCTCGGCCGAGCTTACCGCGCTCGCGGGGCACGTCGGGACGACCGTGGCGAGGGCGACGGCGGCGCGCGCAGCCGGCACGGTGGCGCTCGCCCGCGGCGAGCGCGAGCTCGCCCGGCGCAGTCTCGACGACGCGGTCGAGCTCTACGGGCTCGGCGAGGCGCCCTACGAGAGGGCCCGCACACGCCTCGAGCTCGCCCGCGTGCTCGTCGAGCTCGGCACCCCCGAGCGCGCCCGGTTCGAGGCCCAGGCAGCCCGCTCGGCGTTCCTGGAGCTCGACGCGCAGCGCGATGTCGCGGCCGCGGACGCGCTGCTCGAGCGACGCCCCCGCGCCGAGGACGGGGCGAACCCCCTCACGCGCCGGGAGCGGGAGGTGCTCGCGTTCGTCGCCGCTGGGAGGACGAACCGCGAGATCGCCTCCGAGCTCGTCGTCAGCCAGCACACGGTGCACCGCCATATGGCGAACATCCTGCGGAAGCTCGGCGAGCCGACCCGCGCCGCCGCCGCCGCGCGGGCGATGCGCGACGGTCTCGTCTAGCGAGCTGGCCCGTTCGGGCCATGCCGGCGAGCCGGGGCAAGATGGCCGACCATCGCGAAGCGGCGGAGGCCTCCCGTGCACGAGACTCCTCGCATCGCGGGACGTCGCCCGCGCCGACGCGAGGAGATACGATGACCAGCACCCTGAGCACGCCTACGACCGACCTGGCAGCCCTCAAGCAGCGCCAGCAGCAGACCTGGGCGAGCGGCGACTACTCCGCGATCGCGGCCCGCATCGTGCTCGTCGCCGAGCATCTGTGCGACACCGCCGACCTGCGTGCCGGGTGGCACGTGCTCGACGTCGCGACGGGCAGCGGCAACGCAGCGATCGCCGCCGCCCGGCACGGGTGCGACGTCGTCGGCATCGACTACGTCCCCTCCCTGCTCGAGCGAGGCCGTGCGCGGGCGGAGGCCGAGGGGCTTCCCGTCTCGCTGCTCGAGGGCGACGCCGAGGCGCTTCCCTTCGCCGACCGGACCTTCGACGCGGTCGTGTCCGTGTTCGGCTCGATGTTCGCGCCCGACCACGGCCGCACGGCGGCCGAGATGCTCCGCGTCACCCGCTCCGGCGGCACGATCGCGCTCGCGAGCTGGACGCCGGAGGGCTTCATCGGCCAGCTGTTCCGCACCGTCGCCGCGCACGTCCCGCCGCCGGCCGGCGTGCAGTCGCCGCTGCTCTGGGGCACCGAGGCGCACCTGCGCGAGCTCTTCGGCGAGGGCCTCACCTCGCTCGACGTCACGGAGCGGACGTTCACGTTCCGGTTCCGGTCTCCGGAGGACTTCGTCGACTTCTTCCGGACGCGCTACGGCCCCACGCTGAAGGCGTTCGCCGCGCTCGCCGAGGACGACGCGCGCGCCGCGCTCGAGCGCGATCTCGTCGAGCTCGTCCGCAGGTTCGACCGGCTCGACGGCGGCGCCGTCGCGATCCCCTCGGGCTACACCGAGGCGATCGCAGTCACCCGCTGAGCCGGAGGCGGGCCCCGGGGCGGCGTCCGCCGCTCCGGGGCCCGCCGCGTGCTCAGCGAAGCGAGACCGCGACCTCCTCCAGCAGGTCGAGCGCGTCCTGCAGGCCCGCCTCCATCCCGGACTCGACGATGGCGTCGCGGGACGCCTTGCTCGGCGCCTGGACGAGGATCGTCACCGTCGTCCGGCCGTCGGCCTCGGTGAAGGTCGCGGTGTTGAGCGTCGTCGCGTCCGCCTCGGACACGCCCTCGGGCACCCCCTCGTAGGTCTCCGTCGAGACGATCCGCTCGTTCGGGACGATCTCCCGGTACTCGCCGTGGAAGGCGACCTCGAAGCCGTCCTCGGTCACCATCGCGTACCGCCACGTGCCACCGACCCGGAGGTCGATCTCGGCCACGGTCATCTCGCCACGCTTCGCATGCCACCAGCGCTTCACGAGCTCCGGCGTCGTCCACGCCTCGAACACGAGGTGCCGGGGCGCGTCGAACTCCCGCGTGATCAGGATCTGCTCGTCGGTCGGGAGCGTCACCGTCGCCGTGCCGCTACTCGTCGTCGCCATCTCGTTCCTCCTTCCGCTTGAGGTCCTCCAACACGGAATCGAGCTCGTCGAAGCGCTCCGACCAGGAGCGCTCGTAGCCCTTCACCCAGTCGTGGATCGGCTTCAGTGCCTGGCCGTTCAGCCGGTACAGGCGCTGGCGACCGTGCTCGCGCACCTCGACAGCCCCCACCTCCCGAAGCACCCGCAGGTGCTTCGACACCTGCGGCTGGGCGAGGCCGAGCACGCGCACGAGGTCGTTCACGGGGCGCTCCCCCTCGGCGAGGACGTCGAGGATTCGACGCCGCCTCGGCTCCGCGACCGCGTTGAACGCATCCGCCGTCGTCGCTGCCCGTGCCATCGCCCGATTATATGCCGATATAGGAATGTGTCAAGCGATGTTCATCGTGCGACTCGTGCGGCGCGCTCCGCGGCTAATGCTGATGCGCGTGCCCGGCGAGGGCGCCCATGCGCTCGAGCACGGCCTCGGCAACACCCGGCGGGGCGGCGTCGAACGCGGGTAGCTGCAGGACCTCCTCCTTGCGGAGGTGCGTTCCGACGAGCGCGTAGAGGCCGTACAGCAGCTCCTGCAGCGCGTCCACGTCGGCGACGTCGGTCTCCGCGAGCCGGTCGACCCGCGCGACGATCGCCTCGTGGTCGAGGATCATCGGCCCGGCCGCGTCGGCGAAGCCGACGAGCCTGCACCACTCCGGGTACAGGACCTCCTCCTCGGCCCGTGCGTGCGGCACGAGGGTGCCGCGCAGGAATCCGAGGATCCTCGCGACGAGCAGCTCGCGCTCGTCGGGCGCCAGCCGCGGCACCTCGCGGGCGGCGTGCCGGAGATGGTCGATGTGCTCTAGCAGCTCGGCGTGCTCCTGGCGGAACGGATCGGTCGGGCGCATCACAGCCCCTCCTTCCTCGACGACGACTGACGACGACGCTATACCGTCGCGCCCGGTCGCGTCGGGGAATCCCCGGAGAGGCGCCCCCCAACCTGCGACCATGGCCGGCGTGCGCGTCGTCGACGTCGAGACTCCGCACGGCCTCGCCCGCGTTCACGTCCGTCACGCCGACCAGGCGGTCGGCGGGCTCGTCCTCGGCCACGGCGCCGGCGGAGGGGTGGCCGCACCGGACCTCGTCGCCGTCGCGGACGCCGCGATCGCAGCGCAGGTCTCGGTCGGGCTCGTCGAGCAGCCGTACCGCGTCGCCGGCCGGCGGGCGCCCGCGCCGGCGCGACAGCTCGACATCGTCTGGACCGCGCTCGTCGAGCACCTCCGCGAGAGCGAGCTCGCCGGCCTCCCGCTCGTCGTGGGCGGGCGGTCGCTCGGCGCGAGGGTCGCGTGCCGCACCGCGGAGGCGACCGGCGCGGTGGGCGTGCTCTGTCTCGCCTTCCCGTTGCGGCCGCCCCGCCGCGCGGGCGGGGAGCCGGCCCCGAGCCGGCTGTCGGAGCTCGACGCGGTCAGGGTGCCCCTGCTCGTCGTGCAGGGAGAGAACGACCGCTTCGGGATGCCGCCCCGCCGGTGCGCTCCGCACGGTCGTTCAGGTGCCGGGAGACCACGCGCTGAAGGCGGACGTGCAGGCGGTCGCGAAGGCGGCGCGCGAGTGGCTCGTCGGCGTCCTGGGCGCGACGGGAGCGAGCTAGTGGGCGCGGCGTCGCGCCGCGAGGCCCGCACCGACGATCGCGAGCGACACGCCGAGGCCGGCGGTCAGCTCTGCGAGCCGGAAGGCGAGATACGCCTGCATCAGAGCCGTCTGCAGCGTCGTCGCCCGGAGCCAGAGCGCGACGTGCGGGTTCTCGACGGGATGCCCGGTGCCGTCCTCGCGGGCGGCGAGTGCCACGTCGGAGGTCGGCTCGCCGTCGACGCCCAGGTATGCCGGCGTCTCGCTGTAGGTGCGACCTCCGGTCGTCTCGAGCGTGCTCGCCCGGATCGACTCCGCGAGCGAGCGGGCTGCGGCAGCGCTCACGACGCGTTCCCGATCCGGCCCGAGGACGATGCGCTCGCGCGCGAGCGTGCGCGCGACGTCCCGCCGGGCCCAGAGCCCGGCGCCCACGAGACCGATGCCGACGAGGCCGACGGCGGCGGCGCTCGCGGTTCCGGGCCTGCTGGGATCCCCGCTCGAGCTCATCGGGCTCGAAGCCAACCCCGTCCGGCGGGCGGCCCGCATCCGGGAATCCCCCGATGTGCGTACATTCAGCGGCCGTGAGCCGGTCGCGGGCGACGATGCTGGCCGCCGTGGCGATCGTGGCGGTCGCCGCCGGGTGGTGGCTCCTCGCCGCGGGCGAGGACTCGCCGCCGACGCAGCCGCAGCTCACCGTCACGACGGGCACCG
>Ga0075431_100001823_pt1 | contig 20126 bp, 15 predicted proteins | sample RhiMetdeltSRZDD5_FD_75297 | JGI IMG/M metagenome (GOLD analysis project Ga0075431, IMG submission 75297) | Populus rhizosphere microbial communities from Tennessee, USA - Rhizosphere MetaG P. deltoides SRZDD5 | ecosystem: Host-associated > Plants > Roots > Rhizosphere > Soil | place: USA... | reverse complement strand
GCGACAACACGTGTCCACGGCAGATGCGAATCATCGCGTTCATTGATGCTGGAGACGACCTGCTCCGCCGTGAAGCGGCCGCGAGCGCCCTTCAGCAAGCGCACTGAAGCTCCACAATTGGCAGCGATGCCGCCACCTTCGAAGAGATAGATGTGCGCGAGTTCGTCGCAGATGACTTCATCCCCCGGCTGCGTGTGCACGCGAATGCCGATCTGATTCGTCATCGTGCCCGTCGGACAGAACAGCGCCGCCTCCCTTCCGAACAGTTTGGCCGCCTTCTCCTGAAGCTCATTGACCGTTTCGTCCTCACCGAACACGTCATCGCCGACATGCGCGCCCACCATCGCCTCCAGCATTGCCGCAGTGGGACGCGTGACAGTGTCGCTGCGTACATCGATCGTCTGCAGAACCATAGGCAAACACCCAATCAAACCGCACGATGGGTCAATGCTACCTCATGACGTGCCTCAGGATCGCGTCCACTGCGATCTATCGAGGCACAGGTGTTGGCGGTCTCAGGAATAATCTGTTAGCTCGAGTGCCACGCGCATTCTCCCATCTATCGGTTCGTCTTTTCGCGCGCGTCAAGGAAGCGCCGCAGGTCCTCCGGGATCGGCATTGGCTTGAGCGCACTGACGTTCGCGCCTCCGGTGTTGCCTTCTGGTACCCAAACTCTGGAGAACAACGCTGCAGCCGCAATCCTTGTCACCTGCCCTATGAGCTCCTTCATGTCGCCCTTCCTCCAGGCGACCCGGAGCATCGCTACATGCGCACGGACGTGCAGGCCGGTGCGCCGCTGCCCCAGGATGTGTGCGCGCTCATAGCGTCGAAACGCCTCGGCGAAGTCGCGCGACTTCAATGCGGCGTGACCCGCGGAGAGCTCGTCACGGTACGCGGTCAAGAGAGCGGTGCTGTGTCCTGCCACTTACGTCGACCCGGAGAGATTCGATTTACGTCCTGTGATCCAGATACCTGCGCTCATTTACCGATGCTGGGCATAGTCGAGGCGGCTATCAATACAAATCAGAGCAAGCAAGGAATCGACTATGAGGCACGCAGTCCTGAGGATTCTACTACTGGCGATGTGCGGGATTGCGTCGGCAGCGGCGTCCCCGCCTGGCCATGAACATGCGATTCGTACAGCGTACGAAGAAGACGGTCGAGAGATTGGGTGGTATGTCTCCGACGCACAGTTCCTCGAGACGCCGCAGTGGAAGTTTGATGGCCGCTCCGATCCGCCTCTGTCCATGCCGGTCGGTCGCATACTCGCGCGCTCATGCTTGGGTGCGCAAAGCGTTCCCAAAGATGAGTTCGTTCCGACTTCGAAGCTACGAGCTTTCGACGGCTGGTAGCTCCCGAGCACCAAATCGTTGGTACTACGCGTTCGACTTCTTTGGGGATGTCGACGGCTCGACAGTCACGAACTCCAAATTCTCAGTCATGGTTCTCATGGACGGGAGAGTCGTCGAACCGCGTGAGACAAAGCAGTGACCGTGTCTAGTTCTTGATCGACCTGAATGTGCTTTCGGGTACAGGCGTGACAGGAGCGGTCACGCAGGAATCCCGCAACCCAGGGCGACTCGCCAGCGGCGAGGTTCATACGAGCCTACGGCTGCGCAGTGCCCACGCGAGCATGTCGCAGCCGTATGTCTACGAGCCTGCCCTCGATCAACCCTCGGGCTTGCTTCGACGCCGTCGTCCACGACTTCCCCGGCCCTCGGGTGCCACGCGCATCTCCTATCGGTTCGTCGTTTGCCGCTTCCTTCGCCTGGTCGAGCGTCTCGTCGGCGTCGTCCTTGCACTGCGACCGCGCCGCCTCGGTCAGTGCTTCGCACTTCTCGATCGCGACTTTGTGGGTGGCTTCCGCCTGCGCGATCATGATCTTGGAGTTGCCCTTGTCTGCCGTCTCATTGGCATCGCGCGCCTGATCGGCAACGTCATCGGCATCCTGGTCGGCGACGGCGTCCGCCACATTCTTGTCGGCGTCCGCAGTGTCTTCCTTCGCGCCCGAACGCGCATCGGCAACGTCACGCTGTCCTTCCGCCTGGGCCTTCGCCCACATCCTGCTGTACCTCCGCCGATGTCTCCGACTTGTTGCAGGCCGTCAGTGCGAACGCTGCAGCGACCAGCGCGCAGAGTAGTTTGCGTGAGCCCGGTCGAGGCGCTCAGTCAACGCGTGGCAGCGCACGTCAGTTGCGTCCGGGGCAGGAACATTTCCGACCGATTCGAAACATTGCGACACAACGCCGCGTTGTGCCCCCGCACGAATGACGCCCGCGAATTCACAGCAGGTGCCTGATGGCCGAAGAACGACTGCTGAACATCCTGATCGTCGACGACGATCTCGATGCGCGCGACCTGCTGCTCCTCGCGCTGGAGCGTCTGGGGATATCGTCGAGGGTCTCCTGCGTGAACGGCGGCAACGAAGCAGTCGCGTATCTCAGGGGAGACGGAGCGTTTGCCGATCGGGAACGATTCCCTTATCCGTCGCTCCTCATCACGGATCTGAAGATGCCCGACGGCGACGGTTTCACGTTGCTCGAACAACTCAGGGGCATGCCGCGGTACCGGGTCGTCCCGACCATCGTGATGTCTGCCTCCGCGGACCCTGACGACATCCGCAAGGCCTACATGCTCGGAGCCACCAGCTACTTCGTGAAGCCCGCAGGGTTCGAGGCTCTGGAGCGCCTGCTCAAGCTGCTGTACGAGATATGGCTGCTCGCGGAGATTCCGGCAGTCGATGCCACGGGCAGGCAGCTCGACACCTATGGCACTGGCAAGCTTGGGGCGAGGTTTCCTCAGGATCTGTGACGGAGCCGCCTGCCGACGCGCCGGATTCGCTCGGCATATGTTCGTCACCGTACAGATCGCATTCTCTGCTCGGCAGAGCCTACCCGGCCGGACCTGTCGGCGAAGCCATCACAACCCGCACGCCGGAACTTCAAAACGTGAATACCGCAACGCGCTTCCACAGAGGAGATCGACCGCGCGATCTCACTACCATCGCCGCGGCCTTGCGTGGACGCCAGGGCTCGCCCAACCTGCGCCTGGAAGCTACCGCATGGCGCCAGTTGACGGGAGCACTTGCTGCAGATCCGTCCGCGGCCCTGCCCTGCGCGCTCGACATCGCACTCGCCCTCTGCCACGCGGGAACGGCAGGTCTGAGTCTGCTCAAGACCGACGCAACGACCGGCACGACAATACGATGGGAGCTGGTTCACGGAGCGCTCGCACCCTACGAAGGACTCGATACTCCGCTCAGCTCCAGTCCCTGCGGCCTGTGCCTGGATGCCGGCACGACGATTCTCGTGTCACTACCGGTCAGGGCGTTCGCCTGGCTCGAAGACACCCGGCCATCCATCCTCGAGGAACTGATCGCGCCGCTACGAGACCCCCAGGGGGGTATTGAGGGCACGCTGTGGATCGCCCATCACGACCATCGTTCCCGTTGCGCTATGGATGACGTGCGCGTCCTGGAGCACCTGGCGCAGCAGATCGTACTGGCGTTGCGACTGCAGGAGCATGCAAGGGACCGCGAGCATTCCTTGAGCGTGTTGCAGTCCCTGCAGGCAGCACAGCAGGATCTTCTCTCGTATGACCTGACTCATGAGCGGACCCGACGCAAGCAAGCCGAAGCGGCCGAACACGTAGCGCGGCGCGCCTTGATGTTCAAGGAGGCGATGCTCGACGAAGTAGACCATCGTACCAAGAACACCTTGCAGACTGCGGCGGGTCTGCTGTCGCTGCAGGCGCGAGTCGCTGCCTCGGCCGAGGTGAGACGAGCGTTGCTGGACAGCCGTGACCGGCTGCAATTGCTTGCGGAGGTGCACGCAATGCTCTCCGCCGCGCACGACGACAGTCAGGCCATTCACATGCGGCAGCTGCTGCAAACTCTCTGCGATGCGCTCAGACGTTCGTTCGGCAGTACCAGTCAGGGCGTGAGCCTGGAACTGACGTCCGAGGCAATATCGCTGCCGGTCGACGACGCAGTTGCAATGGCGCTGCTCGCGAACGAGACGGTCACCAATGCGTACAAGCATGCATTTGCGGAGGGGTCCGCGGGAACAATCACGGTGCAGCTACAGCGCACGCCCGAGCACGCACTGACCCTGCGAATTGCGGATTCCGGCGTGGGCGCGGACCTCGCTCACACCGCGGGCGGCATGGGCCTGAAACTGCTGCACACGCTCGCGGCCCAGCTGCGTGGCACGCTGGAGATCGAAGCCCAGGCCGGCGCCGGTACGCGCGTCACGTTGACGATGGATCGTCAGTCCGCCGCGCAGATGTCTGCGTGCGTGTGGAATCCCCCATCGCACGTCCAACTGTCACCCGAATAGTCGAGGTGGGCATCGGCCGGCAGCTGTACGGCGACGCACGCCGTATCGTCCTTGCGGAATCCGCGTTCGCACTCCCATTTATCCCCGGAACGCGACAGAAATCCGTGTGCCGGGACCGCGACCGGTGCACACGCGGCGCCGAGGAGACGGAATCCGCGGTCGCAGTCCCAACCGTGCCCGTATGAGGAGCCGCTCGAGTGCGCGTTCGCGGGCACCGTTATGGGCACGCACGCGTCCGGGCCCTCGCGGAAGTTGCGATCGCAACGCCAGCCCTTGCCGGAGACGTCGTCCAGATACGCGTTCTGCGGCACTTGTATGACGATGCACCGATCGTTCACGTTGAGATAGCCCCTGTCGCAGCGCCAGCTGCTGCCGGAAGCATCCAGGTATGCGTGCGCCGGCACGGTTATGGGCGCGCAGATGTCCCCGACACGGCGAAATCCGCGCTTACAGTCCCACCCGCTCCCGTAGCGACTCGCCAATGCATGATCCGGCAGCGCGCTCGGGGCGGCTGCAACGGGCATGGAGGCGCAAACACACAACCCAAGCAGCAAGGGTGCGAGACAAGAGGCTCGTCGGGTCACCCGTTCAGGTGCTGCCCGCATCACATACGAGTATCCCTGCAATCGCCCGTCGCGAAGCACGATCGCCTCGATGACGACGTGACCCCAGAAGGTCGTTCCGTCCGTCCGGCGTCTCCACCCTTCCCAGCTGATGCAGCCACCGACCGCAGCAGCACGCAGGTCACGAAGCGGCTGGTTACCGGCAATCTGCTTTGGGAGATAGAACTGCGAGACGTGACGATCCACGACCTGCTCGCTCGATGCGCCGGCTTCGCCATACCAGGAGACCACTATTCCGGTCTCGTCCAGCATCGCCAGCGACGAGTGTTCCGACTCGCGAACCAGTGCGGTGTGCATGAGCGCGCCGCGTCTCTGCAGCACCCGCCGGCGCCAGGAGCGAACGCGATCGGTGCGGCGCTGATCCGCGGTCGCGGGGAGCAATGCCTGCTCCTGCACCCACTCCGAGTCGCCCGGTATCGCTCGATTCCGCATCATCAGCCTGCTCCTGTCACCACTAACGCTCCATCCTGCGCCTTGGGTATCGCAGCGTCCGTACGCTGACCAACACTGCGGTCCCGGAGCGATAGGTGCGACAGCGTACAGATGCGGGCGGCCGGATCGCAGAACATGCACGGTGCGATCTTGCGCACCCAGGAGTGGCTTTGCAGGCGACAACCGACAAGACTGCATGGAAACACGCCGTCGCGCGCTACCAGCGCGCCTCAACCAGGCGCGCGGTTTGGCAGCTGATAAACACGTTCGGCCCGTACGTGCTCTTGTGGTATGCGATGTATCGGGTGCACGAGATCTCACTGTGGCTCACCGTGCCGCTGGCGATCGTTTCCGCCGCATTCCTGGTACGCATCTTCATCATCTTTCATGACTGCACGCATGGCTCGTACTTCAGCTCCCGGCGCGCGAACGACATTGTCGGCTTCATCGCCGGTGTCCTGACGTTCACCCCGTACCAGCAGTGGCGGTGGGAACACGCGATTCATCATGGCAGCTCGGGCGATCTCGACCGCCGGGGCACCGGTGATATCTGGACGATGACTGTCCAGGAATACCTGAGTGCTTCGCCCACGCGGCGGCTGACCTATCGGCTCGCGCGCAATCCGCTGGTGCTGTTCGTGCTTGCCCCGCTCTTCGTGTTCATCGTCAAACAGCGCTTCGCCTCAGCGAAGGCCGACGAGCGACGGCGCCGGTCCATCTGGAAGCTGAACTGGGTGCTGCTCGGCATTGCGGCGCTGCTCAGCTGGGTCTTCGGCATCGCCCCCTATCTGCTGATTCAGTCGATCGTCATGACGATCGCCGGCGCCATAGGACTGTGGCTGTTCTACGTGCAGCATCAATTCGAAGGCGTTTATTGGGAACGCAGCGACAGCTGGGACTATACCTCGGCCGCACTGCGCGGCAGCTCCTACTACAAACTGCCCAAGGTGCTGCAATGGCTGTCCGGCAACATCGGCTTTCATCACATCCATCACCTGAGCCCGCGCATCCCCAATTACAACCTGCAGCGCTGTCATGAAAGCGACCGGCTGTTTCAGGAAGTCACGACTGTCACGCTCGCCTCCAGCTTGCGATCGCTGAGGCTTCGCCTCTGGGACGAGCAACGCGGGAAGCTGGTCGGGTACGCTCACCTGCGCGGGATCGAAGCAGAGCGGCGGCGCGTGAAATCGTGAGCATCGAAGCCGAACGCTGCCTCTTCATCCGGCTCGGCAAGTGCGGAGAGCGGACCGCACAATGCATCGTGGCGGGTGAGCTGCGCCTGGACTATCCGCAGGTGTCACACGAGTTCGCGCTCGACAGTCGGTGGACTCAGGTCGAGTCGCAGCTGGCGGGGCAGAGCAAGGATCGCGAAAGCAGCGCGCGACATACGAAGCAGATTCGTGCCTTCTACGAAGCTTCCGCGAGCACGCTGTGGATCACGTTCCATGCCGACTGCATGTGGTGGTCATTTGCAGCGCCGGGCACGTCCCAGCGGGCGGACGGCGCGAAGGTTCGTTCCACGATCGATGGATGGCATCAGTACGACGTCAGGAACCAGCCTCTGGCGGCCGATCGTCTGAGCGGCGCCCTGCTCGCCGTTCAGGCATACCGGGGAGCGATTTGTGCGGTCGAACCCGGCTACGTGCTTCAGGTGATCAACTGCGTGGCTGCCCCACGCTTTGCCGCTGCCGACCAGGCATTAGGGGCACTCATCGACTCCCTGCAGCCGATCGTGGAGCGCCTGCATCCGCGGGACCTCGAGGTGCTCGTCGATCTGATATTCAGGAACGCAGGGTGGCAACGCGTCGGCGTGCTCGCCGAAACAGAAACCGACATCGACCTGGCGTTGGAATCCGCCGTGACCGGCGAGCGGATCGCAGTAGAGGTCAAGGCGCATGCCGTCGTCGAGGACTATCTCGAGTATGCGGCTCGCTATCGCTCGATGGTGGGTTTCGATCGCTTCTACTTCGTGACCCGCTCGCCGATCGATGCCGAAGTGGCAAAGGACAGCACTGCTGCAACGAGCACGACAGGGATCAGCTTCTGGGGCAGCCGGTGCATCGCGCAGCGAGCCGCGCAGGGCGGGCTCGCTCAATGGCTGATCGACAAAGCAACTTAGTCGCGCGACGGGACGCCGGGCAAGAGGCGATCGAACTCCTTTTTGACGACCGCGTAGCACTCGCAGGTGCGCGCCTCCAGACCGCTGCGATCGAGCACGGTGATGCGCCCGCGACTGTATTTGATCAGTCCGGCGCTCTGCAGATTGCCAGCAGCCTCCGTGACGCCTTCACGGCGCACGCCCAGCATGTTGGCGATCAATTCCTGGGTCATGACCAGCTGATTGCCCACCAGTCGGTCGAGACTCAGCAACAGCCACCGGCAGAGTTGCTGGTCCAGAGAATGATGTCGATTGCACACGGCCGTCTGCGCCATTTGCGTCAGCAACGCTTGTGTGTACCGCAGCAGCAAGTGCTGCATGGCGTCGCCGCGGATGAATTCCTCCTTGAGGAGCTTGCCAGGCAGACGGTAAGCGTGGCCTGCGCTCTGCACGACCGCCCGGCTCGGGGTCGTTTCCCCGCCCATGAACAGCGAGACGCCGATGATGCCTTCGTTGCCGACGACCGCGATTTCCGCCGATGCTCCGTCGGCCAGCATGTACAGCAGCGATACGATGGCGGTCGTTGGAAAGTACACCGCTCGCTGGCGAGTGCCGGATTCGTACAAGACATCACCGAGCGCCAGCGGCACCAGCTTGACACGAGCGCTCACACGCTCGAAGTCGTCCGCCGACAGGGCCGCCAGGAGGTGGTTCTGACGAGGATCATGATTCGGTGACGACATCTAGGTTAACGCCGCCTGCGGCTCGGAACTATGTGCCCTATCGTACACAACGGCCAACTCCGCGGCTAAGTTCGTTAACGCACCGACCCGCAGACAGACGGGTCGCACACTCCAGGGCTATGGAACGGCTTGCCAGCGTCTTCCTGCTCGTGATGTGTGCATCTGCCCCGGCGGTTGCACATGAAAGCGTCGCGGTGGATACGCGCACACTGCAGCAGGCCGAAGCCGACGAGCAGAAGCACCAGCTGGAGGAAATGCGCGACGTGAATGTCGACGCACGGCGCGATGCGCTGCAACTGCAACGGCAGATCGTCGGGCTGCAGGCCGAAGTCATCGATCGTGGCCTGCTGCTCACGCTCGACGATGCCCTGTTCGCTGGAAGCTCGGTGAGACTGAACGCAGCGGGTGTCGAACGGCTCGACTTGCTGGCGAGCTTCCTCGACGATCATCCGTACCGGACTGCGCAGATCGAGAGCTCTGCCGCTTGCAGGGCCAGTGCCGGCTACGACGCGACCCTTTCTCAGCGTCGCGCGGTGGCAGTGGCACGCTATCTCACCTTGCGAGGCACTGCACCAACTCAGCTATCGGCACACGGCAGCCACGAGAGCGCATCGATCAGCACGGACTGCGACGCCGAGAGCCTGCACCGGAATCGACAGGTGATCGTCGTCATCGAGAATGTAGTGACCTCGGCGGGTGAGCCATGATGGACACGCGATTGCTTGCATCCGAGCGCGAGCGATTCTGGGGACCTTCCAGTCCGAACCCGTGGACGAATCGCTCCTTCGTCGGTCCGCCCAACCGTCGCCCGATCGACGGCACTTCACAACGTCGGAAGAAGCAGCAACAAGGACCGGCCATCAATGCCTGGGAAAATGAAGGCGGACGTACTGCGACGTCGGTTGACGGGTCCGTCGCGCGCCGTCGTTAGAACCGATAGCCGGCACCGACGAACACTTCCTCCTGTAGAGTCCGCTTCCCCGCCCCTTCCGCCAGATCGAACTCGAACCACCGCATGCCGCCAAATGCGGTGAGGCGCGGCGCGACGTTTATCTCGATGCGCGCGCTCAGGTCAGTCAGGCTGTCCGCGGAGCCAAACGTCAAAATGTCCGGTCCGTAGAAGGCCTGACCGGACACGGCGAGTCCGAGCCGCTGATTGAGCAATAAGCGCAGCTCGGTTCCCAACGCGAGAGACATCACGTCGCTGTTCTCGTCTTCGAGCAACGCAGCGTACGCTTGCGGACCAATCAGGATGCTCAGTGCGCCGATGCCCACATCGATGTCGGCGGGAAACAGCAGCGCGCCGCTCAGCACGGTGTCGCGCTGCTCGCTGAGGAAGAACGTGCCGGCGATCCGGCCGCCTTCGACTCCGGCCGGGCGGCTGCTGCCCAGATAGCGAAGCTGCAGCGTGTCATTACTCAGCGCAACCTCGACCCGGCTTGCCATTGAGTCGTCAACTTGCTGTGCGAAAGCAGCCCCGGTCGAGAGGAGGAAGAGAGCGCAGGCAGTACCAAGAGTGTGCGACGACATGGAGTGCTCCTTGACTAGCTACTATCAATGAGCGTGCAAGCGTTCTGTTCCGGAACGACACCGATGTCGTGCGACAACGAGGCGCTGCATACGCGCGGCGTAGTCCACTGAGTACAGCAGTGTCAGCGCCTGCGTCGCTCGACGCACCGCGCATGACCAAGCAGGAACTTCGCTGCTGCTCGTGGCTTCTATCACCACTTCCACGCCTCTCCGTCTCGATCACGACTGCGCTTGCGCTCACCGCGATCAATTTTGAGAGCGCCCGCGATCCCCGGAGAATCATCATGGCTCAGAGCAAACGTGCGGCACCCAGTGCCGCAAAACCGCGCGGCAACGGTCGTTCGGCGAAAGAAGCGGCGAAGACATCTGCACGTTCTACCGCCAGCGGTCCAGCAAGGAAGACTGGACGTGAGGCGATTTCCGATCCGGCGACTCAGAAGCTGGCAGGCACTCAGCAGCTGGCCGCGGAATTTCCCTTCAACGCCGCGAAGCCCTCCGAATTCGGCGCTGCGGCTGCCGAACCTGCGCGCGGGCAGTCCGCCGAGCCGGCGGATCCGTCAGTCGGCGCGAGCACGCTCACCGAATCCAACGCATCGCTGAAAGTCGGTAAAGGCAGTCCGCCGCTGAGCGTCAATCCCGGCAACGGTCCGCTCGATCGCGTGCGAGTGGATTCAAGCGGACGAGCGCTGACCACCAACCAGGGTGTGCCGGTCGCCGACAACCAGAATGCCCTCAAGGCCGGGCTGCGCGGACCTTCGCTGCTCGAGGACTTCATCCTGCGCGAGAAGATCACGCATTTCGATCACGAGCGGATTCCGGAGCGCATCGTGCACGCCCGGGGTTCCGGTGCGCACGGCTTCTTCGAGTGCTACAAACCGCTGACAAAGCTGACGCGCGCGTCGATCTTTGCGGAAGCCGGCAAGCGCACCCCGGTATTCGTGCGCTTCTCTACGGTCGCCGGCGAGCGCGGTTCCACCGACACGGCGCGCGATGTACGCGGCTTCGCCGTCAAGTTTTATACGGATGAGGGCAACTGGGATCTCGTCGGCAACAACATCCCCGTGTTCTTCATCCAGGATGCGATGAAGTTCCCGGATGTGATCCACGCGGTGAAGCCCGAGCCTCACCACGCGATGCCGCAGGCGGCTTCCGCGCACGACACCTTCTGGGACTTCGTGTCCCTTATGCCGGAGAGCACGCACATGCTGATGTGGGTGATGTCCGACCGTGCGATCCCGCGCAGCTACCGGATGATGCAGGGCTTCGGCGTGCACACTTTTCGCTTCGTCAACGCCGCCGGCGACTCGCAGTTCGTGAAGTTCCACTGGAATCCGCTCGCGGGCACGCATTCGCTGGCCTGGGATGAGGCCGTCAAGATCTCCGGCGCCGATCCGGACTTTCACCGGCGCGATCTCTGGGAAGCGATCGAAGCCGGCGCTCATCCGCAGTGGGAGCTGGGCGTGCAGCTGTTCAGCGAGGCCGACGCCGAGAAATTCAGCTTCGACGTGCTGGACGCGACCAAGCTCATTCCGGAAGAGCTCGTGCCGGTCGTACCGATCGGCCGCATGGTCCTGAATCGCAACCCGGACAACTTCTTCGCGGAAACGGAGCAGGTCGCCTTCTGCACGGCGCACATCGTGCCGGGGCTGGACTTCAGCAACGATCCCCTGCTCGCCGGACGCATCCACTCGTACGTCGATACGCAGATCTCGCGGCTGGGCGGTCCCAATTTCCACGAGATCCCCATCAATGCGCCGGTGGCCCAGGTCCACAACAACCAGCGCGACGGGATGCATCGGCAGGCGATTGCGCGCGGGCGCGTTGCGTACGAGCCGAATTCGCTCGGCGGCGGCTGTCCGTTCCAAGCCGGTGTGCAGGGATTCACGTCGTTCCCACAGCAGACCGAAGAGCACAAGGTGCGCGGCAAGCCGGAGAAATTCGCCGAGCACTACAACCAGGCAACGTTGTTCTGGAAGAGTCAGACAGCGATCGAGAAGCAGCACATCATCCGCGCATATCGTTTCGAGCTCACCAAGGTCCAGACCGCAGCCGTGCGCGAGCGCGTCGTCGCACAGTTGCGCAATGTAGACGAGGAGCTCGCGACTGCGGTCGCAGATGGCATCGGCCTCAAAGACCTGCCGGATCCGTTGCCCAAAGTATTGCCGCGCGCTCCGAAACCGGAAGTGCAGACATCGAAGGCGCTGTCGTTGCTGGCCAGGCCCGGAGAGGAAGGAATCAAGACCCGTCGCATTGCAATCCTGGTTGCCGACGGCACGGATGGCGCGACCGCCTTGGCGATGCACGAAGCACTGGCCGCCGCGGGTGCGGTGCCGCGCTTCATCTCCGTGAAGCTCGGGCAGGTGACGAGCACCAGCGGCGAACCTCTGGACGTGGAGATCTCGCTCGAAACCGCACCCGCCGCGGTGTGGGACGCGATGATCGTGCCGGACGGAGACGACGCTGCGGAAGAATTGAGCGTGCGCGGTCACGCGCTCGAGTTCCTCAAGGATCAGTACCGTCATTGCAAGCCGATTCTGCTGATCGGCGCCGGCCGGGAGCTGCTGGAAGCAGCCGGCATTCCCGCGAAGCTGGCCTCGGGCGAAGCGGATGCCGGACTCCTGCAGTTCGACGCAGAAAAGACCGACGCGGCCGTGCGAGCGTTCATCGCTGCCCTGGCCCAGCATCGCAACTTCGCGCGCGAGACCGATCCACCGCGCGTGTGAATAATTTTTTCAGGAGAATTTCATGATCGCATCACAATTGAAGGAGCTGCTGCTCCAATCCCTGGTCCATGAGCGCGGCGGCGTGCTCGTCTATCAGACCGCCCTCGAGTGCGCCATCAACGACGAGCTGCGGGCGGAATGGACGGAATACCTGGACCAGACGCAGAACCACATCGACGTGCTCACCCGCACGTGCGCAGCGCTCGGCCTGGATCCCGGCGAGATGACGCCCGGCTGCCAGGTCGTGCAGCACACCGGCAAGTCGCTGGTCGTGGCGATGAAAATGGCGCTGGCGGCGGGCGATCCCGCGGGTGCCGAGCTCGTGGCCTGCGAATGCGTGGTGCTGGCCGAAACGAAAGATCACGCAGACTGGGAGCTCATCGGTGAATGTGCCAAGGCCGCGGAGGGAAAAGCCGCGAGCGCACTTCAGGCTGCTTACGATGAAGTCGAAGACCAGGAAGACGAGCACCTGTACCACACCAAGGGTTGGTGCCGGGAGCTCTGGCTGCAGTCGTTGGGCCTGCCCGCAGTGTTGCCGCCTCCGGAAGAGAAGCGGCACGTGACGAACGCCGTTGAAGCCGCAGTGGCCAAAGACCATCGCCTCGGCTGATTACGGCGCGCGGCGCGACTGCTGGCGGTCATACCACGTCATCAGGGGCTGAGAGGTCAGGCCGTGCACCACGATCGAGATTGCAACGATCGAGATCGTCATGTCGGCGAGCTCGGCCCCGGCCGTGCCTGCCACGCCGTGCGTCAGCGCAAAGGCGAGGTAGTAAATGCTGCCGATGCCCCGGATGCCGAACCAACCTGACAACAAACGTTGCAAGCGATTCGTCGGCGAATGCGCCAGCAGCAGCCAGGCGGCAGCGGGACGAACGATGACGATCAGCCCTGCGGCCAGCGGCAAAGCGCGCGGGTCCCAGTGAGTCGCGAGGCTGACACCGACCATGCCGACCAACAGAACTTCCAGCATGCGCTCCAGCGTGTCGCCGAACGAGAAGACCTCGGCCACGAGCACGCCTGCGGCAACGGCGGGCTGTGCCATTTCCTGCTCGGTCACTGTATTGGGTGAAACCAGACTCTCTGCCGGAGGGTGCACCTGCGCGGTGTGCTCGGCCTGCGGGTGAGGGTCTTCCCGGACTGCGAGCACTTCGGCGTGGCGCAGTCCGATGCCCGCGGCGAAAACGGCAAGAAATCCCCATGCATCGATCGCAGTCGCTGACGCATAGGACAGCGCAATCAGTGCGAGCGCGAGGAAATCCGTCGGTGCTGCGGTGTCGCGATTGCGCGTTCGCAATGCGATGGCTGCGCTGCCGATCAGGCGCCCGAATCCGTAACCCAGCAGCAGACCGGCAGGCACCGCCCACAGCAGCCGCAGACCAGCCCAGCTCGCGAGCTCCGATGTCGAGGTCGGGCCGAGCAGCAGCAACCCGAGCGCGACGAACGGAAACGCCGCGCCGTCGTTGAGCCCGGCCTCACCGGACAATGCGTAGCGCAGGCGATCGTTGTCCTGCGAATGACCGACGGTGACGGTGCTCGCAAGAACCGGATCGGTAGGTGCCAGAATTGCTCCCAGCAACAGCGCCAGGGCGGGATCGATATCCAGGAGCAGCCATGCGCAGACGGCAACGCCTACGATCGACGCGATCATCACGACGCTGGCGAGCCGGAATGCAGCCCGCCACGCCGGATGCCGCAGCGGCAGGCGCAACCGCAGACCGCCGATGAAGAGAGACAGAACGACCGCGATTTCGGTCAGGCGCTCGATCCACGGGGCGCTGTCGTTCAGATCGATCCGCAGCAGATCGAAGCCCCACGGCCCGAGCGCGCAGCCGACGCCGAGATAGATCGCGGCGGTCGAAACCGGCAAGCGCTGAATCAGCGCCGACGACAATGCCATGGTCAGCAGCAGCGCGCCGCCCGCCGCCATCCAAGCAATGAAACCCATCTCGAGACCACCCGCGATGACTCTTCTGCATACCTAAATCCGCGCGCGCTGGCGCTGTTCCTTGGGCCAACTCTGCTGTCCCGTGCGTTGCACTGGGCAGATGCTGAACGTCATCGCCGCAGTCCTCGTGACTTTGCTCTTCGGGCTCGCCGCCCTGTGGATCGGCGCGAATCTCGCGACGGCCGAGAAGCGCCTGCTGTATCGGCCGAAACGCCTGTACACGAGCGACGATCCGGATTTTCGCCGTGCGCTCGGCATTCTGCTCGGTCCTCCGTTCGTTGCCGGCAATCGCGTCACGACCCTCATCAACGGGGATCGAATCTTTCCGCCGATGCTCGCGGCTATTCGCGCCGCGAAGACCAGCATCGCCTTCGAAACGTTCGTCTTTCGCGATCAGGTCGGCGCTGAGTTCTGCGAGGCGCTCGCCGCGGCAGCCCGCCGCGGCGTGACGGTCTGCATCCTGCTCGATTGGCTGGGCTCACGGGGCATGGACGCCGGGCTCCTGGAAGATTGCCGCAAGGCCGGTTGCGACCTGCAGCTCTATCATCCGCCGACGTGGTTTCACCTCGGTCGACTGAACAATCGCACTCACCGCAGAGTCCTGATCGTCGATGGCGCGATCGGTTTCACGGGCGGCGTCGGCATGGGCAACGAGTGGCTGGGCGATGCTCAGGACGAATTTCATTGGCGCGAGAGCCACTATCGGGTGGAGGGTCCGGTGGTCGCGCAGATGCAAGCGGTCTTCGTCGACAACTGGATCAAGGCGACGGGCCGCGTGCTGCATGGTCCGGAGTTTTTTCCTGCGAGGTATGCGAGCGCCGGCAACATGGATGCGCAGATGTTCGGCAGTTCGCCGGTCGGCGGCTCGGAAAGCATGCACCTGATGATCCTGCTGGCTCTCACAGCCGCGCACAAATCGATCGACATCGAAAATGCGTACTTCGTGCCGGACAAGCTCACGACCGCTGCACTGGCCGCGGCGGCGCGTCGTGGCGTGCGCGTGCGGATCGTCGTCCCCGGCAAATACAACGATGCGCGCGTCGGACGCTGGGCGGCACACGCGCTCTACGGCGATCTCCTCAACGCGGGCGTCGAGATCTACGAGTATCGGCCCACGATGATCCACTGCAAGGTGCTGGTGGTGGATGGCATCTGGACGTCGGTGGGATCGGCGAACTTCGACGATCGTTCGTTCCGGCTGAACGATGAGGCGAATCTCAACGTCTTCAGCAGCGACCTGGCAGCAGAGCAGGTTCAGTACATCGAGACCGACATCGCGAGATCCAAGCGGATGGTGCTGCGGCGGTGGGCGCGTCGCTCCAGCACACGCCGCGTCTACGAAAGCCTTGCGCTGTTGCTTCGTTCCCAACTATGAGAGCGCCCTGCGCCTCTGCAGCGCGAGGGCCGTCGGAGCGGCAAGCCGCTCGACGAGGCCCACATCGTCGTCGCCGAAGCGCGCCACGGGATCGTGATGAAAGACCCAGAGCGCGCCGAGCGGCATGCCTTCGGCAGCGTACAGAGGAACGATCAGGGCTTCGACGATCATTGGCTGCACTCGGGCCAGATAGCCGAATGCCCGCTCGGGTCGTGCGAGGACGATTGCCGTCCCGATGTCCAGACACAGCCCGCAGGGACCGAAATTGCCCGGCGTTCCGTCTCCCTGATGAGCAGTCAACGCCCCACGCACCACTTCCCAAACGAAGTCCGAATGCCCGCCCCTCGCAGATTGCAGCACGCTGAGGCCCGCGCTACCGGCGGCACAGAGGCGCAACACACAATCCAGCAGACGCGGCAGGACACGCGCGGGATCGTCGGCAAGTACTATTGCCAGCTCGTCGAAGGCCTCCCGCTCGGCGCGCAGATCCGGCATGCGGTTACGGCTGGACAACACTTCATGCGTAACGAGCAGATCGCAGGGACGAATGATCGCAGGAGCGTCCACCGGTAGGAGTTTGACCGACGCCGCAACGCGCTTCTGTACGCTGCCATACATAATGAAAAGCTGCCTTGGCGCATAGTGCAGTGTGACAGTCGACAGGCAGCAACTCGCGTATGCCGATGGCTGCGATTCGCCCAGCCTCGGCGCGCGCGTGCGTCGCTTCCTGCGTGTCGCACCTCAGCCTTCTTCTCCGTGGAACAGCGACGCCGCGATTCGCGAAGAGCTGTTCAGCGTGGAGCGGCTGGAGCAACACGCGTCGAGCCTGGCATGCGCTCAAGGCGTCACGAGCCAGCCGCCACCCCGCCGCTCGTTGAACGCACGTCTGCGCGACAACGAATCGATTCTGCTGAAGGCCTATCGCGCCATTGCCGCGACGGTTGGCGAAGGCAATGCCGTGACGCCGGCGGCCGAATGGCTCATCGACAACTATCATCTGGTGGAGGAGCAGATCCGTCAGATCAACGACGATCTGCCGCCGCGCTTTTATCGGCAACTGCCCAAGCTCAGGGAGGGGCCGTTCGTCGGCTACCCGCGCGTCTTCGGCATCGCGTGGGCATACATCGCGCACAGCGACAGCCGCTTCGATCCGCAGACCTTGCGGCGTTTCGTACGCGCCTATCAGCAGGTGCAGCCGCTGACCATCGGCGAGCTGTGGGCGATTGCGATCACACTGCGCATCGTTCTGGTGGAGAATCTGCGGCGGGAGGCCGAGCGTATCGTACGCAGCCGCGTTGCGCGCCAGCAGGCCGACGATGTCGCTGACCGGCTGCTGGGCGTCAACGGATCGACCGCGGATCTGCAGGCGCTGATCCGCTATCACGAGCAGTCGCCGAGCGTCTCCCCTTCCTTCGTCGTGCAGATCGTCAAACGCCTGCGGGACCAGGATCCGCGCGTGACCCCGGCGTTCGTGTGGCTCGAAGAGCGGCTGGCGGCACAGGGGACGACGTCGGACGCGCTGGTTCGCGACGAGCATCAGCGGCAAGGCGCATCGAATGTCACCGTGCGCAACGTCATCACCAGCATGCGGCTGATCTCTGACGTGAACTGGCCCGATTTCTTCGAGGATGCGAGCCTGGTCGACGCGGTGCTGCGCGACGCCAGCGACTTCGCGAGCATGGACTTCCCGACGCGTACCCTGTACCGGACCGCGATCGAGCAACTCGCGCGCGGCTCCGCACATACGGAGCTGGAAATCGCACGAGCAGTGATAGCAGCCACAGGCATCGGTGCCGAGGAATCGAGCAACGGCTCGATCCGGCCGCCGGACCGCGCAAACGATCCGGGCTATCACCTGCTCAGCCACGGTCGGCGCGCCTTCGAGCGAGCGGTGGGCTATCGCGTGCCCATCAGCGCCTGGCTGAGCCGCCACGGCTTGGCGGTTGGACCCGCTGGTTACATCGGCGCGGTGTTGGTGCTCAGCGCGATAGTTCTTGCGCTCCCCTTGTGGGTCTTGATCGGCCACGCCGTGCAGGGCTCGCGGCTGGCGTGGCTCGCTCTGCTGGGTGTGATTCCGGCCGCCGACGTCGCTGTTGCGTTGGTGAATCGGGCCGTCACTCGCGGATTCGGCGCGACGATGCTGCCAGGCCTGGCATTGCGCGACGGGGTCCCGGAGAACCTGAGAACCCTGGTCGTGGTGCCGACGCTGCTGACGACGCCGGAATCCATTACGACGCAGATCGAGCGTCTCGAAGTTCACTACCTGGCTGCCGCCCACGGCGAAGTGTATTTCGCGTTGCTGTCCGACTGGACGGACGCTGCGACTGCGACCACTGACGGTGACGCCGCGCTCCTGCGGATCGCGACCGATGGCATCGCCCGATTGAATCGGGAGCACGGGCCTGCTGCCGCGGGCCAACGCTTTTATCTGTTCCACCGCCATCGCGTGTGGAGCGAAGGACAACGTCAGTGGATGGGATGGGAGCGCAAGCGCGGCAAGCTCCACGAACTGAACCGACTGCTGCGGGGCGCCGCGGATACCACGTTCCTCGGCCTCAATGGTCAGCCGCCGCTGGTCGTCTCCGGCGTGCGCTATGTCATTACGCTCGATGCCGATACGAGGTTGCCGCGTGAGACCGTGCGGCGCTTGATCGGCAAGCTCGCGCACCCGCTCAATCGACCGCTGTTCGACTGGGCGACAGGTCGTGTCGTCGAGGGGTACGCGGTGCTGCAGCCCCGCGTCACTCCGTCTCTGCCGATCGGTCGCGAGGGATCGTTCTTCCAACGCGTCTTCTCCAGCATGACCGGCATCGACCCCTACGGCGCCGCCGTGTCCGACGTGTACCAGGATCTGTTCGGCGAAGGCTCGTACGCCGGCAAGGGCATCTACGACATCGACGCGTTCGAGGCCGCGCTGGCCGACCGGGTGCCGGAAGGCTCCTTGCTCAGTCACGATCTGTTCGAGGGCACATTCGCGCGCGCCGGCCTGGCAACCGACATCGAGGTGGTTGAAGAGTTTCCCTCGCGCTATGACGTAGCCGCCGCACGCAACCACCGCTGGGCACGCGGCGACTGGCAATTGCTGCCGTGGATACTGGGGCGCCGCGACGCTGTCGAGCGCGATGGACATGACAGCAGGCGCGGCATCGGCCGACTACCTCTGATCGGTCTGTGGAAGATGCTCGACAACCTGCGCCGGTCATTGTCCGCGCCAGCTTGCGTCCTTGCACTGATCGCCGGCTGGTTGTTACCGCCCGATGCCGCGCTGCTGTGGACGGCGTTCGTGCTAATGACCGTAGCGTTACCGACGCTGCTACCCGCGCTCGCAGAGATCGTGCCGCGGCGACGCGGGATTCTCGCACGCAGTCACTTGCGCGCTCTCGCATCAGACTTGTGGCTGGCGGCGATGCAAACTGCATTGCTCATCGCCTTTCTTGCTCATCATGCATGGCTGATGACGGACGCCATCGGTCGCACGTTGTTCCGCCTCGTCGTGAGCCGTCGCAACCTGCTCGAGTGGGTAACAGCCGCGCAGGCGCAACTCAGTTCGCGACTCGGTCTGCTCGGCTTCTATCGACGCATGAGTGCCAGTGTCGTCATCGCAGTCCTAGCGATGGTGGCCGTCAGCGCACTTGGACAGGGTGCATGGCGAATAGCGCTGCCGTTCGCTTTGTTGTGGAGTGCGGCGCCGGCCATCGCACGCCGGATCAGTGTTTCGCCTCGGGTCGCCGGACGTCTCCCCGTGCGTCCCGACGAGCTGCAATATCTGCGGCTCGTGGCGCGGCGCACGTGGCGCTTCTTTGAAACTTTCGTCACGGCAGAGGACAACATGCTGCCGCCTGACAATTTTCAGCAGGACCCTCAGCCGGTACTCGCACATCGGACTTCCCCGACGAACCTCGGCCTGTATCTGTTGTGCGCGGTCAGCGCGCGGGATTTCGGCTGGATCGGCGCGTCGGAAGCCGTCGAGCGACTGGAGGCGACCCTGGCGACGATGCAGAAGATGCAGCGCTTTCGCGGTCACTTCTACAACTGGTATGACACGCGCGACCTGCGGCCGCTCGATCCGCCCTACGTCTCGTCGGTGGACAGCGGCAACCTCGCAGCACATCTGATAACGGTCGCAAACGCCTGTCGTGAATGGGTCGGCGCTCCCATTGCGAGCGCGGCAGCTGTCGCCGGCGTGGAAGATGCAATGCGGCTCGCCCACGAAGCCCTGCTGCTGCTGCCGGACGATCGCCCTGCACCGTCCATGACCCGGCATCAGGTCGAAGATGCGCTGAATGCGCTCGCCAGCCTGCTGCGATCAGGTGCGTT
>Ga0075431_100001821_pt1 | contig 20130 bp, 13 predicted proteins | sample RhiMetdeltSRZDD5_FD_75297 | JGI IMG/M metagenome (GOLD analysis project Ga0075431, IMG submission 75297) | Populus rhizosphere microbial communities from Tennessee, USA - Rhizosphere MetaG P. deltoides SRZDD5 | ecosystem: Host-associated > Plants > Roots > Rhizosphere > Soil | place: USA... | reverse complement strand
CCCTCGACTACGCCGTGGTGACGTTCCCGGGAACGTTGAGCGGTAGCGCGGCGCAAGCGTTCTTCGAGCACCTGGGCACGTTCGACCCGGCGCTGTTCAGCGGGTCGTTCGCCGGGTTCACGCAGATCGATCTCGCCGGCTCGACGACGAACAACTCGATGCTGTTTCTGCAGCCGGCCGTCAGCAAGAATCGCTTCGTCGCGGGTCTCTACGCGGCGGCGACGGACGTCGATGCGTCGTACTCACCGTTAAAGAACAACCGTGAGCCGACGACGGCCCGAGCGGGCGTGGCGTTTCCGGGCAACGATTGGCTGGCGTTTCCGAACGGTGACCAGTACCTGGCGAACGTCGGCGGATCGGCTCAGTTACGGAGCGAGCTTGCGACCCTCCGGCAACGGCATCTGGACGCGGTCGCGAGCTTGCTGGGTGCGATCGCGAGAGATCGCGTCGACGTGTATCTCGCGGCGCAGTTCAAGTGTCCGGATTGAGTTCGACCTGTATCGGCCGCTTGGGCCTGCAACAACCGCTCACACCCGCCGGTCGATCATCATCGGCATGCCAAAACGTGGCCGCAGTGTAATGAGCGGCTCGGGCTCGACTCGATGTCCGGGAACGAGGCGCAGGCGGTACCGTTGCGCCAGCGTTGCCACAATCAATTGGGCTTCGATCAACGCGAACTGATTGCCGATGCACTGTCGCGGCCCGGCGCCAAAGGGTAGATAGGTGAACTTCGGTCGCTCGGCGCTTCTCTCGGGTGAGAAACGATCGGGATTGAATCGTTCCGGATCGCCCCAGATTGCCGGAAGCCTGTGCAGTACCCACGGTACGACGAACACAATCCATCCGCGCGGCACGTCGTACCCGCCCACCTGGTCGTCAGCCATCGCCTGCCGCGAAAATATCCACGCCGGTGGATACAGGCGCAGCGCTTCATCCACGACCATGCGCGTAAATGGCAGATTCACCAAGTCGGCGTACTCGGGCGCGCGGCCGGCGAGCACGGCGTCGATCTCCTCTTCCACTCGCCGTTGTGCGCCCGGGTGCTGGGACAGCAAATACCATGTCCACGTCAGCGCCAGCGACGTCGTTTCCTGACCTGCAAGCAAGAACGTGGTGACCTCGACGCGCAACTGGTGGTCGCTCATCACCTCACCGGTCTCTTCGTCGCGTGCGGCCAGCAGCATTGACAGGAGATCGACGTGGTCCGATGGATGCTTCCGCCGCTCAGCGATTACGTGGTCAACAGCTCCCGCGAGCACGCCCCGTGCGGCCTCGAAGCGGCGACGCTCGGAGGTGGGGAACCAGTCGCCGAATCCAAGAGACCAGAAGCTTTCGCCGATGTGCTGATTGATGGCGGTCCAGGCCGCGTCGATATTGTGCGCAAACGGACCGAGGTCAGCGCCGAGGAGCGCGCGCAGCACGACGGTACGCGTCAGCCGCATCATCTCTTCCTCGACGTCGACGGAACGTCCCGCAGACGCGATTGTCTGCCACTCGGCGGCGGTCTCTCTCGCTGCGTCCGCCATGACGCTCGCGAGCCCGGCGACCTTCTGCCGATGAAACGCCGGTTGCGCGATGCGGCGCTGACGTAACCAGAACTCATCCTCGCTGGTCAACAACCCGTCGCCCAGAAACATCCGCAACTTCTGGTACAAGGGACTCTTGTGATAGTTGCGCGCGTTGTCCTGGAGGACGTGACGAATGTCTGCGGGGTTGGTGATCAGATACGCACGTCGTGGCCCGAACTTGAAGTACACGACGTCACCGAAGCGACGAGCTGCATTCGTGAACAGGCCGACAGGGTCGCGCCGGGCAGCGAGCAGGGATCCAAGCACCGGGACCCCGCAAGGGCCAGGTGGACGAGAGCCTCGCATGTTCTCGATCATAGCGGTCGAGCTTCAGAGAACGTCCAGGGAAACCGGGATGACTACGAAGGCTTCATGTCGCGACGACGTCCGGGGCGTGGGCTTCCCACCAATGCTGTGCCCGTTCGTTCGTCCACGGGGCTTCGCACCGCACATGTGCCAGCTGCGTATCGAGTTCGAGAGCCGACGCAGGCCGCCGCGCGGGATCTTTCTCGAGGCAGGCCATGAGAATCGTTTCGAGCTGTCGCGGAACGACCAGCTCCGATCTCTCCGAGAGCGGGACAGGTCGCGCTTGAACATGTTGGAGGAGCATGTGCGCCGGCGTCGTTGCCTCGAAAACTGTCTGGGTGGTGAGCGCCCAGTAGGCAGCGCAGGCGAGCGAGTACAAGTCGGCCCGGCCGTCGATGCGCTTTTCGCCCAGCACGATCTCCGGCGGCATGAAGGCAGGTGTGCCCTGTACCACGGCCGGGTTTGAAAGCAGCGTGGCCTCGTGCCCGGACTGCTCCTTGACGACACCGAAATCCAGGATCTTGACGTAGTCGTATTCCGTTCCCAACCGTGTCACGAACACATTGGCCGGCTTGATATCCCGATGCACGAGCCCGCGCTCGTGCGCCTCTGCGAGTGACCGGCAGGCCTGGCGCAAGAGCATGATGACGCGCTCGGCTGGCTGCGGGCCGAAGCGCGTCCCGATCTGGTGCAAATCGAGACCCTTCAAAAACTCCATGACGTAATAAAAGCTGCCGCTGTCATTCACTCCGAAGTCGTAGAGCTGCACCGTGTGCGGCGACCGGAGGGCGGCAGTCACATTCGCCTCGCGCTCGAAACGTCGCACGAGCTGCTCGCGCGCAGTACCCGGCGGGACGTCGTGGCGAATGAGCTTGACGGCCGCAGGACGGACGAGGAAGCGATGCTTGGCGAGCCAGACCTCGCCCATCCCGCCCGACCCGAGGGAGGTGACCAGCCGATAGCTGCCGATGGCGAGTGCTTCGCTCAACTGCTCCTCATCGACCTCGAGGACAGTGCTCTTGCTCACGAGTACGGCGCGTTCGAGAACCGTTCTCAGCTCACGAATGTTTCCGGGCCACGTATACGCTTCAAGCCGGCGCATCGAGTCCGGCGACACACTGTCGATCACCTTGCCCAGCCGCCGCGAATGCCGGCGCACGAAATGATCGACGAGGGCAGGGATGTCTTCACGCCGGTCAATGAGTGGAGGCACGGTCACGCGATTGGCCGCGAGCAACTGCAAGAGTGGCAGGAACGCACCTGGCGGCGGCTGACGCATGTCATGTGTTGTCGAGCCAATCATGCGTACGTCACCAGTGCTGGAATCGGTCGCCGAGGGACGGCGGCGCGCCTCCTCCAGCGTCGTGTGAAGAGCTCGCTGAAGGTCTAACGACAACTCGTGAACGGCATCGAAAAAGACCGTGCCACGTGAGGCCAGTTCGAACCGGCTCCCGATGAATGACTCTTCCGGGCTGCGTAGCGCCTTCGTCTCTACACCGTGTCGATGCTGAGCGGTGATCTCGCCGCAGCGGACAAAAATGAACGCGCCCGAGCGGCCTGATGCGTCATGAACGGCACGCGCGACGGCTTCCTTGCCAGACCCCGCCGGGCCGGTCAGGAGAAGCGGCTCGACCGACCTGGCCTCACGAGCAACTGCATCGCGAAGGCCTCGGACGAGGGCGCTTCCCCCGAGCAAGGGCCCCTCCACGCGACTGCGCGCCTCGTTGAGGAGCGCCTGCGCGACACGCAATTCGCGTTCGAGCGCCGCGGTTCGTTCGGCGACCCGGTTTTCGAGCGAGAGGTTGGCTTCGTGCAGTGCTTTCGCTGCAAGGCGTTGTTGCTCGTAGAGTCGCGCATTGTGAATCGCGCTCGCAATCTGGTTGGCGACGATGGAGACGAGGTCACGCTCATGCTCGCCAAAGGAACGCGGCACCGGGCTCTCGATTGAGAACACCCCGATCAGATCGTCGCGGATGAGCAGCGGAATGGCGATCTGACTCTCGGCGTTGGGAAGTCCTGGGACCGGGATCGCGTTTCCAAGCTGCGCATGCCGACCGGCCTTCTCCATCTCACGACGCTGCGCCGACGCATAGGCGCGCTGCTGTCCCAGGTTGTTGACGTGCATCAACCGGCGCTTCTGCGCGACCATCCCGATCACGCCGGTCCCAACCGGTACCCGTCCGCCGACAGCCTGATTCTCGTAGCCCCGGCTTGCTATGACTTTCAACGTGTTGTTGTCGGGTTCGAGCAGCAGGATGTTCGCGTGGTGAAACTCGAACAGCTCGTCCATCGTTCGCAACGCCACATCGCAGATCTCGTCGAGGTCGAGGGTGGAATTGATGTCGGCGGACACACGCTGCAGGATGCGGAGATTCGACATTACCCGTTCGACCACGAAGCGGTCCAGCGTGGGTGCTGGACCCGCTCGACGGAATGGACACGATAGATATCGGCTGCGCGGAGCTTGAAGATACCGGACATACCGGTCATCGAGGCAATCGCCTCGATCTGCATGTCCATCGCGTCGAAGACCGGGCCCTCGGTTTCGGACCGCTCGAATTGCAGTTGCAGCACCCAGTGCGCCAGCCCGGCGATATCGAAGACGCAAACGAAGGCGCGTGGGTTCTCCCGGACATTGCGGATCGTCTTGCTGAAGAACTGAAACGAGAGCGCCACGTGCGCTTCGTCCACGTAATAGACCTGTGAAATGACGGTCGTGTTCGGTTTGCCATCGGCGGAGCACGTCACCATCGCGGCGGGCGTTCCGTTCTCGAGCACCGGACGGATTTCCGGCGGAAGGCGGGTCATCGGCATCTCATTGCTCCACCGGTGGAACGAGGCGGGTCCCCGCGCCAGGTCCGGGCGTCTGCAGATATATCTCGAGTACGTCGAACTCGATGGCAAGCGATGGCGGAGAGATAAACGACTTCAGAATGTCTTCGGGAGCGTCGGCGTACATCGGCTTGAGGCTTTTGACGAACCGGCGACGCACGCGCTCAACCATCTCGCCGTCGTCCTCCTGCACCGCGCGGTGTCGCAGGTAGCGCCCCTTGAATTGATATGTCTCGTGTGACGGGAACTCCTCGACCGTGATGGCTAATTCCCCGTTTTCCTTGAGCGACTCCAGAAGCTTTTCGAGGAACTCGTCCGGAACCAGGATCGTCATCGTGCGTTGGTCGGCGCCGACCTGCCATCCGCTCACGCGATGTCCGAAAGGCACGAGATCACGATCGCGCACGCCGACAAACGCCACGTTGGCGTGCTCGAGGAAGCGAACCAGTTTTCCAGGAATCAAGATGTGAAAGGCTATCACTCGGCGGGTTCAAATGATGCCGATCATGCTGCGGGCGGAGACGACATAGCGTGAGGGCTCGCCTCTCCGCCGTAGCCTTCGGCGAGGGTGGATCTGTCCGCCGTAGCCTTAGGCGGAAGCCCCCGCGTCAAGGTCACGGCGCAGGTTGAAGCCTACATGCTGCGCCGAATAGAAATCTGTCTACCGGTGGAACGTCAGCCGCCAGTTGTCGATGCCGCCAAGCCTCGTCCCGCCAGGGCTGCCAGCGGGGACCGTATGCAGGCGCATGAAGCCAACCTCGATCCGAGTACCCGTGCTGGAGAAATCCGGATGATCCGAGCCAGATGCCAGCGTCCGGAAATCGTTCTGCCTCAGGTTTGACAACGAGTGCGGCGTCCAGACAGGTTCAGGTGTCGCGAAGGCGCCGCCGCCGGGGACCAGGGTGTAGAGCTTGCCGTTTTGCCTGAGTGCGGGTGCGCTGTACTGACCGTTGCCTCCCCCGGAGAACAGAATCGAATCCTCGGAGTAGCTGATCGCGATGATCGCGCCGTCGCTCGACGGGAAGTACGCGGTTCCCCGCTTGATGGAAAACACGGCCACTTGAGTCGCCGCGCCACTCCCCTCGGCACTGTTGGCCGTGATGTTGACCCGTCGGTAGTCAGCGCCTTCCTGACCGTTGTAGCGCACGTGGCTTGCACCGCCGCTTCCGCCATTTCCGAGGGTCTGCACCTCGGCGTCCCAATTGTTATCGTCGAACACATCGTCCGAGGCAATCGCGGTCGCGCCTGTGCCACCGCCCCCACCGCCCCCGCCGCCAGCCGTGCCGCCTCCGCCTCCGCCTGATGGCGGGTTGTCCGGATTGGTTGGATTCGAATCCCCACTGCAGCCAAACGCGACGACACAGGCAAGGAACACCAGTGCACGTAGTGTCGTTCGAGCCATATCGATCGTTATCGGCTGAGGCGGAATCGATCATGAGCGGCTCGAGACGCCGAACCTCGGCGTGATTCCTATCCATTCGCAAAACAAACTGAGAGATTACAGTTATGGGACTCGGTACACCATAAGTGTGTCTGTCGCGACAACGGCTACGTATTGTTTGCCGTCAGTTCCCTGATACGTGATCGGATTGGCGTTCCCTCTCCTCGCGAGCTTCGTGACCCACAGTTCCCGTCCGGTTTTTACGTCGAGCGCGCGGAAGCGGTTGTCGTCGCTCGACGCGATGAACACGAGACCGCTCGCCGTGATGATCGGGCCAGCCAGCACTGGCCGTCCCGTGTTCTGCTTCTCCAGGGGAAGCTGTTCGGTGATGCCGAGCGGGACCTGCCATGCAAATTCACCGGTCGATGTGTTGATTGCGGTGAGACGCCCCCATGGTGGTTTCTGACAAGGCCAGTTCGTGTCGCCGATCCTGACGTCGAACGTGGCGCGTCCCGGAGTGGTCTTTTCGTAGGGCACGGGCGATCCTGCCTTGGCCTTCTCGATCGATCCCAAAGCGCCGACATCCTGCGTAGCCACGAGCAGCAGTCGTGAGGCGGTATCGAACGCGGTGCCGCCCCAGTTCGCTCCTCCCAGCCCTCCTGGGAATCCGAGCGTGATAGCCGGTGCGGCGCCGTCGGCGCGATAACGCCACGGCGTGAACGGTCCGGCGTTGTAAACACCGCCGAGCTTCTCCACGAGCTCGGCGCACGCGCGTGCATGCTCCGGCGTCGTGTCGCCGGCAGTAACCAGATCACCTGGCTGGTAGGCCACGCGCGCCAGCGGCGGCGGCTTCACGGGAATCGGCTGCGTCGCAAACGCAAACTCACCGGGCACATCGCTCTTCGGAACCGGGCGCTCGTCGACGCCGAACACCGGCCGGCCAGTCTCGCGATTCAGGATGTACAGATACCCGGACTTGGTCGTGACTCCCAGCGCGCGAATCGTTCGCCCGTTCTGGACGATGTCGAAGAGGCCAGGCGGCGCGGGTGGATCGTGATCCCAGAGGTCGTGATGGATGGTTTGAAAGTGCCACACGTACTTGCCGGTCTGCACGTTCACCGCGACAACAGAATTCCCAAACAGGTTCGCGCCCTTTCGGTCTCCTCCGTAAGCACCAGGAATTGGCGATGCCAATGGTAGAAACAGAAGCCCACGCTGTTCATCGATCGTGAAGTAGAAGGGCCACGCATTCGCGCCAAGTCGCCCCTTCCAGCTCTCGCCCTCCCAGGTGTCGTGCCCCACAGATCCAGGCTGCGCCACTGAGCTGAATTCCCACAGCATGACTCCCGTGCGCGCGTCGAACGCTCGCGCGTTGCCAATGCCACCGATCGTTCCTGGTGGCGTATTCGCACCTACCACGACCACGTTCCTGAAGACACCGGGCACCGAGTTGTAGGGCACGCGAATATCGACTGCACCGTCCTTCCCGAAGCCGGAGGCGACGGAGCCATTTCGTGCGTCCAACGCGATCAGACGACGGCCGGCCATGAAGAAGATGCGTGGAGATGTACTGCCCTCACCCGGCCAGTATGCGACGCCGCGACGTGATGGGGCTCCGCCACTGACGGGCGACTGCCACATCTCTTTGCCTGTCCCGGTGTCGAGCGCAACGATGCGATTGGCAGCCGGCAGATACATCACGCCATCGATGACGATCGGCGTGGCTTGAGAATTCACGGCCGCAGCCGCTCCACCTCGTCCCGCAGGTGCGGCGGCCGGATCGACATCGCCCTGCAGTGAATAGGTCCAGGCCTGTGTCAGTTTCGCGACGTTCGTCGGTGTGATCTGTGCGAGCGGGGAGAATCCGGTTCCCGCCAGGTCATGGCGATACATCGGCCAGTTGCCGCTCGTCACCGTGGCCTGTTGCCGTGCGCCGCCAGAGGCGGTGAAGAGAACTGCGAGCAGTGCGCCGATCGAGGCTGTCGAGCGCATGGTATCCGCCTCCTTGGACGAGCTTCAGAACGTGCAGAGTATATCGTCGGGGTGCCCCGGGCAGCGGGCTGCCGTCTTCCCAATCGACGCGACGCGATCCACGATGGGGCATGACGCTCACGCAACAATTGCTCGGCGAACTCGACCGTGAAGCGGCGCGCACGAAACGCGTGCTGGAACAAGTTCCGGCCGGACGCGATGACTGGAAGCCGCACGAGAAATCGATGCCCCTCGGCCGGCTTGCCGGCATGATCGCGACGATGCCAGCCTGGGTCACGTTCATCGTGAAGCAGGATGAACTGGATCTCACACCGCCAGGCGGCGGTGAGTGGAAGCTTCCCTCACAAAATCAACTGGTCACCGCGCACGAGAAGAGCGTCGGTGACGCACGCGCGGCGCTGCAGGGCGTCGACGACAACCTGCTCATGACAACGAATTGGCGGTTGCGGGCTGGAGGACACGTGGTGTCCGATGCGCCGCGTCACGTCGCGTTGCGCGACATGCTCAATCACTTGGCGCACCATCGCGGACAACTGACGGTCTATCTTCGGCTCATTGGCGCGACGGTCCCTGCGGTCTACGGGCCGTCCGCGGACGACCAGCGTTTTGCGTGAACCGCCGCCGAGGGAGCGGAGCGCGCAGCGAAAAGCCAAACGCAGAGCTCGGAAAGAAGCAGAGGTCCGCGGAGGCATTCATCTCGTTGCAGCGATCAGCGCCCAAAGCCGGGCATCGGTCGGGCGGCGCGCGTAGTCGAGGGAGGACGCGGAGTTTGAAACGCAGAGGGACGCTGGGGCCGCAGAGCGGCTACGCGTGACCGCCGGCCTACGGCCGGCACCGCGCGAAGCGCGGGTCACGCGTGGCAGCTCCTCTCCGCGTACCTCTGCCCCTCCACGTTCTCTGCGTTAAGCTTTGCTCTGCGATCTCGGCGTCCCCTGTTGGGAGTTGGTTTTTTGGGAGTTGGGAGTTTCCGAAAGCCTACGACCCGGCCTGCGTCACCTCGAAGGAAAGGCCACTCACCAGGATCTCCGCGGTTCGCGGCGGACCCGTGTTCGAACCCGCACTCCAGGAGATTGAACCGGATCCCCAGTTACCGCCGCTGCCTGACGTGATCACAAGCCACGATGACGTCGCCCCGACGACCCAGCGACAGTCGCTCGCGGTGCTTACGTTGATCGAACCGCCGCCTCCTCCGGATGGAAGCGTGGCTCCGCCCGGATCGATACTGTAGCGGCATGTGGCCGGATCGCGCACTTGCGAGACCGCGACGGTCGTGGAACCGACGGTGACGCTTCCGCTGCGCGCGAGACCACCGCTGTTCGACGCCACATTGACCGTCACCGTGCCGTTGCCGCTGCCGTTCGCCCCCGACGCGATCGCGATCCATGACGCACTGCCCGTGGACGTCCACGAACAATCACTGTCAGTGGACACGCTCATTGAGAGCGAGCCTCCAGTGTGAGCAAATGAGCCGCCGCTGGGATTCAGGGTATAGCGACATGTGGCCGGGTCGCGCACCTGCGTGACCGTGACAGTTCTCGACGCTACCGTGACCGTTCCGGTGCGGGCGAGACCGCTGTTCGCCGCCACACTGAACGTCGCAGTACCGTTGCCGCTGCTGCTTGCGCCCGATGTAATCGTGATCCACGACGTATTGCTCTGGGCGGTCCAGGCGCACCCGTTGGGAGCGGACACCGACACCGATCCTCCGGTGCTCCCGCCAAATGGAAACGGTTGCGATTGCTCGTTGACCGTGTACGTGCACGAAGGAGATGGCGCTGGCGGCGTCGGGGACCCGGGTGGTGTGGGCGTCGGCCCCGGCGTGGGCGCCGGCCCTGGCGTGGGCGTCGGCCCCGGCGTGGGCGCGTCTCCCGCCGACTGCGTGACCGTGAACTCACGACCGGCAATCGTCATGGTCCCCGATCGCACCCCCTGGGAATTCGGCGTGACTCGGAACTCGACGGAGCCACTTCCGTCCCCAGTGGACGGCGGCGTGATCGTGATCCATGAGGCGTTGCTGCGGGCAGTCCATGGACAACCTTGAATCCCGGTCACTGTCACAGTGCCAGTGCCACCGCGGTTACCGAAATCCTGGTTCGTCGACGCGATCGTGAATTGGCAGGTCCCTGCTTCCTGCCGTACTTGAGCGCGTGCGTCATTGACGACGATCTCACCTTGCCGCTCGACCCGGGTCGGATTGGGGGCAACAGCGAACGCGACCTGCCCATTGCCCTGTCCTGTCGCCGGCGAGATCGACGAGATCCAATTGGCCTGACTCGTCGCGCTCCACCCACATTCCTGCCGTGTCGTTACGGTCAGTGTGCCGCTACCGCCGTTGGCTGAGATGGTCGGTGTCGAGAGCGTGACCTCACATTTCGCGGGTGAGGGCGCTGTTGTCATCGTGGACGAGGATTGACAACCGATAAGGCTGAGCCCGGCGATGGTCACAACGAACGACCCCACACGACGACGGCGTGCCAGTGCCAGCCTGGCATGAGAGCTGAGATTGGAAGCGTCGAAACCCAAGGATCCCGGCAACATCGACTCAGGCGTACATGACGAGAGCCTTTTTAACACACGCAGGCGGCTATACCGAAAACGTCTTAACCCGAACGAAAGATATATTTCAGACCCGACGGCCGTTTTGCTAAACATGGATGCCCTAAGACTCCGCTGTTCCGTTTCCCGTAAGTTCCGTCACGGTTATGTCCTTTCCGGAGGAGGACCATGAATCGACTGTTGAACGGGATTCTCGTGCTCGCGGGGCTCGTCGTGTTACCCGCAGCCGCATTCGCCCAAGCGTCCATTGTCGGTAGTGTGAAAGACGCCTCCGGCGCCGTGTTGCCGGGCGTCACGGTCGAAGCGTCGAGCCCGGCGCTCATCGAGAAGACACGCTCGGTGACCTCGAACAGCACCGGACAGTACTCGATTGAAGATCTCAGACCAGGTACGTATACCGTCACGTTTACGCTACCAGGCTTTACCACGATCAAGCGCGAAGGCATCGAGTTGTCTGGCAGCTTCATCGCAACCGTCAACGCCGATCTGAAAGTCGGGGGCGTCACGGAGACGATCACTGTGAGCGGCGAAGCGCCGGTCGTCGACGTGACGAGCACGCGCAACCAGACGGTCATCAGCGGACAGACGATCGCCGAGATTCCATCGTCCCGCCAATACTCCGCCTTCACGCATCTCATCCCGGCGATCAACGTTCAGCAGAACGATTTCTCGGGTTCCAACCCTGCGCTCTACAGCGTGTTCCAGATCCACGGCGGGCGCCGGAACGAGGGACAGGTCCTCGTCGACGGCATGAACGGCGGCTATCAGGGCATGGGCGTGTCGGGCTACGTGCCCGAGGTCGGCAATGCGCAGGAGGTGGTGTTCAGCCTGAGTGGCGGACTTGGCGAGGCCACCACTGGCGGCCCGCAGATGAACATCATCCCCAAGCAGGGCGGCAACAACTTCTCTGGCAGCTTCTTCATCAGTGGTACGGGTGACTCCTTTCAGGGCTCAAACCTGACGCCGGAGATCATGGCCCAGGGGCTCATCGCCACGAACTCGATCGGAAAGCTGTGGGACATCAACCCGTCCTTCGGCGGCCCGATCGTGCGTGACAAGCTGTGGTTCTTCGGGACCTACCGCTACCAGGTCAGCCGGCAGAATGTCGCCAGCATGTGGGTCAACAGGAACGCGGGCGATCCGACGAAGTGGACCTATGACCCGGTCCTGACCGAGCAAGCCGTCGCCGACGGCAATTGGAACAACGGCTCGGGCCGGATAACGTGGCAGGTGACGCCCCGCAACAAGTTCGGCGTCTGGACGAGCGTCCAGTACCACTGCCTGTACTGCGAAGATGGCGGCGACGGTACCGGGCTTGGTTTCGGGGGGATGATCACTTCGCCCGAGGCGACGGCGACGAACGAAAACCACCCGAGCATGCTGACGCAATTGAGCTGGACATCGCCGTACACCAATCGCCTGCTACTCGAAGCCAACGCGCAGCTCGGGCCCTACTTCTGGTGGGGCAGCCGTCAGAAAAATCCGTACGACACGACGATGATTCCGGTGCAGGAGACTGCCGGCCCCTATCCCAATATCAATTACCGTGCGCCGGTCGGTCTCGGCCAAGGGGCGTGGTCCGCGCATACTGGATTGACGAACATCGTCCAAGGGGGCGTCTCGTACATTACCGGGTCGCACTCGATGAAGGTTGGTCTCCGCTACCACCACAACACGTCGACCTTCCCGAAGAACTATTACAACGACACCCTGCTCAGGTACACCTTCACTGACGGCGTTCCCGCTCAAGTGAACGCGTATGCCGAGCACGCATCGGAGCAGGAACAGCAGCAGACCATGTTCGCGTTCTATGTGCAGGACCGCTGGACGCTCAATCGTCTCTCGGTTCAGGCCGGGCTCCGCTTCGAGCATTTGAGCGACTACTTCCCCGAGCAGCGGATGGGTCCAAACCGCTTCCTGCCGACGGCCGTGATCTTCCCGGCCGAGGACGGCCCGCTCAAACAGAAAGACCTGATGCCGCGGCTCGGCGCGTCCTACGACGTGTTCGGCAACGGGAAGACGGCCGTCAAGTTCTTCATGGGCCGGTACGTGACGACGTTCAACACCGTCGACGAGTGGGCGAACTTCAGCCCCGCCGGAATCAACCGTTTCCAGAGCACGGACCAGAGAGGATGGAACGACTTCACGTATCCAGTCGGCGATCCCCGCCGCGGAAACTACGTCCCCGATTGCAACTTCCTGGACCCGGCGGCCAACGGCGAGTGCGGGCTCGGGAACGCATTCTTCGGGAAGCCACTCCCTTCGAACTCGATTGACCCCGCGTTCGTAGACGGATGGAACACGCGTGAGTACAGCTGGGATCTGACGACTGGCATCACGCAGGAGATCGCGCCGAGAGTCTCGCTCCAGGTTGACTACGTCCGCCGGAGCTGGGGAAACCTGGGGGCCATAGTCAACGATGCGTGGACGGCGGCCGACTTCGACACGTTCGTCTTCAACGCGCCGAGCGATCCGCGGCTGCCTGGCGGCGGCGGCTACGCGCTGACCTACCGCGACGTGAAGCCGGACAAGGTCCAGCAGATCAGGAACCGACTCACGTTCGCCAACGAGGTCGGCGGAGCCTATAACAACTTCAACGGCGTCGACGTGACCGTGAACGCGCGTCTGCGCAGCGTCACGATCCAGGGCGGTACGAGCACCGGCAACATCGCCGAAGACTCCTGCGGAGTAGTCACACAGAACCCGGAGTACTACATCTTCGGGCCTTGGGGTGGCACGGGCGGGTTCCTGGACACGTTCCTCGGCGGCGTCGGACAGTGGCCGCAGCAGTTCTGCCATCGCGAGTCGGGATGGAAGACGAACATCAAGGGCCTGGCCTCGTACACGGTGCCGAAGATCGACGTGCTGGTCAGCGGGACGTTGAAAAGCCTGCCGTACCCTGGGAACGAATTCCCCTCCGTGCAGAGCCAGAGCCTTGGTGGCCAAACGCTGGCGTTGTTCCTTGGCATTCCGGGCGTGGACAGCACCAACTTGGGCCGGCCGTTGTCTAGCGGCATCCCCATCCAGTTCCTGAACATCGTCGAGCCCGGAGAGATGTACGGCGATCGACTGACCTCCGTCGATCTCCGGTTCGGTAAGCTCCTGCGTTACGGCAACACACGCTCGATGATCAACTTCGACATCTTCAACTTGTTCAACTCGAACACGACGGAGGTGTACCAACGGAGTTACTCGGCTCCCACGCCTCCGGGCACGACACCGCGGTCGACGTATCTCGATCCGTTGCAGATCATGTCCGCGCGATTCTTCAAGATCAGCGCGCAGTTCGACTTCTAAGCACGAAGGGCACGAAGAACCGGGCCCAGCGGAAATTCGGATCCGGCACTCAAAGCCGTGGCATGCGTACGCGGCCGATGACATACTCCCGTCAGCGTTTCCGTACGCTGGGGTCGAATCTTCACACGGTTGCGTGGGCCCAGTGATTGCACGTGTTCCGCTTATGCGTGGCCGACGGCAATATCTCATCGCGCTAACCGCGGCCTGCGCCATCGTCCTGTTATCGAGCGCGGCACAATCAGGGCCGGCGGACGCGCGTCGAGTCTCCGTCTCCAATGTTGCGTCTGACGTCGTGAGCCTGACCAACGCAGAACGGGCCAGGCAGGGACGAAAACGGCTGCGCAGCAGCCCGCAGTTAATGCAGGCCGCGCAGATTCATGCCGAGCAGATGGCGCGCGCCGGCCGGCTCGCGCACGATCTGCCGAAGGCTCGCTATCCCGAAACGAAGGATCGGTTGGCGGCAGTGAAATATCGCTGGACGGCGTTCGGCGAGAACGTGGCGCAGGGACAACCGAACGCCGCGGAGGTCTTGAAGGACTGGATGCGCTCGAGCGGTCATCGCAAGAACATCCTCAACAGCTACTATACGGAGCTCGGTACGGGATACGCAACTGATCGCGCCGGACGCACGTACTTCGTGCAGGTCTTCGCGACTCCCGCCTCCTAGCGTCGCGATCACGGCGCAGGCCAAAGCCTGCGCGCTACGACGATATGAAGGACGCTCTAGCGCCTCCTCATTGACTCAGGCGATGGCTCTTGAAGAACTGCCACATGACGGCGGTCGTGTCGACCTCGGTCTTCGTCCATGTGTGCCCGAGGCCGTCGATGCGAATCATGCGGACCTCAGTACCCCCAGCGCACCCGTCGTAACGCATCGTCGAGAGCGGACCGGGAGGATCATCGAGATGCGCCTCGCCTTTGCACGAGTTGTGACGGGCCCAGCTCGCCAGGGCGTCAGGGACACTCTCCAACCACTCGTCGCCGCGCCCGGCGGCGTGTCCGTCGTAGGGATTCTGCGGATCGGCCAGGCCATGAAATGTCAGCACCGGGATCTGACGACCGGGGCATGGGCCGGGAAAACGAAGCCCAGACACCGGCGCGATGGCGGCAAGACGAGAGCCGAGCTTGCACCCAAGCAACGACGACATTCGTCCTCCCCCTGAGAACCCGGTCGCGTACACGCGCGTCTCGTCGGTGCACACCCGCGATGCGACATGCGCGATCACATCACTGACGTAGGCCACGTCGTCGGGGCGGCTCTCCTGAACGGGGACGTTCCAACGCGCGCCCTCGGCGTCCAGCGTGGCCACGATGAATCGCTCGCCGGCGCCCAACGTTTCAAGGCCGCTGTTTCTGGCCTGGCCTGCTGAGTTCCCGCCGCTGCCGTGCAGATCGAGAACCAGAGGCAGGCGCGCATGCCCATCGTATCCGGGCGGGACGAACAACCGGTAGCCGCGCGGGCGTTGCCCCGATACGAGCTGTTGCGACGATACCCCTGATCCATATGGCAAGTCGCAGGAGGCGGAAGGCGCGCGACTCTGTCCGTAAGCAACTGATGCGCTGAGCACGACCAGGAGCGCCGTAAGGATGTGCGGCAAACGCATGTCAAATTCTCCCCGGCAAATTCTAGCCTCAGGAGACTTTCATCGGGAGCAACACGTCTGAGAAAGAAGTATGCTGAACTTGGAGTTTTCACCATGGGACGCACGCGTTTGACGTGGAGCGTGCTGTTCGTCGTTGTCGCGCTCACCGTTCTCGCGGGTGTGGCTCATGCCCAGATCTGGCGCGGCGGTTTCGGTTTCAACGCTCCACCGCGTCATCCAACCGCCGACACCTTCGCGGGCGCATTCAACCACTGCCGCCTCATCTTCACGAGCGATCATCGTGAGAAGCGCGGCTGGAGCACCGATTACCCGGGCGCCGACATCAACTTCAGCGTGCGCCTCGGCGAGCTGACTCGTACACGAGTCACCAAGCAGAAGGATGGCGACCCCGAGTACGTCACGGTGTCGGCCACGGAGCCCGCGCTGTTCCAGTGTCCGTACATCCTCGTCGAAGACGGCGGCTCCGCACGGTTCTCCGACGAGGAAGCGATCCGGCTGCGCGAGTACCTCGAGAAAGGCGGGTTTCTCTTTGTCTCGGATTATTGGGGTTCGCGCGCAGGCGAACAATGGGACGAAGAGATCGGACGCGTGCTCCCGCACGACACGTTCCCCATCATTGATCTTCCACCGGAGCATCAGATCTGGCAGTTGATGTTCAACGTGAAGGAAGTTCGTCAGATGGCGTCCATCCAGTTCTGGCGCCGGAGCGGTGGCGGCATCTCCGAACGAGGTGAAGACAGTTCGATCGTCGAGGCGCGCGGCATCGCCGACGCGCAGGGACGACTGATGGTCGTCATGATCCACAACAGCGACATCCCCGACGGCTGGGAACGTGAAGCAGAAGATCCGCAGTACTTCTACAAGTTCTCGCCGGATGCGTACGCGGTGGGCATCAACGTCGTGCTCTATGCGCTGACGCACTGAGCTGGCATCTACTCTCGGAACTCCCTTGTGTCGGTGATTCCACCACTCTTCGTCTTGAGTGGGACTGGCCGTCTTTTCGGCGAGAGCCTGGCCGGAGCCCGCCAACACAAGCGAGCGGCAGTGTAAGACTACCCTCGGTACGGAATTGACAGCCGGTACTCCGAGGCGTATATGTCGACCATTCTTTAACGAAAGGAGTTTCGCAGAGCGCAGTACGGTTCCGATTGTCCTGCGCCACCTCCTCCACTCGAGGCAACGACCCCGCGCCGTTTCGCATTCATTCTCCAAATGCCGGGCGGAATCGAAGGGTTCCGCATTTCGTTGCTGAACTGTCGAATGTGAGGTGGGTATGCGCCGTCTCATCGGTCTCTGCGTCTCTGCACTGTCGTTCGTCCTACTGCCATCAACGGCTCTGGCTCAGGCCGTCATCACGGGTTCCGTCAGGGACACCTCCGGCGCCGTCCTTCCGGGGGTGAGCGTCGAAGCCACGAGCCCGGTGCTCATCGAGAAAGTTCGCTCCAGCGTCACCGATGGCGCGGGGCAGTACCGCATCGAGGATCTCCGGCCCGGCACCTACACGGTGACCTTCACGTTGCCTGGGTTCACCACGTTCAGGCGCGAAGACGTTGAATTGACCGGATCGTTCATCGCGACGATCAACGCCGACCTCAAAGTCGGGACACTCGAAGAGACCGTCGTCGTCACCGGCGCCAGCCCCATCGTCGACGTGCAGAGCGCGCGGCGACAAACAACGTTGAACAACGACGTGATCAGGTCCATCCCCACGGTCCGCAATTACAACTCGATGGTCGTGTTGGTGCCAGGTGTGATCACCAATGCGAACGATGTCGCGACCGGTCCGCTGATCAACCAGTTTCCGATCCATGGCGGACGTGCCAATGAGAGCCGGCTGACGATCGACGGGCTGAACGTGGGCAATCCGCCCGGCGGCAATCAACCGCCCACGTATGTTGCCGACGTAGGCAACTCGCAGGAAGTCACGTTTACGACCTCCGGTGGTCTGGGTGAGTCGGAGACCGCCGGCCTGGTCATGAACATCGTTCCGAAGACCGGCGGCAACAGGTATGAGGGGGCGTTCTACTTCAGCGGCACCGGTGAGCATCTTCAGTCCAGCAACTACACCGAAGAGCTGCGCGCGGCCGGACTCGCGCAGGCGACACCCATCAGCAAGGTCTACGACGTCAATGGCGCGTTCGGTGGCCCGATCAAAAGAGACCTGCTCTGGTTCTTCATCAACGCTCGCACGCAGGGAAGCACGCGCATCACTGCAAACCAGTACTACAACGTCAACGCCGGCGACCCGACGAAATGGAACTACGTGCCCGACCTGAGCCGCCCCGGCTTCTCGGATCGAACCTGGGAGAACATCAGCGGCCGCGCCACATGGCAGGTCTCGCCGCGCAACAAGATCGGCGGCTTCTGGGATGAGCAGTCCGTGTGTCGCAAGTGCGAAGGAACGTCGACGGGCCTTGCGTCGCCGGCACAAATCGTGTCGCCGGAGGCAGACGGTGTGGGTGCAACGAAACCTCTGCGCGTGGTGCAGTCGACGTGGTCGTCGCCGTTCACCAATCGTCTGCTCTTCGACGCCGGCTTCGGCGTGACCTACTACGGATGGGGCAACTTCGAGCGCGACGGGAGCCCCACCCGAGACTTGATCCGCGTGCAGGAGCAGTGCGCAGGCGGTTGCGCCAACAACGGTGGTATCCCCAGTCTCGTATATCGATCGCAGGACTGGAACGACAACTACACCGGCGCGTACACCTGGCGCGCATCAGGCGCGTACGTGACCGGGGCGCACAGCATGAAGATTGGTTACCAGGGGACCTACTTCTACGACGAACGTACCAGCTTCACGAACAACCAGCAGCTGATGTATCGGGTCAACAACGGCATACCAAATCAACTGACCATGGCAGTGCCGTTCACGCAGAGCGCGCGCGCCGCCATCACGGCGTTCTACGCGCAAGAGCAATGGACGCGCGGACGATTGACACTCCAGGGTGCCCTTCGGTTCGACAAGGCGCGCGGCTGGTTCCCGCCACAGCAAGTGGGTCCGACGCGATTCATGCCCAACCCGGTGTCATTCCCGGAAACCGACGGCGTCGACAGCTACAAGGACATCACGCCCAGAATGGGTCTCGCTTACGACGTTTTCGGCAACGGACGCACGGCGGCGAAGTTCACGCTCGGCAAGTACCTGGAAGGCGCGAGCACCGGCAACCCGGTGGCCTTCTACAACACCAACCCGACACTGCGGATGCCGAACACGAATCCGGCATTCGGCCCGCAAGGCGTCCAGCGCACATGGACCGACGCGAATGGAAACTTCCAGCCTGACTGCGACTTACAGAATCCGCTCGAGCAGGACCGGCGGGGTGGTGGTGGCGGCGACTTTTGCGGCCAGATCTCGAATCTCGCGTTCGGCACAGACACGCTGACGAACTCCTTTGCTCCCAACGTGCTGAACGGTTGGGGCGTGCGCTCGAATGACTGGGGCCTGAGCGCTTCAGTGCAGCAACAGTTGATGGCGCGCGCATCGATCGAGATCGCCTATCATCGGCGCTGGTTCAGCGGTTTCACGCTGAACGACAACCTCTTCACTACCTCGTCCAGCTACACGCAGTACGGAATCACCGCGCCTTCGGATCCGCGGCTTCCCAATGGAGGCGGCTATCGAATCGAAGGCCTCTTCGACATCGATCCGTCGCTGTTCGGACGCATCAACAATCTGACTGCGTTGGCGCGCGATTACGGGAACTGGTACCAGTACTTCAATGGACTGGACGTCACGCTCAACGTGCGCACTCAGGGTGGCTTGACCTTCCAGGGCGGCACCAGCACCGGGCAGAACGTGGCGGACGCGTGCGACGTCAGAGCCGGCTTGCCGGAGCTGAACACGAATATCGGTGGCGGTCTGGTCGGCTCCGCCGTCAACACTACGAGCCCGTACTGCCACGTGGCCTATGGCGTGTTGACGCAATTCCGGGCACTCGCCACGTACACCATTCCGCGTGTCGATCTTCAGGTCAGCGGAGTGATGCAAAGCAAGCCGGGCGCACTGCTGGCTGCAAACTACGCTGTGCCAGCGTCCGTCGTCGCCCAGGAGCTGGGACGTCCACCTGCGGGCAGCGTGACCAACGTCACCATCAATCTGCTCGAGCCGGGAAGCCGCTACGGCGACCGGATCAACCAGCTCGATTTTCGTGTCGCGAAGCTGTTTCGTTTCGGGGGCAGGCGGGCCATGGTCGGGCTCGACCTCTACAACGCGCTGAACTCGAATGCGATTCTGACCTACAACAACAACTTCGTGCCCGGTGGCAACTGGCTGCTGCCACGCGCCATCCTGACACCGAGGTTGTTCCGCATCAGCGCTGAAATCAACTTCTGAAACGACTCAACTCCCAAATTCCAACTCCCAACTTCCAACGCACCCGGTGCTTGGGAGTTGGAGATTGGGAGTTGGGAGATGACGTCGTTCACACCGCTTCACATCGCGACTCGAATATGTCGTGACCGCGCCCATACCACAAATCTCAATCCGCCGCCGAATGCTACGCTCTAGAGACGTAATGTTCACCGGCGATTCACAATCGCCCCTCCAACAAAACTCCTGGAAGGAACATGGAATCAGATTTCGGATTGTTGTGGA
>Ga0075431_100001820_pt1 | contig 20133 bp, 21 predicted proteins | sample RhiMetdeltSRZDD5_FD_75297 | JGI IMG/M metagenome (GOLD analysis project Ga0075431, IMG submission 75297) | Populus rhizosphere microbial communities from Tennessee, USA - Rhizosphere MetaG P. deltoides SRZDD5 | ecosystem: Host-associated > Plants > Roots > Rhizosphere > Soil | place: USA... | reverse complement strand
ACCTGCATGGGGATCCCGCCCCAGAACTGGCCCAGGTTCATGAAGATGAACGACACGCCGATTGCGGCGACCAGGGGGGCCAGCTTGGGCGCGGTCCGCAAAGGGCGGTAGGCTAATCGATCCACCGACCAGTTCAACGTTCCACAAAAGACCGGCACGAGCAGAAACATCAGAACGAGCGCCGGTAAGGTCGCGTGGCCGGCCTGTGCCCCGATGACTCCCACGATCGTCAGCGATAGGAACGTGCCCAGCATGAACAAATCGCCGTGGGCAAAATTGATGAGCTCCACGATGCCGTACACCATCGTGTAACCCAGCGCGATAAGGGCGATGATCATCCCGTTGGAGAGGCCGGTGATGACCTGCTGGAGGAAAACTTCAGAATCGGTCATGTCGCAGGGCTAACCGGTCGCGAGATTACGTGCCAAGACGGGCCACGAATTGGAATTCGCCGTTCTTTATGATTTGCCCGCTCATGACCCGGAGCGTCGTGTCACCGTTCTCGTCGAAGGACCACGTACCGAGGCCACCCTGGAAGTCCTTGGTCTGCCCCACCGCGTCGAGGATCGCGGTACGATCCTTCTTCCCCGCGCGCGCGATCGCGTCGAGAGCCACCTTGGCGCATTCGTAACCGTAGATCGCATAGACCTCGGGCTCGCTGTGGTAGCGAGCCTCGTACTTCTGCACGAACTCCGCGCCCTTGCCTTGCATTTCCTTGGCCGGGAGCCCGCCGAAGGTGGCATAGGTATTGTCGTTCACGTTTTCGGCACCCGCCGCTTCGATGAAGGCTTTCTCGACGCAGCCGTCCGGCACCATCAGCTTGCCGGTGAACCCACCCGAACGCAGGTCCTTGGCGAGCTGGCCACCGTTCGATTGAGTGGTCCCGCCGAAATAAACCAGATCTGGGCCCGAGGCTTTGATCTTGGTCACCAAAGCTTTGTAGTTGGCGGCACGCACATCGATCCCCTCGTACCCGACTACCGTGATTCCCAGCTCTTCCGCGCGCTTCTTGAAGATATCGGCGATCCCCTTGCCGTAGAGCTCGCGATCGTGGGTCACGAAGACCTTGGTCACGCCCAGGTTCTTGGCCCATTCCGCCGCCAACGAGCCCTGCAAATCGTCCGCCGGCACGACGCGGTAATAGTTGATCCTACCGGACTGCCGATAGATGGCGGGCTCGTTTGCTTCTCCAGTGCCTGGCTTGGTCAGTCCCGGATAGGTATTCGCCGGAGAGATCATGACCATGCCCGCCTGGTTGAGCTTGGGGATGGAGATTTTGGCTGCACCGGAGTTGTAGGTGCCGATGTAGACCATCACGTCGGGATCCTTGATCGCGGCGTCCGCATTGGCCGCTTCCAGGGCGCCGTCCCAGTTCCCTTTTTGCGCCGTCGCATCGTCCTTGTCCTGGTAATCGATCGTAAACTGGCCGACCTTGCCGCCTGCTTCTTCGATGGCCAGCTTGATGCCGTTCACGATCGTGGTGGTTTGCGCGTTGGCGCTTCCGGTCCGCGGCAGGCTGGAGACGATCCTGATGACGTTGGGGTTGCCACCCCCGCCCGACTTGCTGCAGCCCAGGATTCCGAGGGCCGCGATGAGGACTCCCAAATAGACGAAATGCTTTGTTTTCATGCAGTTTCCCCCAGCCAAGGGGCTGCATTCTAGGGACCGGTCCCACCCCCGTCAACCGCGCGCGACAGTCCAATTCGACGTCCGACTCCGTGCTTTCCGGAAGCGGCCAAGTTGGGTATGCTTCGCAGCCGTTTTGACCACGTTTCATTCACCCAGACCGCCCACGATTGCGGTGATGAGGGGTTTCCTATGTTGCTGATCTTGGTTCTCGTGCTCAGCGTAATCGCTTTGGTCGTGGCGGCCGGGCTCGCCCGCTGGGTACTCAAGCAGGATAACGGCACGCCGGAGATGCGCGTCATTTCCGACGCCATTCAGGAAGGGGCGGAGGCGTTCCTGAGACGCCAGTACAAGACGATCGGCATCCTGAGCTTGGTGCTCGGCGTGCTCATCTACGTGCTCTACGCCTTTTTCCGGAAGACCCACGGCGACGAGCCGGCGGCCGGCACGCTTGCCCTGACCACCACCGTCTCATTCTTTTTCGGAGCCCTGTGCTCCAGCGTAGCGGGCGTCATCGGGATGTGGGTGGCGGTGCGCTCGAACGTTCGAGCGGCAAGTGCGGCCCGGTCGAGCCTCAACCGCGCGCTCCAGATCAGCTTGCGGGGCGGCGCAGTCAGCGGGTTGTTCGTCGTCGCGATGAGCCTTCTCGGAGTGGGTGGGCTTTACGCCATCCTGGAGGCTCTGGGATTCGAGCCCCAGCGGATTCCGCTCATGATCGTCGGGTACGGGTTCGGCGCCTCGTTCGTGGCCCTTTTCGCCCAGCTCGGCGGTGGGATCTACACCAAGGCCGCCGACGTGGGCGCGGACTTGGTCGGTAAGGTTGAGGCGGGCATTCCTGAAGATGATCCGCGGAATCCGGCCGTGATTGCGGACCTGGTCGGCGACAACGTCGGTGACTGCGCGGGCCGTGGCGCCGACTTGTTCGAATCCACGGCGGCGGAGAACATCGGGGCCATGATTCTTGGCGCGGGCCTGGCGTTCGCCAACCCGGACGCGTTCAGCGGCCCCGCCATCGTGGCGGTGATGCTGTTTCCCCTAGTGGTTCGTGCCTTCGGTCTCATTGCCTCCATCGTCGGCATCGTGTCCGTGAGCACGAAAGAAGACGGGGACGCGATGTCCGCCCTCAATCGCGGTTACGCGATCACCGGTGTATTGGCTGCAGCCGCGTTCGTGGCCACGTCTCACTGGCTCCTGAACCCGGCCACCGCGCCGGAGGCCTGGTGGCACTTCGCCATTTGCGGCGTGATCGGCATCGCGACCTCGGTCGCCTTCGTCTACATCACCCAGTACTACACCGAGTACCGCTATCGCCCGGTGAAATCGATTGCGGCCGCCTCGGTGACCGGACCGGCGACCAACATCATTGCCGGCTTCGCGGTGGCGATGGAGTGCACCGCGATGCCCTCGTTCGTGATCGGGCTGGCGATCATCGCTTCCTATCGACTCGGCGCCTCGAGCGGCCTCGAACACGCGGGCCTCTTCGGCACCGCGGTCGCGACCATGGGCATGCTCGGCACCGCGGCCTACATTCTGGCCATGGACACCTTCGGTCCCATCACTGACAACGCGGGCGGCATCGTCGAGATGTCGCACCAACCCGAGGACATTCGCAAGCGCACCGATCGACTGGATGCGGTTGGCAACACCACCAAGGCCTTGACCAAGGGGTACGCGATCGGTTCAGCCGCGCTGGCGGCGTTTCTCTTGTTCTCGGCTTATCTAGATGAGGCGCGGGCCCTGGGCTCCCCCATCGAGAGCGTGGATATCTCCAAGCCCGAGATATTCGTGGGCGGGCTCTTGGGGGCCATGCTCGTGTTCTGGTTCTCCGCTTTGGCCATCGGCGCGGTCACCCGTGCTGCGGTGAGCGTGATCACGGAAGTTCGGCGCCAGTTCAAGGAAGATCCCGGCATTCTGGCCGGCACCTCCAAGCCCGATTACGGCCGCGCGGTGGACCTCGTGACCAAAGGCGCGCTCAAGGAGATGGTGGCCCCGGGCTTGCTCGCCGTGGGGATGCCGATCGCGGTCGGCCTTGGCTTCAAGGCTCTCGGCGTCGGCGCCGAGGCGGTGGCCGCGTTCCTGATGGTGGGCACCATCGGCGGGATTCTCGTCGCCACCATGCTCAATAACGGTGGCGGTGCGTGGGACAACGCCAAGAAATTCATCGAGACGGGGCAGTACGGCGGCAAGGGAAGCGACCCGCACAAGGCGGCCGTGGTCGGCGACACCGTTGGCGATCCGTTCAAGGACACCGCTGGTCCATCGATTCACGTTCTCATCAAGCTCTTGAGCACGGTGACGCTCGTGCTGGCGCCACTGTTCGTGTAATACGTCACGGTTCGGTTTGGGATTCGTTGGGCCGGTCTGGATACTCCTCCAGACCGGCCTTGCCTTTGGGCACAAAAAAAGGGAAGCGACCCTTGGGCCGCCTCCCTCCGAAATGAGCCCGCTCTATTAAAACGAGCCCTTTCAATCACTCCACTGAGTAATCCTTGCGATTACTTGGCTGCGATCTCGTGAGCCGTCGAGTTGCAGACCTCGTAGGTTTGCACCTTGGGGGTTCCTTCAACTACTTTCGCCAGCGACTTCAGGATTTGGGGATAGGTCTCGCGCTCGTAAGTCTCGGCCTGGACCTTCTGGTCCCACAAGCTGATCCCAACTGCCTCGACCCCGTCGTGGACGAACGTGATTTCGTCCCTGAAGCCGGTCTGCTTGCGAAGCACAGGGAGAACGTCGTTCTCGAATGTGCGGGTAAACTCAGGAACACTATTGGTTTTCAAACGCATGGATACGCTGCGAGCAAACATGAGTCACCTCTTCTTTGGATAGAAAATTGGTCAGCGCCTTCCCCTGGATAACCTGATTTGGTTTGGAAAGGCTAGCTAATCTCGTTCTTTTCTTCATTTCATTAACAATATAGGTTAATTCACCTTTTTTAGTCAACTTAAATCTGTCATAATCGGTAAATACCTCAACACTGTTAACCATATTGGGTTAAGCCATAGGGAGGGCGGACATGGACCTATCCATGGTGATCCGGCATCGGCTGAAAGACATGGATCGGGAGCAGAGGGACCTGGCGACTGCCCTCGACGTCACCGAGTCCTACATTTCACAACTATTGAACGGGAAAAAGGCGCCGCCGGCCCCGGACCGGACGGATATCTACGAGAAGATGGAGAATTATTTGAAGCTCCCCAAGGGTGAGCTCGTCCAGCTGGCCAGCCTCGAGCGCCGCGAGAAGTTGAAGAGAAAACTGGAAGGCCCACTGCACCCCTTGTTCCAGGAAGTGCGAGAGCTTCTGCTAAGCAAGTGCAACCCGGAGAATGAAAAACAAATCCGGGCGATCTTCGAAAAGCAGGCCTTCGGTGAACTGGAACGCCTGGTCACCCAGAAACTCTTGGATGTGGTCAAGACCGTGGCGAAACGGGAATTGGAGAGCGAACGTTGGTTGCGTCAGGTGTCTCAACTCAACGGCAAGAGCTATGAAGATATGCGAGTCCTTGTCCTCGAGTTTCTGGATACGGATGTGTTCAACGTCTCCATTCAAAGCTGGGTTGGTTTCCTGGATCCCCTGATTGAATCCTGGAATATCGATCTTTCAACGTTTGCCATGGACATTGCCCTCAACCAGAGGATGGTTCCTATGCATCCCAAGAAATTTCAGTTCGTGGAAATGGAACCCGAGCCTCCTATGGAGCCAGGGCTCAAGGGATTTCTTGGTGACCCTACGTTGAGTGGCGACGCCCTCGAAGGAGAAATCGAGTTCTTGAGGAGGCTGAGATTCACGGGGAAACACCCGACCGCCCTTTATTACTATCGCGAGTTGCAGAACCTCCGCGATCCCCTCCACTTTCGTGCGCCCTAGTGGCCCGCGTGGTTCGGCCCACGTGCGCGCGGCGATGGTCGCCCCTGCTACTCTGGTGACATGACGGCTGATGGATCGGACTCTCCCCTCTCGTTTTGGGGACACCACCTCACCCTCGCTGTTCTCATCGGAGGCGTGTTCTTCATACAGAGCGGCCTGATCATCGCGCTCGTGGTTCAGAACCGGCGACGGCGCTGGGCCGAGCGGGAGGCGCACCAGCGCCGGGAAGAGCTCTCGCACATGACCCGCGTCGCGACGATGGGGGAGTTGACCGCCTCCCTGGCCCACGAAATCAATCAACCTCTGGCGGCCATTCTGAGCAACGCGCAGGCCGCCCAGCGCCTGCTCGCCCTTGAAGAAAAGGACTGGGGAGAGATCCGCGAGATTCTTGCTGACATCGCCGCCGACGATCTGCGGGCCGGTGAGGTCATCCGCCGCATGCGCACCCTCCTCCGAAAAGGAGAATCATATCCGACCGTTTTGGATATGAACGATATAGTGGCGGAAGTCCTCGGCCTCGTGCGGGGAGAGATGATCCTGCACAATGTCTCCCTTTCCCTCGAGCTCTCGTCCGATCCACTTCTCACCCATGGTGATCGGATTCAGTTACAGCAGGTCCTGCTCAACCTGGTGGTGAATGCACTGGATGCAATGAAGGAGACGTCGGGCCGCAGCCGCAGACTGGTTGTTCGCACGCAGGCCGCCGGCCGTTCCGGCGAGGTGTCCGTCCAGGACTCCGGAGCAGGTGTGCCGGCCGACAAGCTCGAGCAAGTGTTCGAGCCGTTCGTCACCACCAAGCCCCACGGTTTGGGGCTCGGATTATCCATCTGCCGCTCCATCATCCAAGCTCACGGCGGCCACATCGGATGCAGGAACGATCCCAACCGCGGGGCGACCTTCTGGTTTACACTTCCCGCCGGAGAGGATCTGAAGGAATGAGTGTATTGGAGCGCAAGGTGTTCGTCGTCGACGACGAGCTTTCAGTACGCAAGAGCCTAAGCCGACTCCTCACGGCGGCCGGCTTCCACGTCGAGACGTTCGCCTCGGCCCGTGACTTTTTACAGCATGGTGTAGAGAAGAGCGTGAGCTGTCTGGTGCTGGATATGCAGATGCCCGAACTGAACGGGCTCGAGCTCCAGCAGGCGCTTGCGGAAACGGATCGTTGCCTGCCGATCATCTTCATCACCGGGCATGGCGACATCCCGACCAGTGTGCGGGCCATGAAGGCGGGGGCTACGGATTTTCTAGCCAAGCCCTTCCATGAGAAAGATTTGCTCGAAGCCATCGAGCGGGCTCACAAGCGGTCTCGACGAGAGTTGCGAGAAAAAGCGGAAGCGGATGAGGTTAGGCTGCGACTCGCGACGCTCACCTCGCGTGAGCACGAGGTCTTGCTTCAGGTTCTTACCGGTCAGCTCAACAAGCAGATCGCCGCTACGCTCGGCGCCTCCGAGAAAACGATCAAGGTCCATCGCGGCCGCGTGATGCACAAGATGCAGGTGCAGTCTGTCGCCGACCTGGTGCGTCTGTGCGAGAAAGCCGGGATCCGGGTACCCTGAAGCCCAATCCCCTGCGCACCCCCCCAAGGTCCCATATCTAAGCCCCCCTCCCAGGTCCATCGTTTTACGAATGGACTCCCTTTTCATTGTGGTGATCGATGACGATCAATCCATACGCAAGGCGCTCCGGCGCTTACTCCGGGCCGCTCTTATGGACGTGGAGACTTATTCGTCCGGCGAGACGTTCCTCGACGCCGTTTTCGACCGCGATCCGGACTGCCTGATTCTGGATATTCGAATGCCGGGACTCACCGGACCTGACTTGCGGGATCGTCTTCAGGAAATGGGGCGGCCCATTCCGATCGTCTTCATCACCGCCCACTTCGAGGACGTCGTATCCAAGGGTACCTTCACGCCCAACGGCGTGGATGTTCTCCGCAAGCCTTTTGACGACCGAGAGCTCCTGGACGCCATCGCGCGCGCGGTGCGGAAGGATGGCACGGGGAAGAAATCCAACTTCAGAGCTAACGGGAGAATTAGGACCAAGGGCCCATAGTTGAGAACGCCTCACCCAAGCTTGGCCATCGTTGCCGCATTGTCCTCATTGGCATCGTCAGGGCCCTTTGCTCCGGGAACGCTATGTAGGAAGCGCGGAATCCTCGCTTTCCGCGTTGCGAGGAGCGACGCCGTAGCTCTTGAGCTTTCTGGACAGCGTTGCCGAACCGATGCCGAGCTGCTGGGCAGTGCGGGTCCGGTTTCCCCGGTTCAGATCGAGCACCGCGACGATGTAATCCTTCTCGATCTCTGCGAGTGCCTTCAGCGGACCCAAAACCGAGGGTATCGGGATCGCTTGCCGGACCTCCTCGGGCAGATCGTCGACGTCGATGAGGTTGCTGCGGCCTAGCGCGACGGCACGTTCGATGGCGTTCTCCAATTCGCGCACGTTACCCGGCCAGTCGTACCGAAAGAGTTGGTCCGCAGCGCGCGGGGACAGCCCAGTAACTGGACGTTTGATCCGATCGGCAGCATCGACCAGCAGCACGCGAGCCAGCGGTAACAAGTCCTCTCGCCGATTCCGGAGTGGGGGCACGTGCAGCTGCACCACGTTCAGCCGGTAGTACAGGTCCTTCCGAAAGCGCCCTGCCGCAATGTCCGCGGCAAGCTCACGGTTTGTGGCCGCCATTACCCGCACGTTCACGGGTCGGCTCTTGTTCTCGCCGACCCGGCGAATTTCACGCTCTTGGAGGACTCGCAACAGCTTGACCTGCATGCCGGACGAGACGTCGCCGATCTCGTCGAGGAGCAAGGTTCCCCCGTTGGCTGCCTCGAACAGGCCGATCCTCTCCTGCGCCGCGCCCGTGAACGCACCACGCACGTGGCCAAAGAGTTCGCTCTCGAGGAGCGACTCGGTGATCGCACCGCAATTGACGGCGATGAACGGACCCGTGACCCGGGCGGACTCCTCGTGAACCAACCGCGCGATGAGTTCCTTGCCCGTTCCGCTCTCACCGGTGATGAGGACGGTGGAGTCCACTTTCGCGATCCGACGGGCGAGGTCGATGATGCGCCGCATGGGGGCGCTCCGGGCGATCATCCCGAGCGGGTCTTCGGCTTCGGGGGCCACCCGGGTGAGTACGCGCTTCTTCTCCTGGAGCTTCCGCTCGGTCTCCTGGAGGTGCTCGGTGATTCGGTGGAGGGAGGGCTCGAGCCATTCCTGGAGGTTTTCGACGCGGTAAAAGTGGAGCTCTTCTGTCCGATCATCGCCCCACTCCTCGAGAGTGCGACCGAGCAGGTGACACGCGGCGTCGCCCCGTCCGATGCACCGCTCCTCGAGAACGTAAATCTCCTTGCCCATGGCTCGACTCAGGTAGCCGCTCGTGAGGCCGCAGATGGTCCAACACACGGAGGCGTCACTACGGCCAAGGTGGGCGATGTGCTGCTCCGCTTCATACGAAGCGACGAGGCTCAAGCCTTCTTTCGTCAACGAACCAGGGGCGCCCGGGCCAAGACGGTACATGCCTTCGAGCATATGGACCCGCCCGCCGGCATGATGCCAGTCGTCCTCGGACTCCCATTGAAACAATTCCTGCATGGCCTCGGCCATGCGCCAGCCCTGGACAAAGCCAAACCGAGTAAGGATGGCCCGCGCCGTTCTGAGGCCAAAGTGTTTGATCAGCTCCTTGCGCAGGTTTCCTTTCGCGGTGGCATCGATAATGAGCGCACGCTGGCCGGCGAAGCGGATGACCCCTTCTTCGGGATCGAATTCCACCAACTCGCTGATGCTCAGGTCTTCGACGCGCATATTCCCCCTTCCGTTTTGATGGATCTTGCCTCGTTTTGATCGAGTCTTCAAGACCAGACTTCGTTGAGCGCATTGATAACCAAGCACTTAGGAGGCGGCACGGAAGATGCTTAAAGATCACAGTGTCTCCTTCATCGCGCCTCATCTAAACGGAGCAACGAACATGCTTTCTTGGGCACTTCTCTTTTTCGTTCTGGCCATCGTTGCCGGCCTGTTTGGCTTCATCGGTATCGCCGGGGCATCGTTTGCCATCGCGAAAGTTCTCTTTTTTGTTTTCTTGATTCTTTTCCTATTCAGCCTTCTGGCTCGGTTGGTGCGGCGTTCTCCGCGCACCTGAGCTCGGGGTTGGGTAGGCAGGCAGTAGGAAGGCCGTCGTCATAGTTAAAGATCGAGTACTTGAATATTACTAATTAAGAATTGGCGACGGCCTTGCCTACCACATTCAAGTGTCGTGTGGAGTGGGCATTCAGCACGCGAAACGAGATCCAAGTCACAAGGGGAATTCATGGAAGGGGTCGCGGAACAAATGGAAACACAGCTTAGGCTTTGGGGCTTGAAGATAGATCGTCTCGCGGCCAAGACGGAGATAGCCGGCGCCCAGATTGGCTTCGATACGCTCATGCACATTGACGAACTAAAGGCCCTGCACGCGATCGCAGAGGCGAAGCTCCTCGAGTTCAAGGTAGCGGGAGACACGAGTCGGGCACGCCTCGAGACCGAGATGACGAACGCCGGGAAGGATCTTGAAGCCGCCTTCAATCAGCCTGTGCCGTAAACATCAACGGCAGGTAAGGTTTGGGGCTCCCCGCGCATAGGACCTAAGACTCATAGTCTTAAACGTTTTCACAAGCAATAATAGCTTGATCTATATAAAGGAGAATCTAAATGAAACGTTCACTTTCGACTCACATCTCGAGACCACTCCTGTTGTGGTTCTCGGTCGCCTCTCTTCTCACCCTTCCTACCGTGCTGGCGAGTTGCGGCGGGAAAGAGGCTCGGGCCGAGGAACTGGCCGCAAACAAAAAGGCCGCCGAAAAGACGGCTGAGAAAGTCAGCACGACGTTGGCTGGGGGGACGGAATTCCTGACCACGCTACAGACGAGCATCGCCACCGACAAGAATCATGTCGGAGACCATGTCTCGCTGAGCATTGTAGAACCGACCTCCAGGAACGGTAAGACTATCGTGCCGACCGGCGCCGTCATCAGCGGCGACGTAACGCACATCGACCCCGCGGGGAGCGTCGCCGGTGGAGCGGAAATAACTCTTCGTTTCAACCAGCTCGCGATGGGCGGGAAGAGCTATCCGATCACCTGTGAGCCGTTCCGTCTCTGGGTGACCGGGGATGCGCAAGAAAGCGTACTCGAGATCGGTGGCGGCGCGATCGCCGGCAGCATCATCGGCGGGATTATCGGGGGTCAGAAGGGCGCCATTCAGGGTGCAGTCATCGGCGGAGCCGTCGGCACCGGAGTCGCGGTCATCACCCCGGGCAAGCAAATCGTCCTTCCGGTAGGAATGGCGATGAAGGTCACGCTCGTTTCGCCAGTAGTCATCCCAGGTTAAGAGGTCATCATGCTTTGGACGATTGCGGCCGCTTATTTGAGTCCAAACACGGAGGTAAGTAATGCGAGTTCGTAAAGGTACATCATTGGCGCTGGCAGTAGTCTTCCTGATGTTTCAGGGATCCATGGCGACTCCCCTTCTCGCGAACACCGAGACGGTGGTCACCGGGTCCGAACTTGATGCCGCGATGGCCAATCGCGTGGACAGCGATGCCGCGTCTCGCGAAGCGATTCTGAATCTGCTCGGTCGAGATGAGATACGTGGGGTGTCGGGGCGGCTTGGCGTGGACCTCACGCGAGTGAAGGCAGCCGTGTCCACTCTCTCCGGAGAGGAGCTTCAGGAGGCGGCCACGCAAGCTCGGCTTGCTGATCAGGCTTTGGCGGGCGGTGACGAAAAAGTCGTCATCGGCAGCACGGTACTGATCATCGTCTTGCTGATCGTCATCATTCTGGTCGCCGCCGACTAAGTTAATTGCGGTATGAATAGCCGGGTCATTGCTGCCGCCGTCCTACTGACGGCGGCAGCCGCCATATCTACACCGGTCGCGGCCCGGGACAGCCTGGTTCTCGACGTTCCGTTCGTCCCCCAGGGCGAAGCGCTGTGCGGCGGCGCCGCCGCGGCGATGGTGCTTCGCTACTGGGGAGAACGCGGGATCGATGCCGCGGACTTTAGCCCGCTGGTGGAAGACTCCCTGGGCGGCATTCGAACCGGACGGTTGGTTGCAGATCTCCAGCGCCGCGGCTGGCAGGCGATGGCCTTCGCCGGAGACGAGGCGATGATCCGTCACCACTTAGCCCTAGGCCGGCCCGTCATCGCTCTCTTGCTGGACCGACCACAGCGTTATCACTATGTGGTCCTGGTTGCGTGGAAAGACGACGTCGTCCTCCTGCACGATCCAGCGAGAGCACCCCTCCGGGTCGTTTCCGTCCGAGAGTTCGACCGCGCATGGATGGCCACCGGTAGATGGAGTCTGCTCGTCCTTCCGAATTCGAATGCCAAGCCAGCCCCGGCACGAGCCGATTCGACTCTGGCCACGACCACGTCTCCTCCGGGCCCCTTCGCCTCCCTGGTAGCGGAGGGTGTGCGTCTGGGGCGTGGTGGAGAATTGGAGGCCGCCTGGGTCCACCTGCAGGCGGCCACGGCGCTATGGCCCGATTCCGCGGCCGCATGGCACGAGCTGGCCGGGATCCGGTTCCGTCAGAAGAAGTGGTCCGATGCCGCCTCTCTCGCCCGCCGCGCCACCCGACTCGATCCTGCCGACGTCTTGGCTTGGCGCCTCCTTGGAGCGAGTCTGTACCTCGACGGTCGCACCGAGGATGCCTTGGATGCATGGAATCGGTTGGGAGAACCGCGTCTCGATTTGACTCGGATCGAGGGCCTAACCCGCACCCGGTTCACGGTCGTATCCGATCGAATGGGCCTCGACTCGGGCTCTCTTATCACCGCTCGGTCATTCCGGCGGGCGCAAAGACGGGTCTCGGACATTCCCGCCATCGAAGCGTCGCGGCTCGACTGCCGTCCCCTTCCCGGCGGCATCGCCGAGATGGAAACCGCGATTCTCGAGCGGCCCCTTTTTTGGAATGGACCCGCGGGAGCTGTGGCTCTAGGGCTTCGATCACTGGTTGATCGAGAGCTGGCCCTTTCTATTGCCGGCCTCACCGGAAACGGTGAACGGTGGGAGGCGGCGTGGCGGTGGGAAGAGAATCGCCCCCGACTGCGCGTCGGAGTGACTGCCCCTAACGTGGCCGGTCTTCCGGGCATCGTGGGTGTCCTGGGGTTTCGAGAAGAGCAGACCTACGCCACGGATCTAGTCGCGCCTCCAAACGCCCGCAACCGCACCCTTCCTCCGGGCACCGATTCGACCGCGAGCGGAATGACTCGAGAAGTGCGTCGAAGCGCCGGCGTGTCGTGGAACGAGTGGCTGGGGGGAGATCTCCGGTTGGAAGCGGACGTGGGACTCGAGCATTGGGAGGCGGATGATAGCCGCTTCTTCGCCGCGGGTCTGGCATTGGACCTGCGACCATTCCGGAATGCGATCGCGCTCAGGGTGCAGGGTACGCGATGGTTCGCGCTGCGCGGCGAGCAGCCCTTTGTGGCCGCCACCGCCGACATTGCCTGGCGGCCGGCTATTCCGGGAATCCAGCACATGTTCGTTGAGTCGCGTCTCGGGTATCGGTTCGCGGGAGATGCTGCTCCCCCGGCCGTCTGGCCCGGCGCCGGTACCGGTCGCGGCCGGGCCGACTTGCTGCGCGCTCATCCGCTGCTTGAGGGCGGCGTTCTACAGGGGACTGCGTTCGGGCGGTCGTTGTGGAGCGCCGGATTCGAGGTGGACTACCGGGCTTGGCGGTTGGGTCCGATCCAGATGGGGGTTGCCTGCTTTGTTGATGCAGCCCGGCCCGGAGACCTTCCCCCGGGTCGGCCCGACGTTCCGGCATTGGTCGACGCAGGACTGGGCATTCGACTGGCCGGACTCGGTTCGGAAGGAGACCTATCGCTGGACGCGGCCCATGGTCTCACCGATGGACAGTCGGCACTCTCTCTGGTCTGGAGAACGGGGCGACCGTGATCGGCGAAAAAATCCATTGCCGGAGACATACGACTAGAGGCTCATAGCCAAGAACTCTTCGATGCCTGAAAGTTCGCCGTGAAGGGCGAGGCGGGTTGGTGAGCCCGTCATTTTCCGCAAAATAGTGGCCGCGCCCTCCTACGGGCCGCGATTCGCTTCGCCCTATCAACTGAAAAAATAGGGGATCGTAGGATGGCCGTACCTCGCCATGCTCCCTCAAGAATTGAGATGATCAGCCCTTGTATCGCGAGTGGAAAGTTTTGTCCAAAGCCTAAGGAGAGTCTATGCGTTCGACTGTGCTTGCATTTTTTTTCGTGTTTTCCGTATTGATCGTGGGGGGGATCCTGGGGTGCGATGACAATGGCCCGACGACCGCCAATCCCAACGACTTGGCACCACCGCTCGGTCTGGAATCCGTGACCAAAGATGACTCCGTGATTCTGACCTGGGAGGCCAGCAACTACGACGAGGACCGCCAAGGGTTCCAGGTTTATCAAGCATCCGGGGCCCAAAGCGGCACTCCCCAGGACATCCCGTCCGCCTTCGGTAGCGCTCCGGTGGAGCAGATCGCCACAACCGCCGCCGCCGGCAGCTTTAGCGTTACCGTGGATAGTCTCGTGAACGGTGCGACCTACAGCTTCCTGGTCGTTGCCTACAAGGACGATGGCAACACGCTCAGTCGCCCCAGCAATATCGTGACGGACACCCCGCGGCGCGAGTCCCCGGGAACCATCACCCTGATCAACGGGACGGGGAACGCGCGCTATCTGGACGTCGCCGCGGATCCGCCGGTTGCCTCGACGAGCTCGACCGGAGCGGACATCCTGGCTCAGTCCTTCAACGCCGGGGCAGGAGATCGTCACGGCATGGTCGGGCAAAACGGAGCCCGGGTGCAGGATCTGGGCTACGTGTCGAGTTGGGATGAAATCGATGAAGCCCCTCTGGGCGCTGGCTCGTATCCCGATGCCAGCTATTCGGTGGAAGTGCTGCCCGGGCATGTCTATGCCGTCTTCACCGGAGACAATCACTACGCCAAGATTTTGATCGTGAGTCTGAATGCATCCGATTTCGGCTACACGGTGCGAGTGGCGTACCAACCCCAGACCGGCAACAATGAATTGAAACCCGGACTTCCGGGCCACCAATAAATGGAAGGGCCCACAGACTAATTAGTGGCACCACAGTAGGCATCGGTTAGGTGCTTGAGCATCAGGGGAGGCACGACCCTTTGGGTCGTGCCTTTTTGCATCCTCTCCGCACAAATGTTCCAGGTATCCCTGGCCACTCCTATACGACCAAGTGCTTATAGCCAAGATCTCTTCGATGCGTGAAGGTGGGCAGTGAAGGGCGAGGTGGATTAGTGAGCCCGTCATTTCAGTAATGAAGTGCCCGCCCTCCTACGGGCCGTGATTCGCTTCGCCCTATCAACCGAACGTACAGGGGAGCATGGAAGGGTGGCCGCACCTCGCCGTGCTCCCCTTCGAATTTCTCACCCGTCGTGCAAGGGGTCCCAGGCTGGCCTTTCGTTTGGGCAAACCCCGAGTGACTCGACTTCCGTCAGTGTGAGGCGAATCCCATCGTCTTGAGCCGTCCCCAGGTCGTGGCGCGGATCGCGGTCGGCCCGGAGAACGAGTAGGAAACAGGGAATCGGAGATCGGCGAGGATCAGAGCGTCCGTGGGCTGAGTAACCAGTAGTTCAATCTCGTCGATTTTACCCGGAACCGTCGTCGTGAAGAATGCACTCCCGCTTGCGGAGTCCTCGAGCAACGTGGGGTCACTGCCATAGTATGTGCTGACCAGCGCGCCGCCGCTCCACGGGCGAAATGAAATGAGAACTTCGGGAGCGGAGACGGCGTTGTAATTGAAATGGATGTTGACTCTGTCGTTGAATAAAAGGACGGCGGGAGACGACGGATCAAGCTGAACATCCGTGATGCTCCCAAACCGTCCAAAATAATAGTTTGCATCGACATCAAGCTGTTCGGACCACTCCTGCCACTCACAACACCAATATTCGCATTCACAGACCCACCAACCATAGTCAATCTGGACGTTGAGTCGGCGAATGGTTGCGCTGGAGACAGGTCCATCCACCGTAAATGAGCCTGTCACATGACCGGAGTCAAAGGTGGCATCTCCCGACTGGCTCACGAAGGACCCATCATCGTCCAGGGTGTAGACGTGAATACCCGTCACACCCCCCGTTTCGCACGTGTAATCGAAGGAATACATCACCTTCGACCCCATCAACAGGACGGCGGGAGCCGCAGGAGTCATTTGGAGGTTCGAGATGGTGCCGGCGCTTACATGCGAGCTCCATAGCAGCGAGGTTCCCAGAACCAAGAACACAAACAGCGATTGATTGAGCGGCCTTTGTTTTTTCATGGCGGCCTTCCTTCCCCCCTATCCCTACTACATTCCAGAGGGTCGAAGAGTTGGTGGTCAGGGTAACCCCTGGATCGAGCCTGGATACTTCTCCAGGCCGGCCTTTTCTTTTGGGAAAGCCGGCAGTGCTTAACGAATGCGAGAAACCGCGCAAGAACTGCGTGACTCGCGAAAAGAGGAGGACAGGAGTGTCCAATTGGCTTGAAAACGTTCGCTGTCAAATGAGGAGTCTGGAAAATGCGACGGATATTTTGTTTCCTGGCTATGTCCACTGCCTTGCTGGGGTTATCGTCTTCCGTCCTGGCCGTGGTCCCTGATCCGGGCCTCTGCATCGTTCCCAACGTGGTCGTGAATCCGGGAGGAAACCTGGACTACGTAGTCACGGTGCGGGACGCCTTCAACGCCCCCTGTGCCTTCATCATGGTTGAACTCTTCTTCTCCCCTACCGCCGACTTTTTGTTGTGCTGGTGTGTCGGCCAGGACCACCCTGTCATCCGCCAAGTGACGGATGCAGCGGGACGAGCCACATTTCGCATCGCCGCCGGGGGATGTCTTGACCCGAGCGCACTGGGCCCGCAGGTCAACGTCGTCGCCGCAGGCACTTTTCTGGCCAGCGTGGGAGTGGTGAGCCCAGACGCGGTGGACAACGCGGGCCTGCTCCCCTGGCAGGGGTGGAATCCTGGAGCGAAGTGCGCGGTGGGCTTGTCGGATGCCGCCTTCCACTCCGCCCCCCTTGCCGTCGGGCGTTTCACGTTCTGCACTGACATGAACAGTGATGGGGTCTGCAACTTGGGCGACGCCGTGATCCTTACCGGTCCAATCCGGAGAGGGGACAACTGCCCCCATTGAACATCCGGATGCGGTTTGGTTTGAGGCTGGTTGGGCCGATCTGGATACTTCTCCAGACCGGCCTTGCTTTTGGGCAAGCGCCGAGTGATTCGACAGGTGCTTTTTCCGGATTCCACGGCGCGACAAGCCATCACGTCATCGAGTGTCCATGAGGAGGCATGGATGTAGGGGCCTTATACTAGTTGCATGGCCGCCGCTTCTCGAATGGCCCTTTTAGCCTGTTGTTCTCTACTCCTTCCAGTCACCGCTCTTGGCAAAACGTGGCACATTGCCGTGGATCACTCCGGAGATGCCCCGACTATTCAGGCCGCCATCGAAAGCTGTGCGGAGTGGGATACCATTCTGGTCGGGCCCGGCACCTATGTCGAGAATCTGAACTTCCTGGGAAAAAACCTTTGGGCACATAGCGCCTCCGGCCCCGAACTCACCATCATCAATGGGAGCACCCTGGCTGAATCCGCGGTTCGTTTCATCACCGGAGAGTTGCCTACTTGCGTTTTCGAAGGATTCACCGTCTCTGGAGGCAGCGGCCACGGCGATTGCGGCGGCGGCATTTACATCGACAACTCATCTCCCACCATTCGCAATAACATTATTCTGGAGAATCACGCCAGATTCGGGGGAGGCGTGTACGTCACGAGCCCCTCCTTCAATCCCGCCCTTGTTTCGCCCCTTATCGATGGAAACAAGATCAGCTCGAACAGCGCCGAGCAAGGAGGTGGACTATATGCCCATTATGCAGATGCCGTGATCACCCATAATCTTTTTGTCGGGAACAACGCGTCCTACTGTGGCGGCGGTGCTTGCTTGAGGTCGGCCTCTCCAGTCCTTAGTTTCAATCAATTCCGCGGAAATGTCGCCAAGCTAGGTGGGGGACTTAACGTTGCGTATGGAAGCGGGAATCAGGCAACCATCGTCAGTTTCAATTTGTTCGCCCAAAACACGGCGACCGGTGATGCCGTTTACGGCTCCGGCGGTGGAGCCGCATTTCAACACGTTTTCGTTCGAATCGAGAACAATACGTTTGTCGAAAATCATGGGCGTTCTTCGACGAATGGAAACGCGGGTGGCGGCTTGGCTTCCACTTTCTCGAGAAACAGCGAGGTCATCCGCAACATCATCGCCCGGAACGACGGAGGCGGTTTGTACTGCCGCGGGGATGATTTCTCTTTCCCGACCACGTACACCGACAACCTCATTTGGGCCAACACCGATCAAAACTTCGTGAACGGCGATTATGGCGGCTGCGGAGAGCTGGGCGACAGCTGGCTGATTGCCGATCCGGAATTCTGCGGAGCAGGTTCCGGAGACTATTCGGTTGCCACTACGTCGCCGGCCCTCGGACCAGGCGGTCCAATGGGCGCGTTTACGGAGCCGGGCTGCGGCCCCGTGGCGACTCGAGAAAGCACATGGGGACAACTCAAGGCCCGAGCCTGGAAGCCGGGACATTGAGTTCTTGAATTCAACTCTCTTGGCCCGGCAGGCGCTTATACTCTCCGGTTCCATGTTCGTGGCAATGGTTATCGGAGCTTGCGGAAACTCGGGATTCGGCCCGGGCCACGCCAAGGCGTCGCTCCTTTCGGAGAAGCGAACCGTCGCGCGCGGGTCGAACGCTCTGTTCGGAGTTCGCTTCGATATCGAGCCGGGGTGGCATCTCTATTGGAACGGCCAGAACGACACCGGGTACGCGCCGCACGTGACGTTCGAATTACCGGAAGGTTTTAGGGCGGGCGAGATCGCCTGGCCCGTTCCAAGACGCCTTGTCTCGCCGGGAAACATCTTGGATCACGTGTACGAAAACCACGTGACGTTGCTCGTTCCCATTACCATTCCCGCCGAAGCAAAACCCGGTCGTTACGTAATCAAGGGCGAGGCCACATGGCTCGCCTGCCATGACGTGTGCGTTCCGGGCAAAGAGGCGTTGCAGCTCACGGTCAGCGTGGGCGGCGATGCCGACGCGGCGCAATTGAACAAAGAGATTGAAGAAACAAAAGCCACCCTGCCCCTCGGTTGGGGTGAAGCAAACCGGCGTCAAGCCATCGAATCCACCTGGAAGGATGGAATCCTGATCCTCAAGCGCCCTGGAGCATCTGGGATGCTGTTCTTTCCCGATACGGCCTCGGTCGCCATAAGTGATCTCCTTCACGCCGGTGAGGTGATTGGAGAGGAGATGCGGCTAGTGCCCCAGGACTCGACGGGGCAGATTTCCGGAATACTCGGGATACAAACCCCGGGCGACACGATATATTCTTCGTTCAAGCAAACCCTCCCCCAAAAGCCCTAGGAGACCCCTTTCATGACTCGTTTGGCCCTTTATTTTCTTTGTGGAGCACTCATCATGGCCTCATCGACTCCCGCTTCGGCACAATCGAAAGACGCGACCCAGACCCCGGCCGTCCAGACGCCCCTTCAGGTGGGGGCCAAAGCTCCCGATTTCGAGCTCAAGGACATCCAGGGCAAGGCCTACAAGCTAAGCCAGTTCGCGGACAAGACGGTGGTTTTGGAGTGGTTCAATCCGGATTGCCCGTTCGTGAAGAAGCACCACCAGCTGACCCACTCGATGATCGAGACCCAGGCGGCCGCCGCCAAGCAAGGTGTGGTGTGGCTGGCCATCAACTCGGGAGCGCCGGGGAAGCAGGGCAATGGCCTTGAGCGCAACCAGAAAGCCGCCACGGAATACAAGATGGAGTACCCCATCCTGTTGGATGAATCCGGCACCGTCGGCAAGCTCTATGGCGCCAAGACCACGCCGCATATGTTCGTGATCTCGAAGGGCACCGTTGTTTACGAGGGCGCCATCGACGATCGCCCCGACACCGAAGCTCCCGGGAAAAACAACTACGTGCGCGCGGCGCTCCAGCAGCTCGGCGCGGGTAAAACGATCGACCCCGCCCAGACCAAACCCTACGGCTGCAGCGTTAAGTACGCATCGTAATTTTGATTGCGTGGCATGGTGAGGCGGCGACGTCTCACCATGCTCCGCCAAACAAATGACTAGGCTACTAATTCCTGCGGGATCGCGTATTCTCTCATTGGAGTATTTGCGCCCCGGCTCAAATGTTTAGTCGGGGCAAAGGCCCGCACCAGGATTGGAGGCATTCTCGTGGGAAACACTGATGATCGTGACCCCAAGAAACCCGATTTCTCGAATGTCCAGAGCGGCAGTTCGTCCACCGCTCCATCGTCGAAGAAACCCACGCCAGCGCCGCCTTTACCGGCAACTCGGTTCAGAGTGTATACGGTTCAGAAGGGCGACAGCCTCTCCAAGATCGCCAAGCATGAATATGGCGACGCCAACAAATGGCGCAAGATCTTCGAAGCCAATAAGGACATCATCAAGGATCCGGATCTCATCTATCCCGGACAAGAACTGAAAATCCCCAGCGCCTAAAACTGAAACACTGTGGAGGAATGATGCGCACACTACGCCCGATTTTCGCCGCGCTTTGCCTGGCCTTGGCCATTCATGCCACCGCCTGCC
>Ga0075431_100001819_pt1 | contig 20141 bp, 20 predicted proteins | sample RhiMetdeltSRZDD5_FD_75297 | JGI IMG/M metagenome (GOLD analysis project Ga0075431, IMG submission 75297) | Populus rhizosphere microbial communities from Tennessee, USA - Rhizosphere MetaG P. deltoides SRZDD5 | ecosystem: Host-associated > Plants > Roots > Rhizosphere > Soil | place: USA... | reverse complement strand
TTTTCGAAAGTTTCAAAATATTTCTTCGAAATCTACGAACCAATTGCCTTTTTTCTTTAATATTGCTCTGATTTAGTTCTTTAATGAATTCAAAGATTGTGGAGTGATGGAATCTTTGGCAGACATGCCCTCTTGTCTCGGGGGTGGGGATCACGGGATAAACGTAGTGTAATGCCGTTCTGAGCAATCAGGGCGACTGGGGTTGACCACCACAAACATTGCGCTTCAGCTAACCGCCTCGTGGAGGTTCGAGTCCTCCCTCTACAGCGAATAAGGCCCTTAACTTACTGATTTTTAGTTTGTTGGGGGCTTTGTTATTTACGGGGCACCCGTAACCAGGACCCCTCCATCATAAAAGAAAAAAAGGGTCTCATTACTGAAACCCCTTTATACTAACTAACCCATCACAACAAGAAGCCTAAGCTTCCTGCAGTTCCTTTAATTTCTCCCTGATCTTCCCTTCAATTTCCATTGCCAATTCAGGATTGTCAACCATTAACTGCTTAACTGTTTCTCTTCCCTGGCCAAGTTTATCGTTGTTGTAACTGAACCATGATCCACTTTTCTGAATAATGTTCAGCTCAACACCCATATCGATGATCTCGCCGTTTTTCGAAATTCCCTCTCCGAATACGATATCGAATTCAGCAGATCTGAATGGAGGAGCAACTTTATTTTTCACAACTTTCACTTTCACCCTGTTTCCAACCGCTTCGTCACCGTCTTTAATCTGACTCATCCTGCGAATATCCAAACGCACGGACGCATAAAATTTAAGTGCATTACCCCCTGTTGTGGTTTCCGGATTACCGAACATCACTCCAATCTTTTCTCTCAGCTGGTTGATGAAAATGCAAATGGTATTTGTTTTATTGATTGTAGCAGTGAGCTTTCTTAATGCCTGCGACATCAGCCGCGCCTGTAAGCCCATCTTGCTGTCGCCCATTTCTCCTTCAAGCTCACCCTTAGGCACAAGCGCAGCAACTGAGTCGATCACAACCACGTCGAGAGCGCCTGACAAAATCAGACGATCGGCAATTTCCAACCCTTGCTCACCATAATCCGGTTGAGAAATCAGCAGGTTGTCTACATCAACACCAAGCTTTTTCGCATATGAGCTGTCGAATGCATGTTCTGCATCAATGATCGCACACATGCCACCTTTCTTCTGGGCTTCAGCGATCACATGAATAGCTATAGTTGTTTTACCAGATGATTCCGGCCCATAGATCTCAACGATCCTTCCCCTGGGTAATCCACCGATTCCCAGCGCAGAATCCAAACCTATTGATCCGGTTGAGATCACCTCAGGAGCATCCTGCGACCTTTCGTTCATCATCATTACGCTACCCTTTCCAAAATCCTTATCGATCTTGTCCATGGTAAGTTTTAGTGCCTTTATTTTCTCGCTGTTTGTATTTGAGTTTGACATGTTCCTTGATTTAATGGGTAAAGTAAAATGTTTAACAAATGTAGGGAAAAAGATGTTTTCAACACTAATTTTTTTAGCAGAAAAACACTAATATTTTTGGATATTTTAGCGGTTAAACTTTGAGGAAATGCTCATACCATTATAATATCATGGCCAGTAACTGACTTATCGCTCCAATAAAGAACCCGGCATAAACGTCAAACGGCCTGTGAGAAGAAACAATCAGCCTCGAACTGCAAACAATCCCTGCCACCGCCACAGCTATTGTAAAGTGTTGCGCACTGCTGCCTTCCACATTAAATGTTAGTAACAACATAAAGCAAAACAACCCGCCCATGGCGAGCGCATGCAGACTTACCTTAAAAGCAATATTTGCCAGCCAGGCGCCAATTATCGTAATAAACGACCCGAGAAGAAATTGTCTGAACACGTCAGGTATCCCACCATTCGTTTTCAACACAAACCAGCACCAGAAATAAAAAATCATCGCCGCAGCAAGAGGAATAATCCTTTCTTTCTGCGTTTCCATATACACACTACCAACAAACTTCAATCGCCAGCATAATAAAACCGTAACCGCAGGCAGCATGGTGAGATTCACAAATATCGTTGCCGTAAGCCTGAATTTCATCAGGTCAGTATATCCGGCAAACAAAAGCGGATGCACATACAATAGAAACAACGTTATATAAACCGGAACAAAAAGAGGATGGACTACAAATGAAACAACGTCTGCGACCCTCCTTACCGGCGCAGAATGCATCTCCTTTACTACCGGTTTGCCGGCGGGCATTGTTTCTGTCACGCTCATAGTTCTTTTCGTAAACGCGCAACGGGAATATTCAGCTGCTCCCTGTATTTTGCAACTGTGCGACGTGCGATATTATAACCTCGTTCCTGCAATAATTCTGTAAGCTTCTCGTCACTCAAAGGTTTTTTCTTGCTTTCTCCCTCTATAAAATCACTAAGAATCTTCTTTACCTCTCTTGTAGAAACTTCTTCACCACTCTCCGTACTCAACGATTCGCTGAAGAAAAATTTAAGCCTGTAAGTTCCAAACTCCGTTTGCACAAACTTGCTGTTCGCAACGCGGCTCACAGTTGAAATATCTAGTCCGGTTCTTTCGGCAATATCCTTTAATATCATCGGCCTCAGCGTTGTTTCGTCGCCCGACAGGAAAAATTCAAGCTGATACTCCATAATAGTTTCCATCACGCTCGTCAAAGTATGCTGCCGCTGTTTTATTGCGTCAATAAACCATTTTGCAGCATCTATTTTTTGCTTAATGAAAAGAACCGCTTCTTTCTGCCTCCTGTCCTTTTTGCTTCCCTTGTCATAGTCGCGGAGCATATCCTTGTACCCTTCGCTTATCCGCAGGTCGGGAGCATTCTTGGAATTAAGTGTAAGCTCAAGCTTGCCTGCGTTATTGAAAATGAAAAAGTCGGGCACCACATAGCTTTCGGCCTTATTGATATCTGTGTGATTACCGCCCGGCTTGGGATTCAGCTTAATGATCTGGTTGATCACTTCCTTTATCTGTTCATCTGTTAAATTGAGACCACGCTGAATCTTATCATAATGTTTTTTGGTAAACTCGTCAAAGTAGTTCGTGAGCACATCAATTGCTGTGTCAACTTCCTTGCGCTGCACTTTCAGTCTCTGCAGCTGCAGCAACAGGCACTCCTGTAAATTTCTTGCAGCTACCCCAGGGGGATCGAACTGCTGGATCATCTTAATTACAGTTTCCACCTCCAGCTCATTCGTTTCGATATTCTGCCTGAACGCAAGATCATCAACGATAGCAGCGGTGTCCCTTCTCAGGTATCCGTCGTCGTCGATACTGCCCACGATCTGTTCAGAAATTTTCTTTTGTTTTTCGTCGAGCTTCAGCATTCCAAGCTGCTCCTGCAGATGCTCATGAAACGAGGTCTGTATACGGTAGGGCACCGTCTTATTCTCATCTGCTTCAGGATAATTCTCATCCCTGGTTTTGTATTCCGCTATCTCGCCGTCGTCGTCGCTCACGTAATCACTGATATCAATGTTCTCATATTCATCCTCGCTGCCCTCCGCTTCGAACTCCTCATCCGATGTAGCGTCAAACTCATCCTTATTCTCATCAAACTGGTCGTCGTAATCTTCTTCCGATTGTTCAAGCGCCGGGTTTTCTTCAAGTTCCTCCTTAATCCTCTCTTCAAGATTGGCAGTTGGTACCTGCAGCAGTTTCATCAATTGAATTTGCTGTGGTGATAACTTCTGGAGCAGCTTTTGCTGTAAACTCTGTCCTAATGCCATAATCTTCCACGGTTTTTCTTCTGCAATTGATGTTTATGGATAGGCTGTTTCAAAAAAATTTGGCCGTTCCACAAAAATCAGGCCGTAAATTTACAAACAATTTAGATAGTCGTGCAAATCCGGTTCTATAATTTATTTATTGTCTTCGCCCTTACTTTTTTTTCAAAAAAAATCTGTGGGCAATCAATTACACCAACCCGCTACGGAACTTTAACGGTGCATGCCGACTCTTTATTAACCCGTCAAAGAGTTTCGTTCACGCTGCAAAAGGATAGCTATGTTAAGAACCTCGCATTCTTTTGCCTGCAGGAATGGAAGTTTGAGAAAGCGACTAAGCTCCCTCTTCGTTTCAGAGTCGGCTCGCTTGAGCAGTGCAACCTTCTCGAGGACAAAAGATAATTACACGGCCTCTTTTACCATTACCGTTTTGATAGCAGCGGCCAATGCCTGCCCTTTTTCTTTCAGTTGTTGTTCGGTCCACGACAGATTGATGAGAGTAGAAATACAACGGCTCATCACCGAATCACTCGCGGCAAAATTTTTATTTGCGTGATGAAGGACCGTTTGTTTTAACTGAGGGTGTAACGCGTTTAAAGTGATGGACTGTTTGAGATGATCCCACTTTCTGATGTAGTGCCAGTTATTATCGAACCAATAAAAATTTCCTGCAAGAATATTCTTAGCCTTCAGTTCGGATACCACTGCCCTTGCGTCTTCCTCACTGGGAAGAAACCAACTTAAGAAAGTACAGCTGTCGCCCTGGGGATCGGGTATCCGCCTGAAACTAACTCCAGGCACGTCCGATAGCATTACCTTCAATGCCGCGTGATTACGCTTTTGGATCTCTAAAAATTTATCAAGTTTTTTTATCTGTGCAAGACCAACCGCCGCATGTAATTCAGATATTCTATAATTGTACCCAATAAAAGGATGCAGGTCGGCGCCGCGGTCGACACCTTTATGATCGTGACCATGATCACTATAACCGTCCGATTTCGTATACACGTCGGCGTTATTTGTCATCACCACGCCGCCCTCTGCACATGTCATCGTTTTCACAAAGTCAAAAGAAAATGCACCGGCATCGCCGATTGTTCCGAGGTATTTACCCTTATACGAAGCGCCTATGCTTTGGCATGCATCTTCAATTAATAATAGCTTATGTTCTTTACATATCGCCTGAAGAGCCTCCATATCGGCCATACTGCCGCACATGTGTACGGGCATTACGCACTTGGTTTTATCAGTGATTGCGTCTCTCACCGCGTCGGGACTGAGCGTAAGTGTGTCATCGATATCCACCAGAACAGGTACGGCGCCAACACTAAGAACAGCTTCGAAGCTTGCAACAAAGGTGAAGCTGGGCATTATCACTTCATCGCCATACCCGATTCCAAGTGTAGCCAGTGCTGTTGTCAGCGCAGCGGTGCCGTTGCAAACAAGCTGCGCATGTTTAGAACCAAATTTGTTGTTGATTGCTTCCTCAAGCTCCTTTGCTTTCCATCTCCCTTTTCGAGCTCCATCAAACCCATACCGCATCAGTATGCCGGTTTCCAGCACCTCGTTCACTTCCTTTCTTTCTTCGTCGCCAAACATTTCATATCCTGGCATAAGCTTTTGATTTTTTTCAAAGGTAGGGAACTTAAAATTTCTCAATTACACCCAATGCGAAAAGCGCGAAGTCGTATTTCACAGGATCTTCTTTATCAAATAACCTTAAGTTCCCCGTCAACTCGAGTGCAGAACGCCAATCGGCGTTGGGCCTGGTTAATAACTTAAACCGTTTGGCAACTCTGGCTACATGCAGGTCGAGCGGAATAATGAGTTGCGAAGGATTCACTTTTTTCCATATGCCAAAATCAACACCTTTGTCATCATTTCGTACCATCCATCGTAAATACATGTTCAGCCGCTTGCATCCTGAATTTTTCATTGGTGACGCTACATGTTTTTTCGTTCTCGCAGGAACATGGTCGAGTGAAAAGAAGTAAGTACTGAAATAGTTCAAAGCGTTCTCCACCGTTCCAATTTTCTGAGCTTGTTCATTGAAAATCTTTCGCGGGAAAAATGCAGATTCAAGCGATGCATGTTTCAGGTAATGATGTTGCAAAAAAGAAATAAAATACAGCAGGTCGGTATCGTTAAATGTTCTGTGGCGGAATCCAAGAAATCTTTTCCGGTCTTTCTCTTTGTGATTTATTATGAAATCGTGAGGACTGCTGTCCATCAATTGCATTAACTCCCTGCATTTGCTGATGATGGTCGTTCTGTTGCCCCATGCAAACGTAGCAGCAAAAAAACCCGACATTTCAATGTCCTGCTTTTTTGAAAAAAGGTGCGGAATGCAAACCGGATCGAGTGGAATGAATGAAAGATTGTTGTATTCTTCCACCTTGCGGTCGAGGAATTCTTTGAGCGATTTTCTATCCAAGTGCCTGATTTAAATCATCAATCAGATCGCCGATATCTTCAACGCCAACGCTTAAGCGGATCAATGAATCCGTCAGTCCATTTTTTATTCTCTCTTCCCGCGGAATAGACGCGTGTGTCATTGTCGCGGGATGATTTATAAGCGATTCTACGCCTCCAAGACTTTCAGCGAGTGCAAATAATTTTGTTGAAGACAGCAGCTGCATGGCTTGTTCAACGCTGTCATCCCTGAGTGTGAAACTCATCATCCCACCAAATCCACGCATCTGCTTCTTTGCAATTTCATATCCATGATGATCCTCAAATCCGCACCAGTATACTTTCCCAACTTTTTTATGGTTGCGAAGGAAATGTGCGACCTTCTCGCCGTTCTCACAATGTCTTTCCATTCTAAGATGCAATGTTTTTAATCCTCGCAGAACAAGAAAACAATCCTGTGGGCCCGGCACAGCACCGCAACTCTTCTGTATAAAATACAATTGCTCGCGGAGCTCCTTATCGTTCATCATCAGGCATCCGTGAATTACGTCGCTATGCCCGCCAATATACTTTGTGGCCGAATGCATTACAATGTCGGCGCCAAGATCCAAAGGATTTTGAAGATACGGTGAAGCAAAAGTGTTGTCGACACAAACAATGATTTTTTTCTGTTGTGCAATTTTGGAAACGGCCTCGATGTCAACAATGTTCATCAACGGGTTTGTTGGTGTTTCCACCCATAGCAGCCTTGTGCGATCATTTATCACCTTCGTGATATTATTAGTATCGAACATGTCGACATAATGGAATTTTATTCCAAACTTCTGGAACACCTTGCTGAATAACCTGTAGGTGCCTCCATACATGTCGTTGCCTGCAATCACCTCGTCGCCGGGCGCCAGGAGTTTAATTACAGCGTCGGTTGCTGCCACACCGCTGCTAAATGCCAGACCATATTTGCCGTTCTCACTTATTGCCAGCGCCTCTTCGAGAACTTTGCGTGTTGGATTTTGTGAACGCGCATATTCATATCCCTTATTTTTGCCAGGGGCCTCCTGCACATATGTTGATGTCTGAAAAATCGGCGTCATTATAGCTCCAGTTGATGGATCGGGCTCTATTCCTCCGTGTATCAATTTTGTCGACAGCTTCATCGTAAAGTTTTGGGAGCGAATTTAGCTTCTTTTCACAATTGAAAATTTTACATTTGTTTCGATGGGTCAAAAGAAATTACAGCGGTTCGCAGAGATCAGAACTTTTAGAAATGTGCTTGAGTACCCGCTGCACATGCGGGGAGAATGGGCGTCGTTCTTTAATAATAATCACCCCATTACCCTTGAGCTTGCTTGCGGCAAGGGCGAATATGCAGTTGGTCTGGGACGGATGTATCCGGAAAAAAATTTTGTCGGAGTAGATCTAAAGGGCAACCGGATATGGGTCGGAGCAAAAAAGTCGCTTGAAGAAAATCTTGGCAATGTAGCCTTCGTACGAAGCCAGATAGACAAGATCGACCAATATTTTGAAAAGGGCGAAGTTTCAGAAATTTGGATAACATTTCCTGATCCGCAACTAAGAACTTCGAGGGCAAAAAAAAGACTCACCCATCCACACTTTTTGCGATTGTACCAGAAGTTCCTTAAGAAAGACGGATTAATTCATCTAAAAACAGATTCACCGGATCTCTACCACTTTACAAAACTTGTAATCGATTTTTATAACCTGAAGCTGACTGAAGATAAGAACAACGTATATGCGAATAATGAGATACCGGATGAATTAAGGATCCAGACCTATTATGAAAGCCTGGACATTGCCAAAAGCAAAAAGATTCATTACCTGCAGTTTCAGCTGCCCGAGGAAATGATAAGAGAAAACGACGAACAACTTAAAGAGCTGATCATTGAACAGGAAGTTTCCAGACGAGGAGCCTGAATCATATTCCAATGAAGAAGGGCTGACTGTATTCACCGCCGAGTATCTTCTCAGCCGTGGCTATTGCTGTGGTTATGGATGTCGGAATTGTCCTTATGATTACATCAATGTAAAAGAACCTAAACGCTCAATGCTCATCCTTCAAAGAAAAATGAATGAAAACAACGAAAAAGAATAACCAGCCTGCAAGGGTTAAACTTTCCAGTGTAAGTCCGTCCGGAAAAAAAGACGAATCATTTTTTACTTTGGTATATGATGTTGTAAGGCAGATTCCACGAGGCCGCGTTACATCTTATGGGGCGATTGCCGCATGCCTTGGAACCAAGTTATCAGCGCGCATGGTGGGCTGGGCTATGAACAGCGCACATAACCCCTCTTTTAAAATTCCCGCACATAGGGTGGTGAATAGAAATGGGATGCTAACAGGCAAAATGCACTTTGGTGACGCGGGAGAAATGCAGAGGAGATTGGAGAAGGAGAATATTAAGGTTGAGAATGACCAGGTAGTAGACTTTAAAAAAGTTTTTTGGGATCCTTCTGAACTCTAGGCGTAATAGGGACTGATCATCACGTATACCAACACTCCGGTTACTGACACATACAACCATATCGGCCAGGTAATTCTCGCGATTTTTTTATGCCGGGCAAATTCTGAGATCATGGCCCTGTACGATGTAAACAATATGAATGGAAGGATTATGGCTGCAAGAAAAATATGTGTGATAAGAATAAAAAAATAGAAATACCTGATCGTTCCGACTCCGCCGAACCTGGTATCGCCGGCAAACAGATGATGACAGATATATGATATCAGGAACAACACAGAAAGTATTATCGCAGTTATCATTATTCTTTTATGCAAAATATACCGGCGGCTTCGAACGGATATCAAACCCGCAATTAATAATATAGAAACAATTGAGTTTATGACCGCATTGAACTTAGCAAAAATGTGAACATCAAAGGCTCCGCCAATGGGCACTTCTACGCGGCCAAGCGTGGCAACGGCGCCAAAAACGATTACCGATGCCAGGATGATCAAAGTCCGTGCAAGCCTGTCATTTTTAGCGATCATTGGATCAAGCATCAGAAGAATTTTCGTTTTTTCTTTTTGTCTTTTTCAAGCATTAGCAAAGTAAGATCCTCGGCAAGTTTCGACATCGAGGCGCTGTCAAGTCCATCGTAATATCCCCTCACATTACGGTACCTGTCTATCAGTACGAACTTGCTTGTATGTATAAAATTAGTGTCGACCCCATCGCCGTCCTGCAGGCCGAGTTTCAGCTCGGTCAGCGCGTAATCATAAATCTTTTCTTTTTCGCCGGTGAGGAACCACCATGTGTCATGATTAACAGCATACTTATCAGCATAATGTTTCAGCACTTCCGGGTTATCGCGTTGTGGATCCACAGTAAATGAAATAAATCTAACAAAGCTGCTGTCGATCCTTCTCCTTGAATCTTTCATCTTCATTGCATCCTGCAGCTCCTTCATGTTCTTTGTAAGAGTTGGGCAAATAGAGGGACAGCGAGTGAAAATGAAGTTTGCAATGATAATGCTGCCGTTGATATCATCAAGAGAAACCGTATCCCCAAGCTGGTTCACAAGAGTAATGTTGTGCAGGCGATGCCAGATGGTATCTGAAACAGTTTTTCCATCTACTACTTTATTAACAATGGAATCGGGAAAATAATGACCCGGCATTACAACTGCGTCATCACTAGCGCTTTTTACAATAAGGTAACTTACTATAGGAAGCAATACCACCAGACACAGCGACAGCAACGCTTTTTTACTCACACAAATAATTGAGGCGCAAAGTTACATCATTTCAAATGTTCTTCGCCATGAGAAGGTGGTGCGGGTTGTGCTTTGTGAGATTCTGCTTTGTACGGATCCATCTTGTGCCTTAGATTTTTGAATGAATCACCATCCCAGAGGAAGGCGCCGATGAACCAAATAAACAACAGAGCCGGCACCGCGATTGTCATGATCATATTCTTAATCTCATGTTTAAGGTGCATAAACTCGGCGATTATATAAAATGCTTTAGCGCCTGTGAAAATAATATACAGAATGTTGAACCACACTTTCGTTGTGTGGGGAAATCGGGGAGCAATGAACATACCTACTATCAGTTCGATACAGGTGATAACAAGAAGTATCCAAAACGTTCGCCATATTGCCTTCGTATCGAAGCCGTGTTCTTCGGCGTGCGCCGCTTCAGTATGTCCGTGTGAAGTATGTCCGTGCGTTTCTTGCATATAATAAGTTTATTAACTCGTTTTAAAACAGGTAGAAGCAGGTGAATACAAAAACCCATACAAGGTCCACAAAGTGCCAATACAGGCCAGCTTTTTCGATCATCAAATAATGACCTCTTCTTTCAAACGTTCCATTGATTGCCATGATCAGCATGATGATGTTTATGATCACTCCCGAGAACACATGGAATCCATGAAATCCTGTTATCGTGAAAAAGAAGTTCGTAAAGTTGGTTGTCGACTGTGTGCCGTCGTAGTTTGGGAACGGGTTTCTGCCCCACCAGGCGCCCTGGTGGTAAAGGTGAGTCCATTCCCAGGCCTGGCACGCAAGAAATGCGATGCCACCTAATATAGTCCACAACATCCATTTAATTACGCCTGCCCTGTCTTTAGAGTGACCTGCGCCTACAGCGAGAACCATGGTAACGGAGCTCATGATGAGTATGAATGTCATGAGACTCACAAACACCAGCGGAAGATGTGTGTGACCCATGCCTGGAAAAGACGAAAACACATCATTGGGGTTAGGCCATGCGTTGGTGGCGAACCTGATGGAACCGTATGAAATTAGAAATGCTCCGAATGTGAAAGCGTCGCTCATGAGGAAGTACCACATCATGAGTTTTCCATATTCCACATTAAACGGGCTTCTGCCCCCGGACCACCATTTTTGATTCGCTGAAACTGCTTCTGCCATGATATTTAATTATCTCTTTGTAAAATTCTTTTATTTCCAATTCCTCGCTTCTCTGGGAATGACAATTACTACAACGTATACATAAAGAACACGAACAAATAGATCCATAACAGATCCACAAAGTGCCAGTATGTGCTTGCCAGCTCAATAGTAACCGGATTGTAATTTCTGATTCTTGAGCTGAACGCTTTAAAGAACATCACCAGCAATGCTACCACTCCGCCCAGTACATGCAACCCATGTAAGCCGAAAATGATATACAGGAATTGTCCCGCCCCCGCGCCTTTAAAATCAATTCCCGACGTCCACAACTTTTGAAATCCCAGAAGCTGCATAGCAATGAATGCCGCGCCAAGTACCGCTGTTATCGTTATCAGCCTGCGGTATTGCATCATTTTCCTCTCCTTGAAAGCTTTTAGCGCCATCTGTATTGTTACGCTGCTTGCGATGATCACTGCTGTTGAGTAATAAAAGATTTCAGGCATTTCAACAGTAGACCATTCAGGCTGACTTCCCTTTACTATATACGCACTGGTGAGCCCTGCAAACATCATAATGATGCTGCCGAGGCCGACCCATAAAGTAAATTTATGGGGATGAATCTTTTTTCTTTGTGTACTCACAGTTGCGCTTATCACCTTTTATTAATTTATCCCATTAAAAACATTCTTATCTGCGAGCAATGCCAGAAGCACCACCGCGAGATATATATAACTTCCGAACATCACGCTCCTCGCCGCCGTCACTGTCATTTTTCTGTATAGCCTTATACAAAGCCATACCATAAACAAGTTAGCCCCGAGCAATATCCAGAAACTAACGATGCCACTCATATGCGCGAGATAGGGTAGCACGCCAACGGGCACAAGCACCAGCGAATAAATCACCGATTGTATCGCCGAATACTTTGTTGGACCTTCGCCTGATGGCATTAGCTTGAATCCCGCCTTGCTGTAATCACTGTGTGCTATCCATGCAATTGCCCAAAAATGCGGAAACTGCCAGAAAAACTGGATAGCGAACAGTATCCACCCACCAGCGCTCAGCGCATCCTGGCCCGCTGCCCATCCTATAAGACAGGGAAGCGCACCTGGAACCGCTCCTACAAGCACCGATACGGCACTGATACGTTTCAGCGGAGTATACATGAACGCGTAAATGAACCAACTGACAGCAGCAATACCAGCTGACAGCAGATTGAAAAAATACGCGAGTATGAACACCCCTGCAAGTCCTGCAATAATTGCGAAAGCCCATCCTTCATTTGTGCTCATCCGTCCGGCCGCTATGGGTCTCTTCGCAGTCCGCTTCATCAGCGCATCAGTATCTTTTTCTACCACCTGATTCACCGCATTTGCACTGCCGGTAACCAAAAACCCCGCAGTAAACAAAAGAATGATCATTTTCCAGTTGTATTCAACAACCTTTGGCGCTAACAAATAACTGACCACGGCTGAAAATACTACCATGAAGCTGAGACTGAATTTCACCAGCATCATGTAATCGCGGATCTTGCTCGCTATTGTAAAAGAACTAGTTGACGGTATACCTGCGACCTCATTTTCAGTGCGGCTTTTCATCAGGGGTAACCGGTTCTGTTTGAGAAATATATTCTCTTCCATCTTTACTGTAATCATATGCCCAGCGGTGAACCTCCGGAATCTCACCAGGCCAGTTCCCGTGCCCCGCAATTATTGGCGTTGTCCACTCAAGAGTAGTTGATCCCCATGGATTCTTTACGGTCACCTTTCTTCCCTTGAATATCGAATAAAAGAAATTAAACAGGAATAACAGTTGAACGGCGAATACCACCATAGCCACGGTTGAAATAAATTTATTAAGATCATTGAACTGGTTGAATGAAAGCCAGTTTGAATAATCCAGATAGCGACGCGGCATACCAGCAAGTCCCTCATAATGCATCGGCCAGAAAATCAGGTAAGAGCCGATCATCGTAACCCAAAAGTGGATGTACGACATCGTGTTGTTCATAAATCGGCCGAACATTTTAGGAAACCAGTGGTAAATACCGGCGAACATGCCAAAGAAGCCCGCAACACCCATCACAATGTGGAAGTGCGCGATCACGAAATAAGTATCATGCAAATGAATATCGAGCGTTGAGTTTCCCAGGAATATACCTGTAAGTCCACCTGAAATAAACAGGCTCACAAAACCAAGCGAGAACATCATCCCTGGTGTGAATCTGATATTTCCTTTCCATATTGTTGTGAGCCAGTTGAACACCTTGATCGCCGATGGTATCGCGATCAGTAATGTGAGCAATACGAACACTGAGCCTAGGAATGGATTAAGTCCGCTTACAAACATGTGGTGTGCCCAAACCAGGAACGCAAGTATTGCAATTGCAAACAGCGATCCCACCATCGCCATGTATCCGAAAATGGGTTTCCTTGCATTTACACTCATAACTTCTGACACTATTCCCATTGCCGGGAGTATAATAATATACACCTCGGGGTGACCAAGGAACCAAAACAGGTGCTGGAATAATATGGCACTGCCACCTTCGTTTGGAAGAGCAGTTTGTGTTGAGGCTATATAAATGTCGGAAAGATAAAAGCTCGTTCCTGCGTGGCGATCGAACAACAAAAGAATGAAGCCTGACAGCAACACTGGAAATGAGAGCACACCGAGCACCGCAGTGAAGAACAGCGCCCATATTGTCAATGGCAGCCGCGTCATGCTCATGCCCTTCGTGCGCATATTCAGAATTGTAGAAATATAGTTCAGACCGCCCAGCAGCGACGACACTACGAACAATGCCATACTCACAATCCATAGATCCACCCCGACTTTCGATCCCGGCGAAGCATCGCCCAGCGCACTCAGTGGCGGATAAGCTGTCCATCCACCGGAAAATGGACCGGTCTGCACAAAAAGCGAGCTGAACATGACAACACTTGCAAGAAAGAAGAACCAATAAGAAAGCATATTAAGGAACGGCGATGCCATATCTCTCGCGCCAACCTGGAGAGGAATAAGGAAATTTGCAAAAGTTCCGCTTAACCCTCCCGTCAGCACAAAGAAAACGAGTACGGTGCCGTGCATTGTTACAAGAGCATAGTAAGTCTCGGCAGTGATCTTTCCACCTTTTGCCCACCTTCCGAGCAGATCCTCAAGAATAGGGAACGACTGGTCGGGATAGCCAAGCTGTAAACGGAAAAGTACAGACATTAAGCCCCCAATCACCGCCCAGGCCATACCAGTTATAAGAAACTGCCGTGCGATCATCTTGTGATCCTGGCTGAAAACATATTTCGTAATGAAAGTTTCTTTATGATGATGTACATGGTGCTCATCGTGATGCGCTTCATGAGTAGTTACTACTTCAGGGTGTCCATGCATTGCTGCTTCGTTGCTCATGAGAAAAATTTTATAAAATTAATTAGTTTTTCAGGGACAAGTTTTTTAATTAGCTGCAACAGGTGGAGATGCAGGTTTAGTTGAATCAGCCGATTTCTGCTGGTTTGCCGGATCTTTATCAGGAAAAACCTGCAGGTATGCCGGTTTCTGTTTCGCTTTCCATAAGATAAATTCTTCAGGTGTAACTACTTTCACAATTCCGCGCATAGAGTAATGACCGTTGCCACACATTTGGTCGCAAGCAATTTCATACTCGAATTTGCTGTTCTTAGTTATCTTTTTCATCTCCTCCGTTGTATACTTCGGAGTGAAATACATTGTTGTAGGGGTTCCCGGCACTGCATCCATCTTCATCCTGAAGTGAGGAAGACCAACGTCATGGATCACATCACGAGAGGAGATATTGATCTTCACAGGCTGCCCCTTTACAATATATAACGCCTCTGTTGTTACAATGTCGTCGTGGCTGTACTGATCATCCCAAATAATTCCAAGCTGATTGTTATTAGTTTCATCAATGTTCCTGTAATACTTTTTACCATATACATTATCTTTTCCCGGATACCTGTACACCCAGCTGAACTGTTTTCCTGTTACTTCCACCTGAAGTGCTTTTTCCGGCGCATTTCCTGTGACCTGGTACCAATAATACAAACCGAAACCTACAAGTACGCAGAGCGCAATAGCAGGAACAGTGGTCCATAGAATTTCCCAGTTGGTATTATGAGGGTAAAAGAAGGCCTTTCTTTTCTCTGTATACTGGTATTTATATGCGAACCAGAAAAGTAATATTTGTGTAATAAAGAACACAACACCTGTGATGGCAATGGTGATAAACATCATCGTATCGATCTTTTCACCATGATCAGATGCTGATGGATAAGGCATCAGCGTTCTGTGGTAGAAAAGATCATGGCACCAGTAGATACCTATCAGTCCCAATATCAGAAATACGACCATCAGGAACGCATTAACACGGTTGCTTTGTTCAAAGGATTTTTTCTCTCCTTTAAGCACGCCAACATATTCACTTGCCTTAGCTATCTGAAATGTGATCAGAAAACCGAGACCAAGTATTGCAAATAATAGAATTGCTGTTGTAGACATGAGATTCAAATATTTTTACACTACACGTATTGCCAGGTTATTGATATTATGTGTGATGAATGATACTTTCCTTAGTGAACGGATGATACTTCGATACCAATGGGTATTTGCTCAACGCTCTTCCCGCTACCAGCATAATAATTCCAATGAAACCCAGTGCTATACCAAAATCAAACAAATTCATTTCAACATGATCGGGAGCCACACTCGCAAACACCATTTGGTAGAAGTTTAGCCACTGCCCGAAAATGATCACAAGTGCCATAATCGTAACAGTGGTGTAGTTGCGTTTAGAGCTTCTTCTCATCAATATCAGGAATGGCGCAAGGAAATTGATTATGAATCCTAACCAGAACACGCCGCTATAAGCTCCATGGGTTCGTGACTTGAAGTAAACTGTTTCTTCCGGAATATTTGCGTACCAGATCAGCATGAACTGAGAGAACCATAGGTATGCCCAGAATACTACGAAAGCAAACATGAATTTTCCGATATCGTGAATGTGCTCCCTGTTAACATACTCGAGGTATCCATTATTTTTCAGGTACACTACAAACAACATTATCAGTGCAAGGCCCGCCACCCACGTGCTGGCAAAAGTGTACCAGCTATACATAGTAGAATACCAATGAGCGTCTATGCTCATTAGCCACAACCACGGCGTTGTAGACATGATAGTGAGTGCAAACCAAACGATGAATAATGCTGCCCATACAGTGTTTTTCCAGATATATCTTCTCCCTTCTTCAATACTGAAAGGTCCCTTATCGGCTTCAAGCGAAATCCTTCTCACCTTATATCCTAAAATGCTCCATAACCCGATTGTAAGAATGGTCCATATAGTGAAGAACGGAATATTCAGGAAAGGCTTTTTACCCTTTAATATCGGATCGTGTTCAACATGTTGGGCATCGGTCCAGTGATATATGCTGGTCATATGGTGGCCGCCATAAACAATTGCAAAAAGTATTATCATCGTGATAACTCCTATAACAGGTACAGCCGAGGCAATTGCTTCCGGTACTCTTCTGAATGCCATTTGCCAACCGCCGAAAGCAAGGATCGTGGCAGTTATGAAAAACATGCTGGCATTAACAACCATCAGAAAATAAACGCTGTTCTGCAAAAGCGCTGCCCAGAAACGCGTTTTGTGATGTTCATCGCCGGTTCCATACATGAAGTAACCAACTATCAGAGCGAGTATTCCCACACCGATAAGTCCATACGACCAGGCCTTGTATCTTCCCGGAACCTCGAAATATTCTTTACTTGTCATGCTCAACATTTTTACTTGTCTGTAACCTTGTTTTTATTTTTTTGCTGCTGTGTCATTTGCCGGCGCTGAATCTCCTGTTCCTGCAGCTGCCGCAGTTGAATCACCTGCCGCAGGCGCTGCTCCACCACTTGCCTCACTTTGTTTCGCATTAATATAGTCAACAATCATCCATCTCTGTTTCGTGCTCAATTGCGGCCCGTAAGGTCCCATCTGTCCTTTGCCGTATGTGATGGAATAAAACATTTGTCCGTCGGGCATATCTTTTACCACCGCATCATTAACCAGATTTTTTGGTGCTGCAGCAAATGGTCCACTCCCGCCATTATACAATGGTCCGTTTCCGTCGAGCTTTGTACCGTGGCAAATTCCACAATTCACCATGTATAATCTTTCTGCCTCAGGCATATCCTTTGCCTCAAGTTTCGGCATTGGATTGGCCACCTGTTTTGCAAGAACATAGTTAGTTGAATCGCCGGGTTTGTCTTTAGCAAGCGGGAAGGGGAATACGTCACCCCTCTTTATAGTTCCCGGCACAGGCATCCTGGTATATTTTATTCCGTGTGAATCGAGATTAGATGTAGATGCATAAGTTTCATAAGCGCGGCTGTATCCCATGTCGGGCATATACGTTCTGCCGGGATGTCTTTTAACATCAGAACAACCCACCGTTGCGATTACGAGAACCAGAACTGATATGATCGATACTTTTTTCATCCTCTGATAATATTTTAATGAGATGGTTCCCTTGAAGCACCAAGCTTTTGTTCTTTATCGTACCTGCCTAACCACCAGCCCGTTTCTGCAACCTGCACATTAGTTTCACTTGCGCCGAGATTAGTAAGAAAATCGCTTACTTCAGTTTCACTGTTATTTGATGAGATGTCAATTACCATTACAAATTTGTCGTCGGTAGATCTTAAATCAAAATGGTGTTTGCGTACAAATGGTGCAAGCTGACAAACATAGCAGAATGTAAGCACCATACCCACGGCAGAAAGCAGTACCGTAAACTCAAACATAATTGGTATCCACGCAGGTAAGGCGAAATGCGGTTTACCTCCGATATTCAGTGGCCAGTCTTTCGTGAACACCCATGTCATGAATCCAAGAGCAAGAGCCGTTCCCGTTATACCATATATAAAACCTGCGGTATGGATACTGGTGTCGCGAAGTCCCATTTCCCTGTCGAGCCCATGTAAAGGAAACGGAGTGTACACATCATGCAACCTGTAGCCGGACTTTCTCACCCGTCTTACAGCGTTGAACAGGTTACCCTCTTCTTCGAAAACACCAACAACAAATTTTTTTATAGCCATTTCAACTCAATTGAAAATTCAGAATATTATTAATGATGTTCCGCATGCGCTTCAACGAACAGTTCATCGGAATGTTTTTTCTCAACAACATCCATGTGCTCCTTGTAATTATCCCCGGACCTTTTCAGAATGTGCTTGATCTCTGCGATCGCAATTACCGGGAAGAATTTCGAGAACAGGAAGTAACATGTAAAGAACAACCCGAATGTTCCGAGATAAAATCCGATCTCCCAGATAGTTGGTGTGTAATAGGTAGCCCAGCTGCTCGGCAGGTAATCGCGGTACAGAGAGGTAACAATAATCACAAAACGCTCGAACCACATTCCAATGTTAACGATAACCGACATGAAGAATGTTACCGTGATGTTCCTTCGCAATTTTCTGAACCAGAAAATCTGTGGCGATAATACGTTACAGCTCATCATCAGCCAGTAGGCCCACCCATAAGGGCTGAAAGGATTTGCACGATTCTCCATGAATGCCCACATTTCAAATGTGTTCTGGCCATACCATGCTACGAACAGCTCGGTGAGGTAGGCTATACCTACTATCGATCCGGTCAATACTATTACTTTGTTCATCACCTCGATGTGCTCGATAGTGATATATTCTTCGAGGCTTAATACTTTTCTTGTAACAAGGAGCAGCGTTTGCACCATTGCAAATCCGGAAAATATCGCTCCGGCAACGAAGTAAGGCGGGAAGATGGTAGTGTGCCAACCAGGAATTACTGAAGTGGCGAAGTCGAAGGACACCACTGTGTGAACCGACAGTACCAGCGGTGTACTTAACCCTGCAAGTACCAGGGAAAGGCTTTCATGACGTTGCCAGTGTTTTGTTGAACCTGTCCACCCGAATGAAAGCATTCCATACATGTACTTTCGCCATTTCAGTCTTGCACGGTCGCGAACTGTTGCCAGGTCGGGAAGTAATCCTGTGTACCAGAATAATAATGAAACGGTGAAGTAAGTTGAGATCGCGAATACGTCCCACAATAGGGGAGAATTAAAGTTAACCCAGAGTGGTCCGCGGGTATTCGGATAAGGAAGTACAAAGAACGCCATCCATACACGGCCCATATGCCAGATCGGAAATTGGCCCGCACACATTACAGCAAATATTGTCATTGCTTCGGCAGCACGATTCACACCAGTTCTCCACCCTTGCCTGAAAAGAAGGAGAATCGCTGAGATAAGCGTTCCGGCGTGACCGATACCCACCCACCATACGAAGTTGGTGATATCCCAGCCCCAGCCCACAGTTTTATGGAGGTTCCATTGCCCGGTACCATAAACAACTTCGCGGTATACTGAATAAACTCCGAACAGCAGCAGAGCTACCGATACCAGGAAACCTATCCACCATAAGCCGCTCGGCCTGGCCTCGATGGGACGAACGATATCTTCAGTTACCTGGTGATAATCTTTATCGCCCACTACAAGCGGTGGTCTTACCTGCGATTCATATTTCATTAATGACATAGTATAGAGCTTTGTACGTACCTCTTATATCTGTTACTCAAATTATATTAATGTTCTGCCGGTTCATGTGCTGCTGGCATTGCATGACCGCCTGCCTCCTCAATCGCATGATCACCTGCAGTTGGTGAATTCCTCACTTTGGCGAGATAGCTTACACTTGGCAATGTGTGCAGCTGCTCAAGCACATAAAACAACCTGTTCCTTCCTTCGCTTCTTGTTTTGTTGATCTCGCTCGACTGGCTGTTAACATTTCCGAATACGATTGCATTTGCCGGACAAGCCTGTGCACATGCAACGCTTGCGTCACTTTCAGCAAGAGGCCTGTTTTCTTTTTTCGCTTTAAGCTTTCCTTCCTGCTGGCGCTGAATACAGAACGAACATTTTTCCATCACACCACGGCTGCGAACTGTTACATCCGGATTCAACACCATCCTTGTGAGGTCGTCATTCATCATGAACACTGCATCATTAAGTGCACCTGTTCCTTCGTGAGGCTGATTATCCTGGAAGCTGTCGGCTCCTGTGTAATCGGCCCAGTTAAAACG
>Ga0075431_100001807_pt1 | contig 20199 bp, 19 predicted proteins | sample RhiMetdeltSRZDD5_FD_75297 | JGI IMG/M metagenome (GOLD analysis project Ga0075431, IMG submission 75297) | Populus rhizosphere microbial communities from Tennessee, USA - Rhizosphere MetaG P. deltoides SRZDD5 | ecosystem: Host-associated > Plants > Roots > Rhizosphere > Soil | place: USA... | reverse complement strand
TTCACCAACGATCTGCTGACGAAGATCGAGCCGCCCAGGAAGTGATCGTCCTCGACCGGGTCGGCATGACGTACCGCGCCGATTCCGGTCCGGTCGAGGCTCTTCGCGACGTCTCGCTCTCGGTGGCCCGCGGCGAGCTGCTCGCCGTCATTGGCCCGTCCGGCTGCGGGAAATCGACGCTGCTCCGGATCGTGGCCGGCCTGCGGGCACCGACCGCAGGCTCCGTCCGCGTGGATGGCCGTTCCGTGACCGGCCCGATCGCTGCCGTCGGGATGGTGTTCCAGGCGCCGATCCTCTTGAAGTGGCGCAGCGTCCGCGACAACGTGCTGCTCCCCGCGGAGCTGTCCGGGCTCGATCCGCGCCGCTTCCGTGCTCGGGCCGACACCCTCCTCTCGCTCGTCGGCCTCGCCGATTTCGGCGACAAGCTTCCGCGCGAGCTATCGGGCGGCATGCAGCAGCGCGCCGCGCTGTGCCGAGCGCTGCTCCTCGATCCGCCACTGCTGCTGATGGACGAGCCGTTCGGCGCGCTCGACGCCATGACCCGCGACGACCTGAATCTGGAGCTGCTTCGCGTGTGGGGAGAATCCCTCGCCGAGCGGAAGACCATCCTCTTCGTCACCCACTCGATTCCCGAGGCGGTCTTCCTCGCCGACAACGTCGTCGTGCTCGCGCCACGGCCTGGACGCGTGGCGAAGACGTTCGCGGTCTCGCTGCCGCGGCCGCGGACGCCCGCCACGCGCGCGCTGCCGGAGTTCGGACGGCTGGCGCTGGCGTGCCACGAGACGCTGGCACGACGGTCGGAGCGCTAGGTGGTCGCGGGCCGGCGGTCAGGCGACCGCGGTCGCGCGCAGCTGCCGGAAGCGAACCGCGAAGAGCGGGTCGAAGAGGGCGGCGGTCGCGATCAGGGTGGCGTTGGCGCCTTCGCGCAGCAGATGATCGGCGCGCTCCGGCGTCGTGATACCGCCGACGGCGAGAATCGCGCGATCCCACGCGCCGGCCTTGCGCCACGATAGCATCTCCTCGACCTGGCGCGACGCGAGCGGCCACGTGTCCGAGCCGACGATGGTGGCGCGGTCGCGGCCGGCGCCGTCGAAGGCGCTGTTGCCCGCCTCGTCGATAACGCGGCGCCGGATGCCGTGCACCATCACGAAGCCGTTCGACCACGACGCCAGCTTGGTGGCGGTGTCGTGCAGCAGCCGCGGCGTCCGGAACACGCCGAGCTTGGTCAGCAGCGGACGGGTCACGTTGGTGCGCACGCGATAGAGGATCTGCGCCGCCAGCGGAATGTTCTCGTAGATCATCTGCGGCTGCTCGGAGAACGGATCGGGAACGGCCAGGTGGAGCTCCACGGCATCCGCGCCGGCCTCGGCCGCCCACACTGCGCACAGCACGTAGTCGTTGATGAGATGCTCGGCGTCGGCGCCGGGCGCGTGCGTGCCCATCACGCTCACGATGAGGAACTGGCCGGCGCCCAGCTTCTCCTTGGCGCGCCGCACGTCCTTGCGCCAGACGTCGGGCTCCGCCGACGGCATGCCCATCGACACCGCGAGCGTGGGATGGCCGTTGCTCTGCGAGCGTCGCGTGGCCACCGCCGCGTGCTCGTGGTTCTCCACGGGCCGGATGTTCGGGAGCGCGTGCGCGGGCATCGCCATCGAGCGGACGGTCTTGTAGGTGAGGACGTCGTATCCGAGCCGCGCGTAGCCCTCGATCCACTTCGAGTTCAGCAGCGGGCCGGACGCGATGCCGAGCCCCGAGTTCAGCTGGTGATCGAAGAGCTTGCCACCGGGCCCGAGTGGAAGGCGACGAACACGCGGGAGCGTTGGAGCGTGGCTATAGTTCCACGAGTACGATCGATCCACCCGATACACGGTCTGAGCGATGGCCCTATCACTCCCAGAGACAAGATCACGAAATCGCGCCAAGCACGCGTCATTATATCAGCCGTTTAGGGCGCGTGCCGGGGTTTGGTCCGACCAGTTTTCCTCAAATGTGACGCCTACTTGAAGGCGGGCATGACCTCGTTCGCCAGCAGGTCCAGCTCCTTCATGATGTGCGCGTGCGCCATGCCCGGGAAGAACGTGCGGCAGATGAGATGAGTCATGCCGTAGCGCTCCACGAAGCGCCGGATCTTCGGAACCACCTGATCCGGACCCCCGATGATGAAGCGATCCTCCATCAGCCGGTCGAGATCCGTTGCGATGCTGGCATCGATGAACGGGTGTCGCCAGCCGCCAGCGTACTCGCGACGGTACGCGACCATGATGTGCTCCTCGGCCAGCTCGCGCGCCTTCTTGTCCGTCTCCGCGATGATGACGTCCCGCGTGAGCGGCCACTCGGTGATCGGCGCGGTCATGCCGGCCGCCTGACGGTTGGCGAGCAGCTGCTGCTTGCCGGCGAGGAGACGCTGGAGATCGGCGGTGGGCCCGGGGATCCAGTTGTCGGCGAGGGTTGCGGCGCGGCGAAGCGTGATGTCGCCCCATCCGCCGATCCAGATCGGCGGATGGGGCTTCGTGATCGGCTTGGGCTCGAGGCGTCCCTCGACCGTGTAGTACGTGCCCTTGAACGACACGCTGTCCTTGGTCCAGAGTCCCTTCACGATCGCCAGCTGCTCTTCGAACCGGGCGCCACGCTTCTCGAGATCCACACCGTAGAGCGCGAACTCGTCGGGCTTGTAGCCGATGGCGATGCCCAGCACGGCGCGCCCGTTCGACATGATGTCGAGCATGGCGACGTCCTCGGCGAGACGCACGGGATGATAGAAGGCGGCGACCGCGATGTCGGTGCCCAGCATCACGCGGGTCGTCCGGCTGGCGAACCCGGCCAGCACCGTGAAGGGCGAGGGCCAGTAGTGGTTCGTCACCGAGTGGTGCTCTTCCATCCACACGGAGTCGAAGCCGAGGTCCTCGGCGTGCGTCACCTCCTGGAGCGCTTCCTTATAGTAGTGGCCGCCCTCGATGGGGATGAAGCCGATCCTCAGTCGCGCCATGGTCGTCCTTCCTGTGGCGGAGTCCGCGTATTGTAGCGCCCTTGACAGGCCCGACGCGGCTGCTTACGGTTGGTCCGCCATCGAAGGAGGACGACGATGCCGAGCATGGCCGGCTTTCACACCCTGAAGCACCTTCCCGAGGAGAAGATCAGCGACTCGATCTCGCGCCGCGTGCTGATCGGCGACAAGACGATGATCGTGTGGTGGTCGATGAAGGCGGGCGCCCATGCCGCCGCCCACACGCACCCGCACGAGCAGGCCTTCTGGATGCTCTCCGGGCGCATGGATCTCCGCATGGGGACCGACCGCCGCGTGTGCGGCCCCGGCGACATCGGCGTGATCCCGGGCAACGTCGAGCACGAGGCATGGTTCCCCGAGGATGCGGAGCTCATCGACGTCTTCGCGCCGCCGCGCGAGGACTTCTATCCGGGCACCGGCGCGCCGACGTATATGCAGCGGGGGTAGGCGCGGCCGCGGGGCGAGGAGCGGCTTGACAACGCGGCTCGTATCGCCTCAAATCAGCGCACTGGAACGCTCCGAGCGCAACGCACCATCGATCGGGAGGTCCGCCATGAAGCGGTCTCGCACCCTCGCCCTCGTCCTTCTCCTCGGTCTGCTGGTCGGCACGGTGCCGGCGCTTGCGCAGTCGCCGGCCGGCATGCGGATGTACGCGTTCACGTCGGGAATGCTGACCGTGCCGAAGAATTTCCTGCAGGGGGGCGCGCCGGCGACGCAGATCCAGGTGCCCGTGACCTTCTTCGTGGTCCGGCATCCGAAGGGCAACGTCCTGTTCGACACCGGAAACAACGACCGCATCATCACGGACGACAAGTACTGGGGCAGCTGGATGGGCATGAACCCCGTCCGCACGCCGGACGTCGCCATCGACACGCAGCTCGGCAAGATCGGTCTCAAGCCGGACGACATCAAGTACGTCGTCGTCGGCCACATGCACCTCGACCACGGCGGCAACATCGCCAAGTTCCCGAAGTCGATGCTGATCGTGCAGAAGGACGAGGTCCGCAACGCGTTCTGGCCCGAGCCCGGTACTGGGAGCCCGTACATCCTCGGCGATTTTCAGATGCTGCGCGCCAAGGAAGGCGGCCTCGCCACCACGTGGCCGATGATCCAGCTCGAGGGCGATCTCGACCTGTTCAACGACAACAGCGTCGTCATCAAGCGCTGGGTCGGCCACACCCCGGGCAGCCAGATGATGGTCGTGCGCCTGCCGAAGAGCGGCACCATCATCCTGACCAGCGACAACGTGTACTTCGCCGAGAACGTGACCAAGAATCTGCTGCCGGACATTTCCCTCGCGTACAGCCCGCCCGGCATCCTGAACGCGTACCAGTGGATTCGTGAGATGCAGGCGCGCGAGAACGCGAAGTTCTACACGGGCCACGATCCCGACACGTGGAAGGCGATGAAGCACGCGCCCGACTTCATCGAGTAACCGGGGAGAATCGCACGCCGGTGTCCGACGAGCGCTGGAGCGTGACATCGCTCCAGCGCTCTTTCGTTTGATGTCGCCGCGCCCATGAGCTCCGCCGTCGTCGTCGAGAACCTCACGAAGTGGTACGGCCCCCGTCTGGCCGTCGACCGCGTCTCCTTCGAGATCCCCCGCGGTGAGGTGCTCGGCCTGCTCGGGCCGAACGGCTCCGGAAAGACGACGATCCTGCGTCTCATCACCGGGTACTTGCGGCCGACCGCGGGCGCCGTGCGGATCGCCGGCGTGGACAGCGTCGATGCGCCGCTCGAGACCCGGCGGCGCACGGGGTACGTGCCGGAAGACGTGCCGCTCTACGACTGGATGCGGGTGGGCGAGCTGCTCGCCTTCATGGCGCGGATCAAGGGCGTGCCGACGGCGGAGGCGGGGAGCGCCGTCGACGGCGTCGTCGAGCGTCTCGCGCTGCGCGACGTCGCGCGCGTGCCGGTCGGCAAGCTGTCGCGCGGCTACCGCCAGCGGGTCGGCATCGCCCAGGCCCTGCTCGGTCGCCCGGAGCTGCTCGTGCTCGACGAGCCGACGAATGGCCTCGATCCGCGGCAAATCATCGAGGTGCGCGAGCTCATTCGCGCGCTCGGCGGCCATCACACCGTCCTCGTGACGTCTCACATCCTGGGCGAGATCGAGCGGATCGCCGACCGCGCGGCGATCTTGCTGCACGGACGGCTGCTCGGCATGCATCCACTCGGCGCGGCGCGGCGGCTGCGCGTGCGCGTGCGCGGCGCCGCTGCCGGCCTCCGCGCGTGTCTGGAGCAGACGCGCGGCGTGACCGCCGTCGCGGTGGACGCGGCCGACGGCGGCATCGCGATCGCGCGCGCCGACGTCGATGGCGAGTTCGTCGCCGAGCGGCTGGCCGCGGCCATCGTCGCCGCGGGCCTGGGGCTCCTCGAGCTGAGCAGCCCGACGCACGACCTCGAAAGCGTGTTTCTCCGCCTGACCGGCGACAACGGCGCGGGCGCGCCATGACGCGCTTCAACGCCCTCTGGCGCAAGGAGGTGCACGCGCTCTTCTCCTCGCCGATCGCGTACGCCATCCTCACGGTGTTCCTCGTGTTGATGGGCTACAACTTCACGACCTTCCTCTTCATCAACAAGACGGCGACGCTCCTTCACGTGTTCGCGCAGATGGCGCTCCTGCTCCTCTTGATGCTGCCCTTCGTCACCATGCGGCTGTTCGCCGAGGAGCGAAAGACCGGCACGCTGGAGCTGCTCATGACCGCGCCCGTGCGCGAGGTGGAGATCGTGCTGGCGAAGTTCCTGGCCAGCATGAGCGTGGTGGTGGTGATGATCGCGCTGTCCGCCGCCTACCCGATCGTGCTCGGCCTCTATGCGGCGCCCGACTGGGGGCCGATCTATGGCGGATATCTCGGTCTGCTCCTGCTGGGCGCGGCGCTGGTTGCCATCGGGCTGCTGGTATCGGCGGTGACGGCCAACCAGCTCGTGGCGGCCGTGGTCTCGCTGGGGGTGTTCTTGCTGCTGTGGATGGTGGAGACGCTCGGCCATCTGCTCCCGAGCCCGCTGGACTCGCTGGCGGTGAACGTGTCGCTGCTCGCGCACTTCACGCCGATGTGGGGCGGCGCGCTCTTCCTGACCGACATCGGCTTCTTCATCAGCGTCACGCTGCTGGCGCTCTTCCTCGGCGTGCGCGCGCTCGCCCGGCGCTGAGGCCGGCGTGTCGCGCGACCTCGTGAACCTGCTCTGGTTCGGCGGCTGGCTGGTGGCCGTGGCCGTGCTGTTCGCCGTGGCGCTCCGGCTGCCGCTCGACACCCGGCGTCGTGGCGCGCTGCGCGGCCTCTACGTCTGGGGGATCGTGGCCGCCGCCGTCGCCGTGGTCGTCGTCGCGAACGCTGCGCTCATGCGGCACGACGTGCACATCGATCTGACGCGCGAGCGGACGTTCACGCCGTCGATGGCCACAGAGGAAGTCGTGGCCGGCCTCACGCGCGACGTGACGCTGACGTACTTCTACCACGCGCGCGACGACGCCGGCCGGCGGGCCAAGCACCTGGTGGAGGTCCTGGGGCGGCGGAATCCGCGGCTGCACGTCCGCACGGTCGACCCCGACCGCCAGCCGACGCTCGCGCAGACCTACGGCGTGCGCCTCTACAACGCCGCCGTCATCGAGGCGGAGGGGCGTCGCATCCAGGTAGCGGGCACCGACGACGTCGACATCGCCATCGGCATCCAGCGGGTGCTGCGCCAGCGCGTCACCACCGTCTGCTTCATGGAGGGCCACGGCGAGTATCCGTCCGACAACTTCGAGTTCCACACGCACGTCGAGACCGCGCATGCGCATTCACACGGCGACAAGTCCTCGGCGCGCGTCGAGATGGAAGGCCACGGCGCCGGGCGCCTGCGCCGGGCGCTCGAGGCGCTCGGCTTCGAGGCGCGCAAGATCATCACAGCGATGCTCCGTGAGATCCCGCCGGACTGCGCCATCGTCGTCGCCGTCAATCCGCGCACGACGTATCTGCCGGCGGAGAGCGAGGCGCTGGCGGCGTACCTGGACCGGGGCGGCGCGGCGCTGCTGATGTACGACCTCGGCTTCGTGGTGGAGCCGCGCCTGGCGGCGCTGCTGGCGCGACTCGGGCTCCGCCTGGAGCAGCAGGCGATCGTCGATCCCCTCGATCATTATGCGACGGACCACGAGACGGTGGCCGTGCCCGTCTATGAGGCGCATCCGGTGACGACCCGCGTGGCGCTCACGTTCTATCCGGGCGTCCGGCCGCTGACCCTGCTGCCCCCGCCGCCCGGCGTGCGGGTGACGCCGCTCGCGCTCAGCAGCAAGGAGAGCTTCAGCCGCGCCGTGACGCCCGTCGGCGCGCGCGCCGTGCCGATGGCCGCCTCGCCGGCCCCGACGCGCACCGGACGGCATGTGGTAGCCGCCGCCGTGGAGGGAACGACAACGCCATTCCGCGTCGTCGTGGTCGGGGACGGCGATTTCGCGAGCAACTCGTTCCTTCCGTACATGGCCAACAGCGATTTCGTGCTGTCGGCGATCCGCTGGCTCGGTCGCGAGGACCAGCAGACGCGCCTCCGGCCCGCCATGCCGGTGCCGGCGATGGTGCTCCTCACCAAGCGTCAGATGCAGGCGATCTTCCTCGTCGTCGAGGGCCTGCTGCCGCTGTCGGCCGTGATCGTCGGCGGTGTCGTGTGGTGGAAGCGCCGGTGAGACGCCGCGCCAGCCTGATGTGGGGCGCGGCCGCCGTCGCCGCGCTGGGCTTTCTCGTGCTGATGAGCATGTCTGGGGGACCGCGAGAGAGCGGCCAACTCGTGCAGGCGGGAACGTCCGGGCTGATGGCAGAACGGCCGGAGGACGTCGACCGCGTGGACGTCGAGGCGGACGGCCGGCGCATCGTGCTGGTGCGCGCGGCCGGACGCTGGATGCGCGACGAGCGCGATCTGCCGCGACCGGTCGTCGAGCGCCTGCAGATGTCGCTGCGATTCATGCACGCGGCCGAGCCGGTGCGCACGCTCGCGCGCGACGAGTACGCCGGCACGCCGGCGGCGCAGTTCGGTCTGGATCCGCCACGCTACTCCGTCCTGCTCTCGCGCGACGGGCGTCCACTGCTCCGCGCCCGGTTCGGCGCCCCGAATCCGCAGGAGGTCTTGCAATACGCCGGCGTCGAGGGGCGCGAGGCGATCTATCTGATGCCGCGGTTCGTCGGCCGGGAGTGGGAGGCGGTGATCGCGGGCGCGACATCCGGATGAGGGCGGCGTGGCTCGTCACCATCGTGTTGCTGCTGGCCGGTGCGTCGTCGGCCGCCGGTCACGGGGGCGGCACGACCGGCTATGCATCCGTGGTCGTCAGTCGCAACGCCATTCGCTACCGGCTCACGCTGGCGCCGACCGGCTTTCCGGACGAGATGGCCCGCCGACTGCAACGGGTCGCCGCCGGCGATACCGACGCCGGCGCGTGGCTACTGGGCGTGATCCGCGAGCGCGTCGTGCTCGTCGCCGACGGCACCCGCTGCGAGGCCGGCCCGGGAAACATCGTGCCCGCCCACGCGGAGGGCGTCAGCGCGCTCGTCGATTTCGCGTGCGCCAGCCCGGTCCAGCGCCTCACGGTCGAGGACCACACCTTCGAGGCGCTCGGCCCGGATCATCACACGCTGGTGAAGCTCGAAGCGGGCGGCGAGGTTCACCACGCCGCGCTCGAGAGGGCGGCGGCTCGGCTCGATGTGACCGTCGCCGCTGCCGGCGAGCCGCGGCATGGCGGCGGCTTCGTGCGCCTCGGCGTGCAGCACATCCTCACCGGCGTCGACCACATGCTTTTTCTCGCGGCGCTGCTCCTTGCCGGAGGCGGCGCCCTCGCGCTGCTCAAGACGGTGACCGCGTTCACGGCCGCCCACAGCGTCACGCTTGCCCTGGCTGTGCTCGGCCACGTCACGCTTCCCGATCGTGTCGTGGAGCCGGTGATCGCCGCATCGATCGGCTGGGTCGCCGTGGAGAATCTCGCGGGCTGGCGAAGCCTCTCGCATCGCTGGCTGGTGAGCCTGGCCTTCGGCCTCGTGCACGGGTTCGGCTTCGCCGGCGCGCTGTCGCCGCTCGCCCTGCCACGCGCGGCGCTTGCCGCGGCGCTGCTCGGTTTCAACGTTGGCGTCGAGCTGGGACAGGTGCTCGTCATCGCGCTGGTGGTGCCGCTGCTCGTGTGGTCCCGGCGGCGCGGATGGGAACAGGCCGTCATCAGAGGCGGGTCGATCGCGTTGATCGTGCTGAGCCTCGTCTGGTTCGTCGAGCGCCTGCTTGCGTGAGCGTGTCCGGCAGGGGCTCGTCGGCTCGCTCGCGCTCGTGCCCTCCGTGTTCGTGTACGGCACGGTCTTCGGCGGGCTGGCGGTGCAGGCCGGCCTTCATCCCGTCGAGGTGTGGGGCATGTCCGTCCTGGTCTTCGCCGGCGCGTCGCAGTTCGTCGCCGTCCCGATGCTCGCGGCCGGCGCGCCGGCGCTGGCGATCATCCTGACCACCTACGTCGTCAACATGCGGCACTACTTGATGGCGGCCACGCTGGCGCCGTCGTTCCGCGGGTTCAAGCGGGGCTGGCTGATGCTGATCGCCCACCTGATCAACGACGAGTCGTTCGCGGTCGCCGCCGCGCGCTCGCAGCCACCCGACGCCGGGGTCTACCTCGGCAGCGCGGCCGCCATTGCCGGCTCGTTCGTGGGCGGCGTGGCCGTCGGCACGCTGCTCGGCGGCCTCGTGGACGATCCTCGACGATACGGCCTCGATTTCGCCTTCCCGGCCGTGTTCCTGTCGCTCGTCGCCGTGCAGCTTCGTCGCCGGAGCGACTGGCTCGTCGCCGGCGGCGCGGCGATGCTGGCGGTCGCGCTCGCCCTCGCGCTCCCGGGCAACTGGCACATCGTCGTCGCCGGTCTGGTCGCGAGCGCGGCCGGAGCGCTCGTGCTGCCGGTGGAGACGGACGCGTGAGACTGCACGTCTGGCTCACGATCATCGGCATGGCGGTCGCCACGTACCTGACCCGGGCGCCGATGTTCCTGGCGCTGGCGAGCCGGCCGTTGCGGCCGCGCGTCCGCCTGTGGCTGCGGCTGGTGCCGCTCGCCGTGCTGCCGGCGCTGGCCGTCCCCCTCGTGCTCCTTCCGGACGGCCGGCTGGCCACGAGCCTTGCCCATCCGCCGCTCTGGGGCGCCGTCGTCGTGTTCGTCCTGGCCGCGCGCGGTGTGAACCTCCTCGTCGCCGTGGGCTGCGCGGTGGCGGTGGTGGCGCTGCTCCGCGCGCTCGGCTAAGATCGTTCCCGGATGAGCGAGGCGTTCACGCCGGACGAGCGCGCCGCCCTCGAGCCGTACTTCACGAATCTCGACGGACCGGTCTTCGCGCTCGTCAATCTTCCCGAGGTGGTGAAGGGGGCGCTGTTCGCGCGCTACTCGCGCTCACCCAAGCCGCTGCGCCGGCTCTACCTCGACGAGTTCGCTCAGGGTCGCGCGCCGGTGGCGACACTGGCCGCCGGCACCGAGCGTGCCGAGCAGCTCTACGAGCGCGTCTTCTTCGAGTACGGCGACGACTCGGTGGCTCAGCTCGGCGGTGTTCATCTGGCCTGCGAGGGCGCATCGAACATCCTCACCAAGGTGCTCGAGTGGGGGCGGCTCATGGCCTATCTCGAGCAGTCGACGCGCTACATCCCTTACGACGATCGGCCGGACGGTCGTTACCGGTACCACGTGCCCGCCGAGCTGACGGGACCGGTCCGCGAGCGATACGTCGCCAGCCTCGACGCCGCCTTCGACACGTATCGGGCGTGGCTGCCGCGGATGCGCGAGCACTTCGAGCGCCGCTTTCCGCGCGATCCCGGCACCTCGGAACCTGTGTGGCGGACGACCATCCGCGCGAAGGCGCTCGACACGTTGCGCGGCATGCTGCCGGCGGCCACCGTGTCGAACGTCGGCATCTTCGGCACCGGTCAGGCCTACGAGCAGCTGTTGCTCCGCATGCGGGCTCATCCGCTGCGGGAGGTGCGCGCGTACGCGGATCTGATGCTCGTCGAGCTGCGGAAAGTCATCCCCGCCTTTGTGCGCCGCGTCGACCTGCCGGACCGCGGGGGCGCCTGGTCCGCCTATCTCGCCGACACGCGCGCGGCCGTCGAGCGTGCGGCCGAGCAGACTCTGGGCGACGCCACGGCCGAGCCACGTGACGAGGTCACCCTCACCGACTTCGATCCGGATGGCGAAGTGAAGGTGGTGGCGGCCGCGCTCTATGCCACCTCGTCGCTCCCCGACGATCAGCTGCTGGCGCTCGCGCGCCGCCTGAGCGCCGGCGAGCGCGCGGCCGTGCTCGCCGCGTACGTGGGCAAGCGCACCAACCGCCGCCACAAGCCCGGTCGTGCGCTCGAGCGCACCAGCTACCGGTTCGATGTGCTGGCCGACTACGGCGCCTTCCGTGACCTGCAGCGTCACCGCCTGCTGTCGCTCGAGTGGCAGCGGCTGTCGCCGCGCCACGGCTCGGTCATGCCGGAAGCGATCGCCGAGGCGGGCGGGGAGGACGACTGGACGCGCACGCTCGATGCCTCCGCCGCCCTGCACGACGCCATCGCCGCCGCCGGCCTGCCGGACGTCGCACCGTACGCGGTCGCGATGGCCTATCGGGTGCGCTTCTACCTCGAGATGAACGCGCGGGAGGCGATGCACCTCATCGAGCTTCGGAGCGCGCCGCAGGGGCACCCGTCATATCGACGGATCGCGCAGACGATGCACCGGCTGATCGAGCAGCAGGCCGGGCATCGCGCCCTGGCCGCCGCCATGAGCTTCGCCGACCACTCGGAGGTCGAGCTCGAGCGCCTCGAGGCCGAGCGCGCCGCCGAGCGCCGCCGGAATAGTCGATAGAGGAGCGCCACGAGGCCCGCATCCAATCAATCCCGGATCCAGGAATCCGCGGGCGGAATCTTCGGTGGCCGTCCGGCGTCGAGGCGCCGTAGCGCCTCGAGCTCCGCTCGGCGATAGAGCCGCTGGCGCTTGGTCCCCTCGCGATACGAGCGGAGCACGCCGCGGCTCACGTACGCGTAGAGCGTCGCGGGCTTCACGCCGAGCAGGCGCGCCGCCTCATCCCCGGTCAGGTATTCCTCGCCATCCACGATCCTCGCCACGGCGTCCACGCTAGCAGCGCCTCCGTTCCCGGTCGAGGGGCTTGCCTTCCGGATCAATCTGAATCAATATAAATCAAGAATCATCAACTGGAGGTCACGTGATGAACACCGCGTTCAAGGACGGGCTCGAGGACGTGATCGCCGCACGCTCCGCCATCTGCGCCATCGACGGCGCCGCGGGCCGCCTCTACTACCGGGGCTACGAGATCGGCGAGCTCGCCGGGACGGTGCCGTTCGAGGATGTCACGCTCCTGCTCTGGCGCGGAGAGCTGCCCACCGCCACGGAGGCCGCGGAGTTCCGCGCGCGCCTGCAGGGTGAGCGCGGCCTGCCGGCGCCGGTCGTCGACCTCCTGCGAAGCCTTCCCCGCGACTGCCATCCGCTCGACGCCCTGCGCACGGCCGTCTCGCTCGCGGCCGCGCGCGACCCCGACGCGCGCGCGAGCGACGCAGAGGCCAACCTCCGCAAGTCGGTGCGCCTGCTGGACCGGGTGCCGGAGATCGTGGCTGCCTGGCACCGCGTGCGCACCGGCCGCGAGCCGGTGGCGGCAGGGGCGGCCGGAGATTCGCACGCGGCGTACTTCCTCCGCCTGCTCGAGGGGCGAGCGCCGTCGCCCGACGTCGCCCAGGTCCTCGATGTTGCGCTCACGCTGCATGCCGACCACGAATTCAACGCCTCCACCTTCGCCGCGCGCGTGGCGGTGGCCACGCTGGCGGATCTCCACGCCGCCGTCGTCGGCGCCATCGCGACCCTGAAGGGGCCGCGGCATGGCGGCGCCAACGAGGACGTGCTCCGCATGCTCCAGGAGATCGGCGAGCCCGCGCGCGCCGAGGCCTTCGTGGCGTCGCGCCTGGGCGGCCGCGAAGGGCGCTCGCGCGCCGAGCGAGCGGACCCGAAAGCGCGGGTGCCCGGGTTCGGCCACCGCGTCTATCGAGTCGACGACGCGCGCGCTCGCGTCCTCCGCGGGATGGCGAAGCGCATGGCCGAGGCGACCGGGCGCACGCGCATGTTCGCGGTGGCGGAGGCCGTCTACGATGCCATGCGCGCGCGCACCAGCCTGCCGGTGAACGTCGACTTCTTCTCGGCGGTCGTGTACGACGCACTCGGGATCCCCGCCGACCTCTGCACGTCGATCTTCGCGACCGGTCGCATCGCCGGCTGGTGCGCGCACGCGCTCGAGCAATACGCCGACAACCGTCTGATCCGGCCGCGCGCCGACTACACGGGGCACGCCCCGCGCGCGGTGCCGCCGGGCGCGCCGGCGACTACTTCGGCGCTTTCGTGATCACGCCGCAGGCGACGCGTGCGCCGGAGTTGCCGGTTGGATCGGTCTTGAAGTCGTCCGGAGCGGCATGCACGACGAGCGCCGAGCCGTCGGCGTCCCAGACCGACGTGGCTCCGCTGTCGAGCGTGATCTGCTCGGAGGCCGTCTCCAGGCGTCCGCTGCCATCGGCGCCGATGTTGAGATTGGGCAGATCCCCGGCGTGGGAGCCCTGCGTGTTCAGCGCGCCGTGCTGCTTGCCGGTAGGATTGAAGTGTCCGCCCGCACTGGTGAAGTCCGGCGGATCGCACTTGCCCACCGCGTGGATGTGAAAGGCGTGCAGCCCCGGCGTGAGTCCCTTGGCCTCGAGCACGATCCGGACGACATTGCCGACCTGGGTCAGGGTCGCGGTGCCCACGCTCGCTCCCGACGCGGTGCGGATCTCGGCGGTGGCGGTGTTGTCGCCGGCCGGCTGCATCCCCGCACAGCCCGCGAGCAGTGACGACAGCACCGCGATGACGGCGCGTCTCATGCCTGTCCTCCTTCGCGCGAGAAGTCCGCTCGGGCGCGCGCGAGCGTGTCGGGAGCCGCGAGCAGATCGAGGGCCGTGAGCGCGAGCGCCTTGGCGCCGGCCACCATGCCCGCGCGCGCCAGCGGCGACCGTGCCCACTCGGCGAACTCGCGCGAGTGGCCCGGAACGCCGTCGGGCGAGATGCGGATGTACGGATGGATCGTCGGGAGCCGCTGACTCACGTTGCCGCAGTCGGTCGAGCCGTAGCCGGCCTGGCCATCGTCGGGGTCTTCGGGGAAGTCGATGTACTCGAGATTCTGCCGGAACAGGTCGGCCATCGTCGGATTGGCCTTCATCGGCTCGTGGACGGTCGGATCGGCCGTGACCTGCACGCGGCAGCCAGTGGCGGTGGCCGCGCCCTCGGCGGCGGCGGTGAAGCGCCGCAGCAGCTCGTGGCAGTAGGGCACCGTCGTGGCCCGCAGATAGAATTCCGCGCTCGTGTACTCGGGGATGATGTTGGCCTGCTCACCGCCGCGTGTGATCACCCCGTGCACGCGAGCGTCGGTGTGAATCTGCTGGCGCATGGCGTCGAGCGCATTGAAGAGCGCGATGACGGCGTTGAGCGCGTTGACACCACGCCACGGCCACGAGGACGCGTGGGCGGCCTGCCCGAAGAACTCCACCTTCGCCTTGATGATGCCGAGCGTCGGCCGCCAGACCTGCGTGCCACAGCGGCCGTGGATCATCATGGCCGCGTCCACGCCGTCGAAGACGCCGGCGTCCATCAGCTTCACCTTGCCGGCGCCGCCTTCCTCGGCGGGCGTGCCGATCACCTGGATGCGGCCGGCGAAGGGCAAAGTGCCCAGCGCGTGCGCGAGCGCGGCGCCGGCGCCAACGCCGGCGGTCGCGATCACATTGTGGCCGCAGGCGTGGCCGATCCCGGGCAGCGCGTCGTACTCGGCCATGATGGCGACGGTGGGTCCGCCGGCGGCGCCCGTGACGGTGGCGCGAAAGGCCGTGGCCAGCCCGCCCACGCCGCGCTCGACGGCGGCGCCGTGCTTGGCGAGGAAGTCGCTGAGCCAGGCGTGCGCCTTCTCCTCCTTGAACGCCAGCTCGGGGTTGTCGTGCAGCTGGTGCGACAGTCGCTCGAGCTCGTCGGCGAGCGCGTCGACGGCGGCGGTCACCCGGGGCTTCACGCCGTCGCCGGCGCTCACCGCGCGGCCTCGAACTCCCGGCGCGCCTCTTTCACCAGCCCGGGGTTGGCGAGCAGGTCGCAGGTCGTCATGGCCATGATCTTCGCCGCCTTCAGCATGCCGTCGCGCGCGAGCGGCTTCACGGCCGCCTCCGCGAAGGCCCGGGAGTGGATCGGCGTGCCCTCGGGCGCGATCTGCACCATCGGCTGGATCGCCGGGATCACCTGGCTCACGTTGCCGATGTCCGAGGAGCCCATGCGCTCCCGGCTCTCGGGCGCCTCCACCACGTCGAAGCGGCGTGCGTTGGCGCGAAACAGCTCGAGCAGCGTGGCGTTGCGCTTCATCGGCTCGTAGGCGGTGTCGCGGTGCTCGATGACCTTCAGCGTGCAGCCGGTCGCCCGCGCCGCGCCCTCCGCGCAGGCGATCACGCGCTTCTCGAGCGCCCACATGTACTCGATGTCGGCCGCCCGCACGTAGAACGTCGCCACCGCGAACTCCGGGATGATGTTCGGGGCCGCCCCGCCTTCGTTCACGATGCCGTGGATGCGCGCCTCCGGACGGACCTGCTGCCGGAGCATGCTCACGTTGTTGAACGTCTGGATCACGGCGTCGAGCGCATTGACGCCCTCCCAGGGATCGGCCGAGGCGTGGGCGGCCTTGCCCGTGAACTCCAGACGGCAGCGCACGATGCCGAGCAGGTCCTGGTGCATGATCCAGCGGTCGAAGCCGTGAATCATCATGGCCGCGTCGACGTTCTTGAAGACGCCGCCGCGGATGAGCTTGACCTTGCCGCCCCCGCCCTCTTCCGCCGGCGTGCCGATCACCTGCACGCGCCCCTTCGGCAGCTGGTCGCGGAGCGCCGCCAGCGCGGCGCCTGCTCCGACACCGGCGGTGGCGATGACGTTGTGGCCGCAGGCGTGGCCGATCGTCGGCAAGGCGTCGTACTCGCAGAGGATCGCGATGGTCGGGCCGTCCCCCGTCTCGATGGTGCCGCGGAACGACGTGTCGACACCGGCCACGCCCCGCTCGACCTTGAACCCCTGGCGCTCGAGGAAGTCCGACAGCCAGCCGGCCGCCTGGACTTCCTGGTAGCCCAGCTCCGGATGCTCGTGGATCAGCCGCGACACGGATTCGAGCTCGTCGCCGAGGCGGTCGACTGCCGGGCCGACGAGGTCTTTGACAGCGCTCATGGACGGTCTCCTGGTGGGTGCTGCGTCGGCCGCGTTCGCGGCCGACCGCCACTATACCATCCGGGTGCACGAGCGCCGGGGCGCTGCGGGGAAGCCCATACCCGTCGCCGTCGCTCGGATTGGGAAAATGTTTTCCCACCGGCGGGCCGGCCGAGTGGAGATCGTCCTACCGGCGCGCTATGCTCAGCCGACTCGCCATGCTCTCGCGCTCCGATCGGTCCGCAACGCCGCTCCGGCGCCAGTTGATCACGTTGGTCGTGGTCGCCGTGGTGCCCATGCTCGTCTTCGCCTTCGTGATGGTCGCGCTCTTGGGGCGGCTCGAGCGCCGCGCGACCGAGCGCGGCTTGCAGGACGTGAGTCGCGCGCTCACGCTGGCGGTCGACCGTGAGCTGGAAACGTCGCTCAAGGCGCTCGAGCCGATGGCCGCCTCGCTCCACCTTGACACCGCCGACCTCGCGAGCTTTGGCGACCACGTGCGGCGCGTGGTGCCGACGCAGCCGCGCTGGCGCGCCATTCTCCTGGCCGATGCCGGCGGGATGGTTCACGTCGTGTCCACGCAGCGGGGAGACGGGCCGGGCGGGTGGTCCATCGCCGATCGCGAGTACTTCAAGGAGCTGGTGGCGACACGCAAGCCGGTCTTCTCCGGACTCATCGTCGACCGCTCGCCGCAGCCGGCGCCGACCATCATGATGGTCGTGCCGGTCGTTCGCCACGGCGAGCTGCGCTACGTGCTCGGCGCGGCGCTCGACCTGAACGCGCTCAGCGGCTTCATCGCCGCGCATACGCTGCCGGCCGACTGGACGGCCACCATCCTGGACAAGAACGGCACCGTGCTCGCCCGGAGCCGCGAGCCGGAGGCCTGGTTCGGTCGCCCGGGCAGTGCGACGCTGCGTGACGGTGCCGGCGGGCAGCGCTTCGCAGCCGGCGACGATGGCGGCACGCACTCGTACCTTGCATACGGGCGGGCCGCCGTGGCCGGCTGGACGGTGGCCGTGTCCGTGCCCAGCGAAATTGTCGACGCGCCGCTGAGGCGCTCGCTCACGATCGCCGTTGCCGGCGGCGCCCTGCTGCTCGTCGTCGGAGCGGCCCTGGCCGTCCGCCTGGGGCGCCGCGTGGCGCGGCCCATCGAGAATCTGGTCGAGGCGGCAGAAGCGCTCGGTCACGGCGAGACGGTCGCGCCCGCGTCGTCGTCGATCACCGAGCTCACGCGTCTGGGCACGGCCATCGCCACCGCGGGTCGCGAGCGCGAGCGCGTCGAGGAGGCCCTCCGCGCAAGCGAGGCACAGCTCCGCGCGATCTTCACGTCGACGCTCGACGCCATCGTCGTCGCCGACAACGATGCCCGCTACGTCGACTGCAACCCCGCCGCCGAAGAGCTGTTCGGCGCGTCGCGGAACACGCTGCTCGGCCGCCGCGCGCACGACTTCACGGCGGCGCCGGCGGCGGCGGAGGCGTCGTGGCGGGACTTTCTCCGCAAGGGCACGGCCACCGGCGGCTTTCGCCTGCGGCGGCCCGACGGTACCGAGCGCGAGGTGGAGTTCTCGTCCACCGCGGACGTCATGCCGGGCCGCCACGTCTCCGTGCTCCGCGACGTGACCATGCGGCGCGAGGCGGAGGACGACCTCCGCCGCCGCGAGCGCGAGTCGACGACGATCGCCGCGCTCACGCAGCGGATGAGCGCGCGCCGGGACCTGGACGAGACGCTGCTGTCCGTCTGCGAGAGCGCTCGCGAGCTGTGCGGCGCCGATGCCGCCACCATCGCGCTCTCGGAGCCCGGGAATCCGGACGTCATGACGCTGCGCCAGCGGGCGGCCCGCGTCCAGACGCCGCTGCCCGCCCAGCGAATCGAGCGAGGCCGCGGCCTCGGCGGGCACGTGATCGAAACGGGCCGGCCGATGCGCACGGACGACTACGCGCACGACCCCGCCATCCAAGCCGACTACCGCGCGATCGGCGAGCATCTCGGCACGTGCTCGGCGCTGGTTGCGCCGATCCGCGTCGAAGGCCGTGTGGACGGCCTGCTCTACGTCGCCAACTCCGAGCGCCGACCGTTCAGCGACCTCGACGAGGCGGTGCTGGTGCGCCTCGCCGATCACGTGGCGCTGGCCATCCGCAACGCCCGACTGCTGGCGCGGGAGCAGCAGGCGCTGGCCGAGTCGGAGGCGGCCAACCGCTCCAAAGACGAGTTCCTGGCCACCCTGTCGCACGAGCTTCGCACGCCGCTCACGTCGATGCTCGGCTGGGTGCGAATGCTGCGCAGCGCGCGGCTCGATGCCGAGCAGACTGCCCGGGCTCTGGAGACGATCGAGCGGAACACGCGACTGCAGGCGAAGCTCATCGACGACCTGCTCGACGTGTCGCGCATCGTGGCCGGCAAGATCAAGGTCGAGCAGCAGCACGTCGATCTGGCGGCGGTGGTCGGCGAGGCCGTGCAGTCGCTCCGCCGAGAGGCGGAAGTGGCCGGCGTCGAGCTGACGGTCAGCCGCGCTCACGACGCCGGCGTCGTCATCGGCGATGGGGTTCGCCTCCAGCAGATCGTCGCCAATCTTCTGTCCAACGCGATCAAGTTCACGCCGGCCGGCGGCCGGATCGACGTCGTCCTCGAGCGCGTGGATGAGGGCTCGGTGCGCCTGGTTATCCGGGACACCGGCGTCGGCATCCGGCCCGACTTGCTCCCGCGCATCTTCGACCGCTTCCTGCAGGGCGACGCCAGCCGTACGCGTGGCCGCGGCGGCCTGGGCCTCGGTCTCGCGATCGTGCGCCACCTGGTGGAGCTCCATGGCGGCTTCATCACCGCCGACAGCGGCGGACCCGGCCAGGGATCCACCTTCACCGTCACCCTGCCCACCATCCACGGCGTGCCGCGCGGGGAGACGCCCCCGTTCACGCGGGCCGATCCGGTCAACGGACGGCCCCTCGATGGGCTCCGCGTGCTTGCCGTCGAGGATCACGACGACTCGCGTGAGGTCATCCGGGTCGCGCTCGCGGAGCGGGGCGCCGAGACGCTGGTGGTCGGCTCCGTCGACGAGGCCCTCGTCATCCTCGACCGCGAGCCGATCGATATCCTCGTCAGCGACGTCGGGATGCCGGATCGCGATGGGTACGCACTCGTGGAGGCGCTGCGAGAGCTCGAGCGGACTCGTGGCCGCCGTCCGATCCCCGCCATCGCGCTCACCGCGTATGCCGGCCGCGACGACCGTGAGCGTCTGCTCGCCGCCGGCTTCCAGATCCACGTCGCCAAGCCGATCGACCCGGACGTCCTCGCGGAGACGGTCGCCCGAGCGCGACAGATGGCGTGAGCGCCGGCGTTATTGCTCCGTCAGCACTCGAATGACCTGGTGCAGGTCGTCCAGTCCTTGAGGCTTCACGAGGTGTGCGTCGAACCCAGCGGCCCGAATCCGGTCCCGATCCTGACGGTACACGAGTGCGGTGAGGGCGATCACCGGGACGCGCCGGACTCCCTCGGAAAGTCCCCGGATCTGCTCGCACAACCAGAACCCGTCCGGGCTCGGCATGGCGATATCCGTGACGACGATGTTCGGTCGCCACGCTTTGAACTTCTCCAGCGCCTCACGGGCGCTGCCCGCGGTCATGACGCTGGCGCCCGCATGCGTCAGCGAGTACTCGACCACCTCGCGCCCATCGGCGTCGTCGTCGACGAGCAGAAGCGAGATTCCGGCCAGCGGCCGCGCCGTGCTCACCGGGCGGTCCTCCGGCGTACCGCGGCCATACGGTCGGTCATTGTGTGCAGCGTGTCGTCGATACCGCGGTGGGGCATTGGCGCCGGACTATAGCGCGCCGCTGATGCTCGCGCCACAACGGCCGGCGCCGCCGCACGGTGCGCGCGGAGTGCTAGAATCGCGGCGCAACGGCTTGTCGAGCGGTGACGCGCCTGTAGCTCAGTTGGATAGAGCATCAGACTTCGAATCTGAGGGTCGGGGGTTCGATTCCCTCCAGGCGCACCAA
>Ga0075431_100001803_pt1 | contig 20211 bp, 18 predicted proteins | sample RhiMetdeltSRZDD5_FD_75297 | JGI IMG/M metagenome (GOLD analysis project Ga0075431, IMG submission 75297) | Populus rhizosphere microbial communities from Tennessee, USA - Rhizosphere MetaG P. deltoides SRZDD5 | ecosystem: Host-associated > Plants > Roots > Rhizosphere > Soil | place: USA... | reverse complement strand
GTGGAGAACCGGGTCCTGCCGGCCGGGCCGACAGTCGTCGACATCATGGCGAATGCGGCGTTCTTCTTCGGGCTGGTCCGCGTACTGGCACAGCAGGACCGTCCGGTGTGGACGCAGATGTCATTCAACGCGGCTGAGGAGAACTTCCACAGCGCGGCGCGGTACGGGATCGAGGCGCCGCTGTACTGGCCGGGCCTGGGCACGCTGCCGGCCACCGAGCTGGTACTGCGAAGGCTGTTGCCGTGGGCCGCCGAGGGACTCGACCGATGGGGTGTCGACCCGGCCGAGCGCGACCGGCTGCTCGGCATCGTTGAGGGCCGGTGCCTTGCCGGGCGCAACGGCGCGATGTGGCAGGTGGAGACGTACCACCGGATCGCCTCCGATCGGCACACCGAGCGGGCCGAAGCGCTACGCGCCATGCTGCGTGACTACCGCGATCATATGCACACCAACGTTCCGGCTCACCAGTGGAGCCTCTGACGGTCACCCCTGGACTCGACGTCACGGCCGCGCGGTGCGCCCGAGGGCGTTAATGGACAGCCGACGTGTTCGACATCCGCGCAAGTGATACGGCAGGATCAGAGAGCATGGATGCCCTACTGGGACGGGAGTGGTTGTCATGCCAGGAGAGCCGTCGTATGTCGAACTTGGGGTTCCCGACGTCGATGCCGCTCGACGGTTCTACGGCTCCTTGTTCGGCTGGGCGCCGAGCCACGTCGGCACAGGCGGCGAAGTCCAGACGCCGACCCTGCCGATCGGTATGCATGGCGGCGATCCGGAAGCTCACTTCGAGCTGTTTTTCGCCGTTGACGACCTCGACGCCAGCGCCGTGCAAGTGATCGAACTAGGCGGATCGGTGATCGGCGATGTACATGACTCCGGCGATTTCGGCCGCTGGGTCGAGTGCCGTGACGATCAAGGCGTGCGATTCGGATTGCGGCAGCCACGCTGACCATCGCATCGTGGTCCAGACCGCGTTCACCTTGGGGCTCTGCAATCTGGGGGCGCGCAGCGGGCCGCTGTGGTGTCGCAAAACGGGCGGGCCTCGCGCCACAAAACATCCGCGTGGCCCGCCCGTCTCTGATCCGTATGTTCCACCGCTGCCTTTGACGATGGCGAGCTTTGACCGTGGCGGGCCGTTTACGGGTAGGTCAGGGCACTGGCAGACCTGTTGTAGTGACCACATTGGACAGCAGTCACCCGTTCCTGGCCGCGAGGCGCGCACGATGTGCTGTACACCTACATCACCCGGCTGCGCCGTGTTCTTAGGACGTACAGGTTCCGCTCGCCCGCCGCAGCAGCGGCTATGAGCTAGAACTCGAGACGGCAGCCATTGATGTGCAGCGATTCGTCCGTCTCACCGTGGCCGGCCCGGCCGACCCGGCAGCGAAGGTGCGGCAGCTTCACCAGGCTTTGGCGCTTTGGCACGGTGAACCGCTAAACGGGATATCGGGTGACTGGGCCGAGGCCACAAGGCTGAGGTTGCGCCAGCAGTGGCTTAATACCGTGCTGGCCTGCAATGACTTGGAACTAAAGCTCGGGCGACACACCGACCTAGTCACGCGATTGTCCGATCTGGTCAGCGAACGGCCGACGCTCGAGCCGCTGGTCGCCCAACTGATGCTCACGCTGCACCGCTGTGGGCGCCGCGTCGAGGCACTTGACCTGTACCGGCACACCCGGAGGCATATGATCGCAGAACTTGGACTTGAGCCCGGGCCTGCGTTGCAGCAGCTTGAGCGGGCCATCCTTACCGGCGATCCGGCGCTAAACCCACCTACGCCAAACAGTTCCGCTGCCCCTGGTGGCCCGGCAGGATCTCGGCTGGCTGCTTTGCCTTTCGCCGTCGGCGGATTCGTCGGGCGCGACGCTGAGCTGAAGCTACTCGACACATTCGCTGCGAAGGATGAGTCGCCTGGGCTTGTCGTGTTGTCTGGCGCGCCTGGTGCCGGCAAGACCGCGCTGGCCGTGCATTGGGCGCATCGCCTTGCGGCCCGATTCGGCGATGGACAGCTTTTCGCCAATCTGCGCGGCTTTGATCCGGTGATCGACGCCGTTGCACCGATTGAGGTTCTGGGCCGTTTTCTTCGAGGCATGGGTGTGGAGGCGCGGGCCGTTCCGCGCGACATTGAGGAGGCAGCCGGACTCTACCGATCGTTGCTAGCCGGCAAACGGACGCTGATTCTGCTTGACAATGCGCGTGATGTTGAGCAGGTGCGGCCGCTGCTGCCTGGATTGGCCGCGTGTCATGTGATTGTCACCAGCCGCAATCAGCTTGGGGGTTTGGTCGCCCAGGAGGGTGCCCAGCTTCTCGTCTTGGACTCGCTCGAACCGGAGCAGGGCGAGAGGCTGTTGAGAAGGCTGTTGAAAGGCCGCTCCGGTGATGACCTCAACTCGACGGCGCAGCTAGCCAGGCGATGCGCGTATCTGCCGCTTGCGTTGCGGGTCGCCGCCGCCAACCTCGCTTGCAGGCCTCAGCTAAGCATCGAGGATTACGTTCGGCAGCTCGATCAGACGGGCCCGCTCGCAGCGCTACACATCGAGGGTGATTCTCACTCGGCGCTCAGGCGGGCCTTCGATGTCTCCTACACCGCGTTATCACCGTCGGCGAAGATCGTCTTTAGCCATTTTGGCCTGGTGCCGGGGCACGACTTCGAGCCAGCATCGATGGCGGCAATGACTGCGTCCACAATGGAGGACACACGGCAAGCGCTAGATGAGCTGTGCGCAACTCACCTGCTTACCGAAGACCAGCACCACAGATTCGGAACTCACGACCTCTTGCGGGCCTACGCGGCCAACTGTGCGGCCAACGACCTGAGCCCCGAAGCAACGGAAGAAGCCCAGCGCCGCCTGATCGATTTCTACCTCGACGTCGCGTACGAGGCATGCCTGCTGGTGAACCCCCGGCGCAACATCGTCCCCTGGGAGACCGCCTTTCCACCTGCACAACCGTTGCGATTCGCCGACCATGCACAGGTGCTGAGCTGGTTCGACCAGGAAGTGACCAATTTGGTCGGTGTCCTGCAGGTCGGCTCCAAACGGGGCTGGCACAACCCAACCTGGCGGCTGGCGGAGATGCTATACCCGTTCTTCAACATCCGCCGCATGTGGCGCGAATGGCTACATATCAGCACCATCGGTCTGGCATGCGCCGAGGCATCCGGGGACCAAGAAGGCGTGGCACGCATGCGCATAAATCTAGGGATAATCCATAAGCAGACTGGGGACATAGCCAATGCACGTGCACATTGGACAGACGCCATCACCGCCGCCCAGAAGCTTAGCCATCGCAGGCTCACCGCAGCATGCCGAGCGAATCTGGGCGGCTTATGCGTGCTCGAAGACGACCCCAAGTCAGGCGCCGATTACCTCAAACTCGTTCTAGCCGACGAAGAGTACATGGCCCTGCCCTGGAACGGCATCGTCGTCAACATCAACTACGGGTGCGCACTTATAGAGCTCGATGACCTTCCCGGTGCCAAGGACGCACTCACCACTGCCCTCCAGCTAGCCACCGACTTTCAAGATCCCCAAAGCGCCTGCCACGCCCACGACAACCTGGCCGAGATCGCCTTGCGCCAACACGATCCGGGGACTGCGGCGTATCACGCGGAGCTAGGGCTAAAGATCGCCCAGCAGATCGGCGACCCGCTTCTTCAGGCCATGACCAAGGATGTCCTCGGATCCGCGCTGTGCTACAGCGACTTACCCAAGGCCCGAGCCGAATGGCACCAAGCACTTACCATGTACCAGAAACTCGGCCATCGCCGCGGAACGCTACTCGACACATGGCTGCACGACATCGACACCCTAGAGCACATCGACATTCCTACAGCTGACCACGCACGCCGGAAACATGGCCGAAAGATGCTCTAAGCCCCGCACTCGTCCACTGCCGCTTTACCCGGGTACCTAGACGACCCCAAGAGCAAGCACCGACGAAGATGAGCGCCGCGAAGCTACGGGCGACGCAGACTGTCCGGTAGCGGTTCCGGTGTGAGATACGTAGCGACTGTCCGGATAGGTGGGACTGTTGAGATACAGAGCGCTCGATCACCAAGGCATAGGATCGCCCGATGATCGCTCCATCGGCGATCCAAACTGAGATGCTGGCGAAGTCTGGGCTGGCTGCCTCAGGCGGGAGTCGCTATGGTGCGGCCGTGACCGATCACGTGGGACGCCCACTGCTGTTCCTGGACGTCGATGGAACGTTGCTGCCCTGTGGCGCAGCACCGCTCCCAGCGACCCAGGACCAGTGGCACGACTGGCAGGACATATCCAACCCGCAACTGGCCAGGCTCGTCCCCGAGCATGGTCCGCGTCTGCAGGCGCTGTCGTGTGAGCTCATGTGGGCTACGGCATGGATGCAGGACGCCAACGAGGTGATAGCTCCGCTGCTTGGCCTGCCAACGCTGCCGGTGGTGGACCTACCGGACGCGCCTGAGCAGGACGAGACCGGAGTGCTGCATTGGAAAACCCGAGCTCTTGTCGAAACGGCGGCCGGGCGCCCATTCATTTGGCTCGACGACGAGATTACCGATCTGGATCGGGCGTGGGTCTCAGCGAACCATCCCGGAAAGGCCCTGCTCCACTGGGTCGACTCCACGATCGGTCTCACCGAGGCGGATTTTGTCTTGCTCGATGACTGGCTGCGGGAGCTTTAGATACAAAGCTGCTTTGGCCAGAATGACACCTAAGCGGGTGCCACGTCGATGAGGTTTGGCCCTGTGATCGGCGGAGTGCGCCCGCTTCGCTCACGCGATCTTTGCCCGAGCGGGTTCCCCGGCTGAGACGGATCGGCCCTGCGATGGGGGCTCGGGAGTGGATGTGAGTGAATCGGCTGCGGATCGTCCCGACCCAGCCTCGACCAAGCCCTGGCCGCGGCCCGCGCCGGCGACATCCGCGCCGTGCCGAAACTCGACCGGCTGGCCCGCTCCGTACCCGACGCCCGCGCCATCGGCGACACGCTGGTGGCCCGCGGAGTCAAACTACGCATCGGCGGGATCGTGTACGACCCGGCCGATCCGATGGGCAAGATGTTCTTCAACATCCTGGCCACCTTCGCCGAGTTCGAGGTCGATCTGCTGCGGCTGCGTACTAAGGAAGGCATGGCGATTGCCAAGGCGAAGGGCAAGCTCAAAGGCAAACCGCCCAAGCTGAACCCGCGCCAGCAAGCCCATCTGGTCAAGCTGCACCACGAGGGCAGCCACAGCATCCCGGAGTTGGCTGACAAGCTTTCCGTATCCCGGCGGTCGATCGTCGCTGGTGAACCGTTTGACGGGTGGGGCTGGCCTGACCGACGCGGGCATGTTATCCGGTAATAGCTGCATCAACGCGCGAGGTAACGGTCGCTGGTGAGTCGTGGCCGTGTTGCAGCCGTAGGTAGGCAATGCTTGCGAGAGCAACCGCTGCGGCCGCTGCCAGCCAGATCACGGACGCCCCGTGTGTGCCCAGGACGGTGCCGAGGCCGAGTGATCCCACTACGGCACCGGCGTTGGTACTCATTGAGTATGCGGACAGCACGCTTGCTCGTCGCCCGGGTGGGCAGGCGTGATGGAGCAGGGTCTGGGCCAGCGGTGCACGCAGCTCGAGGAAGAAGTAGACGCCGACGAAGCAGAGCGCGGCGATCTCGACGGACGGAGCAATCGCCATGCCCGCGATGGCCAGTCCGATGATCACGAGCAGACCGGCGCAGAGCAGATCTTTGCGGTGCGCAACTCGGCTCGGCATCCGGGCCGCCAGTAGCGACCCGATTCCCCCGGCTACCGTCGCGGCCACAACCAGCACTCCCAGCATGCTCGTGGCCCGGATGGGATCACCGATCCTTCGCGCGAACTCTGGCTGCCAGAACGTCTCCGCGGCACCCAGGCCGACGCCGACGCCGAGGCCCGCCACCAGCAGCAGTCGTAGGCTTCCCTGCCGCACCGACATTCGCGCGCTGTCCCACCCGAATGCTGGAAAGCCGCGGACCGCGCGGAGCATGGCGCCTGCCCCCCTTGCCCGCCTCGGCTCCTTGACCAAAAGAAGAACAGCGGCGACCTGCAGGATGCCGCACGGCACCGCGCCGAAGAAAGGAAGAAGCGCCGGCTCGCCTGCCCACTTGCTGGCCGGCAGCAGTGGCAACACCGCCACGGTCAGCGCCCCGACCAGCATGGCGGCATTGCCGAGGAACATTGCTGTGCCGATGGCCGGACGGACATCCGTGTCGGGCTGCTCTGTGTAGACGCCGTCGACGTACCAGGCTTCCAAGGCCCCGGAGTTCAGCGCTCGGCCGACGCCCCCGAGCGCCACCGCGATAGAGAAGTGAAGCGCCGTGTCCGCTACCAGGAATCCCGCAAAGCACGCGGTTTCCAGTAACGCGGCGATGACGAGAACCGGCCTTCGCCCGACGATGTCAGCCAACGTGCCAGTGGGTAGCTCGAGGATTGCGGCAGTGGCGGTGTATACCCCGAAGATCACGCCGACCTCTGGGAGGCTCAGGCCACGCTGCGCCGGAAGCAGGGCGAACACCGGCATGATCAGCCCGAAGGGCAGCCACCGTAGAAGGTGACAAGTCCAGTAGGCACCGGTTCGGCGCCGCATCACCCCTGCGGTCGAGGTGGCGTTCATGGCTGCTCGGGGACGCCGAAGCCGAACAGTCGCACGGGCAATGCGTCAGGTGGTTGCTCGTGGGCCGGACGATCCCGGAACCGGGCGACCAGGGCCCGCAATTGTTCGTTGAACTCGTGCACCTCGTCTGGGCTCATCATGGCCATGTCGGCAGCCACGAAGGCAGCCTCCCGCCACGCTGGCGAGTACTTGTCTTCGGCCTGCCAGTATGCATGTAGCGACGCGAGGGCATGGGCTGTGAACCGGTCTCGCAGCAGCCGTGAGGCGGCGAGGAAATCGGCCGACTGGTCGCTGCCCGCCGGCCACCGTATACCTCGCCGTCGGGCCCGCCACGGCCGATCCCGCCCCCGCTCCGGCGGCTCCGCGTCTTCGATGAAGCCGTACTTCGCCAACTGTTTGAGGTGATAACTCGCCGAGGGGACTGAAACGCCCGCCCGCTCCGCCAACTGGGTCGCAGTCGCCGGCCCACGCTCGGACAACTCGCGAAGCAGCGTCAACCTCAACGGATGAGCCAGCGCGCGCATCGCTAGCGGATCGGTCAGCTCAAGAGGTTGCTCCGACTGGGTCATGCTTATCAAGATATCTTTATAAAGGTTCCTTGAGAAGACCTCTGGCTATACTTGCGCCCAATTTGGCATGACAGCGCAGTGGCCGTCGCTACCCAGTGAAGTGATCCACATTGTCGACTGCACCGGCCCGACGCCGGCGACAGTGTGGAGCGGCGGCGCAGCGCGGCCAGCAGCGCCTCGTCGCGTGATGAGCTGCGCGTCGTCAGGCATGCGCAAGGGTGGCCGAACCTCGGCCACCCTCTCTTCTCTCGCTCGAACCATCCCGGGTCAGGCCTTTCTCGCCATCGCCATGACACCGACGGCGACAGCCCAGATGCCGACGAGCGAGCCGACCGGGAACAAAGAGTCGAACTGATCGGTGAACGCGATTGTGGCGGAGGCGAGGGCGAAAGCCAGCCCGCCGACAAGGCCGAGCGCGAGCGTGACGCGGTTCCCGACGGTCCGGGTGAGGCCGCCGGCCACGGCGAGGAACACGATGCTCAGCGCCCAGACCGTGTCGATGATCGTCTCGTTCCAGGTTTGCACGGTGGAGATGAACGTCGGCTTACCGGCCGCAAGGGATTCCGCGTCCAAAGCGGCGAAGAGATGCGCGGCCATGCCGACCGTGGCGATGGCGCCGATGCCGGCGACCACCTTGGTCGCTCTGGCCATGCCCTCGCTGAGATCGCCGCGGCGCGAGATCGCGAAGATCCCCGCGGCGAACAGGCCCATCGACAGCAGTAGCAGCGCGTGTGAGGGATACCAGCTCGGCTGCACGAGCATCTCGTGAAGCTGCTCGATCTTGTTGCCTTCGCCGCTGTCGCCTGGGTGGGTGGCGCCGCCGGCGACAAAGGTGATGCCGCCCAGGGCCAGGCAGACTCCAATGACCCGGTTTCGCTGTGAGACGCCGGAAGGGCTCGTACGCGCAGACGTCGACGTGCTCATTGCTGCCTCCTTGTGCTTGCTGATGATGCGTCAACGGTGTCCGAAGAGCCGCTCTTCGCGGATGCGTGCACGCCCTGCTCATCGTGGAGGGAAAACCCTCATCCGCCAGGCTCGGTCGCTGTGCCACCATTTCGGTATGGCTGCGGCGGCGAACGCATACGACGAGGCCCCGCCGGCAGTCCGCGAGGCCGGACTCGCGCTGGTGGCGTCGGCGGTTGCCGCGCTCGTCGGCTGCGGCTGGTATCTCGGTTTCCACCTCGCCAACGCGCACAACGGGCTGATCGCGGCGTCATGGACGGCCGTGGGGCTCTACGTGGTCCGGATGCGCCCCCGGCACCGGGAGGGCTGGCTGTTCGTGGCCACGGGAGCGGTGCACGCCGTGATGTTCTTCGGCCGGCAGTACGGGTTGCACGAGGGTCCGCTCCCAGGAGCCTCATGGCTCGGGTGGATCGGCGTCTGGCCGCTGCCGCTTGCGATCGCGGTGTTCGGCTGGACGCTGATGGCATTCCCGGACGGCACGTTGCTGTCCCGCAGGTGGCTGCATGCGGCCTGGGGCATGGTGGCGGTGGCGAGCCTGATGGCGATGGCGTCTGCATTGTGGCCGGCAGAGTATGACCGCACCGGTCTGGTCGCGCCCCACCCCTTCGAGCTGCCGGGGGCCACGGCGACTGCGCAGATCTGGGAGTACGCGCAGTTCAATTACCTGCTCTTTCAGGTGCTCTGGACAGTCGCGACCGTGGTACGCCTGCGGCGGGCCGGCGGCGACGAAGCACGCCGGATGCGCTGGCTCGCGTACGCGGTCGTGATGGACGTCCTGATCCTGGTGGTCGGCGTGGTGGCGCTGGGCAGCCCAGTGCCCGGGTTGCTGGCGCTGCCCCTCATTCCGGTCGCTGCCGGCTTCGGGATCTTGAAGCACCGGCTCTACGACATCGACCCGGTCATCAACAAGACCATCGTCGTCGGGGCGATGCTGCTCCTCGTCACTGCGGGGTATGTCGCCCTCGTGGTGGGCGTGGGCGCGCTGGTGCCGGTGGAGGAAGGCTGGCTGTCGCTGCTCGCGACCGCCGCCGTCGCGATCGCTTTCGAGCCGTTGCGCCGGCGTGCCCAACGTCTGGCTGACCGCCTCGTGTACGGGCCACGGGCGACGCCGTACGAGGCGCTGTCACGGTTGTCCGCTCAGCTCGCCGCGGCGCCTGAGGAGCTGCTGGACGGGATTGCCGCGACGGTCGCGAGCGCGGTCGGCGCGACGGAGGTCGTCGTCTGGGTGGGCGAGGAGGAGCGCATGGTCCCCAGGGCGGCGTGGCCCCACCCTCCGAGCGGGTCCGAACCGGCGCCCCTGACCGGGCTTCACCAAGGACCGCGTTGGCATGTCCGGCCGGTCGTTCACCACGGCACGGCCCGCGGCGCGATCACCGTACGCAAACCACCCGGCGAGCCCCTGACCTCCGGCGAGGAGCGGCTGCTGGCGGATCTGGTCGCGCAGACCGGTCTGGTGATCCTCCAGCAGGAACAAGCTGAGCAGTTGCAGGCGGCCGCACGGCGCATCGTCACCGCCGAGGACGCGGCGCGCCGGCGCCTGGAACGCGACCTTCACGACGGCGTGCAGCTACGGCTGGTGACTCTGGGGCTGGAACTCGGCGCTCTCGCCGAACAGGCGAAATCCACTGGCGATGACCGCCTCGCGGCCAGGGCGAGAGACGCACGCGCTCAGCTGCTGGAGGCCACTGCCGATCTTCGGGAACTGGCCCGCGGCCTGCATCCCATGGTGCTCGCGCAGGACGGCCTGGAGGCCGCGTTGGCTGCTTTGGCGGACAGATCGGCCATTCCGGTGCGGCTGCACGTGAGCGTCGAGGGCAAGCTTGCCCGCGAGATCGAGGCAACGGCGTACTACCTGGTCAGCGAGGCGATCACGAATGCGGCGCGCCACTCGCAGGCAAGCGTGGTCACCGTTGAGGTCGCCATGGGCGACGACGGGTTACAGATCGTGGTGGCCGACGACGGCCGCGGTAACGCCCGGCCCGGGGCGGGCAGCGGGCTGCAGGGTCTCGCGGACCGCGTCGCCGCGCTCGGGGCCAGGCTCGAACTCGACAGTCCCCGAGCGGGCGGGACGCGGCTCAGAACGGTACTGCCATGCGGGTGATCGTCGCCGACGATGCGCTGCTGTTCCGTGAAGGCATGACGCGCATCCTCACCGAGATGGGTTTCGAGGTGACCGGCCAGGCGCGCCACGGCGCCGAATTGGTGAGTCTGGTACGCCGGGATCCTCCCGCCGTGGTCATCACCGACCTGCGGATGCCGCCGGGCTTCGCCGACGAAGGCATCGAAGCGGCCACCGAGATCCGGTCCTTCGCGCCGCAGGTGGGACTCATGCTGCTGTCGCAGCACGTAGAGGTGCACCACGCCCTGCGGCTCATGAACGAATTCGACGGAGCGGTCGGTTACCTGCTCAAGGACCGGGTGTCGGACCTCGCTGCATTTGCCGTCGACATACGGCGGGTCGCCGCCGGGGAGGTCGTGATCGACCCGGAGCTGGTGTCGCGGCTGGTCCGCCGCCGCCGGGAACAGGATCCCCTCGCCGAGCTCACCGACCGCGAACGGGACGTGCTGGCGCTGATGGCCCAAGGACTGACCAACGCGGCACTGGCCAAGGAGCTCTTCGTCAGCCCGAAGACCGTCGAAGGCTACGTGCGCAGCGTCTTCACCAAGCTCGGCCTGGCGCCGGGCGAGCGGGAGCATCGGCGAGTGCTCGCGGTCTTGCAGTTCCTGCGCCAGCAGTAGTGGCAGGCGGTGGATGCCGCCCCTGGCGTCCCCTCAACGCACTGACATGCCGCGATCCGACCGCCCCCAGACCCACCGGCGAAGCGAACCCACGGTTCGCACCCGGGTGAATCCGACAAGCCATGCGAAATTAGACGCAGAACGCGGAGAACGGAGACAAAAGCCCGGCTCCAACTGGCCGGGCTTTCAGCGAATCGTTGGGCTCGAACCGATGGACTCGATGTGGTAGAACGCGAACCGCGTTCCAACAGCTCAGGGGGCTGTTGTGACCATTAAGGCGGTTCGACACCGGAAGTCGCACATTCGGCGGTAGTCACGCCTGGGCCGGCGGGATCGGGGTTGGTGTCACTGGCGTGCTCGCGGGTTGGACTTGGTCATGGCAGCGAGTGTGAGGACGGTGCGGCGGCGGCTTACCAGGCGTTGTGCCCATAGTGCCGCCCGGTTGAGGGCGCCGACGGCGATGCTTGGTGGTGGGTTGCGCCGGTCGAGCGCGCGCAGGGCAGTGTGGACGACCTGCTGCGGTGTTTGGAGGCGGGTGCCGCCAGCGGCGTCTTTGGTGCCGATGACGTCGAAGAATTCGGTGTCGGTGGCGCCGGGAGACAGGGCGATGACTTTCAGGCCGGTACCGAGCGATTCCTGCCACAGCGCTTCGGTGAACGAGAGCACGAATGCCTTGGTCGCGCCGTATACGGCCATGTTGGGTGTGGCTTGGTAGGCGGCCATGCTGGCGACGTTGATGAGCACGCCGGTGCCGGTCGAACGCAGGCCGGCGATGAACGCGCGGGTGATGTCGACGACGGCGGTGACATCGACGGCGATCTCGTCAGCGAGTCGCTGAGGGTCTTCGGTGTGGAACTGGCCGAATGTGCCGAACCCGGCGCAGTTCACCAGGCTGGTCACTTGGATGCCGAGGTGGTGCACCTCGTCTGCCAGGCTGGATCCGGTGCCTGGCCGGCTCAGATCCGCGGTGACGGCGAAAGCCTGGATCCCGTGTGCCGCCTCCAATTGCTTGGCGAGCCGTTCGAGGCGCTCGGCTCGGCGGGCCACCAGCACGAGGCGAGAACCACGGGCGGCCAGCTCGCGCGCGAACTGTTCGCCGATTCCGGCACTGGCGCCGGTTATGAGGGTGGTCTGGTTGCGGTAGTCGACAGCGGTCATCCTGTCATGCTATGCCGACTTGACAGTCACTGCCAATATGGCGGGCAATGTTGATGTGGCATCGCCTGTAGGATACTGGTTCATGGGAACCCTGCGGGAGCGCAACCGGCAAGCCGCGTACGCGGAGATCAGCGAAATCGCCATGCGGTTGTTCATGGAGCAGGGATTCGACAACACCACCGTCGAGCAGATCGCCGCCGCCGCGGGCGTCTCGCCGCGTACCTTCTTCCGCTACTTCGCCACCAAGGAAGACATCGTGACCGGCGACCTGGTTCAGCTCGGTGAGGTGGTCAAGGCGGCGCTACAGGCGCGCCCACCGCAGGAGGGCCCGTGGGAGGCGCTGGTCGCCGCCTTGGCGTCGCTGGCCGATGCTGGCGGCAAGCCGCACCACGCGCTGCAGACCGCCATACTCACCACCGCTAATCCAGCCCTGCGCGCCCGGCACCTGGAAAAGCACCTGCGCTGGCAGGAGATGCTCGTGCCGGAGGTCGAGCGGCGCCTCGGCCTGGAACCGGGCCCCGTCCCGGATCCCCGGGCCCACGCAATCGTCGGCGCCTGCCTGGCCTGCCTGGACACGGCGATGGAGATCTGGGCCCGGCGCAACGGCGAGGGCGCCCTGGAGGAGATCTTCGTCCAGGCCCTGGACGGCGTCCGAGGCTGATCAGCCGGGCGGCAGCCCGACCCGGTAGGCCTTTCGGGCATGATGAACAGCGCGGCGGCGATCTCGGCGTTCGACAGGAACCCGCGTATCAGGGCCATACAGGAGCTGATGGTCGGGAAGCCGATAGCCGGGCTGCTGGTCGAGCACTGCGGCCCGGGTGCCACCGCTGCCCCTTGACGGCGAACCGGGCCCATTCGCCCTCGCCGACCCCGCAAAGGCGCGGCGGGTCCTTACCTCCGCCGGTTTCCACGACGTCGAAGTCCAGCCGTACGACGTCACCCTGGCCACCACCGACCACCCCGACACCGTCGCGGCATGGCTGATCGAGGTCGGCCCGGCGGGCGCCGCCTACCGAGCGACGCCGCCACCCCGGCAGGCCGCTGCCCGTACCGCCGTGGCCCGGCTACTCGGCCGCTACCGCGCCGGAACCGAATACCGGATGCCCGCCGGGCTCTGGCTGATCACCGCGAGCAATCCCCGATAGACACTCAAAGGGGGCCGGGAATGTGTAGCCAACCTGCGAGAAGGAGCCACAGATTCCCGGCCGAAACGCCAAGAGAGAAACCAGACACTGCGTCCGAACGTGCCGCGCCGACCAGGCTACGTCTACAGACTCGGCATGGGACGCTGGACGACCTGATTCGGCTGGGGAGCCTGGCCATTCGCTGACCGCATGTGCGCTGTGGCGAATCATTCGGGGTTGTTGCCGGTCTGTGTTCCCATGGTGTAGGGCGTTGAGATCCCCTCGTACATCAGGTGGGCCACCAGTCCTTCTCCCGCGTGCGGGAGGTTGTGGCAGTGGTCCATCCAGATGCCGGGATTGTTTGCCACGAAGGCGATCTCGTAGGTCTCGCCGTCGCCGACGTTGAGCGAGTCGACCCACCAAGGGCTGCCCGTTGCGGCGACGCCGTCACGGGCGAGCACGACGGCGCGGTGCCCGTGCAGGTGCATCGGATGCACATCGCCGCTGTTATTGGAGACGGTCATCCGCACGATGTCCCCCAGGGCCACAGTGAACATCGGCACGTCGGGGAACATCCGGCCGTTGACCGTCCACCACAGGCCGGGCGTGCCGTCGAGGAAACCCGGCCGGCGGCCGATGTCATACGTGAAGTGCTTATTGGCCTTAGCCGGGTCGAACCCGAGCGGGGCGGGCATGCCGTACGAAAGCAGGTCCAGGGTGGATGGTGGTTTGGCGGCGGACGGGATGTCATAAGGCTCGGAGCCAAGGACGATGGATGTGGCGCCGCCCATTTGGACACGCACCGGGGACGCGGGCATGACGATTTCGAGGTCCATCCGGGCGCCGGCGGTCACGAGCAGTGAAACATCGCGGACCATGGAAGGCGCGTGCAGGTCGCTTCCGTCAACGGCGACGACGCGAAACGGCGAGCCGACCACCCATACCGGCATGGGGCCGTTGTCGGTGTTGATGATCCTTACCCGTACCCGCGTGCCCGGCCGGGCGGTGACGTTCTGCGAACCCTCGAACCCGTTGACGGTGCGGGCCGGGCCGTAGAGGTGGACCAGGGCAAGGACGTCGTTATCGGAAGGGCCCACGATGAGCGCGCCCAACAGGCCACTGGCGACCTGTTCGTGCGATACCTGGTGCGAGTGATACCAGAAGGTGCCCGCCCGGTCCGGCACAAACCGATAGACGAACTCGTGCCCGGCTAACACGGCGTCTTGGGTGACCCCGGCGACACCGTCGACCGCGTTGGGCACGTCCACGCCGTGCCAATGCAGGGTGACACCATCGGGTACGGACTCGTTGACCAGCCGCACCTGCACCAGCTGCCCGACGTCGGCGTGGATGACCGGACCAGGCGACTGGCCGTTGAGCGTGTATCCGGACATGGTGCGGCCCGACGCGAGCCGCAACCGCTCCTTACGGGCGACCAGGGTGACCGACACGTCGGCGGGCCGTGCGAGGTCGGCCGTCAGCATCGTCACGCTGCGGCCGTGCCCCTCGTGCCCGGCATGGCCCACAGGCATAACCGAATAGCTGCTCGGCAGGAGGCTCGCCCGCCAGAACCAGGCCAGCGGCGCGAGGATAGCGACGGTGGCGATGCAGGCGACCAGCGGGCGAAGGCGCATCTGCTTACACCCCAACCGATGCGACACGCTTCACGCGCAGGCCGGTATAGCCTGCGGCAGTGAACAGCAGCAGCGCGTTGAGCCCGTGCAGCGCCCCGGTGATCGGGATCTCGTGGCTGGCGTAGCCCAGCGACATCTGCGCTAAAACGAGAACAAACACCGCCGCGCCCCACTTCACCGCGCCCGGCACCTTCGCGAAGAACGACGCCACCAGCAGCAGCAAGCCCACCAACGGAAGGACCAACCCGCCGTTGATGCCATGGACCGCGAAGCCCCACACCTCAGGGAATATGACTTCGCGGCTCTCCACCACCGCCTTGTCGATGACGCCACCGTCGCTGACGTACTTACTCTCGCCGGAGATGGCCCACACCACCGCCATGGCCTGGACGACCACCAATGCGGCGATCACGTAGGCGATTACTTGATAGACCTTTTTCATTGTTTCTCCTCAGGATGGAATGCGCCAACATCAGCGGCCAGATCGGCATGCCGAGCCAGCCGAAGACCCCGATCAACCCGCCAACGGCAAAGGCGGTGTATTGCAGCCACGATCCGGATTGACGATGAACCCGAGGGCCACGATCGCGACCCCGATCGGCATGACCAACCCGACCGCGGTCCGCCAGGCCCGCGATGCCGGTCGTCTATACGAGGCGGGAAGTCATGCCGGATCGCTGCCCCCTTGATCGCTGAGCGACCACATTTCAGCGACCAGGCCGTCCGGACCCACCCGCACAATGTGGACCATGTTGAACGTGAAGCGCTGCCCGAAGCCCCTGAACGTGATCCGCTGGGCGAGGGTGTCCTCCTCAACGACCTGCACCTCCACGTGCCCGTGGAGGTCCGGAAACGCCCCCCGCAGGCCGGCGACGAGCCGCTTTACCTGCTCCGGCGCGGCGAACAGCTCGTCCGCAACGGCGAGATCACCCTGGCTGAACAGCTCCTCGGTAATCCGCCGTCCGAGCATCTTGAGCTCCTGCGCTGACATGATCTCAGCGTGAGGCGCAGCCGGTAGTCTGCCCATGACGAGAACTCACCGAGCTCTCACCGTTTGGTGGACGGATGGCGCCGTGACCTTTGCGAGTGTCCTGAAGCGGTTGCGGCTCGAGGCCGGGCTGACGCAAGAGGCGCTGGCCGAGCGGGCCCGGGTGAGTCCAAGGGCGATCAGCGATCTGGAACGCGATTCGCGCCGCACACCACGCCTGGACACGGTGAAGTTGCTCGCGGACGCGCTTGGGCTCGATGACGCTCAGCGCACGCGGTTACTGGCCGCGGCGCGCCCGCCGGCACCGGCATCGGCCCTTCTCAAGCCGCTCACCCCGCTGATCGGACGGGCCGGAACCACGGCGGCGCTGAGCGAGCTCCTGCAGCGAGACGGCGTCCGCCTGCTGACCGTCACCGGTCCCGGCGGGGTCGGCAAGACCCGGCTGGCCATGGAGGTGGCCGCGCAGCTCGAGCCGGACTACACCGACGGTTTGCTGCTCATCGACCTGGCGCCGCTGCGCGACTCCCGTCTCGTGTTGCCCGCGATCGCTGCGCAGCTCGGCCTCGACGACCGCGACACCACGCCGTTGCCCCAGCGGCTCGCCGGTGCGCTCCGGCACCGGCGGATGTTACTGGTAATAGACAACTTCGAGCACGTCATCGAAGCGCGCGGCGAGGTCGTCCAGCTGATGTCCCAGGTCGCGCACTTGCAAATTCTTATCACCAGCCGAGTACCGCTGCGAGTGCGCGGAGAGCGGGAATACCGGCTTGCCCCGCTGGAGCTCGCCCCGGCCGTGGGATTGTTCACCGAACGCGCCCGCGACATCGGGGTGGAGCTGACCCCGGACACCGGGGAAAGCATCGCCGAGATCTGCCGCCGGCTCGAGGGCCTCCCGCTCGCGATCGAGCTGGCCGTCGCCCGGCTGCGCGTGCTCTCCCCCGATTCCCTGCTGAACCGTTTGAGCCCCCGGCTTCCGCTGCTCACCGGCGGGCCACACGATCTGCCCGACCGGCAGAAGACCATGCGGGACGCGGTCGACTGGAGCTATCAGCTGCTTTCCCAGGCGGAGCAGGAGCTTTTCCGGTACCTGTGCGTGTTCGCGGGCGGATGCCCGCTCGACGCCATCATCACACCGTCCACAATGGATATTTTGACCGGCATCACCGAGTCCAGTCTGGTCAACGTGGTTGCGGAGCGACTGTCCATCCTGGAGACCATCCGCGAGTTCGGGCTGGAGATGCTGCAAGCGGTGGGTGAAGCGGATTCGGCCTACCTCCGGCACGCAGACTACTTCGCCATGCTAGCCGAATCGGCCGCATCATCGTCCATATTGGAGCATGAGCACGACAACCTGCGGGTCGCGCTGCAGTGGTCGCTCGCCCACTCGGAACGGGCGCTGGCCGCCCGGATCGCCGGGGCGCTGTGGCCGTTCTGGCTGGAACGCGGGCACCTCTCCGAGGGCCGCCGCTGGCTTGGTTCCATCCTGGAAGGCGGCGCCACGGCGCAGGTATATACCGGCGCGGCCCGCCTCGCCATCGAACAGTCCGACTTCGACGCCGCGGGCGCCCTGGCGCAAGAGGCGTTCGGACTGGCCCGCGAGCCAGCCGACCTCGCCGCTGCCCTAACCACCCGGGGAATGCTCGCGCGCCACCAGGATCGGTACGCCGACGCCGTCCGCGACCAGGAGGCAGCCCTGGCGCTCGCACCCGAAGCGCAGGCAAGGGCGCAGATCATGCTGGAGCTCACCTTCTGTGCGTACTTCACCGGCGACTTCACCACGGCGCAGGCGTACGGCACCGAGGCGTTGCGCTTGATGCGGGAGTCGGGCAGCCCTCGCGGCCTTGCCAACGCGCTGACCGTGCTCGGCTGGCTCGAGCAGCAGGGCGACCTCAAGAGGGCCGAGGCGCTTGGCCTCGAAGCACTCGAGATCTTCGAGCGGTTGCAGGACACCGGTGGCACCGCCGACACCCTGCGCCAGCTGGGCGCCATCGCGCAGATCGACGGCCGGTTCGACCGAGCGATCGAACTACATCAACGCAGCTACGATCTGTACCGCGACCGGGGCGACGAACGGACCGCAGCCATGCTGCTCGCTCACTTGAGCCATTCCGCCATGCACCTGGGCGACTACGACCGAGCCCGGCGGCTGGGCCTGGACTCGCTGGAACCGGCGCGTCGCTACGAAGACCAGTGGTCGGCCGCGATGGCCCTGCTCATGCTCGGGCACACCGAACTCGCCGCGCAACAAATCGAGGCCGCTCGCGGGTATCTCGCCGAGGCCGCGAGCATCTTCGACGCGATCGGCAACACCATCTATCTCTCCTGGTGCCTGGAAGGACTCGCCGGAGTCGCGGTCGCCGACGACCGTCTAGGCCTGGCCGCCCAGCTTTGCGGCGCCCGCGACGGGCTACTGGAACGGCTCTCCTCGCACCTGCCCCCGTGCAACCCGCCGGTCTTCGCGCAAATCCTTGCGGCGGCCGGAACAACGGCGCCACAGGCACCGTTGGCAGAACTGATCAAGCAGGCCTGCACAAACAGCGAGTGACCGACAGTTAGTTTAAATCAATCTATGCGACGTACGGTCCGCGACATGTGAATGACTGCGCCAAATGCGCGGAGTCGGCGGCGAATTCCTCGAATAACGTGTCCAGACGGCGGCCGAGTGGGGGTGCCTCGGCGGCCGGCTTCACGCCGACCCGGTCGCCGTTGCTCGGGCGGCTGCTGCCACCAGTGAACGCAAAATGCGAGCTCTGACAATGCGATTTCCCGGCCGACTTCATGCGGCAGCCGGGCATACGTCATTGTGATCGCGTCCACGGCGATTGGGACGAGGCGCTGCGAGGGACGTGGTGATGTTCACGATGACCTTCGGTTGGGTCAGCCAAGCAGCTTGTCGAGGGTGATCGGCAGGTCGCGTACCCGGATGCCGGTGGCGTGGTGTACGGCGTTGGCGATCGCCGCCGCGGTGCCGACGATGCCGAGCTCGCCGATGCCTTTGGACCCCATCGGGTTGACGTAGGGGTCGTCCTCGGCGAGGAAGTGCACGTCGATCGAGCCGATGTCGGCGTTGGTGGCGATGTGGTACTCGGCGAAGTCCTGGTTGGCCACGTGTCCGTACCGATGGTCCAGCACGCTGTCCTCGTGTAGCGCCATCGACAGACCCATGGTCATCCCGCCGAGCAGCTGGGAGCGGCCGGTCTTCGCGTTGATGATCCTGCCCGCGGCGAACACGCCGAGCAGCCGCGGCACCCGTACCTGGCCGGTATCCTCGTGCACCCGTACCTCGGCGAACTGTGCCCCGAAGCTGTGCATGGCGAACTGTTTGGTGTGTGGATTGTCGGGCGTCTCGGCGGTGACCTCCAGGCCGCCCGCAGGCACCCTGCCGTTGTGCTCGGTTTCCAGCCGGCGTCGCAATTGGCCAGCTGCCTCAACGATTGTGGAGCCCCAGCTGCTGATGCCGGTCGAGCCGCCAGCCGTCACCGCCATGGGGTAGGCGGTGTCACCGATCTGCAGGTGGACGTCGTCAACGGCCACCTCCAGAGCGTCGGCCGCGATCTGGGTCAGCGCTGTCCACGTGCCGGTGCCGATGTCGGCCGCGCCGATCAGCACTGCGTAGCGGCCGTCACCGCCGATCCGGATCGTGGCGGCGCTTCCGGGTCGCAGGTGCACCGGGTACGTCGAGGCCGCGACGCCGGTGCCCACTAACCAGCCGGCCTGTCGGCGGGCTCGGCGGGTGGGGTCGCGCGGCTGCCAGCCGAACCGGCGAGCGCCTTCGCGTAGGCAGCCGACCAGGTTGCGGCTGGAGAACGGCAGGCCGGACTCGGGATGGGCTGTCGGCTCGTTGCGGATCCGGAACTCGATCGGATCGAGGCCGCAGGCGGCCGCCATCTCGTCCATCGCCGATTCGAGCGCGTACATGCCTGGCGTCACCCCTGGCGCCCGCATGATGCTCGGAGGCGGCACATCCAGGGCCGCCAGCCGGTGTGTGGTGCGGCGGTTGGCGGCGGCATACATCGTGCGGGTCGGCGTCGCCGTCTGCTCGGCGAACTCCTTGAGCCTCGAGGTCTGCTCCACAACGTCGTGCGCGATCGCGGTGAGCCGGCCGTCGCGGCCGGCGCCGAGCCGGATCCGCTGGATCGTGGGTGTCCGGTAACCGACCTGGGAGAACATCTGCTGGCGGGTGAGGGCGAGCTTCACCGGCCGGCCGGCAAGGTGTCTGGCCGCCATCGCGGCGAGGATCACGTCCGCGTGTGAGAACGCCTTCGAGCCGAACCCGCCGCCGACGTGCGGCGAGATCACCCGTACCCGGGCGGGGTCGAGGCCGAACGAGTGGGCCACTGCCCGTCTGATCGCGTGCACCCCCTGCGTGGCCACGTAGAGGACGAGGCCGTCGCCGTTCCAGATCGCGATGGTGGCGTGGGGCT
>Ga0075431_100001802_pt1 | contig 20211 bp, 13 predicted proteins | sample RhiMetdeltSRZDD5_FD_75297 | JGI IMG/M metagenome (GOLD analysis project Ga0075431, IMG submission 75297) | Populus rhizosphere microbial communities from Tennessee, USA - Rhizosphere MetaG P. deltoides SRZDD5 | ecosystem: Host-associated > Plants > Roots > Rhizosphere > Soil | place: USA... | reverse complement strand
CGCGTCTTCTACGCCCCCGCTCACCGGAACACAATGCGGTTCTAATAACGAGTCTTGCCCGGCCCATAAAGCACTCGCCCCGGCCGCGCGGCGGTCATCGCGCCGTTCTCGTACACGATCTGTCCGTTCACGAGGACGTGCGAGAAACCCTCGGCGTATTGATGCGGCTTCTCGAACGTTGCGGCATCGCGCACGCGCGCAGGATCGAACACCGCGATGTCGGCCTTCATGCCCGGCCGCAGCACGCCGCGGTCGGTAAGCCCGATGCGCGCGGCAGGAAACGCCGACATCTTCCGCACCGCTTCTTCGAGCGTGAGGAGTCTCCGTTCGCGCACGTATACCGCGAGCACGCGCGCGAACGTGCCGTAGCTTCTGGGGTGCGGCGCCCCTTCGCCGAAGAGCGGGACTTCGCCGTCCGATGCGATCATCGCAGCCGGGTGAACGATGATGCGCTGCAAATCGTCCTCGGCCATGGAGTGGAAAACCGCGCGGCAGCCGCCCTGCTCCGTCAGCCACGCGACCACTTCGGCCGCGTTTTCCGGTGTAGGCTCCATGCCCCGCGCCTGCGCGAGCTCCGCGAGGTTTCTGCCCGCAAGCGTCGGGTCCCAGTTGCAGAGCGCAATAACGACGTTTCTCGGGTCGCCGGCTCCGCGCTCGTTTCGCAGCAGGCCAGCGATGGCGCTTTTGATTTTCGCACGCGACGCCGGGTCCTGCAGACGCTTCAGGGTTTCGCGTGAGCCGCCCTCGAGGGCCCACGACGGTATCAGTGCTGCGTGTATGCTGGTGCTGGAAGCTGTATATGGATAAACGTCGATCGTCGCGTCGACGCCCCGCGCACGCGCTTCATCCACGAGCTTCAGCGTCTCGACCGATTTGCCCCAGTTCATTTTGCCGACCAGCTTGTGATGAGAGATCTGGGTCGGTACCCCGCCCTCGACTCCGATCGCTATGGTCTCGCGGACGCTTTCGAGCACGCGCGCGGCCTCGTTGCGCATGTGCGACGTGTGCACGCCGCGATACGGGCTTACGACTTTCTGCAGCTCGATGACTTCGGAAAGCGGCGTGAACGTGCCCGGCACGTAGAAAAGGCCTGTGCTCAACCCGAACGCGCCGTCGCGCATACCCTGCTCGACGATGCCCTGCATGCGGACGATCTCTTCCGGGGTCGCGGTGCGATTCGCCAGGCCGACGACGCGCTGCCGCACCGATCCCTGTCCGAGGAAGCTTCCGATATTGATCGATCGCGGCGTCGCTTCGAGCTTGTCGAGGAAAGGTTTCAGTGGAACGGGTGAACCGCCGTCGGGTCCTTCCAGGAGGGTCGTGACGCCCTGCCGCACGTAGTTGTCTGCGGTCGGCACGTGGAAGATGCCGCGGGCCGCATGCGTATGCAGGTCGATGAAGCCGGGCGCTACGACGGCGTCGTTCACGTCCACGACGCGCTTCGCCGGAGAGCTGATGGTGGGCGCAATGGCGGCGATGGTGTCGCCGCGCACCGCGAGATCGGCTCTGTACCAGGGTGCTCCGGTGCCGTCGACGATGCGCGCGTTGCGCAGCACGAGGTCATAAGGCGCGTCGGCGGCGTGGGCCGGGTGTATGGCGAGCGCAGCCGCGACGAAGAGCGATCTGAAGAGCGTTCTCATATCGCTTCGACCGAGGCGTTCTTGATGCACCGGGTGTTCTTCGTCACCTCACCCTTTCCTCATCACTCGTCACTTCTACTCAGGTTTCACGCCGGCCGCCTGGAACACTTTCCTGCGCGTGGCGATCTCGTCGCGCACCAGCTTTTCGAACTCTTCCGGGCTCGATGACCTGGGCGTAGAGCCGTCGCGCGAGATGCGCTCCTGAATGTCCGGCATCGCGATGATGCGTCCGATCTCCGCGTTGAGCTTGTCCACAACCGCGCGGGGCGTGCGCGCGGGCGCAAGAATGCCGAACCAGCCCTGATACTCGAAACCCGGCAACGCGGCTTCTGCGATCGTCGGCACGTCGGGGAGGATGGCCAGCCGTTGCGGCGACGTGACGCCGATCATCAGCAGTCGTCCGCTTCGCACGTGCGGCACTGCCGCCAGCAGCGGAGACATCGCGTAATGCAGGCGCCCCGTTATGGTGTCGGTGATCACTTCCGGAGTGCCTTTGTACGGGACGTGAACGGCCTTGATGCCGGCCGCGAGGTTGAAGAACTCGCCGCCGTAATGCGTGCCGCTGCCGATGCCCGAAGATCCGAAGTTGAGCTGCCCGGGCTTCTGGCGCGCGATCGCGATCAGGTCCTTTACGCTTTTCGCGCCGAGCGTCGGAGAGACCACCAGTGCAATCGCCGTGAGCACGACGAGCGAAACGCCTCTGAAATCCCTGACGGAGTCGTAAGGCAGCTTGTCGTAAAGCGCCGCCGAGCCCGCGAAGGCCGACGACGTCAGCATGAGCGTATGCCCGTCGGGCGGTGCCGTCGCGACGATGCCGCCCGCGACCGTCCCGCCGGCGCTCGGGCGATTGTCGACGACGATCTGCTGTCCCCACGCTTCCGACAGCTTGGGCCCGATCATCCGCGCGAGGAGATCGCTCGCGCTGCCGGGCGTGAATGGCACGACGAACCTGACCGGACGCGCAGGATACTCGGCAGCAGCAACGCTCCACGACAGGAGCGCTGCAAAAATTGCTGCGAACGACCAACAAGCCGTCATGTCCCCTCCATGCCGCGACAGGTTTACGACGTTAGAACGTCTTCAGATATTCGAGCAACGCAGCTTTGTCCTCGGCCCGCAGGTGCGTTCCGTATTGCGGCCCTTCATGCCCCGCATTCGAATTCCCTTCGAGCGACGTGTCGTACTTGAAGAATGTACGTCCGCTCTCGTTCGCCACGGCCGAGACGAAGCCCACGTTCTTGTCGTCGTAGAGATCGTTGCCGCGATAGAACACTTTGGGCCGCTCCGCAGCAGGGGCCAGAAGATCGCGCAGCGTCGGCACCGAGCCGTTGTGCAGATAGGGCGCCCGCAGCCAGAGGCCGTCCAGCGGCATGTTTGCATAGCCGAACGTCTTCCGGAAATGATTGAAGCGATGGGGGTAGCCGGCATAGAGCGTGCTCTGGTTCACGGCGAGCGTATAGGTATACGAGTCCAGCCGCTTGCGGTCGGTGCCCACAGCATCGATCGGCGTCACTTTCCCGACGCGCTCTCCCGAGAAATCCTGCCCGCTCGCGCCGTGGCAGCTCGCGCAGTATTGCTTGTAAAGCGGCGCGCCGCGAGCCGCGAGCTCTTTGTCGACGGTGAACGGATAGGCAGGCGACGGCACTTTCTCGATCCACTCTTCGATCCGCCCGATCGCTTTCAGGTCGATCGTCGGCGGGGTCGTGCCAGTTCCAAACGCTGCGCTCTTGTTGCGCTCTTCGACCAGCGTGTTGTTGCCGTCCCAGTGCAACTGCATGTTCCTTTTCAGTCCCTGGTTCCAGATCGACGGAAAATCGGAAGCGCCGAGCAGCTCTTTCGGATCCAGCGACTCCATCGGGAAGTTGAACAGCACTTTCGCCGAGTTGAACGTGTCGACGCGCCCTGGTCCCCACAGCAGGCCCTGGTCCACCTGATGCAGGACGAAACGGAAGCGTCCGCGCAGCATGAGCAGCCGTTCTCGCATGATGGCGACGGCAATCGGGTAGATGAGATAGCGATCGAGGAGATCGATGTCTTCTCCACGCGCGCGCGCAAGCCGCCGTGCCTCGGGAACGATGTCGCTGGCGGTGAATTTCGGATCGGCCGCGCAGTCGAAGAAAAATCGCTCGAAAGCCATGACGTCGAACGTGTTCGCCGGCATACCGAGCACGATCTGCGGCTTGTCCTGCGGGGATCGTCGCACGGTGCTCGTGTGGCACACCGCGCAGTTGAGGAAGGTGCGGTCCAGGCCCAGGTAGTGGCGCCTGGACATGCCGATCGGCAAGTCCTTGCCTTCTTCGAAGATCAGGCCGAGAGATCTGTAGCCGCCGGGCAGAAGATGGTTGCAGACCTGCGGCAGTGCCTGAAAAATCCAGTACGGGAAGCCGGACTCGCGCTCGCCGCCCGTCGATCCGTACTTGAAATGTTCTTCAGGCGTGTCGTAGACGACCGGCCGGTCGCCTCCGAAGCGCACCAGCGCGTAGACGACGAGGAAGACCGGTACCAGCAGGACAATCGCAAGCAGAAGGAAGAATCTGCGTTTCCAGCCTGCGTAGTATGGAGCCGGCGCCGGTTCGTACATTCCTATCGTGGGCTCTTCCATGCGGTTCCTTTTTGTTCGAGTTTACGAGAGCACGTGTCAATTGGCTTCGGGCAAACAGGCGCGAAGATTTTCGTAGCCTCTGCTCATCAATTCTTCCGGCCGCGGCGCTTTTCCCGATTCCGCCTGCAGCACGCGCTCGACGTAACTCCTGAGGGCGGCGAGCTCCGCGCCGTCGCGCCAGACTTGCGGCGAGCTGTGAAACGCATAAAGCGCATACGGAGGCGGCATCGGGGTCTTCGGCCGCTGCTCGAGCGGCAACTGCCACATCGCAAGGCGCACGTGGAGTCGTTGCGCGCAGTGCGCGAGATTCGCGGCGACCGCATTCGCAGAGCCCTGGAGAAAGTTGGGCGGCGTGCGGTCGTTCGACTGGTGACACGTCGCGCAATACCGGAAGAACGGCTGCAGAGCGACCGGTTTCGCGTCGACGTCGGCACGCGCCTTCGCGGGACTTGCGTCGCCATCCATGACAGCAGCGGGCATACCGCTGTCACTCACACAGCACCAGGCGAGCGGCTTCATGCCAGACCGATCGAACAGCACAGGTATCAGGCTCGCGCGCCGGAAAGCCGTGTTCGAGAACACGTCGAGCTTGCCGGCCGTCGTGTCGTGGATCATCGCTTCGACGATGGCGTGCATCGGCGCAAAGTCCTGAACGACCGTAATCGTCGCGCGGCCTTTCACGGCTGCACCCGGTTCAGCTTTGGCCGCAGCATCGTCCCATGCGATCTCGACCGTCTCGAGCGCGTTTCCGTCACCGCGCCGCGCATGCGTGCCGGCGCGCATCAGCTGGAGTGTTGCGTGCGTTCGTCCCTGGCCCGTGACGAGAGCGGGCGCCGCGACGTCGAGGTCCCGGAGCTCGCTCGTGGACTGCGCCTGATCGGTCAGCACCACCCGGTCGACGCTGCCGCGCACGGCCGAGCGTCCCTCGACATATAAGCGCCCCTGCAAAATGGCGCGGGCTGCGACGGTCCGGTCGGCGGAGCACTGGAAGTCGATGCGGTAGGCGTTTGCCGACCGTCGTGAGCGCCGGATTTCGCACTCGCTTTCGTACGCGATTCTTGCGTCCTTCGCCGCGCGCGCCTGCCGCGACAAGTGCGTGCTCAGGCGTCTCACATCCGATTCGGCGATGAACTCCGCGAGGCCCGCGACAAGTCGCGTCACGCTCACCGCGTCCGCGATCTGCCACACCTGCGATGGATCGCGCGGCACGAGAGGGTCGAAGGCAGCCTGCACATTTACGTTCTCTGCCATCGAATACGCCTCGCCCGAAGTCTGCTGCAGGCGCGTGCCCGGCGCGGAAACCGGCAGGATGAGTGGATCGCGATTCGGGAGGTCCGCGTTCGGTATTCGAAGCCCGGACGGCCAGTACTCGCGCGCGTTGCGGGCGAAGACCGGCAGGACGTGATCGCGAAAACGCATCTCGGCGCGGTCGAACTGCTGCCGTCCGCTCAACCGGTATTGAAGCGCAGCGACGAAGAGCGCCGCGCGGCATCGCGCGGAAGCTTCGCGATTCGCGGCCACTTCGCACCCGACGCGCCACAGCAACTGATACGCTGCCAGGAGATTCGCGCGGTCAGTGGCATTGTCCAGCGCATAGGGTATGTCGACGCCCCGGTCAGGCTCGATGCCGTAGAACACGCGCTTCTCTTTGACGAGCGCGGCCGCGATGCCGCGGTTCGCATTCGTCTCATCCCAGAGCTGGCGCGGAAAAATCGGGGCCGCGTTCTGATGGCACGACATGCAGATCGTGCGGTTCGCATAAAACACCTTCGGCACGCCACCGGCCCGATAGTCCTTGACCACCTGGAATTCGAAGCGCCCGGCTGCTTCGTTATAGCTGATGACCTCGATAACGTCGGACTTCTCCTGATACCCGAGAAAAATGCGGTCCTTGAGCAGCATCCCTGCATGCGCCGGGCTGTTGCGCGGCTCGGTGTCGGCGCCGAGAACAACGCGCGGATAGGCGAAGAACTCGGGCGCCGCCGCAGTGCGTTGCAGTGACCGGCCGAGCGGGATGAGCACCGTTTTCACGGGCGAGGCTCCAGGCACTTCGGACTGCAGCTCGGCTTCCAGCTTTTTCACGACCGCCGAGAACGGAAACGGAATGTCGTAGACCTTGCGCTCGCCCTGGTTGCGAACGAACACGAAGTCGAAGAGCGATCGTCCGACGGGCGGCAGATTCTCCCCCGCGGTGGTCGGATCGACAGCCCAGTCGCGGCCCGGTCTCGCGTCTGCTTTTGCAACCGGCTGCGCAACGCCGTCGTGCAGCACGGAGCAGAGCACGAGACCGCTCAACGCGGTGGCGAGCGCGCGAGCCAGGCCGACTCCCTCACCCCTACCCCTCTCCCACGGGGCGAGGGGTTTAGCTCCCTTCTCCCCTCGGGAGAAGGGACGGGGATGAGGGGAAATAGCCACTGCGTGTGAGGAGACCTGCTATTGCGCGCGCGCGATCCTCTGCTGCGTTCCGGTCCAGCAATCCTGACTCACTTCACCGGTCTTCATGAATGCCTCGCCGTCGCGGCTGGCAATGTCCTTGTTGTACAGCGTGAAGTTCAGCAGAAAGACTTTATCCAGATACGCGCGTCCGAGATAGAAACCGGGGCGCACCATGCGGATCTCGTCGCGCACGCGCAACCCGCGACGGCCCGCAAGGTGATCGGGCTTCTCCTGGTACCCGGGAATCTCGTCGGTGAAGAAATAGTCGATGATGATGGACTCGCGCCGCGCGTCGAGCAGGCTCTGGCCGCAGTAAAGCTTCGCAGGAAAGAGGAGCCACGTTTCCCTGCCGCCGAAGTTGCCTTTCTTGGGGTCGCCTTCGACGAGGCCCGCCTTCTGCAGCACGGAAAGATCCTCGATGCGGTTTCGCAGCACGCGCTCGTCGCGATAGAACACTTTTCCCCGCCACAACGTCTCGCCAAGCGTCTCCACTTTCAGGCCTTTCAGGTGGAGCACGTATTCCGCGAATCCCCCGGCGATCTCCGCGACCCTGAACCTGCCGGTCAGGCCGCGCGGCAGAAGGATCGCGCCGTCGAACGCGCCGTCTGGAATCGGGCCGGCCGTGAGCCGTGCGTAGATCTGGTCGATCTGCTCCTGGTCGAGCGCCGCGAGATTCTCGGGCGTGATTCGCGCGAGCTCCTCGGTTGTGAGCGGCAGCTTGTACTCGAGCTGCGCGAAATCCATCTTCGTCTGATATTCGGGGCCGTACTGCGCGAACTTCACCTCGGGCGCTTTCGCGCGAAAGAACCTGTCGCGCACCCAGTCACAGCCGCTCAGCACGAGCACGGCCGCGATCGCTCCGCCGGCCAGCACACGCCGCATGGTCTTCGCTTTAACCGCTTCTTGGCGTTTCATGTGCACCTCCTGCCCTCTACAGCGTCGCAAGAAACGCGATCAGCGCTTTCTTGTCCGCGTCGGGCAAGTCCTCGCCGAAGCGATGCCCTTCGTTCTCGACTTCCTGCATGCACGTCGTGTAATTCGTCTGTACGAACTTGCGCTTGTCTCTCATGATGTCGACGAACCGCGCGGGGTCCTTCAGGATCTCGTCGGCCATCGCTTGCAGCTCGGGCACGAGCTCCTTCTTGCCGGCCTTTTCCAGAAGCGCGGGCTCACGTTTCGCGCGGTAGAGATCGCCGATGAGGTCTTTGTGAAGAAGGCTCCCGATATAGCCCGGTGGCGTGCCTTTGGGTATGCGCACCGCACCCGATCCGAAGAGCGGCGTCTCCTGCTTTCCGTTCCACGTGCGGATGCCGAGATCGACGATGATGTCCTGGTCCGTGAGCGTCATCTTGGTACCGCGCTCGCGCGGATTCAGGAGTTCGTGCATCGATTGAACGTACAGTTTGAAACGCCCATCGACGGTCGCATCGTACGGGAAGCAGGCAGGCTGTTTTTCGAGGAGCCGCCCGTTTGCGTCGACGTACCGTGCGCGGTGAAAATCGTTTTCCTTGTTGCGCGGATTGCCGCAGATCTCCGGCCCGATCGCATTGTTGTGCATGAACGGCGCCGTCGCCCACACGTTGACGAGCGAAATGTTGCGGTAGTAGCCGCGGCCGCCATTCTTGAAGCCCGGCTGCTCGGGTATATCAGGCACGACTTTCTGGCTGCGCAGCGTCTCCGATCCGTATTGGTGATAAAGGCGCCCCGCCATGTGATTCGAATGCAGCGCACGGCAGCGGAACGTGCCGACTTCCGTCACCGGCGTGGGTTGATCGTTCCCCAGCCAGTCGGCGCGGATCTTCCGCGGGTGCGCTTCGTTCACGGCGTGGAAATCGCGATTTGCGAGCGGCCCCCCCGTCGCTTCCGGAATGCTCGAGTGGCACCGTGCACAGTTCTGCGCGAATACCTCGCGGCCGCGTCGTACGGCGCCTTTCCCGAATTCCTTCTCGAGGTCGTCGACGAGGTCAGCGCGCCTATAGGCCGGCGCCTGCGGGCTGCGGGCACGACGCTCGCTGTTGCGGGCCACGTGCAGGTCCATCTCCTCGCCTTCGGCCGAGAGGAAGAAGTCGAAGAGGTTCGTGAGCCTGTCCTCGATCGCCCGGAAATTGGGACAGTCGCGGCGGCACTGGGCGATATTGAATGGCGTCTGACCGTAGCCGCGCTGCTGCGGGTCGACCTGCCGCAAGTCGTTCAGGTGGTTCACCCAGCACTGCTCGGCGCACGATCCGATATTGAAGTAGACGCGTTGTATGGCTTCGAGCGCGCCGATGCTGTCTTCGCCGCCTTTCAGGATATGGTGCACGCCGTCGAGCACGACGCGCTTGCCGCCGATATTCGCAGGCGTCTTGTCGTCGCTGCGCGTGCCGAGCTGCCAGCACTTCCCGTCGCGGCCGGGCTCGCACCAGCATTTGTCGGTGTCTTTCTCGTTGCCGCACGAATCGGCTTTGCGCCACTTGGTGATGGTTTCGCCGGCGAACGTGGGACGCTGCGACACGTTGATGAGCGCGTTGATCGTGCCGGGATTGTTCACCTGATCGTGCGAGATCGCAGACGTATCGGTGACCCCGGGCCGCGGGTGCGCAAACATCTGCCACTCGAGGCTCGTTCTCGGCATGCCGGAACCCAGCAGCTCCGACATGCGCGTGTACTGGTTGCCAATGAGTCCGTGAATGTTCTCCCACTTCGGATTCGCGGGGTCGGCCGGAGGATTGCGCGGATCGAAAGCAATGTGACACGAGCCGCACGTGGTGCCGATCAGGAACGGCGGCTCGACGGATCCGTCCGAGAGCTTGCTCACGCGCGCGTCGGACGGCGCGCCCGTCTGCTGCATCGTTTTTCGGAAACCGTCCCACGTGGCCGTACCACCGTTCACCTGCTTCCATCTGGCCGTGTCGAAGCGTGGATTCGGGAATTTCCGGAAACCCAGTGCGCCCGTGGATGTGCCGAAGCGCAGATCGCAGGCGGAATGCCGCTGATCCACCTTCCCGCCTTTGCTGTGCGGATCGTTCGCATCGAGCGCCGCGTCCTTCAAGCCGCAGGCCGGATCGACGTAGCCGGTTTTGCCGACGTGCCTGAGCAGCACGTCGTCGCCCGGGCACCAGTCGAAGCCATAGGTTTCTTCCGCACTTTTCGCCGGGCACTCGGGATCGCCCGGTTTGCAGCAGGCCGGATCATTGATGATGCCCCACGCGCGGAACCGGTCGTCGCGATGATCGCTGCGCAGCACGCGATACCAGTCGATCATGACGCCGACCCGCTGCTGGAACGTATACGTGTGAAAGCGCTCGTTACCTGCCGTAGCCTTGAACCAGATCAGCCGGCCGATGCACTCGGACTCGTTCAGGCCTTCGCGTGCGCAGGCTTCGAAATATGGCGCGTTCTGATCGACGATGCCCGGCTCGGGCGTCGGCTGTGCCGGCCGCCCGGACGGTGCCTGCGCGGCTGCGGCTGCGGCCGCTGCCGGCGCTGCCGTATCCGCCGCGCGGGCTGTGGGCGGCGCAGCAGACATTCTTCCCACGATGGCAGCACCGACGGCCGTGCAGAGTGCAAGAGCGAATATCGCACGACGGTTCATGACTTCCTCCATAGGTGCGCCGCCGCGAGCGATGGCCGGCGGCGCTTTGAATTCATAGCGTCTTGAGGTATTCGAGCAGGGTTTCTTTATCGGCCGGCGCCAACGTGGTGCCGAACGTGTGGCCCTGGTTACCGCCGCCTTTCGCGTTGACGTCGAATCGCGTGCCCACACGCTCGGCTTCGGCGCCTTCGGTCACGAATCCGACTTTCACGGGGTCGTACAAGTCGTAGCCCCTGAAGAACACCTTGGGCCGCGCCTCGACCGGCTCGAGGAGGTCCTTCAGGGTCGGCACGGAACCATTGTGCAGATAGGGAGCGCGAAGCCAGATGCCATCCAGAAAAGCGGCGATGTAGCCGTTCAGCGTTTCCTCGACGAGGCCCTTGCGTTCCAGGCCCATATCGCGCACGACCTTGTTCGCTGCCACGGCCGCTTCCTTGCTCCAGGTGTCGAGCCGGTTGCGATCGGTGCCGACCTCGTCGACCGGAATCCGCGTGCCCGTGCGGTCGCTCGCATGGCACTTTGCGCAGTTCGCGTCGAATACGGCTTTGCCTGCAGCGACCTTTTGGGCATCCACGGGGAACGGATACTTCGGCGCCGGAAGCGCGCCCAGGTACTCGTGCATCCATTTCACGTGGCCGAGAAAGTCGTTCTTGCTGCGCGGCGCCGCACCAAGCAGTCCCATCGCCGAATCCATGATCACCGAATACGCGTCGTGGCTGTCGCCGGCGAGGTTCAGGAACATGCCTTTTTCGGGCTTGTATTTCTGCAGGTTCCAGACGGACGGCATGTCGGTGGGACCGAAGCTGTTGTCCATCGGCATCCTGATCATGAAGTATTTCGTGAGGTTCATCGCGTCGTCGCGTCCGCGGCCCCAATCCGGAAAGTCCTTGCGGTATATCCACGCGAACTGCGCCTCGCGCTCGAGCAGCCGTTTCTTGGTGATCGGGATGATCAGAAAACGGTAGAGCGCCTTGTCGATCCAGTCGAGGTCCGTCACGAGATTGATCTCGTGCATCAACGTATCCGCGTTGAAGCGCGGGTCTTTCGCGCAATCGACGAGAAACCGGAAGAAACCTTCGACGTCGGTGGTATGGGCGGGACCCGCTACGACGAAAGTGGGGTTTTCATCGGCTTTCGTTCTGTAGGTTGCCGTGTGGCAGACCGCGCAGTTATTGGCTACCCGCGGAAATCCAATGACCTTCTTGGTGAAGCCGACCGGCAGCTCCTGACCCTGCTCCCACGGCACGCCAAGGCCCGCGTAACCGCCCGGCTTGGCAAGCTTCTCGGGAAAGATGCGCGGCAGGACGTAGAAAATCCAATAGGGAATGCCGGCGTCGTGCTCAGCCCCGATCGAACCGTACTTGAAACGCGATTCCGGCGACGCGGTGACCCATTCAGGCTGCGGATGCTCGCGGAATCCGCGGTCCCAGCCGATGTACGCACCGACGCCCCCGAGAACGAGGAGGACGACGATCGCGACGAGAATCTTCCTTCGACGGGCCGCGCGGCGCTCCTCGACAGTCACCAAGTGTTCCTCGCTCAAGAGTTTCGATTCTCCGTACGTCCGGATGGTGCGACTTGCAAACGGCCGGTCTCGAGCCGACAGGCCCCCAGACTCCATTAACATAGCCGCGCTGTATGCCGACGGCAATCGAAATTTTGGACTAGAACTTGGGTCTACATCACGCCGCGCGTGCGTACGTGTATGCGAATCTGCGCCGAGCGGAATAGGTGACGCCGGATGTCGCCGTCATTGCACGGCCTGATCGGCCTTTTCAACGGCAGCGAAGGAGAAACTACGCCGGCTGCCGCTGGATCGACGACCCCGCGAGCAAGAGCTTGAGCGCGCCTCGTATGTCGGCGGATTTTTCTTCTGACACGCGAAGCAGCCGCGCTTGCGGCGCTGCGAGCGTGCGGTTGGGCGAAGCAGTGTCTACGCGATGCCACGCTTCCTGCAGCACGGTTTCGAGAAACACGCGATCGGTGCTGTCGTCAATCAGCAACGCCACGCGGTCGAGCGGCACCGAATCCAGGAGCTGCTGGAGCTCGAAGATACAGCCCTGGTTGGAACGCGAAAAGCTCCGCAGATCCATGAGCACGGCGTCTGCGCCTGCGGCAAGCTTCGTCATCGTCGGCTGCCAGGTGTCGGCGTAGCAGAAAAATTCGTTTACCCGATACCGGCCGTCAGGATCCGGATCGCGTTCGACCGCGCGCAGCCGGCGATCGAGATCTTCGCCACCGCTCACGAACCGTCGCGAAAGCCGCCCCGCCATGTAATCGAGAAACTCGTGCGGCTCGACCGTCGTCGCGGCGAGATCGGGGCCCGCGATCATGCAAATGCCGCCAGCGCGAAGCCACCGTTTCGACAGCGCATCGAAAAGCCGCTCGCTTTTGCCGCCGAGCGCGAATACCCGCAAGAGCAGCAGCATCGGGCTCGCGGCATCGCGGCGCGGGAAACCTGCCACCGCGAACCCTGCGCGCGAGACGATCTTGTACACGCCGAAACCGAGCAGCCCCGTGAACACCCAGGTTAGACTTTGCGAGGGGAACGTGATCGACTGCACGACGCCGAAAAGGAGCCACATCGCATCGAGCGTGAGCGACTGATCGCTCATGCGGCGTTGCTCGTACCAGCGACCGAGCAGCTTCAGGAACGACCAGCCGGCGACACCAAACAGGGCGAAGCCGAGGACGAGCAGCGCCAGCCATAGACCCGTTCCCCGTGTGTCGCCCGGTCCGGTGAGACTCAGGAGCAGCTGAGAGCCGATCACCGCCGTGACCATGAAGGACAGCACCAGCGGACCGACCGCACGCACGCGGCGATGCAAAAAGGCGAGCAGGAGCAGGGTCGCGGGTGCGTTCGTCAGAAGCCAGAAGGTAGCGAGGTCACCAACCGTAACCTGACTGCGCTCGAACACTCCGTACAGAGCGACCGCGAAAAGCATCGAGAAGTACGCGATGCTCACGAGCGCACGCTGGCCCCGGCTCACCGCGATCAGCATGCCCGCTGCGAGCGCCGTCGGCCAGAGGTAGCACGACATGAGCCACAGGACGCGCGCGAACGGCATACCCTCGTCTCCCGGGAACAGGAGCCACGGGCTCGTCAGCACGACCGCATAAGCGAACCCGGCGGCGACGTAGATCACCGTTGCAGTCACCAGCGAATGCACGGCACGGTCGTACTGCGGCAACGCGACGGCATCGATCGCGCCGCTATCGACAACCTTGATTTCGAGTGCAACCGGCGTGGGCGACGCGACCCCGCCTGTCTGAGTACGCGTCGGTCCGGTGCCTGCCCGCAAAGCCATCACACGCAATACGGCTCGTCGATAGAGCGATAGCAGGAAGAGCGACACCGGCGCGGTGAGCGCCGCGCTCGCGAGCAAGAGCATCGGCAGCATGCCAGTGGCAACCAACGCCTCGGTCGCAACCACCGACTCGGGCACGGGGGCATAAGCCATATGATCCTCGGGGAACCTCGGCTAGGCCGATTGGCTGGCCGGCAGTGTAACCGCAGCCGCAGGTGTTAACATGATTCTCGATTTGCCCGAGCCGTTTACAAAGGGAGATGCCCGATGTTCTGTTCCAATTGCGGCGCGCAAAACGCGGACACGGCAAAGTTCTGCGAGAAATGTGGAGTAGCCGTCACGGCGGCAGCTCCGCCGCCTCCACCACCCGTTGACACACGCGTGCGTGGGGTGGAAACCACAGCAAGCCGTCCCGGGCAGGTGGCGGCGGGCAAGAACCCCGCGGTGGCGCTCGTGCTCTCGCTCGTGATCCCGGGCGTGGGGCAGTTCTACAACAGCGACATCAAAAAAGGCGCATTGATGCTGGTCCTCGCCATCGTCGGCATCGCCTCGGCCGGAATCATTACGCTCGCTGTCTGGATCTGGTCGATGATCGACGCGTACCAGGTTGCAAACGGCAAAGGCAAGATCTGGTGACGAGGATGCCATGGAAAGAAAGCGGCTGACTGGCCTGCGTCCGCAGGCTTACGAGCATCCCTGGGACAAGAAAGCGCTCGATGCACTGCAGAGCAGCAAGAGCTTCGCCGCGCTCGTCGCGAAGCTGAACGAGTGGGGTTTCGAGCGCATCCTGCGGGTCCAGCTCACCGGCAGCAATCTCAGGGTCACCGCCGACAACTTTCCCGAGATCCACGAGAAGGTTGAGCAGGCCGGCGCGATTCTCGATCTTCCGAGTATGCCGGAGATCTATCTCGCCGCGGGCGGTGATATCAATGCGTTCACCGCAGGAGTCAAAAGGCCGATCGTCGTGCTCACGTCCGCCGCCGTCGACCTTCTCACGGACGACGAGCTCTTCTTCGTGATCGCGCACGAGCTGGGGCACATCAAGAGCGGCCACGTGCTCTACTATCAGATCGCGCAGTTCGTCCCGGTGTTGGGCGAAGTGGTGGGCGCCGCGACCTTGGGTATTTCCAACCTCTTCAGCACCGGCCTGGAGGCCGCGCTGCTCAACTGGAAGCGCACTTCGGAATTCACGGCCGACCGCGCCGGGCTGCTCGCCTGCCAGGACGTGAACGTCGCGATCAGCGCGATGATGAAAATCGCAGGCCTGCCGATCAAGTATCACGGCTCGATCAACACGGAGGATTTCATCGCCCAGGCGCGCGAGTTCGAAAGCATGGACACGGACACGTTGAGCTGGCTCGCGAAGGGATTGAGCATCATGGGCCAGAGCCATCCCTGGACAGTCATGCGGGCAAACCAGTTCCTCACGTGGATCGACGCGGGCGAGTACGAAAGGGTGCTCACCGCGCCGCCGGAAACACCGCAGTTGCGACGTTTCTGTGCGCAGTGCGGCAGCGCGCTCGCCGCGACAGCCGCGTTCTGTACCACCTGTGGTGCACGCGTCGCCGCGATCGCCGCAGCGCCCAATTAGCGAGGATCGGCTGTTGGCGGCAGTGGATGTGCTCGTGGTCATGCCGGCGCCCTCGGATGCGCGGGCGTTCGATCCGGATCGCGTCTGGGAGGACGTCACCCGTGCGGCGCAGTCGCTCATCACGCGCGGTGCCTTGCAGCTCGAACGGCTCACGCCCGCGTCCGAGAACGCGCTGCGGCGCCGTCTCGGTGAAGGCGCTCCCACCGTGCTGCACTTCGCAGGCTGCGGCAGCTCGCGTGCGGCGGCGCAGTACGGCACGTTCACCTTCGAAGACAGCACCGGCCGTTCGAGAGGTGTGAACGCGAACCACCTCGCCGCGCTGCTTAAACAGCATGAGAAGCTCGAGCTCGTCGTGCTGCAGGCATGTCAGGATGGCGAAGATCCTCTGGGTTCACTCGCCGATGCGCTGTTCGCGGGCGGTGTGCCGGCGGTCGTCGCGACACCGCGCTTCGACGCCGACGGACTTGCCTGCTTCGTTCAGGAATTCTATGGCGCGCTCACCGCCGGCCTTACGGGCGTTGATGCGCTCGGTCGGGCGCGCGACGCGCTGGTTCACCGTGGCCGGACCGCGCCTCAAATGAAACTTCGCAGCCGCGATCCGCAGTGGCGACCGAAAGCGAGCGCCCCGGTTGAAGCGCCGCCGGTCCAGGCCGCGCCTGCAGGCGTCACGCAGACGAACGCCGCCACACGTCCGGCGCGCGACCTTGCGGCCGAGGAAGCGTCTGCGCGAGCGGCGGCTGAGGCACAGCGGACGCAGGAGATCGCGCGCAAGCGCGCGGCCGGCGAGTTCGACGTATTTCTATGTCACAACTGGGCGGACAAGCCGGCCGTCAAGAAAATAGCCCAGCGCCTCATGACAGCGGGGATCGTGCCGTGGCTCGACGAATGGGAGCTTCCGCCCGGGCGTCCGTGGCAGCCGCTGCTCGAACAGCAGATCGCGCACATCAAGAGCGCGGCCGTATTCGTCGGCTCTGCGGGTATCGGTCCATGGCAGGAACAGGAGATCAACGGTTTCCTGAGACAGTTCGTGCGGCGCTCGAGTCCCGTCATTCCCGTGCTGCTCGAGAACGCGCCCGACACGCCCGCGCTCCCGCTCTTCCTCGAAGCGATGACGTGGGTCGATTTTCGCCTGATGGACCCGGATCCGCTGGAGCGGCTCGTCTGGGGGATCACGGGCAACCGCACGACGGAGCTGCGGTAGCAAACGCCGCGTCCGCGCGAGCGCAGCGGCGGGGGCCTCCTAAGGTGCGCTCGTGAGTTGCAGACGATAAGTGCCTGTCGCCGGTTCGCGATCGGAACCCACGATCATCGTATACGTGCCCGCCTTCCTGAGGACCTGCACGCCGGGCTCCGTATAGGTGAGTCGCGTATCGAATACGGACGTGCCGTCCGGATCCGCAAGCTTCCACTCGATCGCACCCATCCCTTTGCCGTACTCGAGCATCCTGAAGTACACGCGTTGTCCCGCCTGTGCGCTGAACGTATACACGTCTTTGACGCCGGGCGTTTCGATTGTTCCGGCGCCGGGCCCGGGCACGTTTTCGCTGATGGTGTCGCCGATCTTGATGGAATAACGCTGCGGCGGCGGCACGTTGAAGAACTGCACCCGGTAGACTCCGACTGCGGGCTCGCGATCGGAGCCCACGGTCATTCTGTAGAGCCCGGCTTTCCTGAGCACCTGCACACCCGGCTCGGTATACGTCAGGCGTGTGTCGAAGACCGGCTGGTCGTCCGGGTCGCGCAGAGTCCACTCGATCGCGCCCATCCCCTGGCCATATTCGAGCATCCGGAAATACACCTGCTGGCCGGCGGTCGCGTTGAACGTATACACGTCCTTCGCTCCCGGCGTCTCGATCGTCCCGGCGCCCGCAGCCGGTTCGTTCTCTTTGATCATCTGCCCGAGCCTGATCGGAATCGTGTGCGGCGGCGGCACGTTGAAAAGCTGAAGGCGATACGTGCCCACGCCGGGCTCGCGGTCGGAGCCGACCGTCATCGTGTAGGTGCCGGCCTTGCTGAGCCTTTGCGTGCCGGGCTCGTTGTACGCGAAGCGCGTCTCGAAGACGACCGCACCATCGGGATCCATGAGCTTCCACTCGATTGCCGCCACCTCTTTGCTGTAACCCAGCATCCGGAAGTAGACCCGTTGCCCTGCGGCCGCCGCGAACCTGTAGATATCGCGTGATCCCGGCGTTTCGATTTTCCCCGCGCCGGGGCCGGGCTTGCCTTCCTCGATTCGGTCTCCGATCTTGAGCGCGAAAGCGCCCTCGGCGGGCGTAAGCGGCGGCGCAGGCGGCGGTGCCGATTCGGCTTCCGACGGAGGCGGCTGGGTTGGTGGCAGCACCGCTTGCGGCACATTCCCTCCGGACGGCTCAGCGCCTGGCGCAGCCGCTGAGGGCTGTTGCGGCACGGATTGAGCGGTCGGCGACTGCATTTTCATGGCCACGACGACGATCAGGGCAAGCACCACGAGCGCTGCGGCGCCTGCGCCGATCACACGATTCCTCTTCAGGCGCCGTGTCGGTTTCGTACCGAGCCTCGGTGGTTCCGCGCTCGCCCCCGTACGTGCCGGAGGCTCACCGAGCATGCTCTTGACGGCCTCGAGCACGCGCATGAACTCCGGATGGTCGCGTTCACCGCGCCATCCGGAAAGCATCGCCGTCTGAATTCGTCTGAACTCGAACGGAATCGCGACGTCTTCGATCAGAATGGGCAGCAGGCGCTCGCGTTCCGCTGCGGCGGCCGCCTCCGTTTTGACCCATCTCGAACGGGCGGATGCCTCACTCCAGAGCACGATGACGCACCCTGCCGCGGTGAGCTCCTCTTCGATCACCTGATCGAAGGCTTTTCCGAGCGGGATTTCGCGGTCCCACCAGACGGACCAGCCGAGTGCTTCCAGCGCGTCGGCCAATTGGTGGGCGATGGGCCGATCGACAGCCGCGTAGCTGATGAAAATATGGCTCATCGATTATCGTTCGGTATTCCCGAACGACAACGCTCGCTCACGCCATAGGCGAGAGAAACGGCTGATCCAGACGCGCGCGTGCGCATTCGAGCTGCGGCACCTGTGCGTAGCGGCCTTTCTTGAGCTTGGCGATCGTCGCGTCGTGCAGCTCGCGATACGTGAGCGGGCGGCGGGCTTCGTTGATAGACGCGGCGAGACAGTACGTGAGCGCTCCGTTGTACGAGCCCCCGATGAAAGCATCGGCGGACGTCTGGTCCGCGCGGCAGCCGGAGATCAGCACCTCCGGCAAATCCGCCGGGATGATGTCTCGCTTGGCGCGCGCAGCTGCAGGTGCTTTGTGCAGGCCGCTTGTTCTCTTGCCTCGAAGCTTGCGTCCCGATTCGACGGCGACGAGGTCCCAGGGGCTCGGCAGGTAGCGCTCGATGATTTCTGCGTCAGGCGGCCGCACGGCGCGCGTGATCGTCCCGGAGTGGCAACAGTCGGTGATCACCGTTAGGCTCACACCTTCGCGCAGCCCGTCGAATGTCTTCCGCAGCCAGTCGTCCAGGAATGGATTTTTCCAGTCGAGATCGGTCGGGCACAGGATCTCGTCGCGCCGGTCGGCTTCATCGCCATCGCTGTCCGGCACGTTCGAGCCATGCCCGGAGAAATGCACGAGAAGCACATCGCCACGCCTGCCGCCGCGGATCAGACCCGATATGGCGGCCTGCATCGCTTTTTGCGTGGCGCCGAAATCGACGAGTGTGGCGATGTTGCTTTTTGCGAAGCCGTAGCGCTGAGTCAGCACCTTCTGCATGTTCAACACGTCGTTCACGCAGCCGCGCAGGTCCGCACCCGGCACGCGATAGCGATTTACCCCAATCAGAACAGCACGCTTGGCCATGGTCTCTCCTTTGATCGTGACGTCGGACGCGCGGTGAGCTTTTTGCCGCTGTGCGGCTCGCTCTGCGTTCGAAGCGTCGCGCATGAGTATACTTGGGAGCCAACCGCCGTATTGCACCGGCGGCAGCCCATATCGCCGCGGCATTAGAGCGCCTTACATGCCGAAACCTCTCTGTTTCGTACTCCTGCCCCCGGGACGCGAGAGCGCCCCGGCCGGACGCACGATCGATTTCGATCGCGTCTATGCCGCACTACTCGCGCCTGCCGTCGAGGCGGCGGGCCTCGAGCCCCTGCGGGCGGACGAAGGGCATGTGGAAAGCCTCGTTCATAGTCCCATGTTCGAGCGCTTCGTGCTGTGCGAGTACGCACTCGTCGATCTCACTGCAGCCGATGCGAACGTCTTCTACGAGCTCGGCGTGCGCCATGCCGTCCGGAGCGGCGCGACCGCGTTGACGTTCGCACACGGACGGACGCGGCTCTCGTTCGACGCCGCGAGTATCGGCGCGCTCGCCTACGATGTCGGGCCGGATGGCGGTCCGCTCGACGCCGAAGCCGCCCGCGAACGTATCACTGCGCGGCTCGTGCAGGCGGGCGAGCCGCCTCCCGCGACTTCGCTTTTCGACCTGCTCGAGGACTATCGCGATGTCGCGCACGAAAAGACCGATGTTTTTCTCGAGCGCGTGCGCATGGCGCATCGGCACCGTCAGGAGATCACGCGCCGAAGCAAGCTGCCCCCGGATGTCGCATTGCGCGAGCTCTGTCAGTACGAACGTTCACTCGGCGCGCCTGCCGACGTCGAATCGGCAGTGCTCGTCGCGACGCTTCTCGCCTATCGCGATCTGCAGGCCTACGGCGACATGATCCGGGTCGTGGAGGCGATGCCCGCTCCGCTCGCCCGCACCGCGCTCGTGCGCGAGCAGTATGCGCTGGCGCTGAACCGCGCGGGCCGCGGTAACGCTGCCGAGGCGATCCTCCAGGATTTGCTCGCCACCCGGGGTGCGAGCAGCGAGACCTGCGCGCTGCTCGGCCGGGTATACAAGGACCGCTACAACGCGGCGCGTGAGCGTGGCGACAGCGTAGAGGCGGATAAGTGGCTCGGCCGCGCGGCGGAGACCTATCTCGCCGGCTTCGAAGCGGATACGCGCGACGACTATCCCGGGACGAACGCCGTGACGCTGCTCGCGATCCGCGATCGCAGCGACCCTCGCGTCGGCGA
>Ga0075431_100001800_pt1 | contig 20232 bp, 20 predicted proteins | sample RhiMetdeltSRZDD5_FD_75297 | JGI IMG/M metagenome (GOLD analysis project Ga0075431, IMG submission 75297) | Populus rhizosphere microbial communities from Tennessee, USA - Rhizosphere MetaG P. deltoides SRZDD5 | ecosystem: Host-associated > Plants > Roots > Rhizosphere > Soil | place: USA... | reverse complement strand
ATCGAGCTCATCGGAAAAGCCACCTGCAATCTCGACGGAATTTTAGAACGCATCAGGGGAATATGTAACTATATGATGCCCGATGTAATAACACGGAACGGGCTATTCACGGCGGTGAACAATTTCATACAGGAACTAGGATCCCGGGCATCGACAGAAATCATTTTCTCTGGTCAGCCGACACCGGTTTCGAGGCAAGTGGAACTCCATATTTACAGAATGATACAGGAAATGGCAAACAATGCACTCAAACATTCCGGCGCAAGTCGCCTGCAGATTGACATCTCCACCGATCACGACAAACTGATACTTCAGGTTGTTGATAACGGTAAAGGTTTCGATACAGATTCAGTCATAAATAACAGTACCGGTCTTGGCATTAAGAATATTTTCGGGAGAACAAGGATGCTTAATGGCGATATGTACCTCACATCGGAGCCAGGAACGGGTACCGCTTACAAAATTGAGATTCCAATACGCTGCAATGAAGTACAAAATACAATTGATGATTGCCGATGATCACGACGTTTATCGTGACGGACTTAAAGGCTTAATTAACAAATGCAGCGACTTTAATTTGACGGGTGAGGCGTCGACGGGAAAGCAGCTGATATCACTTTGTGAGAAAAACACTCCCGACGTTGTGATGACAGATATCATGATGCCCGTGATGGATGGAATTCATGCCACAAAATGGCTCGCAGAAAACTTACCCGCAGTTCGGGTAATCGCGTTATCGATGTTCAATCAGGATCACCTGATACTTGACATGCTGAATGCCGGAGCAAGCGGATACCTGATCAAAAATGCGCATAAGAAAGAGATCATCGAAGCCATTCATTCCGTACACAGGAACAAACCATATTACTGTTCTTCCACATCTCATAAACTCGCGCGGCTCATCGGTACCAGCAGAATTGGACCCGAAGCGGGCAGGAGAGCAACCTTTTCGACAATTGAATTGAACATTATTAAAATGATCTGTGAAGAGAAAACAGCGAAGGAAATTGGAAACAGGTTAAACATGAGCTCCAGAACTGTTGAGGATTACCGTAAGCGAATCAGGGAAAAGATGGATGTTAAGAGCACCGCCGGAATAGTAATATATTCGATCAGCAACCACCTGTTCAGGTTACCAGAGAAACAAGACTAGTAAGTGGGGCATTCATACTGCCTGTTGCGGCTGTTTCTGTTATGCGGTTCGAAGGGCCTGATCGTTAGAGCCATGTAAGCTCCGCTACCCAAAAATTTGTTTTTCGAAAAAACATTGATAAGGTTGTGTGTTCCTATTAGCAATGGACCAGCTTTTACGGCACCACCGATCCAGAAATTGCCATGCCGGTTTATCTGAACTGGGGCGAAAAAACCAAGCTTCTTTGTTTCCCAACGCGGTGTAACCGTAAGGAACTTCGATTCTTTTAAGACATGACTGTTTGCGCCGGGTACCAAATTCACGGACAATTCGCCGTTTATGAAAACATTCCCTGAAAGATACCTGTCGATATTTATAACCGCTCTGGCCGGATTTATCACTTTAAAATTTCCTGTGAGTGGCGTAAAGTTGTTTACAATTGTTGCTACACTGTCGTTGAATGAACCTATGCCGCTGGCACTTGAAAATTTTTCCTGTAGCACAAGGCTCGACACATTATCTCTTAATGCTGAGGCATGTCTGCTTTCGGAACTATAAGAGTATGTATTCCATCCGAGGTCGAGCAGCGAAAATCCCAGCTTCCATTCGTACTCTGCCGTGCCCTCGTCATCGAAGGCGCCTGCCACCGCCTGCGACTTTATGATATATTCAGCTCCGAGATCTATAGCGAATCCAACCTTTCGGTTCTTGAACAGATCCGAAGTATTGAACGATTCCCCGTCACCATAGTTGTCTGAATAGCCATACTTCACATCTCCATTGACTATTTTGTATATGGTTTGATCGTTATTCGGCTCGCTTACAATTCCAACATTTTTGGCTGTGGCAAATCCGCCGGACATGCCTCTTGACAGTTTTAAAGAAATACCGGCATTCAGCCGGCTCGTTTCGTGGTCCCACATGGTTCTCGCATAAGACCCATATAATTCAAGCCACGCACTATGTGCCACATCCAGTTCAATTTTTTCATTTTGCTCATTAAGAAAAAGAAAACTTCGTGGCCCCTTGACGGAGTCTGTGTAGTTCACAGAAGTTGTTTTGCCCTGAGAGTTCTGTCGAACGTTCAACCCGAAAGCGATCGCGCTGTTATCATTCAGCCTGATTCTTCCGTTCATTAAGTGGAGATCTGCAGTGACGTCGGCATACCGTTTGAAGTTTCCCTCGGCCATATAAAATGTTGCGTTCGACATCAGGCTGAACGGAAAGTTTGGCCCCTTTATGACATTTGAAATAGTCTGAAACTGAAAACCGAATACGGTTAAGTCCCACGTATATGGCGAGCTGATGATTGATGAGGGATTGTTATAAACACCGAGTGCGCCTGCATAGTCGGAACCATGAATTGCATTATAGTTTTGCGCACGGGTTATGCATGCAGAGAAGATGAAAATCCATATCAGAAAAAGCCTATTGTTCATCGAGTGCTGAATGTATCATCATTTCAAAAGTAAAAACATAACAGGGTCAACAAAATTGCCTATAAGCCAAAATTTAAAATAGAATAGTAAATGTCCGATAAATCCGATAGTATAAGTAACATGCTTAAGTATAAGCATTTAGATCTAAATAAGATTATTATACACATTGGTGGAAAAGAAGGTAAAATACTTTCACTTTACCCACATTGATTACATCTTTGTGTGGTCAAAGCAATCCAATAGTCCAGTTGATTAATCCGTACCAGGATGAAAAATTATATCCTGATCTTATGGAAAACTAAATGATCCAGTAATCCGAAAACCGTGATCCAATCCGTGAAAAACATGAAAAATCCAGTGTCCGTAACCCGCATTGGAAAACCACTGTAATTAGACCCATAACCGCAGTGTACATTATTCCCCGCAGTTTTCTGCGGGGATTCTTTTTTACCGCCGTTCCCGATTCACATCGCGAACCAATGCCTGATGCGGAATGACATATCCGGCAAGGTCGCCTTCGTAGCTTGTTAAGCTTACAATTCCGCTCAACACGTGGGAGCCGAAATAATATTTTTTAGCAACAACCTGAATGTTTCTGATTTTCAGTGGATCTATTGCCATGAGTATGTTTGTATCGAAAACAGGAACGCCATCTATGAGAACAAGCGGTTCATCGCTGAAAAAAACATTATATGGAACATTGAGCACCTCGATACGAAAACGGTCTCGCTGCTTTCTCACTTTTACCTCCATTACAAATTCGCGAAGAACCTCTTCCATAGATGGAAAACGAACATAATCGTCGAGCAGGTAATCTTTATCGGCTTTCCCGAAGAAAGGAAGAGTATCACCCACCTCTTTAATCCGTGTGGGATATTTTTCAGTAATAAATCTTTCAGCGATTGGCTCGTGCAGTTCGAATACCAGATTACTATCTCTTATGGCATCCGTTTGAAAAACGAGTTGCCTTGCTGATTCATAATTCTTAATAAGAAAAGCAATATTGCCTTCACTATCGCTGGTGGCCATCCGGAACTCAAATAGGCGGCCCGGTACTGATACATACGCTGTTTTACCGGCGGCAGGTCTGTCTGTTGTTTTATAAATAAGTTTTGCATGTACAACATACAGATCTTTCATCGTTTGCACCGGCACGTCGTTCATTATATTTTGTGCAAAGGTTTGCAGGAACAAAAACAACTGAATTGTTATGAAACATGCTTTTTTCATTACCAGTAAGGAGGTTTTTCGGTGGTACCACCTTGCAGGCGGCAATCAACACATTCGGCAGGAGCAATAGCCAGTCCACGTCCTGTCGAAAAGTATGCAGGTAGAAAAAGTCCATTGGCCATTAACATATCCCAATCCGCAGGACTCGGATAATCTACTTCACATATGTCTGAATAAGGTACCGGGGGACGATGATTCAACTGGGTACCGCGAATGAACATTCTTTTTTCAGAGTAATTTGACACTGATACAAAACCAATCACTGGTTCATTGGGATCCGCAACATTGTGAATATTACTTCTAAGCTGTGCTGGCTGGGGGTCGAATATGTTACCGTTTTGTTCGGTGTTTGCCTGCAATACGTGCCAGTATTTATAGGCTTCGGCTGTTAGTGAGTATTGTTTTACCAATATACTGTAGCGGTGAGCGATCTTGCTGTAATCATTTGGTATAATGGTGATGCGTGCCCTGCGTATAATATCGTCGGACAATGCAGAAGAAGTTGCGATTGATATATCCGTCGAATTATAAAACTTGAAGCACTGGTATCTGTACTGATCAGGTTCGAGAAAAATTATCTGGTGATCTCTATATTCCAGAAACGATTCATATATCGCCCTGTACTCAACGGTTTCAACAAACTCCCACTTGTAATATCTTGCTTTGCCTGTGGGGTCGTGGGTGTTCGCATAAATTGAAATGTCTTCTTTCTCTTCCCAGGTAAGGCTGTCGATAGGTGGAGATTGCTTTACCTCCACATAATCTGATACATACTCTTTTCCATCTGACAGAAGGATTCGCAAACGGTACTTATCATCATTCGACAAGAAAGCAGAAGGAGATGTATATACGCCATCGATGCCGGTTTGAAAACTGTAAGACGAGCCCGACAATCCTTCGATATACAATTGTGCATTCAGTTCGGGAATAAATCTGAACGAATCGGATATATTAAGTGTTCTTGAAAGCTTGATTGTGGTGGATGAACCGGGCACAATAAAACCATCTACAACGAGGTAGTTCAGATTAGCGGAAGTAACCACGGGTGGATTGAACGGCTTCACGCATGAGAACGCATAGGCTGCCAGAACCACGACCGTTAATATTTTCATTGTCCCTCGCATCAGAACCTGAAATTGTATGTGAGGAAAGGAATAACAGTGCCGAAGATGGAGAGTTGGTGTCCTTTGATAATACCATTCTCCTGTGTGAAATAAACTGAATATGGATTTTTTCTTCCTGTAATATTGTACAATCCCAGCGACCACGAGTTGTGTGTGCGTTGCTTTATTTTGTGATTTCCTTCAAGCATAAGAGAAATATCGGCTCTGAAATATTCGGGTACCCGGTATTGATTACGTTCGGAATAATAAACGCGTTGCGTGCCGCTTAGTTCGAATATAGCTATCGGTAATGTGATCGGCCGCCCTGTCGTGTACACAAGGTTTGTTGAAATGCTGAAACGATGCGAGAATTTATAATTGCAAATGAAATTCACGTTATGTGGCTTGTCGAACGAAGCAGGATAGTACCTGCCATTATTGATGTTTTCACCCGCAAGCGGATCATCCTGCTGCAGCAATGTTCTCGACCATGTATAACTTATCCATCCGTTAAGCTTACCTGTTACTTTCTTCAGCATAACTTCAACACCGTACGATTTTCCGCGCGCGCTGATCACATCCGCTGCAATATGCTGGTTCATTACAAGCCGTGCTCCGCTTTTATAATCAAGCACATTTTTCATTGTTTTATAATATACCTCAACAGAAGTTTCGATGGCATTGTTCCGGAAATTTTTATAGAAGCCTGCCGACCACTGATAACCCTGTTGCGGTTTAATATCCGCATCACTCAGTTTCCAAGTGTCGGTAGGAGACACGATTGTTGTGTTCGACAACATGTGAATGTATTGCCTGGTGGAGTTGAAACTGGCCTTGACTGATGCGCTTTCCGACAAAGCATAACGCGCGGAAATCCTGTACTCTGGCGCCTGATAAGTTTTGATCACCTTATACTTGTTGTAGGGAACCGTATCTTTTATTGTATTGGTGTCTTTCGGCACTCCCGGTGCATAACGATAAACGTTATATGGACCCAGGTAGCTGAATATGGAATAACGTAGCCCGATATTTAAGGAAAGATTTGAATTGACCCTGTATTTATCACCCACGTAAATACTATTTTCAAGCGCCTGCTCGTGCTGTAGTTCTTTCGATGTGACTATCGATTCAGAGGAATTGGGGAGGTAATATCCCGGATCGAGCTGGTAATAAATGCTGTTGAATCCCATTTCGACCTGGTGACTGTTTGAAGGCGACCAGGTGAAGGCTGTTCTTAAATGTGCCTGGTTGATGCTGAAGCCAAGCTTAAACGCATCGATCTTAGAACCTTCGCTGCTCACATAGTAATTGTAATGATCCTGGCCGCCGGATATCACTCCATATAATTTATTATTAAAGATGTGCTTCCATTTGAGGTTCCAGTTATAGTTCCCATATGAGTAAGTTGTGTCGTTGTTCAGCCTGAAGCGGTCGCTGCTGATATAACCCATCGCATACAGGTTATTCTTTGCATTGAGCGTATGGTTAACGTTGAGATTTATATCATAAAATGAAGCTCGGCTGTTGCGATATCTTTCATCTGGCAATTTCTTTAGCAGCCAGTTGGAATAAGTTGTTCTGCCGCCAGCGATAAAGGTTGTTCTGGAATTAAATATCGGACCCTCGATCGTGAGCTTACTCGTAAGAGGCCCAATTCCTCCGATGCCGGATATATTTTTGCTGTTACCTTCCTTGGAAGTTACATCAAGTACCGACGATAATCTTCCACCATATTTTTCCGGGATTGCACTCTTATAAAGTTCCACACCTTTTATCTGGTCGGCATTGAATGCCGAAAAGAAGCCGAACACATGGGAGGGGTTATAAATGGTGGCTTCGTTAAAGAGTATAAGATTCTGGTCTACCGATCCACCACGAACATTGAAGCCGGTACCCGCTTCACCTGCCGATGTTACACCTGGTAACGTTGTGATCACGCGTAATACATCGGCTTCACCGAAAGCCACCGGAACCTGTCTGATATTTTTTATCGTAAGCTTTTCCACGCTCATCTGGGTGTTTCTGACATTCGAATTTCTTTCGGCCACTACCAATACCGCTTTAAGACTCGAAACCTGCCCGTTCAGTTCTATATCGAGTTTTCCATCGTCATTAAGCTGAATCTGTCTTCTTGTGTCTCTCATTCCCGCGCTGGAAAACACAAGCGTATGCCTTCCCCTTGGAAGTGTTATAGAATAATATCCGAACTGGTCGGAAGTGATTGTATTATTCGCGCCTGCGGAAACCGTTGCGCCGATAATGGATTCGCCGGTCTTTCCATCCTTTATATAACCGGCGAGGGTTACCGTTGTTTTTGCAACTGATCTGCTAATATTTCCGAATTCAAAAAGCGTGTTTTCTTCGAATGATGGGAGACGTGTTGTAATTGTCGGCCTGTTTTCGGCAATAACTTGCTGGTATGTTATTTCTGTCGAAGGCCATACGATGTTCCTGTCTGCATATTCAACAACTTTTACGATCGAGTTGTCCGGTTGTTTTTTGAATTTCAGGTTTTGAGAACGTATCCATCGTCTCGTGATATTTTCTTTGTCTGGCAGAGCTGCCAGAACAGACGCCAGATTGTTCACCTGTGTTAAATTGCCTTTATATGAAACGTAATAACGGTTGAACTCCCGAAAGTACAGGGGATCTTCAGCTCTCAATGGCTGGCGCATTACTTTTTCGCGCACTGCATACACTTTGATATGCCCGCTGTATAGCAGCTCATAAAAGGGCTGGTTGAGATTAACGTTGACAGAAAGATTTTCAAATCTTCTTCCATTTATAATAAAGTAGGTGATCTTTTCATTCAGCAACCTGATATTATATCCAGGCTTTTCATAACGGAAGTATAACTGGTTGTCGGCAATATTGTAGCCAAGCTTTAAATTTTTATAGAGCGCACCGTCGTAGAAAACATCACCAGTTTCTGTGGAATCTGAAATGAGAAATGGATGGTTGCGCATTCCGCGATAAAATGCTGTGTATTCAGAGCCGTTATAAATGTGGAGTTCCTGGGCAAAGCACCCGACGGAAAAAAACAGCAATAACGACAAGGCAGGAATATTACGCATTTCTCATAATGCAGGAAGTTATACCAACACCATTCACACAATTTAGAACATCATCCTGAGAATTTCTCATACTTTTGCTTCGCTAACCATTAAATATGCAGGATAGTATTATAGAAATAAGAGGTGCTAATATATACCAGGGGCAAAATCTTATACTGCAGGATGTAAACCTGACGGTAAGGAAAAGCGAATTCGTGTACCTGGTTGGAAAAACAGGTACAGGAAAATCGAGTCTTCTTAAAACATTGTACGGCGATCTTCCACTTAAAGAGGGTTCATGTACCGTTGTAGGCTTCGACCTGAGAAAAATGGATTGGAAAAAGGTTCCGTTTCTGAGGAGAAACCTCGGCGTAGTTTTTCAGGATTTTCAGTTATTGACTGACCGCAACGTAAATGAGAACCTGAAATTTGTTTTGCGCGCTACGGGTTGGAAAGACGACCGGCTAATGGACGAAAAAATCGTCGATGTGCTTGATAAAGTAGGCCTGAAATCCAAGGGATTCAAAATGCCTTTCGAATTAAGCGGTGGCGAGCAACAACGTGTTGATATAGCCAGAGCTCTCCTCAATTCACCCAAACTGATACTCGCCGACGAACCGACAGGTAACCTTGATCCCGAAACATCCGATGAAATAATGAGCCTGCTGTTTCATATATCGAGAGATTTCGGAACAGCGATAGTTATGGCCACGCACGATTACCCCGTGATCAATAAGTTTCCGGCTAGAGTAGTGAAGACAGAAAGGGGACATGTGTACGACAATGCTACCATATCCGCTGAATAAGCTTCGCACAGTTCTTATCATCGTCGAAAAGTTCGTTAAGAACTTTCTTCCTGGCAGCAATATCTTTTTCGTCGAGAGGCAGAGAGGAAAATCTCTCAACAGCTTCCCTGAATTCCTGTGGAGTCTTAGCGACGTTACATATGCTCTCTACACCACTGCCCCTCACAGCCGCATTGTTCACAATGCAGTGCCGCCCATGAAAGAGCGCATTGATAATTTTAAGCTTAATACCCGTTACGTTGAATGATGGAAGCACATTGCATTGTGCATCTGCGATCAGACTTTTCATTTTTTCAACTGAGGGATCTGAGATCAGTTTTGCGTTGTCGAAACGTGCGATGAATTGTTTTAGCTCCGGTGACGGATTTTTACCGGCAATCACAAACGGCATTTGAGAGTCGAAGAAAATTTCGCTCAACAGCCAGGCAACGGCTTTTTCGTTTTCAGGAACCGACAGGTTTCCGTGATAAAGACAAAAGTATCCGGTGCCTGCCGGAGGCTCGTCATTTGCGAACCCTGTAAAAACAGGAAGCATTTCTATATTTTTCACACCAAACCGCTGCCTGTAACTTTCTGTATCCTGATCTGACACCGCAAGAATTATATCAGGAATTGCAGCAATTTTTTTTTCAAAACTTCTGAGCAACACCGATTCGAAATGATAATATATCCGGTCGATAGTAGAAGAGGAGCTTAAAAAAAGCTGACGGTAATAGTCGTGTTCAACATTATGGAGCCTGAGAATGATCTTTCTCGGTGAGGCGGTTCGTTTAAGCAGCCAGCCGGCAGCATGGATACCTTCAATGAGTACCGGATAATCATCCTGTTCGAGATTTCTCCACAAATTTTTATCCATACGTGATGCCACAATGTATGGAAGGCGCGGCGACAATCCGGTCAGTCCTTTTTTACGAGGGTAGTAGAATATTTTTTCGCAAAACCTGTTGAGCTCGGGTTGTTGCCGGCCGTGCTCAGTGAAACAATGAAGATAAATCCTGACACCTGCTTTGTGCAGTGCAACAATCTTGTGGTAAATATCGAACACGCCCCCGTAGTTAACGGGAAAAGGGACAATGAACGAAATAATATGAAGATGCTTGTCAGGCACTTTCAAAAATGTTTTTATAGAATGCAAGGAGCTTCTGTTCCTCAATGGTCCAGTTAAAAACGCCCGCGGCTTTCATACAATTGGCGCGAATCATATTGTAAAGTTGGTCATCATTAAATAATGTTTCGATCGCATTTACAATCGACGCGGTGCTTGTGTCTTCTATAAGATAGGCGCAATTGAATTGACGAACTATTTGTTGGTATGCAGGGTAATTTACGCACACCTGCGGCAGCGCCGATTGAATGTAATCGAAAAAGCGGTTGGAGAGTGACAATGTGTTATTCAGACCGCGGTTTTCGATGACGTTCACACCAATATATGCCCGCTGCGTGTAAGACTTTAGAATTTCAGGAGACACCCATCCTTTGAATTGAATTTTGTGTTCAAGCTGGTTTTCCCTGACTAGCTTTCTCGCCTGATCCATAAAATTGCCGTTGCCGCAAACTACTAGTGACGCATTAAGGGTTTTGAAAGCAGGAATGAGGGATTCAAAGCAACGCCCCTCATTAACTGCGCCCTGGTATAGCACCATGTATTTGTCACGCTCAGGCTCATTTTCGGGTTGTGGGTTTTTATATGGAACGTTTCTGATCGTTTCATAATTCACTCCGTAAAGCCTATTGAATTCGGCTGCAAGCAGATCGTTTACGGTATAACCGCGAGTAAACCGAGGGACCATAAATTTTTCGATTCTCTTCCAGAACCTGTATATACGTGGCCGGCTGACAACTTCTTTCATCTCACAGAATAGTTCATGAGCGTCATAAACGCGGTATATGTTCTTAACTACCGAAATCAAGTAACACGGAACGATGGTGTCGAGGTCTATAGCGCATATAAGGTTAGCCTTTTTATACAGGAGATAACAAAAAAGCCGGAAATTGAATTCGGCATAAAAAATGAACCCCCTGTTGAAAAAGCACCTGATCCTGAATTGATGGTACGGCATGACAGCCAGTGGGATAGAGCCGCGAAGGAGGCGGCCGACAATGGTAACATGGTAGCCGGCCAGCGCTAGTGAAGAACAGATACGTATCATTCGCTGGTCGTAGTTCAGATCGTTGGTAACCGCAAAAATGAGTTTTTTGGACCTGTTCATTCGTCGCCGAAATGTGACAATATTAAAGGTAAGAATCGAAAAAAATGCGATTCCGGAAACTAAGATTCAAATATTTACGTACCTTTGCCGCCTGAATCAGAATAAGAGCTCTGAGTAATTAAAAATTAATAGATGTCGTATTTAACTAAAGAAAAGGTTTCAACTGTATTCACTGATTTTGGTGGTAAATCAAACAACACGGGTTCAATTGAAGGTCAGATAGCATTACTTACAGAAAGAATTAATCGTATTTCTGAGCATCTGCAGGCAAATAACAAAGATTTTTCCACACATCGTGGTCTGATGAGGCTTGTGGGTCAACGCAAGCGTCTGCTGACTTACCTGAGCAAGCAGAACCTGCAGGGTTACCGCGGACTGATCGAAAAACTCGGTTTAAGAAAGTAATTGCTTTATGCTTATATAATACTTATTCCCAACAACTAACGGTTGGGAATATTTGTTTTAGTCGACCCTCCTCCCTTATAATATTAAATTTATCTTTTTCGTATGCTATCTCAACCAATCAGTATAACGTTTGATATCGGCGGCGGCAGAATGGTTACCATTGAAACCGGCAAGCTTGCCAGGCAGGCTGATGGCTCTGTAACCGTTCGCCAGGGTAACTGTATACTCCTCGCAACCGTCGTTGCCAATAAAGAACCAAAGGAAGGACAGGATTTCTTTCCCTTATCTGTTGATTACCAGGAAAAATTTGCAGCCGCCGGGCGTATTCCGGGCTCATTCTTTAAAAGAGAGGCAAGGCTGAACGACTACGAAATTCTTACCAGTCGCCTTATTGACAGGGCACTGCGACCTCTTTTCCCTGATGACTACTTTTGCGACGTTCAGGTGCTGATCTCACTCATTTCAAGTGATCCCGAGATCATGCCCGACGCACTTGCCTGTCTTGCAGCATCGGCAGCTTTAGCTGTTTCAGATATTCCCATCAAGGAAATTATAAGCGAGGTAAGGATCGCCAGGGTTGGGGGTAAATTCCTCGTTAATCCGACACGGTCGGAACTGGACACGGCCGATATGGAATTTATCATCGCCGCAACAGAAAAAAACCTTATGATGGTGGAAGGCGAAGCTAAGGAGTGCAGCGAAGAAGACCTTGTAAAGGCACTCGAGCTTGCACACGATGCAGTTCGCGTACAGATCAGGGCGCAGGCCGAGTTGAGAGCGAAAAAAGGTATTACATCAAAGAGAGAATACGAAAAACCTGAACACAAAGAAGAGCTTCAGCAAAAGGTTATCGCTTTTGCAAAGGATCGCATTTATCAAATCTCCTTAGCCGGAAGCGGCAAGCATGAACGCAGCGACGCCTTTGATCAGCTGAAAGAAGAAATGGTGAAGAACCTGCTCGGAGATGAGCCAGATGAATTGGACGAAAGGCTGGTTAAAAAATATTATGAGGACCTGAAGTGGGAAGTGGTAAGGAACATGATCATCGACGACAGAAAACGACTTGATGGCCGGGGCCTGGATCAGGTTCGCCCTCTTGAAATGGAAACCGATCCATTGCCAACACCACACGGCTCATCATTATTTACACGAGGCGAAACACAATCGCTCACCACCGTTACGTTCGGCACACCGCTCGATGAATTGCTGGTGGAAAGCGCTGCCAAATCAGTTGATTCTAAATTCTTCCTTCACTATAATTTCCCGCCTTTCAGTACCGGAGAAGTTAAGATGATGCGCGGCCAGAGCAGGAGAGAAGTTGGGCATGGTAACCTTGCGCAGCGCTCGTTGAAACAGATGATGCCAACAGGCGATTATCCATACACCGTACGTGTTGTGAGTGACATTCTTGAATCGAACGGCTCTTCTTCTATGGCAACTGTTTGTGCAGGATCGCTTGCGCTGATGGATGCCGGCGTTCCGATTCCAAAACATGTGAGTGGTGTAGCTATGGGACTTATCACGAGGCCCAGCGACGGTAAGTATGCTATTCTTACCGATATTCTTGGCGATGAAGATCATCTTGGCGATATGGACTTTAAAGTTACCGGCACACGTGAAGGTATATGCGGAGTGCAGATGGACATAAAGATCGATGGCTTAAGTATGAACACCATGCGCGAAGCGCTTGAGCAGGCGAAAAAAGGCCGCTTACACATACTTGATGCGATGTACAATTGTATCGATAAGCCAAGACCTGATGTTAAGCCACACGCGCCGAGAATGGTGAAACTGAACATCGATAAAGAATTTATTGGTGCGGTGATAGGACCAGGTGGCAAGATTATCCAGGAGATCCAGAGAGAAACCGGCGCAACCATCAATATCGAAGAAGTAGACAATCGTGGAGAAGTAAGCATCTTCTCGCCAGTAAAAGAAGGTCTCGACCGCGCAGTTGCATGGATAAAAGGTATCGTTGCTATACCTGAAGTTGGTGAAACATATGAGTCGACCGTAAAATCGGTTATGCCTTATGGTGCGTTCGTAGAGTTTATGCCCGGCAAGCAGGGATTACTTCATATAAGTGAAGTGTCGTGGAAACGCCTTGAAAGCATGGAAGGGGTGCTGAATGAAGGTGACACCATCAAGGTGAAACTGATAGGAGTGGACCAGAAAACCGGCAAGTTCAAGCTGAGCCGTAAAGTATTGATGCCTAAACCTGAATTCAAAAAACAGGAAAACGACAGCCCGGCAAAGCAGTAAGAAAAATCGCTGACTGCACAATAAAAAATAACGTCCAAAAGGCCGTGAAATATAACTTTTGCGGCCTCTTTTCTTTATATTTGTCAACTCACTATTATCTATTCAATGAAAGAACTGTTACTCATTGTAATAGCATACCTGATCGGCTCCATACCAACAGCTATCTGGCTGAGCAAGGCATATTTTGGTATTGACATAAGAGAATATGGCAGCGGAAATTCAGGCGCTACAAATACATTCCGCGTACTCGGTTCACGTTGGGGTTCGGTGGTAATGTTTGTTGACATTCTGAAAGGTGTAGTTGCAACCAGTCTCTATATTTTGTTGCCTTATTATCTTACCGATGAATGGGAGAGAACGAACTTCATGATCGGTTTGGGCCTCGCAGCTGTGCTGGGGCATATTTTCCCCATATGGGCTGATTTCAGAGGGGGTAAGGGTGTAGCAACCTTGTTCGGAATGATCCTCGCGATACAACCGCTGGTTGCTGCTTGCTGTGTTGGCGTTTTTATTCTTGTGCTATACCTGACAAGGTTTGTGTCCCTAAGTTCAATACTGGCAAGCGTTGCATTCGCCGTTTTCATTTTATTTGTTTTTAACGAAAAAGAAACTCTTTACCGGGTATTCGCTATAGCTGTTACTGCAACGGTGTTGCTCACTCATCAGAAAAACATCAGCCGCTTACTCCGTGGCAATGAAAGCAAAGTCCCCATCCTCAAACACAGGGACAGAAGGCGCGAACGAAGGCGCAGTGAAAAATAGCATCCATTTACTGTTCATCTTCAAATTGTTAAACTATTCCGGTGGGCATCGTTTTGCCTTATTTTTACGTCTCATAGACATCGGATAGCGGTAGCGATGGTATAAGTATTGTCTTTATCTACTCATCAATAGAAAAACTCAAAAGATGAAACGTTATTACAGCCAGGCCAAACAGATGCTGCTGATCATACTTATCAGCGTTGGCGTAGCGGCCTGCAGCAAAAATTCAATAACAGGCAGAAATCAACTTGCATTATTGCCCGAAAGTGAGTTAAGATCAATGGCGGCATCAGAGTACCAGCAGTTTTTAAGTAAAAATAGAGTCGTGAGCCCTACTTCCAGCAAGGATGCTGAAATGGTACGCAGGGTTGGGTCACGTCTCGTTAGTGCAATAAATAAATATTATTCTGCGAAAGGGCTAACAAACGAACTTGAAGGATATAAATGGGAATACAACCTTGTTGATTCAAAAGATGTAAATGCCTGGGCGATGCCAGGTGGAAAAATAGTTGTGTATACAGGTTTGCTTCCCGTAACCCAGAATGAAGCCGCGCTTGCAGTAGTGCTTGGCCATGAGATCACGCACGCGCTGGCGCACCACGGTAACGAAAGGATGAGCCAGCAGATGGTGGCCCAGGGAATTGGTGTGGTTGGTGGAGTTCTTACTTCCGGAAACCAGCAGGTGTCAAACATTTTCAACAATGTTTACGGGCCAGGTGCCACCGTTGGAGTACTTCTGCCAAATTCAAGGAAACAGGAGCTTGAAGCCGACCATTACGGATTAATATTTACTGCCATGGCAGGCTACAATCCCCGGGAAGCCATTCCGTTATGGCAGAGGATGAAGGCAATGAGCCAGGGAAACAGACCGCCGGAATTCCTGAGTACTCACCCTGCGGAAGACACACGTATTGAGAAACTACAACAGATGATGCCAGAAGCCCTGAAGTATTATAAGCCGATGGGAAAATAGGACAAAAGGCAATTAGATTTTGCTCCGAGCCTGCTTATTCGTACTTTTGCAGTCCGAATTGCGGATAATTTCCCATCATCTAAATATACTGTGCATGCTGCCAAATTTGCTTGAAAAGCTTCAGTACACGGACCAAAAGAATATCCTTATCCAGGGCCTTCCTTCATCAATAGAAAAACAATTCGCAAAACTCGCTTTCGCAAAGAACGTAACGCCACTTCTTAAGACCAGGAAGATTGATTTTGCACTTGTTTTTGCAGTAAATGTGAACCAGCTTAGCGGAATTTTAAGGGATGTGCTGCCGGCTCTTCATAATGAGGGAATTTTCTGGATAGCTTATCCCAAAATTACTTCCAAGATTGCAACTGATCTTAGCCGCGCTTGCAGCTGGGATTGTGTTCACAACGCAGGCTATGAAACCGTTACCGCGGTGGCTCTTGACCACGTTTGGACCGCAACCCGCTATACAAGGAAAGCGATTCTCGCAAAGCCTGCACGCAAAACGGTTAAGCGCACGGAACTCGATCTCGCGGTTTAATTATACTTCGGTTTTTGCAGACAACATCGCACTGAACCGCTGGTCTTTTGAGAGCCAGCTTTCTTTCAGTGGAATGAGCCATTTATTCTTTAACTGCTCCAAATCGGGCACAGTGTTGTTAAAATACAATGTTGTAGGCTCAATGAAATTATTTTCAAGCGCATAATACAATTGCGCCATTGGAATCATCTGCACACGTTCCTTTACGATAAATCCCAGAAGTAGCCTGTCGAACATATTCACATTAAACATTTGTTCAATGTCCTTTATCATCCTTACAGAGCTGTCGGTACTGCATCCGCTTACTCCTGATTTTGTTTCATCGGCGATCAGCACAATAAACTGACCAAAGAAAAGATTTGCATAGCCTGTTACAGGAGTTCCATGCGAATGCCAGCTGCTTACAAACGCCTTCAGTATGTCCTCGATCTGGAATGCTTCATGCAGCGTAAACAACCTGTTGCTCTGATAAATCCAAACCCGTGAATTGCTATTGAAATCTTCCGGAAGCAATACTTTGAAATCTGTATTCATACAATAAATTTAGTCTTTAATTATTGCATCGACATAGCGACAAGTTCAGCAATGTCCATCACCTTTACCGCATCTTCTTTTTCTACAGTTTTGATTCCGTCGGTAAGCATGGTGTTACAGAAGGGACATGCTGCTGCCACTATCGATGCTCCCGTTGCAATGGCCTCTTCCGTACGTTCGGTGCTGATTCTTTTATTTCCTTTCTCTTCCTCCTTGAACATTTGCGCGCCGCCGGCACCACAACAAAAACCGTTGGAGCGGCACCGTTTCATTTCTGTTAATTCCGCATCAAACACCTCAAGCACTTTACGCGGCGCTTCATAAATATTATTTGCCCTGCCCAGGTAACAACTGTCATGGTAAGTGATTTTTTTTCCTTTGAACGCGCCGCCTTCCTTGATAATGATCTTTCCTTCATCAATCAATTGTTGCAGAAATGTTGAGTGATGCATCACTTCATAGGTTCCGCCCAGCTGAGGGTATTCATTTTTAAGAATGTTGAAACAATGAGGGCACGTTGTTACAATTTTTTTGACCCCATAGTTATTCATTACCTGAATATTCTGGTAAGCCATCATCTGGAACATGAATTCATTTCCTGCCCTGCGCGCGGGATCGCCATTGCACATTTCCTCTTTGCCAAGAACTGCGAATGATATACCTGTTTTAGTAAGAATATCTGCAAACGCCCGTGTAATTTTTTGGGCACGCTGATCAAAGCTGCCTGCGCATCCTACCCAAAATAAAATGTCAGGTACCTGACCATTTGCAACAATTTCTGACATTACAGGTACAGGCATTCTTTTTATTTTAATACATGCAAATATATTATTTTGCAGAACTAAAAGAAGCCAATGCATTTACAACAAGCAGTTAACAACGTATTTGTACAGCTTTCGGAAACGATCAGACTACTATCACCCACGCAGTATGTTCAGCAGTGCATCAACCTGGGCAATAATACAATCGGCCAGCATGTGCGCCATGTAATAGAATTGTTTCAGTGCCTGGAGGCAGGATATCCCGATCATAGTGTCAATTACGAAAAGAGGAAAAGAGATGTGGCCATTGAAACTGACAAGGACCTTGCATTGAAATTATTGCAAGATATCTATTTGCAGCTCGATAAGCCCGATAAAGAGCTGATACTTCATGCGTCGTACGATGAACATGCAGAGCAACCCATTTCAATACCCACTAATTATTTCCGTGAAATTGCCTACAACCTCGAACATACCATACATCATATGGCATTGATTCGTGTTGGCATAAAGGAGGTTTCCGATATCACCTTACCAGAGGAGTTCGGAGTAGCATCGTCTACAGTTAAGCACCGCAAACATGTGCACAGTAACTTACATTCCCACTAAGGAATATATTTATCTCACCTCCAACCGCGACGAAAAAAACTGGCGCACGGATGCGCTTACTCCCGCTATCTATAAATTCGAATCAGGAAGAATTTTATTTCCGAAGGATGGTGACGCCGGCGGTACCTGGATCGCTGCTCATGAGAACGGCAATATTGTGATATTTTTAAATGGTGGATTCAAGGCGCATACACCGGCGCCGCCATACCGTAAAAGCAGGGGGCTAGTTCTGCTCGATATTATCGATCACCCAACTCCTTACAATTGCTTTACTGCCATTAACCTTACCGGCATTGAACCCTTTACAGCAATCATCCGCGACAACAAAGAGCTGTTTGAATGCCGTTGGGACGGATCTAAAAAGCATCATCATATTATTGATCCTTCGAATCCCCATATATGGTCGTCGGTCACTCTATATAACGATGATACTATCCGCAAAAGAAAAAAATGGTTTGACGACTGGATCTCTTCAAACAATAATCCCTCCATGAGCAACATCCTTCACTTTCACCAGTTCACCGGCGATGGCGATTCGCACAATGATCTAATGATGAATCGCAATGGTAAAGTTTTTACTGTTAGTATCACTTCTATCGGTATCAATGGCAGCGGACTACACATGAATTACCTCGACCTGAAGAATGATGCGGAGTACTCAGAACAAATTTCATTTGAATCATCAATAGCTGGTAAGTAATGAATGGGCAGCAACGCCTGCTCAGGCGTCCGTTTTTTATCAGGTTATTAAACTGGGAATACTGGAGCTTTGGGGCAGTGTATAGCTGGCTATACCCTGTGTGGGTGTTATTGGCCATACGGGCAAGATCTTTTTTCTTTTTCTCAGCATCCAATCCAAAAATTCAGAACGGAGGATTTTTGTGTGAGTCGAAAAAAGATATACATAACATTATGCAAAAACATCTGTATCCCCGAACCATGCATTTTAATGCCGGAGCCGATGTCGCCGGAGTATTAAATCGGCTTAAAGGAGGCGGATTCAGGTTTCCTCTTATCGGAAAACCCGATTCAGGTGGAAGGGGCCGTGGTGTGAAGCTGCTCGAAAATGAAGATGATTGTGCCGCGTACGTAAGTAATTCACCGGTTGATTTTCACATACAGGAGTTCATTTCATATAAGAATGAGGTTGGCATTTTTTATTACCGCCTGCCGGGTGAACGAAGCGGCCGCATCACAGGCATCGTAAGAAAAGAATTTCTTACAGTAACGGGCGACGGAACTTCCACTATAAGGGAACTGATAATGAATGATGACCGCTTCGTTCTGCAAATAAAAAGCTTGCAAAAAATTTACGGAAGCAGTCTTGATGTCATATTACCTGCAGGGCAGCAGAAAGTATTGGTTCCTTACGGCAATCACGCGCGCGGCGCGAAATTTCTGGATGACACCCATCTTGCGGATAAGCAACTGACAGACGTTGTGAACAACATCTGTAACGGCATCGATGAATTTTATTTCGGGCGACTTGATATAAAATTCGACAACTGGCAGGATCTTAAAATGGGCAAAAATTTTTCGGTGATAGAAGTTAACGGCGCCGGTGCGGAGCCCACACATATGTACGATCCGCGACACAGTATTTTTTTCGCCTGGAAAGAAATCGTGAGGCATTGGATTATCTTAAATAAGGTAAGCAGGATGAATCATAAAAGAGGAGTACAGTATCTGACAGTGAAGGGGGGGTTGAAGATGTTAAGTGACGATAAAGAGCATTCGAAGAAATTATTATTGATCAAAGAATGAATCTCCTTCGCATATTTATTACTGGTTTAACGATCAGTTTCCTGGGCACGCTGCCGCTGGGAACATTGAACATTGCTGCCATGCAGATAGCCATCACCGATGGCGTTCCGCCTGCGATGTATTTTGTACTGGGAGCTTTGCTGGTGGAAGTATGCTATGTGAGAGTTTCACTCGTGGCCATGAATTGGGTGTTTAGGCACAAAAGGCTTTTCAGGTGGCTGGAGTGGATCTCTATTGTGATCATTCTTGCCCTTGCGGTTTCCAGCTATATAGCCGCCGCAGATCCTGCCGTTAAGAAGAATGTTTTGTTATCGGGCGGTATGCACAGGTTCTGGCTGGGTGTTGTTATGAGCGCCTTGAACCCGGTGCAGATCCCGTTCTGGTTCGGGTGGAGCACAGTACTTTTCACGAAAAATGTGTTACAGCACAAAAGCGATCATTACAACACATACATTACCGGAATAGGCTTAGGCACTTTTATAGGAAATCTCGTTTTTATTTTTGGTGGAAGATTTATTGTAGACGTATTAAATACCAATCAAAAGATACTGCACTGGATAATAGGAAGCATATTCCTGGTGACCGCCGTTATACTCACAATAAAAGTGCTTCGGAAAAAAGATATTTAAGTTAGGTAGGCGCCAACAACGT